>Ga0310825_100153_pt1 | contig 112213 bp, 102 predicted proteins | sample WT_ome_9_FD_202243 | JGI IMG/M metagenome (GOLD analysis project Ga0310825, IMG submission 202243) | Sorghum-adapted microbial communities enriched on wild type (WT) sorghum from Joint BioEnergy Institute, Emeryville, California, United... ... | reverse complement strand
CGGCTTCAGCTTCCTGTCGAACAAGCAGGCCACAATCCGTCTGGCTCCCAGGACGATTCAGCGTTTCAAGAAGAAAGTCCGGGAGATAACGGACCGCTCGCGCCCGCTGACGATGGAAGAACGGATTCACCGACTGAACCGCTTCATGATGGGATGGATCGGTTATTTCCGTCTGGCTGCCGCCAAGAACCACTGTGGTAACCTCGACGCATGGATTCGCAGGCGACTACGCATGTGTCTGTGGAAACAATGGAAGAGACCCAGGACCAGATTGCGTAATCTCCGTGCACTCGGCGTGCCCGAATGGGCGGCTCGAATGATGGCGAACTCACGCCGTGGTCCGTGGGAAATGTCCCGTAACACAAACAATGCCCTTCCGACTTCCTACTGGGAAGCGAAAGGGCTGAAAAGTCTGCTTTCTCGTTACCTGGAACTTTGTTAACCTTACGGAACCGCCGTATGCGGACCCGCATGTACGGTGGTGTGAGAGGTCGGGGGCTAGCCGCCCCCTCCTACTCGATTACGCGTTCCGTTTGCCCAGCCGGATGACGTGCCACGAATGTTTCGGCAGTTCCGCCTCGAGCAGGCCGTCCCGCATCTGCGAGCGCCCGCCCGCATGCGGCTTCACCCGCTCGCCGTCGGGACCGTTCACCGCTTTCAGATCGTCGTGCTCCAGCACGAGATGCTCGAGCACGCCGTACCCCTCGAACCCGCGGATCGCGCACTTCAGTGTCAGCGCGTCGCCGAGGCTCCGGTTCAGCGCGAACACGGTCAGCTCGTCCTTCTCCGGATTGTGCACGGCGATGCTTTCGAGCGCCGGCACGTCCGTGAACTCCGCCGTGTCGTACTTCGGCGAGTCGATGACCGGCTGCAGCGCGATGCCCCGGCCGTATTTCGACGCATGCAGGAACGGATAGAAAATCGTCTGCCGCCATGCCCGGCCGCCGTTCTCGGTCATGATCGGCGCGATGACGTTGACGAGCTGCGCGAGGCACGCCATCCGCACGCGGTCGCTGTGCTTGAGCAGCGTGATCAGCATGCCGCCGACGAGCAGCGCGTCCTCGAACGTGTAGATGTCCTCGAGCTGCGGCGGAGCGATGCTCCACGGCTCGATCTTCTTGTCCGCCTCGTTCGAGTGGAACCAGACGTTCCATTCGTCGAAGCTGAGGTTCAGCGTCTTCTTGCTCCGCTTCTTCGCCTTGATGTAGTCGCAGGTCGCCTTCACCGTCCGGATGAAATGATCCATCTCGAGCGTCGAAGCGAGATAGGACGCGGTGTCGCCGCTCCGGTTGCCGAAATATTGGTGCAGCGACACATAATCGACGTGGTCGTAGGTGAAGTCGAGCGACACGGCTTCATATTCCGGGAACGTCGGCATCTTTGCGCTGGAGCTGCCGCAGGAGACGAGCTCGATCGTCGGATCGACCCACTTCATCACCTTTGCCGTCTCCTGTGCCAGCCGGCCGTATTCCGCCGCCGTCTTGTGGCCGATCTGCCACGGTCCGTCCATCTCGTTGCCGAGGCACCACACCTTGATGTTGTGCGGCTGCTCATAGCCGTGCTTGCGGCGAAGATCGCTCCAATACGTGCCGCCCGGGTGGTTGCAATATTCGACCAGATTGCGCGCTTCGTCGATGCCCCGCGTGCCCAGGTTGACGGCCATCATCGCCTGGGCGCCGGCGGCCTTCACCCAGTCCATGAACTCGTTCGTGCCGAATTCGTTCGTCTCGATTGTCCGCCAGGCCAGCTCGAGCCGGCGCGGCCGCGCTTCCTTCGGACCGATGCCGTCCTCCCAGTTGTACCCGGAGACGAAGTTGCCGCCCGGGTAGCGGACGATCGGGACGCCGAGCTCGCGGACGAGCCGCAGCACATCCTGCCGGAAGCCGCGCTCGTCGGCCTCCGGATGGCCGGGCTCGTAGATGCCGCCGTAGACGGCGCGCCCGAGATGCTCGATGAACGAGCCGTAGATGCGGGGATCGATCTCGGCGATGCGGAAGTCTCGGTCCAGTGTCATGCGTGCGTTCAGTGTCATGTCTCGTCTCTCCTTTTTTCTGGTTGCGGCCATGAGCGGCCGGCATTACGCCGGAATCGGCGTCAGCCCTTGATGCCGCCGGCGGTCATGCCTTCAATGAAGTATTTCTGGAAGAACAGGAACACGATCAGGATCGGTACGATGGCCAGCACCGCTCCGGATATCAGCATATCAAAATTGTTGCCGTATGGCGTAAGCAGGGTCGCCAGTCCGATCGGGATGGTGAGCTGCTCGTTCGTCCTCAGCACGATGAGCGGCCAGAGGAAGTTGTTCCACGAGAACAGCGACTGCAGAATGAACATCGACGAAAAAGCGGGCGCCATCAGCGGCACCATGATCCGGAAAAACATGCCGAACTCCGTGCATCCGTCCACCCGCGCCGCGTCGAGGAAATCCTTCGGCAGTCCGCCGGCGTACTGGCGGAAGAAGAAAATCGGCAGCGGCGCCACCATGAAGGGCAGGATGACGCCCCACATGTTGTTGATCAGTTTCAGCGAGATCGACAGCTTGTAAAGCGGCAGGATGATGATCTCCAGCGGGATCATCATCGTCACGAGCACCAGCGCAAACAGCGCGTTCCGGAATCTGAACCGGTAGACGGCGAGCGCATAGCCGACCATCGACGAGAACAGCAGGCACAGCACGGTGAAAATGGCGGTGATGACCAGACTGTTCTTGTACCAGGTCAGGTAGAGCGACTGATCCGAGAACAGGTAGGTGTAGTTCTTCAGCGACACCAGCTCCGGATCGAGCCGGAGGTTCAGACCGTAGCGCATCATCTCCTGCGCCGGCTTGAACGACGCGACGATCAGCGTGACGATCGGGAAGACCGCGAACAGGCCGAGCAGAACGAAGAGGATCACGAGCGCCGCGGTCAGAAAGCGGCGATGTTTTGCGTTGCCTGCGCTCATGTCAGTCCTCCCTCCGGAACATGCCCGTCAGCTTGAGCTGGATCATCGTGACGGTGAACGTGATGACGAGCAGGGCGATGCCGACCGCCGAACCGAGGCCGAGATTGTTCTGCTCCAGCCCGTTGCGGTACAGGTAGCCGACGATCGTCAGGCCGATGTCGTTCGGCGACCGGTTGCCGGCCCACAGCATGTAGCTTTCCGTGAACATGGCGTAGCCGCCGTAAATGCTGATCGTCAGCACGTAGATCGTGATCGGCTTCAGCAGCGGCAGCGTGATCCGGATGAACCGGTCCCAGGCCGTCGCGCCGTCGATTTCCGCCGATTCGTACAGTTCCCGCGGAATGTTCTGCAAGCCGGCGAGGAAGTACAGGATGTTGATTCCCATCCACCGCCAGGTCGCGAGCACGACGAGCGTGAACATCGCGAGCCCTTCGTGGCGCAGCCATTTCTGCGGTTCGAAGCCGAGGGCGGTGACGAACGTGTTCATGAGCGAGCCTTCCAGTTCGCCGAACGCCAGCCGGAAAACGGTGCCCGCCACGACGACCGACGTCAGCGCGGGAATGAACAGCGTCGACCGGAAAAAGTTGCGCAGCACCATCAGCTTCGAATTGAGAAACACCGCGAGCACAAGCGGCAGCGGAATGAGCACGAGCAGCGTGAAGACCGTGTACTCGGTGCTGTTCATCAGCGCCTTGCGGAACGTCGGGTTCCACAGGCCGCGGTAGTTTTCGAGGCCGATGTAGCGAACCTGGCCGGGCAGCACTTCCTGGAAACTCATGTTCACGGCGGACAGCACGGGATAGGCGAAAAAGAGGGCGAACGACAGGATGAACGGCAGCACGAACAGCCAGGGCGCGGCCGTCTGCGAGTATGCCAGCCTCCGCAGCGGGGAACGCCGGACGGCCGTCTGCCGTTCCGTTGTCGGAACCGGGTGCGTCATCGCGTTATGCCTCCTTCCGTGAAACGGCGATGCACCGGTCCCGCTGTCCGGGCGGGACCGGCGCTGTGCCCGTTTCGGGCGTTACTGAATCTGCGACTGCGTCTCTTCCAGAACCTTGACCGGATCTTCGCCGTCCTGGAGAATCCGGACGAGCACCGAGGTCCGGAACGCGTCGGAGATGGGCGGCGTCTGCTCATTGACGATGACGCCTTCGATCTCGTCCTTCACTTCCAGCAGCACGTCGAAAATGTCTTCCCCGAAGTAGTCGGTGAATTTGTTCGGCTCGCGGAGCTCCGGCGCATCCCAGACATCCGAGCGCAGCGGGTCGAAGCCGAGGAACTTCCAGATTTCGATGTTGCCTTCGCGCGACAGCTTCGCGAACGCGAGGAACGCTTTCGCCAGATCCTGGTTCTTGGAGGTCGTCGTGATGACGGTGCCCGTGCCGCCCATGCCCGCCGAGCGCGGCTCGCCCGCGTTCCAGGCCGGCATCGGCTTGATGACGATCTTGCCCTTCAGGTCGGGCATGTAGTCGGTGAACCGGCCCATGTACCACATCGGCATCCAGACCGACGCGGCGCCGCCGTCGTTCATGAAACCGTAGTATTCCTCGGCGTGGTGGCCGCCGCCGGGCGCCGGAACCGCGATGCCCTGCTTCACAAGATCCTGCTGGAACGCGAGCGGTTTCACGACCACGTCGCTCGTCAGGTTCGGCTTGCCGTCCGCCGTCTGCAGGTCGTCGCTGCCGGGCGCCTGCGCCACCTGGGGCCAGATGGACCACATGTCGTTCAGCTCGACCGTCGTCATCGGCTTGCCGGTTGCTTCGAGCACTTTCTTGCCGGCCGCCGCGAAATCGTCCCAGGTCTTGATGTCATCGGGATTCACGCCGGCCTGATCGAGCAGCTCCTTGTTGTAATAGATGACAGACGCGCCGACGTGGAAGTCGATGCCGTAGTAGTTGCCGTCCTTCGCGTAAATGTCGAGCCGGGATTTGACGAGATTGTCCAGCTCGGGCTCGACGATGTCGTTGAGCGGGACGAGCTGCGGCGTGCCCTTCAGGAAGTTCGGGAACTTGTTCAGCTCCACGTCCGCCAGATCCGGCGCGCCCGTGCCGCTCTGCAGCGCGACGAGCAGTTTGTTGTGCATGTCGTCGTACGGGTAGACATTGGCTTTGAGCGTGATTTTCCGGTCGGGATTCTGCTCGTTCCACCGTTCGGCCATGTGCTGGTAGAACTGCTCGTGCAGTTCGTTGAACGTCCAGAACTCGAGCGTCGTGCCGTCGCCCGACGACCCTTCGCCGGATTTTCCGCCGCCGCCGGAGCAGGCGGCCAGGGCCAGCGACAGCGCAAGGATCAGCGCCATGAACAGGAATGAATGCCGTTTCACATGTCTTCCCCCTTCAAATCGGATGTTCATGCTATTGCTTAATCCCGCCCGGGCGGGACGTAAGCCGGAACTTGTGTGAGTCTTTTAATTTACAAATTACTAAAATAATTTATGGTTTCATGTTATTTGGGTGATTTTGTTTTGTCAATACCTAAATGAATGCGTTTACCTGGCGGTTTAACATTAAAAAACTTTAAAACAAAAGTCGAATCGCCGGGAAAACCGGCCATGATGCGGGCGGGAACGGCGGGAAGACGGGGGGAGAAAAATGTCGTTTGAAGGGGACGTCGTGAACGGATTGTCGGCATTTTGCGGAACACTTCTCAATCCGGCGGCTTTAATTTATAATAAGTTGAAACAAATTGCGGATGAGAGGATGCGACCCGTTGATCCATATCAAAGAGCTTAGGTCCGGCCTGAATCTGTTCAAGGCGCTCGGTTCCGAAATCCGGATCGAAATACTGGAGCTGCTGAACCGCTACAACAGTCTCAATCTGAACGAAATCGCCGAGAAACTGGGTCTGTCGAACGGCGCGGTGACGATGCACATCAAGAAGCTGGAAGAGAGCGGACTCATCGAAATCACCACTGCGGTCGGCAAGCACGGCATCCAGAAGATCTGCTACCTGAACGAGGATCTGCTGACGGTCGAGCTGCGGAGCAAAGGGCCGGAGAACGTCTACGAAGTCGAGATCAAGGTCGGCCACTACTGCGACTACCATGCGGAGCCGACCTGCGGTCTGGCGACGAAGGACAGCATCATCGGGGAGTTCGACAATCCGCGCTATTTCGCCGATCCGATGCGGATCGACGCGGAGATCATCTGGCTGACGCGCGGATTTTTCGAATACCGGATTCCGAATTACCTCAAGCCGAACCATCGGCTTACCGAGCTGCAGTTCATCATGGAGCTGAGCTCGGAGGCGCCCTGCTACAACAACGACTATCCGTCGGACATCGTGTTTCACGTCAACCGGGTCGAGGTGGGGACCTGGACGTCGCCCGGCGATTTCGGCGGGGAGAAGGGGACGAACAACCCGGACTGGTGGCCGCCGCACCTGAACCAGTACGGGCTGCTGAAGCTGCTCCGGATCAACGAGAACGGCACGTACATCGACGGATGCCCGATTTCGGACGTGAAGATCACCGACATTCCGTTCGACGGCCATTCGGACATCAAGTTCCGGATCGGTGTGTCCGAAAGCGGCCAGGTCGGCGGACTGACGATCTACGGGTCGCATTTCGGCAACTACAAGCAGGACATTGTCGCGCGCGTCCTGTACGAGGTCGTGGACAAAGGGTGACGCGAAGATGACAATCGGTGCGCGCATGCTCAAGACGGGGCTGGCGGTGGTGCTGGCCATTTACGTGAGCGGACTTTTCGGCTTCGGTACGCCGATCATCGCGACGGTCGCGGCCATCTTCACGATCCAGCCGTCGATCTACCGCTCCTGGCGGCAGGTCCACGATCAGATCCAGTCGAACATCATCGGCGCCGCGTTCGCGCTGGGCGCCGCCCAATGGCTTGGCGTGACGCCGATCTCGGTCGGCATCGTCTGCATCGCGGTTATTCTGCTCAATATCAGGCTCAAGACGACGAGCGCGATCGGCCTGACGCTCGTCACGGTCGTGGCGGTCATGGAGGCGCACGCGGAAGGGTGGCGATTCGCGCTCGAGCGGTTCGCCATGGTGCTGACGGGGATCATCTCGGCCTTCCTCGTGAACGTGCTCGTCCTCCCGCCGCGCCCGAAGCAGCAGTTCCGCGAACAGGTGCATGAAGCCTACAACATTCTGTCGCTTTTGCTCCGGACGGCCGTCTCGAATGAAATCCGGGAACGGGTGTTCAAGGAAGAGCATGAGCGGCTGGAGCAGATTTTCCGGCGGCTGGACGAGCAGTACACGCTGTTCAAGGAAGACCGGGTATTCCGGCCCGCCGGCCGGCGCAAGCGCGCGCGGCAGCTCTTGCTCTCGCGCCAGATGATCCGGACGCTGCGGCATGGTTCCCAGCTGCTGGATGCGGTCGAAGAGCATTTCTATTCGTCGCCGGACGCGGCGGAGTGGGCGGAGCGGTTCGACCGGCGGATCGAGGCGCTGACGAAATGCCACGAGCAATTGCTGCTCAAATGGGAAGGGAAGATCAAGCCGGTCGCGGTGATTCGTCCGGAACCGGCGGATGATCTCGCGAAGGATCTGTCCGCGTACATCGGCAAGCAGCCCGTGGAGCGAAGACGGCTCCTGTTCGTCGCGTCCGCGATGTTCGAGTACGCGTATCATCTGGACCGGCTCGGCAAGCTGCTGGATCGGATCATGCGGGACCAGTCGGCGGACGAAGGAGCGGAAGAAGGAGCGGACGAAGCGGCGGAAGAAGCGATGGGCGAAAAGCCCGGTCAGCGCGACGCGCGCGACAGATAGCGGGATTCAAGCTTCTTGCCGCCGAACCACATGGCGGCGATGACGACGACGGCCGTGACGATGCGCCAGGGCTGATGGGCGAGCTGGGTAATGTCGAACGACAGGAACGAAACCGAGAAAATCATGACCGCCTTGCCCATCAGGATCGCCAGCGCGAACGTGCCGAACCGCACGGTGCTCAGTCCGGAAGCCAGATTGACGAGGAAAGACGGCGCGAACGGGAAGCATGCGAGCAGGAAGATCGGCGTGAATCCCTTCCGTTCGATCCAGCGGAAGAACCGCCGGGTCGCGGGGAAACGGCGCTGCAGCCAGATGCCCGGCCGTCTGCCGATCAGCCGCGCGATCCAGAAGACGGAGAAGGCTCCCAGGCAGACCCCGATCCAGGAATAGAGGATGCCGAGCCCCAGGCCGTAAACATTCGCGTTGACCGCGATGAAGACGAACAGGGGCAGGAAGGCCAGAAACGCTTCCAGGAACGGCAGCAGAATGCCGGGCAGCGGCCCGTAGGCGGCATAACTCTGGATCGCCTGCCGGATTTCGGCTTCGTCCATTTGCTGCAGATCACGGAACCAGTCCATTATGCTTTCAAACATGGTGAATCAGCCGCTTTCTTGTTTTGACTTGCCGGTTATTTGCCTGCGGACACGCGGCCGGCAGGTTCCGCGGGCCGAAGCGGATACAGGAGATAGAACAGGCCGATCAGACCGAACAGGACGGCGCTCGTCCAGACGACGTCGGCTTCTGTGCCGAGCGACGCGATGATGCCGCCGGCCGCGGGGCCGATCATGATGCCGATCCCCTCCAGCGTGGAGAAGATGCCCCAGCCGAGCCCCTGATGCGACTGCGGCAGATAGGATGCGAGCAGCGCGTTCCAGGCGGGCAGCACGGCGGAATAAGAGATGCCGAGCGCGCCTGCGATCAGCAGGCATTCCCAGAACGGCGGCGCCGTCGACAGCACGAGGAGCAGCGCGGAGAACGTGCAGAACCCGGCGGAGAGGAACGCCCGCTTGTGACCGACGCGGTCGGACAGCCGGCCCATCGGCATCAGCCCCAGCACGGTCAATCCGCCGGCGGCGAGGAGAATGAGGGAGTAGGTGCTGCTGCTGACGGACAACTCCTTCTCCGCGAACGCCGGCAGCACCGGCAGGAGCATGCCGGCTCCCGCCGTCTGCAGGATCATGCCGGGCAGAAGCGCCCGCATGCGCGACAGCTTCTCGCGCAGGAGCGCGGCCTGCCGGCCGAACGGAATCGTCTCGATCCCGCGTTCGCGCCGGTTTGAGATGAACAGCGACAGCGCCCAGGACAGCGCGGTCACCGCGACGATCAGACGGCGGGCCGCGGTCGGCGCGTGATCAAGCAGCAGGTTGCATGCGATCGGTCCGGTGCCGATGCCGATGAACCAGATCGTGTACAGCAGGCCCATCTGGGTGGCGCGCCGCTCCTCCGTCACTTTCATCAGGCAGACGATCCAGATCGGCGAGATGCCGATGCCGAACAGTGCGGCGGACAGGATGAACAGCCACGGAACGTCCGCAGCTTGCATCAAGGCGACGCCGGCCAGCGAAACCAGCAGTCCCGCGTGGACGATCGTCCTTGTCGAGAACCGGTCCAGCAGCCAGCCGATGACCATTTTAAGCGCCGTATCCGTCAGAAAATGGGCCGTAATCGCCGTGCCGACAATGTCAAGCGACAGGCCCAGCATTTTCTCTCCATAGATCGGGATGAAACTTGCCGCGACCGCCCCCCGCACGAATTCGACAAGGAGCAGGATGACGCCCAGCAGCACGATTTCCCCCCGATTTGACCGATTGAACAGACCTTTCACCTCGCCTCTCCCGGTTCTGATTGAAAGCGTCCGCCCGGGCGGGAGGCTTCATTCAGCCGTCGGGATGGCAGTTTATGTCTTTCCGTACCATTATAGTCAAGATCGGTTGAAAAATCATCCGACGCGGGTCGGGGCGCGGCGATGTGCGGGGAAAGTCAGATCAGAAGGTTGAACAGATGCGGATCCTTGTTCAGCTCGATGAACTGGATGCCCTTCGCGCGCATGCGGCTCACGAGCGGTTCGTAATCCTCCGGCTGCTTCAGCTCGATGCCGACGAGCGCCGGACCGCTCTCCTTGTTGTTCTTCTTCGTATATTCGAACCGGGTGATGTCGTCCGTCGGTCCGAGCACGTCGTCGAGAAATTCCCGCAGCGCGCCCGCCCGCTGCGGAAAATTGATGACGAAATAATGCTTGAGCCCTTCGAAGATCAGGGAGCGTTCCTTGATTTCCTGCATCCGGTCGACATCGTTGTTCCCCCCGCTGATGACGCAGACCACCGACTTGCCGGCGATCCGGTCCCGGCAGGCATGCAGCGCCGCCACCGTCAGGGCGCCCGCCGGCTCGACGACGATGGCGCTCTCGTTGTACAGCTCGAGAATCGTCGTGCACACCTTGCCTTCGGGGACGGCGATGACGTCGTCGAGCAGTTCGCGGCAGATGGCGAACGTCAGGTCGCCGACCCGTTTCACGGCGGCGCCGTCGACGAACTTGTCGATCTGCTCGAGCGCCCGGACTTCGCCCGCCTCGATCGATGTCCGCATGGAGGGCGCGCCCTCCGGCTCGACGCCGATCACCTGCGTCTGCGGCGATACGCTCTTGATATAGGAAGCGACGCCGGCAGCGAGACCGCCGCCGCCGATCGTCACGAATACGATATCCGGCGGCGTCTCCGCGTCTTCCAGCAGCTCAAGACCGATCGTGCCGTTGCCGGCAATGATGCGCGGATCGTCGAACGGATGGATGAACGTCATGCCGTCCTTGACGCTGGCGTTCACCGCTTCCTTGTAGGCGTCGTCGAACGTGTCGCCGACGAGCACGATCTCGACGGCATCGCCGCCGAAGAACGCGACCTGCTTCACTTTCTGCCGGGGCGTCGTGCCCGGCATGAAGATCCGGCCTTTCACGCCGAGCGTGCGGCAGGAGAACGCCACGCCTTGCGCGTGATTCCCGGCGCTTGCGGCGACGACGCCGCGGCGAAGCGCTTCTTCGTCGAGCGTCCGCATCATGTGGTACGCGCCGCGGATTTTGAACGACCGCACGACTTGCAGATCTTCCCGCTTCAGACTGACGCGGGCGCCGAATCGCTCCGACAGCACGCGGCTGTACTGCAGCGGCGTCCGCACGATGACCTCTTTCAACAACTGGTGAGCCTTGACGATGTCAGCGAGCCCCGTGCCGTTTCCGGTCTGCGTCAACTTCTCCATTTGAATGCCCCCGCTCGTGCATGATCCTGCAATAATATTACAGTTATACGCGCGTCGGCGGCGAATGTCAACCGCGGCGATGTTCGTCCGGCCGGCGGCTGAGCAACGGAACGGCGCCTGCCCGCGACCCCGCATGCCCGGCGCGGCCCGAAAAGTCCGGCCCGAAAGCCGAAACCGATGGAACGGCGAGGCGGAATTCACGTATATATACCGTGGGATGCCAGCGAAACTTACGGTTTCCGGGGCGACAAACAATTGTCAATTGAAGCGCTTTCCAACGTCCGGTATACTGAATGCAGTCCGGATGTTTCGATGATTTCCAGATCCAGAAAGGCGGGAGACACCATGTCCGACATGTGGCTCACGTACACCGGCGTGCTGTTCGGCGTCGCGGTCGCCGCCGCAGGCGTGGTTGCCTATCTGCGCATGACCCGTGCGGAGAAGCGTTCGGACGAACAGGACGGCGGCCTGAATCCGCCCGGCTCGAATATGCCGAATCGGCGGGAAGATGGTTGAATTTTCGCAAATTTCTTTGCATATCGGCGCCCGCCTGCTATAATGGAAGCATGTGCGGCATATTCCCTCCCGGCAGACATGCAAGCCGCGGCTCTGAACGAAACGAGCGAGCGTCCGCGGATGTCCGCCGCAAACGGGTTCTCATATGCCGGCATCGTTCCGTTCCCGCAAGCGTATGTTGTACGGAACGGCCATTCAAGGATTCGGGAGGGATGCGGCTTGGCAAAACGCGGCCACAACGAAGTCAAGGAAAGCCTCAGGGAGATGGCGCGCATCTATCAGCCGAAGGACGCCCGGAAGTTCGTCCGGGAATACATCCGGAAATATCGGATCACCGGTGGTTACGAAGACGAGCTTACCATGATCGTCGAACACGAACTTGACAAAATCAATTCAGCAAGTTGATGCAGAAGACTTCAGCCAGGGACGCGTATGGACGCGTCCCTTTTTCGTCCCTGTGCGGGAAATCGCTTCCGTCAGCGGCGAAACGCTGGCAGCCGTCGTCCAGGAAGTCCTGAGATTCGTACAATAAATCTGAAATTCCAGTACTATTCTCTTGCATGATGCGCAAATTACAATGTAAGAAACCGAACAACTCTCGATTGGCTCGGTTGTTTGAAGCAATGGTTACAGTCGGCTGATACTGCACGAAAGGGATGATGAAGATGGGATGAACGCGCCTGCGGCTGAGACTATGAGAGCGCTTCCAAAGAAAAAATGGAAAAGCCCGATCGGGAAAGAAACCCTTCCCGGGTATATTTTTATTTCCCCCTGGCTGATCGGCTTCCTGCTGCTGACGGCATGGCCGATCGGGCAATCGCTCTACTTGTCGTTCACCGAATACTCGATGCTCAGCGCGCCGCAATGGATCGGCACCGCCAACTATGAGCGGATGTGGAGCGACGCGACGTTCTGGAAATCGCTCCGCGTCACGTTCACGTTCGTCCTGTTCGCCGTGCCGCTGCGACTCGCGTTCTCGCTGCTCGTCGCCATGCTGCTCAACCGCGCGATGCGCGGGATGAATCTGTACCGCACGCTGATCTATTTCCCGTCGCTCATCGGCGGCAGCGTGGCGGTCGCGGCGCTGTGGCGCAACATGTTCGGCGTCGACGGCTACATCAATTCGATTCTCGGCTTTTTCGGCATCCAGGGCATGGGCTGGATCTCCCACCCGGATACGGCGCTTTACACGCTGATCCTGCTGAACACCTGGCAGTTCGGGTCGACGATGGTCATTTTCCTGGCCGGTCTGAAGCAGATTCCGACGGAACTGTACGAAGCGGCTTCCGTGGACGGCGCGGGACCGGTGCGGAAATTCTTCAACGTCACGCTGCCGATGCTTTCGCCCGTCATGTTCTTCAACCTGGTGCTCACCGTCATCAACTCGTTCCAGATGTTCACGGCGGCGTTCATCATCACGAAGGGCGGCCCGGTGCAGTCGACGTACATGTACGCGCTGTTCCTGTATGAAAAAGCGTTCAAGCACTATCAGATGGGCTACGCTTCGGCGCTGGCATGGGTGCTGCTCGCCATCGTCGGCATTCTGACGGCCATCAACTTCCTGGTCTCGAAGTACTGGGTATTCTATGAGAACGAAGGGGGCGGCAAACGATGAGAATCCGCGCGTCATCCGTTCTCAACCATGCGTTCATGATTGCGTTCTCCTTCATCATGATCTATCCTGTCATCTGGTGGATCGGCGCATCCCTGAAGAAGACGGAGGAACTCCGGCTTCCGACCATCTGGCCGGAAGTGCCGATATGGGAGAACTACACGAAAGGCTGGGAGTTCTCGGCCAACTATACGTTCGGCCATTTCTTCGCGAATACGCTGCTTATGGAAGTGGGCAACGTTGTCGGCGGCGTGCTGACGGCGGCGGTCGTCGCGTTCGGTTTCGCGCGGCTGAACTTCCCGCTGCGGGGATTCTGGTTCTCGCTCATGATGTTGACGCTCATGCTGCCCGGACAAGTCACGATTGTCCCGCAGTACATTCTGTACAACACGTTCGGTTTCGTCGACAGCTACGTGCCGCTTGTGCTGCCGCACTTCTTCGGCGGCGGGGCATTCTTCATCTTCCTGCTCGTCCAGTTCATCCGCGGCATTCCGCGCGATCTGGACGAGGCGGCGAAGATCGACGGCGCCTCCATTTACGGCATTTTCGGCCGCATCATCTTCCCGCTGATCAAGCCGGCGCTGGTGACGGTCGGGATCTTCACGTTCATCTGGAGCTGGGACGATTTCTTCTCGCAGATGCTGTACCTCAGTTCGGTCGACAAATTCACGGTCGGTCTGGCGCTGCGGATGTTCATTGACCAGTTCGAAGTGCAATGGGGTCAGCTTCTGGCCATGTCGCTGCTCTCGATCGTGCCGTCCGTGCTCATTTTCTTCTTCGCGCAGAAACATTTCGTCGAGGGGATCGCGACCACCGGCTTGAAAGGTTGAGGCGAAGGGAGTGCGCTGCAGAAAAATGGGAAAAGCGACAGCCATGAGAAAAGCGGTCACATGGCTCGCTGCGGCCGTGCTGCTGCTGGCCGCGTGCAGCGCAGGAGAAGGCGATCGCGACAGATCTTCGGAAATGCGGCAGCCCGCCACCGGGCTGCCGGAAGCGGACATGAACCGCCAGGTCGAGCTGGGATTCATCTGGTGGGGACCGGAGGAACGCCACAAGGCGACGCTTGCGGCGCTGGAAGTGTACACGGCGCAGCATCCGAACGTGACGTTCAAGCCGGAATACATGGCTTGGGAAGCTTACTGGAAGAAGCTTCCCTCCCTTGCCGCGTCGAAAACGGTGCCGGACGTGCTGCAGATGGATGCGGCCTATATCCAGGACTACGTATCGCGCGGCATCATGGCCGATCTGTCGGACATTGATCTTACGGGCATCGTTCCTGATCAGATTCTGGAGAACGTCAAGATCAACGGCAAGCTGTACGGCGTTCCGCTCTCGTACAATGCCCAGGGCATCGCTTACAATCGCGCGGAACTCGAAGCGGCGGGCATTCCGCTGCCGTGGAAGGGCTGGACCTGGGAAGAGTTTTTCGACTGGGCGCGCGATGCGAAAACGAAGCTGCCTCCGGACCGCTATCCAATCGGCGACAGCACCAGCGCCTGGGACTGGTTCCAATGGTATCAGGCCTCGTACGGCGGCGGGGCGATCATGTCGCCGGACGGCCGGGAGTTCCATCTCGACCGGGAGCTGTTCTTCGAATACCACACGATACTGGCCGATCTGCGCCGCAGCAATGTCGTGCCCCCCGCGGACGTCTCGCTTACGTTCCTCGAGAATGATCCGCTGGCCGATCAGATGACTTCGGGCAAGGTCTTGACCCGCGGCGCGACGGTCGGCTCGATTGAGACGCTCGAGCAGCTCATGCCGGGCAAGGTCGACGTCGTCAATGTGCCGGTCGGTCCGGCGGGCGGCGGCTGGGCGCAGCCGACAATCTTCCTTGGCGTCTATGCGGACAGCGACGAGCTTGCGCATGCGAAGCGGTTCGTCAAATGGTTCATCACCGACAGGGAGGCGGGCAGGACGCTCGGGCTTACCCGCGGCATCCCGATCTATGAGGAGATCTACAAGGAGCTGGAACCGAATCTCGAGCCGAAAGACCGGCTGGGCAAGGTGCTGGCGGACGTCGCGGCGGATTACGCGATGCCGTTCTACGCCGCCGGCGCCGGTTTCACGGAATGGGTGGACGCATATAAACTGACGATGGAAGCCGTCATGTTCGGCCAGAAGTCATTGGAGGACGCCTACGCCGAATTGAACGCGCTCGGCGAATCCATCGCGAAGCAGAACCGAAACCGGTAAGCCATTACCACACGGAAGGAAGATCGGACGATGAAGCTGGCGGAATTTTTGGGCACGAGACCGAATCAATTGTGGCGGCTGGGCAGACAGATGGGGCTGGATTATGCGGTGACGGGGCTTCCTTTTGATGAAAAGCACGAGAAGCCGTGGGACCTGATGCCGCTCATCCGGATGAAACAGCGGTTCAAGGACGCGGGTTACGAGCTGCTCGTCATCGAGTCGATGCCGCCGTCCAACAACATCAAGCTTGGCACCGAAGGCCGCGACGAAGAGATCGAGATCTTCAAGCAGTTCATCACGAATATGGGCGCAGCCGGCATTCCGGTGCTCTGCTACAACTTCATGGCGCAGTTCAACTGGTTCCGCACGTCGACGACGACGGTGACGCGCGGCGGCGCGCTGGTCTCCAGCTATGACCATTCGCTGATGGAAGGCGCACCGCTGACCGAGGCGGGCGAAGTGTCGGAAGACCGACTGTGGGAAAATCTGAAATACTTCATGAAGCAGATCGTTCCCGTGGCGGAGAAGGCGAAGGTCAAGCTGGCCCTTCATCCGGACGATCCGCCGATTTCGCCGATTCGCGGCGTGTCCCGCATTCTGCGCAGCGCCGACGCGCTGCAGCAGGCGATCGACCTGGTGCCGAGCGAGTACAACGGCATCACGCTGTGCCAGGGGACGCTGGCGACGGCCGGCGAGGACATTCCGGCGACGATCCGCCGCTTCGCGAAGCAGGACAAGCTGTTCTTCGTCCATTTCCGCGATGTGAAGGGAACGCCGGAGAAGTTCGAAGAGACGTTCCATGACGACGGCAAGACGGATATGTATGAAGCGATGAAGACGTATTATGAAGTCGGATTCGACGGCCCCGCCCGTCCGGACCATGTGCCGACGATGGACGGCGAGACGAACGAAAACCCGGGCTACGAGACGCTCGGCCGCCTGTATGGCGTCGGCTACATCAAAGGACTGATGGAAGCGGCGCAGAAAGAGCTCGGCCTGAACCGGTAAGTTGGCCTTGGGGGTGACAAGCGAAGATTCTTCCTTTTTTTCGCGGATACGGGGCGTTCCGTCCGAGATTAGAGGAAGACTCTTCGCCTAATTTTTTGAAATCGTTTGATATGCGCCGATTCGGGAAAAATAAGCGAAGCTGCTTCTTCTATTTCGGCCGGATTGTTGAAATCCGACAAAATAGGCGAAGCTGCTTCGCTTATTCGCGGGCGCCGGCCATCCCGGCGTCCGGATCCGGCAAGTCTCTACCATTAATATGATGTGCAGTCCGGTTTCATTGCGCGCCGCGGGCGGCTTTCCGGGCTTTCAGTTCCCTGAGCGGAGTCGGCATCGTCTTGCCGCCGGCGAACTGGTGTTTCACCAGTGTGTTGAACGCGTCGATCCAGGGCGCAAGCGACCGTCCGGCCCAGGCTTCCTTCGCGTATTCGTTCAGTTCGTTGACGAAATCCATGTTGGCGGAAATGTGCACTTCTTCGACCCGGGGCGCAAGACCGCGGATGCGGCCCGCGATCGTCTGCTTCAGTTCCTCGGACAGTTCATGATGATCGTTCACGGTGAAATACGAATTGTAGGGCGTCGCAGCCTGGCTGCCGTTCCAGTACGGGCTCCCCGTGTCGAAGTTGTACACGCCTTCGCCGAAGCCGCCCATGTCCTGGTCGATGCGCCTGTCTCCGCCGTTCTTGATCGTGCCGACGCCCGTCCAGTCCAGCATGATGCCGGCGTACGCGTTCTTGTCCGTAAGCATGACGATGGCGCCCGCCACGCCGTTCACCCGCGACACTTCGTTCGACAGCAGGCTGCTGTATTCCACCCACCGGTTGTCGTGCTGCCGCGGGTCCGCGGTCTTCGAGCCGTACATGCGCGCGCCGAGCATCTTCGGATCGTTCGGCTTTCGGGAACCGTAGTCGTATGTGCTGCTCTCGAATTTGTTCTTGTAAGCCGTGCACCCGGCCGGAAGGACGGCGAGCGCCGCGGCCAGAACGGCATGCGCGAGCTTGCGGGTCATGCGAATGCACCTCCGGATATGGCCCTCATTCTTGGATGTAGGTTTCGCGGCCGGACAGGCGGAATATGCGCGGGGGCGGCATACATAATTCGCCATGAAAACAGCGATAATGGAACTGTTGAAAGGCGGGCCGGAGCGTCCTGTCCGCGACCGTTCGAACAGCTTCCGGAGGGCTCGTCCGGATGTCCGGAAACGGCGCTGCGGCGCCATTTTTGACGGCTTTGAGAACAATTTGTGAACTTGCCCGGTATCGTTGACAATCGATGGACCAAACTCTTATATTTAATAAAGTGATTGGCCTGTGAGAATTGTCACAGAAATGCTGTGTGAATTATCACAGAATATCTGTGCGAAATGTCACAGAACGACGGGAAACACGCAGTTTGCCGCCAGCCGCGCCAAGACAGGCAACTGTGAATACGGAAGAAGCGGGGTTGATTTGTGTATGAAGAAACGGTGGCTTAAGTGGCTGCGCCTGACGACTCTGCTTGCGGGAGCCGCGCTGCTCCTGTCGGCATGCGGACGCGCGGATCTGTCGGCGCTGAATCCGCAAGGTGCAGTGGCCAAAGAGCAGCTTAATCTCATGAAGATTTCGATCTCGATCATGACGCTGGTCGTCGTCGTCGTGTTCTTGATCGCGATCTACGTGCTGTTCCGTTTCCGCCGCCGTCCGGGGAATGACGGTATCCCCGTCCAGGTCGAGGGGAATCATAAATTGGAAATCGTATGGACGGTCATTCCGCTGATTCTGCTTGTCATTCTCGGCGTTCCGACCGTGCAGACGGTATTCGCGCAGGCGCAGGATCACAGCAAGGACGAGAACGCGGTTATCGTCAAAGTGACCGCGCACCAATATTGGTGGGAATTCGAGTATCCGGAAGAAGGCATCGTGACCGCGCAGGAGCTGGTCGTGCCGGTGGACAGCCGGATCGTCATCGAAGCGAAGACGGCAGACGTGCTGCACTCGTTCTGGATTCCCGCGCTGGCGGGCAAGATCGACACGAACCCCGCCGGCAACGTGAACCGCATGTTCTTCGATACGCCGGACAAGACGGGTATCTTCCTCGGCAAATGCGCCGAGCTGTGCGGTCCTTCCCACGCCTTGATGGACTTCAAGGTGAAGGTCGTGGATGATGAATCGTACGCGAACTGGCTCGCGGCAATGAAGGCGCCTGCGGTGCTGCCTGAAGATCCGGCCATTGCGGACGCGTTCCAGAAGAAATGTCTCTCCTGCCACGCGGTAGGCGAGCTCGGCGGACCGGTATACCCGAACCTGACGGGCATCGGCGACCGCGAGACGGTTGCGGGCATTCTGGTCAACACGGACAACCCGCAATATCGGAATGAAGGTTCCGTATATGAGAACATTTACAGATGGCTCGAAGATCCGCAAAAAATCAAGCCCGGCAACGCGATGCCTAAGGTGGAACTGACGCAGGAAGAGCTTGAAGGCATTTCCCGCTATCTCGCGGATTACAAGCTCAACTACGAGTCCGAGGAACTGAAGAACAACGACGCCACTTCCGACAAGGAAGAAAGGCAATAATACAGCGGGGATTCAAAGGAGGTTCTACCCTTGGCTCACGGTTCGCACGCGGTGAAGCGCTATACCGGCATCATGAACTGGCTGACCACCGTTGACCACAAGAAGATCGGCATCCTGTATCTTCTGGCCGGAGGTTTCTTCTTCCTGATCGGCGGTCTGGAAGCTGTCTTGATCCGGATTCAATTGTGGAAACCGCTCAATGATTTTGTCAGTCCCGATACATTCAACCAACTGATTACGATGCACGGCACGACGATGATCTTCCTGGCGGTTATGCCGGTCATCTTCGGACTCATGAACTGCATCGTGCCGCTCCAGATCGGGGCGCGGGACGTGGCGTTCCCGTTCCTGAACGCGCTCGGCTTCTGGACGTTCTTCTTCGGCGGCGTGCTGCTGAATGTCAGCTGGTTCCTCGGCGGCGCGCCGGACGCCGGCTGGACGTCTTACGTGCCGCTGGCGAGCACGGCATTCAGCGACGGTCCGGGTGTGGACTATTATGTGCTCGGTCTGCAGATTTCCGGTATCGGTTCGCTGCTCGGCGGCATCAACTTCCTGGTGACGGTCATCAACATGCGCGCACCGGGCATGAGCTTCATGCGGATGCCGATGTTCACCTGGGCATCGTTCGTGACGTCCATGCTCATTCTGCTCGCCTTCCCGGCGCTGACGGTCGGTCTGGTCGCGCTGATGTTCGACCGGATCTTCGACGGCAACTTCTTCGACCCGAGCGCGGGCGGCAACATCATGCTCTGGGAACATATCTTCTGGATTTTCGGACATCCTGAAGTTTATATTCTGATCCTGCCGGCCTTCGGCATCATCTCGGAAGTTGTCACGACGTTCTCGCGCAAGCGGCTGTTCGGCTACAGCTCGATGGTGTTCGCCACGGTCCTGATCGGCTTCCTCGGCTTCATGGTCTGGGCGCACCACATGTTCACGTCGGGCCTCGGTCCGGTCGCGAACGCGCTGTTCTCGATCGCGACGATGCTGATCGCCGTTCCGACGGGCATCAAGGTGTTCAACTGGCTGTTCACGCTGTGGGGCGGCTCGATCAAGTTCACGGCGCCGATGCTGTTCGCCGTCGGGTTCATTCCGACCTTCGTCATGGGCGGCGTCACCGGTGTCATGCTGGCTGCAGCGCCGGCGGACTATCAATACCATGACTCGTACTTCGTCGTTGCGCACTTCCACTACACGATTGTCGGCGGCCTGGTGTCCGGCCTGTTCGCAGGGGTGCACTACTGGTGGCCGAAGATTTTCGGGCGCAAGCTCAATGAGACGCTCGGCAAGATGACGTTCTGGTTCTTCATCATCGGCTTCCATATGACGTTCCTGATTCAGCACTTCCTCGGGCTGCTCGGCATGCCGCGCCGGATCTTCACGTATCTGGACGGTCTCGGCTTCAACGAGATGAACCTGATCAGCACGATCGGCGCGATGCTGATGGGCATCGGGGTCATCTGCTTCGTGATCAACGTCATCGTGACGTCGGCGAAGCCGAAACACGCGACGAACGACCCGTGGGAAGACGGACGGACGCTGGAATGGGCAATCGCATCGCCGGCTCCGGAGTACAACTTCGCGCAGCTGCCGCTTATCCGCGGGTATGACGCCTACTGGAAGGAGAAGCGGGAGGGCAACAAGGAGATGCAGCCGGCCGAGCCGCTCGGTCCGATTCATATGCCGTCTCCGTCGATCCTGCCGTTCATCATGTCGGTTGGCTTGTTCATCTCCGGCTTCGGCTTCATCTTCCACCAGTATGTCGTAGCCGGCATCGGACTCGCCATCACGCTGGGATGCATGTTCCTGCGTTCGGTCATTGAAGACCATGGTTACCATATCGAACCGGAAGAAATTCAGGCCAAGGGGGTTTAAAGCATGAGCGGACACTCGCATGCAGACGGCGTTCTGCCTCACGAACCGGAGAAGGCGACGCTTGAAGGCCGCAACAAGGTGCTCGGCTTCTGGCTCTTCCTTGGCGGTGAAACGGTGCTGTTCGGTACGCTGTTCTCGGTATTCATCGCCTTGCGCGACCAGGTGAACGGCGGCCCGACGGCCAACGAACTGTTCTCCCTGACGGTCGTCGCCATCGCGACGCTGATCCTGCTCACCTCGAGCTTGACGAGCGTCTTTGCCATCCAGGCGATGCACCGCAACCAGCCGAAGGCGATGGTGGGCTGGCTGCTTGTGACCATTCTGTTCGGCCTTGCGTTCCTCGGCCTCGAAATTTACGAGTTCGTCGAATATGCGCATGAAGGCCATACCTTTGCGGCCAGCGCCTTCAGTACATCGTTCTATTCGCTGGTCGGGTTCCACGGCGGTCACGTGGCATTCGGCATTCTCTGGATCTCGCTCTTGATCTGGCAAGTGCTGAGACGCGGACTCACCGTCGTCACCGCGCCGAAGGTTTACATCGCCGGTCTGTACTGGCACTTCATTGACGTCGTGTGGGTATTCATCTTTACCGTCGTCTATCTGATGGGTAAGGTGGGATGAGCAAATGACAGCCGAACATGCAGCTGCCGTCGAGCAGACGAAGAAGCGCGTCAAGCATGAAGGCCCGAAGAAACATATCATCGCCTACATTTTCTCGCTGATCCTGACGATTCTCGCGTTCGCGACCGTCATCACGGGCGAAGTGAGTGTCAACTTCGTTTACGTGATGCTGGTGCTGATGGCGGGAGTACAGGTGTTCATTCAGTTGGCGTTCTGGATGCACATGAAAGACCGCGGACATCTGTTCCCGATCGTCGGGATTCTGAGCGGAGTCATCATCGTGTTTACGATGATCATCATGGCCGTCTACTGGGCATGGTGGTAATGCGGCAATGGAGAAGAGGCGCGTCTTGACGGATCGCCTCTTCTTTTCTTTAGAACCGGAAATGGAGGTGCGGATTGCCGATGTTGCCGGATCTGTCCTATTTCACCTTCGAAGAATTGTGGAGCCCGTTCTTCTTTTTCGGGGTGGCGCTCGCCGCAATCGGTTACTTGTACTGGATCGGCCCCTGGCGGGAGAAGCATCTGCCCGATGAGCCGGCGGTGTCCGCACCGCGGCGGATGCTTGCGCTGTCCGGATTTGTGCTCTTCTATCTGGCGCAGGGCGGACCGCTGGAACTGCTCGGCCATCTGAACTTCATGTTCCACATGGTCAATATGTCGCTGTCCTATCTGATCGTGCCGCCGCTCATCCTGCTCGGCACGCCGGCGTTCGTATGGCGCAGATTGTTCGGCGCCGCCTTCTGGCGCAAGTTCAGATGGGCCGCGAATCCGATTTTCACACTGCTGCTCTTCAACGGTCTGTTCTCGTTCTATCACGTCCCGATCGTGCACGACTACATCATGACGCATTACACGGTGCACGCTGTCTATTACGCCGTCCTGCTCATCGCGGCATTCCTCATGTGGTGGCATGTGACGAGCCCGGTTCCCGAATGGAACCGGCTCACCGATCTGCGCAAAATGGGCTACATTTTCGCGAACGGCCTCCTGCTCACACCGGCGTGCGCGCTGATCATTTTCGCCGGGGAGCCGCTCTACCGGGTGTATACGGATCCGGCCATCTGGGCCAGTGCCATGGGCTATTGCGTCAGCGGCAGCGGCGAGGCGCTGCTCGAGCTGGTCGACGGCCCGTCGGCCTTCACCATGCTCGGACCGTTTGAGGATCAGCAGTCCGGCGGGATCATCATGAAGCTTGTGCAAGAAGTGATGTACGGCTCCATTCTGGCTTACGTGTTCTTCCAATGGTACCGGAAAGAGCGCGAAAAAGAAGACGGCATGCCCGTGTCCCCGGCCGGTAGTCCGGGGAATCAATCCTGACGATTGAAAAACTTGCAGCCCTGCAGCCGAAACCCGGTTGCAGGGCTGTTTTGTGTTATCCGGATGGAAAAAATTAAACAAAAAAGGGATTGACAATAGTGTGATTAGCGTTTATAGTGTGTATAATGATATACACAGTATAAACGGCAGAAGCAAAGGAGGCTGGACAGACGGCATGTGGCAAGATGCATGGCGGATTGCAAAATACGAATTCCGCATATCCTGGCGCGGCTATCTGATCACGCTGCTCTTGCTTGCGTACACTTCGTTTTTCACCAGCGTGATGCTGTACGGCCACCTGGTCAACGATGAGGAATTCCGGATGGAATGGAATATTGATCTCGGCTATTTGTGCATGCTGCCGCTCTTCGGGTTTCTGATGAACCAGACCATGTTCCGTTACCGGAAAGAGGACACATATTCCCGAAAACTGGCGGAATGGCACACGATGCCGATCGGCATCAGCCAGATCATCGCGGGCCGGATGCTGATGCTCATCCTCGTGCTGCTTGTGAACTGGATCTTGTTCTTCGGCATTCAGTACGCGGTCCTTGAAGAACTGCGCGCACGGCTCGAACCAGCTGAATTTGTCATCTACGCCTTGATCTGGCTCGGTTACAGCCTCTTTGCGGCCGCCGTGCTCGTGTACTTGGAGCTCGGCTTTCCCGGACGTGTCTACTTCTTCCTGTGCTTCGTCTATGTGTCCGTCATCGCTCTGATTACGCTGACCCTGGCGCTGAGCGGCAGAAGCGCAATCGTGATGAGCCTGGCGGCGGCTGCCGACCGAAGCTGGGAGACCGCCGTGCTGTCGCTGGCGGCCGCGGCAGTGGGAGTCGCCGGACTCACCGCGCTGCTGCACCGCCGCATCCGCAGGCGAAGCCTCTGGACATGAAGGACGGTGAGCCGCGGTGTGGATGTCCATTCAATTGAACGAGTACAGCGCCGAACCGCTGTACCATCAGATTGAAGTCAAGCTTCGGGCGCTCATCGTGAGCGGCCAGCTGAGCGAAGGCACGATGTTGCCGTCCATCCGGGAGATGGCGCAGCATCTGAAATGCAGCGTCATCACGATCCGGCGCGTCTATCAGGATCTCGAAGCGGAAGGACTGCTCGTTACCCGTCAGGGTACGGGAACGTTCGTCGCGAAGGTCAACCCGGAGGAGCGCCTCCGGCATCGGCTGGATGCGGTGACGACGGCCATGCGCGAAGCGGTGGCCGCGGGGCTGCGGGTGCAGTGCAGCGACGATGAGCTGCGGGAATTGTTCGAGACCGTGCTGCATGAGGCGAGGGCGAATAGTTCCCCGCCGGGGGAAGAAGGATATGGAGACAGCGGGAAGGAGGATGAGGGATGAACGGACAAGGCGGAACGGCGGTGCGCATGACGGGCGTGAGGCTGAGACAGCCGCATTTTCAACTCGGACCGATTCATCTGGAGGTGCCCGCGGGCTTTGTCACGGCGATCGTCGGACCGAACGGCTCCGGCAAGAGCACGACGTTTCGGCTCATGCTCGATCTGACGAAACCGGACGAAGGCGGCATCGAAGTGCTCGGCCGGACGATCGGGAACGGCAAGTCGATCGAGCTGTTGAATCGCGTCGGCTACCTCCCCGAAGAGCCTTACCGCCACGACAACGTCATCCGGGGCATGGACAAGGCGGAATTCTACAAACATTGGTATTCCGACTGGGACGTCAACCATTACCGGGAGCTGCTGCGGCTGTTCGAAGTGGACCATTCGCTCCGGCTCGGCAAAATGTCGAAGGGCATGCGGCGGAAATTCGATCTGGCGCTCACGCTCTCCCATCACCCGGACCTGCTGCTCCTCGACGAGCCGTCTTCCGGACTCGATCCGCTCGCCTGGCGCACGATGATCGAACTGCTGCACCGGTATATGGAATCCGGAGACCGCACGATTCTGATCGCTTCGCATGTCGTGGAAGAAGTGAAACGGCTGGCCGATTTCATCGTGTTCATGGTAAACGGCAAAGTGCTCGGCATGTATGAGAAAGACGAGCTGCTCACCGGGTGGCACCAGTTCTACTTCCCGGGCGGCTATGAGAAATGGCGCGCCGTGCTGTCCGACATGCCGGGGCTGGCCGGGCTGGAGGATGCCGGCGGGGTCGTCCGCGCGGTGACGAGTTCGGCGCGGGAAGCCGACGCCTGGATCGCTGCCAGGGAGCTCGTGCCGGCCGGGCGGAAGTCGATGGAACTTGACGATATTCTCGCCGTATTGGTGGAACGGGAGAAGCTGCAGAGGCAGTATGGAATGAAAGGAGTCATGCAATGAGCACGTTGCAAGTTGAACGAATCGTAAAGCAATTCGGGGACAAGACGGCCGTGAACGGCATCAGCTTCAAGGCCGAAGCGGGCGAAATCTACGGTCTGCTCGGTGCGAACGGCGCCGGCAAGACGACGACGATGCGGATGGTGCTCGGGCTGATCATGCCGGACAGCGGCAGCATCCTGTATCACGGCAAGCCGTACAGCCGCGAGCAATTGCGGGACCTCGGCTATCTGCCGGAAGAACGCGGCCTCTATCCGAAAGTGAAAGTCAGCGACCAGGTGATCTATCTGGCGAGGCTCCGCGGCGTGTCCGCGAAGGAGGCGGACCGGCGGCTCAAGGAATGGCTCGAACGGTTCAACGTGCCGGAGTATTACGACAAGAAAGTCGAAGAGTTGTCCAAGGGCAACCAGCAGAAGATCCAGTTCATTTCCGCCGTCATTCACGATCCGTCCATTCTCGTACTGGATGAGGCGTTCAGCGGCCTCGACCCGGTCAACGTCGAACTGCTCAAGGCGGCGGTGAAAGAACTGCGCGACAAGGGCAAGACGATTCTGTTCTCGACGCACCGGATGGAGCATGTGGAAGAGCTGTGCCGCAACATTACGATTTTGCACCGGTCGAACGTTGTGCTGCAGGGCAGCCTCCGCGAGATCAAGAAGCAGTTCCCGCGCGAACGGGTGATCGTGCGGCTGGAAGACGACCGGGCCATCGAAGGCCTGGAGACGATTGCGGGCGTCCGGAGCGCCGCGAAGCTGGAATCGGGCTACGAGGTGCTGATCGACCGGCCCGATGCCGCGCAGGCGATTCTCGATCACGCGCGGCAACAGGGAGATGTCGTGCGGTTCGAGCTGATGGAGCCGACGCTGAACGAAATCTTTATCCGATCGGTGGGTGAGAACATTGAATAATCTTTGGACGGTCATGTCCTTCAGCATGCGCAACAAGCTGAGGACGAAAAGCTTCATCGTCACGACGATCATCATTTCGCTCCTTCTGTGCATCGCGGTCAATCTGCCTTACATCATTTCGAAATTCGCGAAAAACGACGAGCCGGACCGCATCGGCTTCGTGGAAAATGAAGCACCCGCCGTGACGGAAAGACTGCAGGCTTATTACGGCAGCCAGGAGAAGCCGGATATCGAACTGGTCGGCTACCCGGACGCCGGTTCGGCCGAAGCGAACGACGCCGCGATGAAGGAGCGGGTCAAGAACAAGGAAATCAAGGGCTACCTCGACTTTGAAACGGAAGGACGGACGTTCCCGGCCGTCACCTACAAGTCGGAGAAACTGATGGACACGGGCAGGACGTCTTCCCTGTCGGGCGCGCTGCAGGCGATCAAGGCCGACATCATTCTGTCGGACGCGAATCTGACGGAAGAACAGCGCACGGCGCTGGCGGAGCCGGTTCGCGTCGAGACGGTGCAGATCACCACGGCTGAAGGCGCGGGCTCGATCGGGGATCAAGGCAAGACGGTGGAGGAACAGGCGCTGGCGTTCGGTCTGGTCTATGCGCTCATCATCGTGCTGTTCATGGGCATCATGATTACCGGCCAGCTGATCGCGACGGAGATCACCGCCGAGAAAAGCTCGCGCGTCATGGAAATTCTCGTGACGAGCGTGGCGCCGCTGACCCAGATGTTCGGCAAAATCTTCGGCATGTTTCTGGTCGGGCTGCTGCAAATCGGCATCTATGCCGCGGTCGTCGTCATCAACGTCATGCTGCCCCACAACCAGGAGATGCTCAAGGAGCTGGACCTCAATCTTTCCAGCGTGGACCCGATGCTGCTCGTCTTTGCCGTCATCTTCTATCTGCTGGGGTACTTCCTCTATTCGACGCTGTACGCCGCGGTCGGTTCGATCGTGAGCCGGACGGAGGAGCTCGGTCAGGCGGTCGTGCCGTTGACGATGCTGTCGCTTGCGGCATTCTACATCGGCATTTTCGGCATTCAGCAGCCGCAGTCGAGCTTCGTGGAAGTGACGTCGTTCATTCCGTTCTTCACGCCGTTCGTCATGTTCCTGCGGATCGGATTGGCCGACCCCGCCCTGTGGGAAGTGCTGCTGTCGCTGGGCATCCTCCTCGCGACGATTCTGGCGCTCGGCTGGCTGTCGGCGAAAATCTACCGCACCGGCGTGCTGATGTACGGCAAGCGTCCGTCCATCAAGGAGCTCATCAAAGCGATGAAGGCCTACAAAGTCTGACGGCGAAAATGTTGCAAGCCATTCGGCAATCGCCAACGGCCGGCCCCCTTCGCGGGGGCCGGCCGTTTCACGTTTTGTTATGAATCTGATGTTTTTGTTATCTACCGGGAGCATGGGGGCAGATATAATGAAATTATGAAGGCTCGCGGTCAGTAGACGAACCCGCCGAACAGGAAGCGGTACTCCCAATGGGTGCCCGCGATGCTGTCGACCCGGACGCCGCCGGATTTCTCGGAATAGGTGTGCAGCACTTGGCCGTCGCCGAGGTAGATGCCGACATGGGTGATGCGGGCATTGGTTTTGTCGACGTTCGCGTAGTCGGCTGCCTTGCTTCCCTGGTAGGACATGAAGAACATCAGGTCGCCTCGGCTCAAGGCCCGCCAGTCGTCCTTCGTCTTGCCGACCTCCTTCACGTAAGCGCCCTGGCTGCGGGAGTCGCCGGGCAATCGGAGGCCGATGCCGTCCAGGTATGCCTGGCGGACGAAGTCGGAGCAGTCGAACGTGCTCGTGTCGCTGCGGCTCGAGCCGAATTCGTACGGCGTACCGAGGTATTTGAGACCTGCGTTGATGGCCTGTTCGGCTGCAAAGGCGCGGTCCAGCTTCTTGTAGGGCTCGACATAGCTGGTCGAGATATATTTGGCGCTCGTGCTGACATAGCCGTAGACGCCGCCTGCGTCTTGCACGTAATACCAGTAATCGTTGTGTTTGTTCACGACGGTCAATTTCTCGCCCGCATACATATAGCGGATGCGTTCCGCAGACGTGCTCGGGCCTTTCCGGAACGTGACCGTGCTGACGATCACCGCGTTCGGCTCGAACTTGTATGCCGGTTCTTCCGGCTGATCGATCAGGTCTTTGTCCGTCTCATCGGGATCGGCCGGAACGGAAGGCTCGTCCGGCAGGGCGGGACCCGGGTCCTCAGGCGTATCGACCGGCGGCACGAACGATGTGCGGATATATTTCGGGTTCGTGCTGGCGTAGCCGATGACTTGGTCCCGGTCGGCGACACGGTACCAGTACTTGTTGACCTGCTCGAGAATCCAGACCGGCTCTCCCTTCTTCAGCATCCGGATGACGTCTGAATCGGTGGACGGACCGGTGCGCAGATTGACGCCGTAGATCACTTCGCCGTTCGGATCGGTCGTCACGGCGGCAGTCCTGATCTCCACATATTTGTCCAGGGAGGAGACATACCCGACCGTGCCGGACGCATCGCGGACCTTGAGCCAGTAGGCGTTCGTCCGCTCGATCAGATCCAGCACTTCGCCTTTGCGGAGATAGCGGATCCGTTCTCCTGATGTGGAGGGAAGGGTGCGGAAATTGACGGTGTCGATGACATGGACTTGCTCCGCGTATGTACGGGCAAAAACCGCGAGCGGCATCGAAGCCAGGGCGATGCATGCGGCAAGCGCCGCAACCAGCAGGTTCCTTCTCATGGCGAACCTCCGTCAGGATGATTTTGCCGCGGCAAGACAATCTTAGCATAGCTCAATTTGCCATAAGCGTTGAAAAACTTGCCAGATACGTTTCGTATCCGGATGCAAAATAGTAAAACATTCGCTGGATTTTGGCTGCGGATAGTCCGATATTCGCATGTTTCGGGCGTGTTTCTTCGGCAACGGATAGGACGGTCGCAATAACGAACGAAAGCCGGCGGCGACAGGACGGGACGGGAGCACGAGAGGAAAATAAGCCCAACGGCATGGTCTGAAATTCGGCGGGAAATGCGAGCGGGGGTTGTTTGTGCCGCATTTTGGAGCATGAAAAGGATACAGGGGGGAGCACACGGGATGAGCAGGATGGGCAGGACGGCGGGATGGATCTTGAGCCTGATGTTGGTGTTCGGACTTGCGGCCGGATGCGCGGACGGCGGGAACGATGCGGAGCGCTCGCCGGAGCATGCGGAGGCGGCCGGTCCCGCGGGCAGCGGATCGGATGCCGGCGATGCGGCGGGCGGAGAGGAGGGCGAAGGAACGTTGAATGCCGGGGAGCTCGTCTACGACGGCGAGGATATCAAGGTCAATCAGGTCGGCTATCTGCCCGACGCGCCCAAGGTGGCGGTGCTCGAAGGCGAGGCCGAGGCCGAACGGTTCCAGGTCGTTGACGCGGAGACGCAGGCGGTCGTCTTCGAAGGTGAGGTCGGCCGGGCCGAGATCGACGCGAATTCGGGCGAACGGGTGAGGCATCTGGATTTCAGCGCCCTGCGGGAAGAAGGCGAATATGCGGTCGTCGTGCCCGGAGCGGGGGCGTCGCGGAAATTCCGCATCGCCCGGAATGTCTATTACGCGCCGTTCTTCGACGCGCTCCGCTCCTATACGCTCGGCCGCGCAGGGCTGGCGATCGACGACCCGATAACCGGGCTGAAGCACGAAGCCGGACATCTGCAGGATGCCGAAGCGCGGCTCGACATCGACCATCCGCACGCGCCCGCGGGCACGCCGGTCGACGTCAGCGGCGGATGGTACGATGCCGGCGACTACGGCAAGTACGTGACGCCGGGCGCGGTGACGGCCGCCCAATTGCTGCTCGCATACGAACTGTACCCGGAGAAGTTCACCGCCGGGCAGCTCAAGTTCCCTGACGGGTTCGCGAGCGATGTGCCGGGGCTGCCCGACGCGCTGGCGGAGGTGAAGGTTGAGCTGGACTGGCTGCTCAAGATGCAGCGGCCCGACGGCGCCGTATACCACAAGGTGTCGGGCTTGGCGTGGCCGGGCATGATCCGGCCGGAGGACGACACGCAGCCGCGGTACGTCTTCGGCATGACGACCTACGGCACCGGCATGTTCGCCGGCGCCATGGCGTTGGCGGCACGCGTCTACGAGCCGTTCGATGCCGAATACGCCGGAAGGCTGCTCGAAGCGGCCGAGCGGGCCTGGCGCTTCCTCGAAGCGCATCCGGAGCCGATCGTCCTGAAGAGCGAGCGCCAGGACAACGGTTCGGGCGGCTACGACAAGAACGGCGACCAGGACGACCGGTTCTGGGCGGCGGCCGAGCTGCTGAAGACGACCGGCGATGCGCGGTACGCGGCGTACATCGGCGAGAAGCTGTCTCATCAGCTTCAGCGCGAGCCGGTCATCATCGGCTGGGGCTCGACGCTGGCGCTCGGACAGTTCGCCTACGCGACGGCGGAAGCGGGAGATCCGGCCGTCAAGGCGTCGCTCAGGCAGAAGCTGGTGAAGGCGGCGGACGACATCGTCGGCCGGATCGAGCGGGACGGCTACCGTTACGCGCTGTCGCCGAACGAGTACACGTGGGCGTCCGCCAAGAACGGCATGGCGAAGGCCGAGCTGCTCCTGCTTGCGCATGAGCTCGAGCCGAAGGAAGCCTATGTGCACGGCGCGCTCGACCAGTTGCATTACACGCTGGGGCGCAACGCGCTCGGCACGACGTATTTGACCGGTTCGGGGACGGAAATGCCGGACTATCCCCACAGCCGGATGATTACGGGAACGGGCACGTACATTCCGGGGCTGCTCGTCGGCGGGCCGAACAAATTCGGCGGCGATCCGGAGCTGGACAAAATGCTGGAGCGCGAGTCGCCGCCGCCGGCGAAGGCTTACCTGGATTCGCCCGGATCATGGGCGACGAACGAGTACGCGATCGACTACAATGCGCCGCTCGTATTCGTGCTGACATACTTTGCAGAGCCTTGAACAAGCATAAGGACGGCCGGTCGGGTGTCATACCCGGCCGGCCGTTCGGCGTCTTGCGGCGGCGGCGTCAAGCCTTTGGCGGCACGGCCGACGTCCCCGCCACCGGCACGGTGGCCAGCCGGATATGCTCGATGGGCCGATCCGGCTGCGCCATCCGCAGGGCGAGCTGTTCGAACGCGCGGGAGCCGACGCGCACCGCGTCGATCCGGACGGACATGAGCTGCAGGCCGTCCGGCAGCGGGTCGGTGTCCGTCTCGATGGCGTCGAAGCCGGTGACGGACAGGTCTTCCGGGACGGTGAGTCCCATCCGGCCCAGCGTCTGGATCGTCCGGACGGCGACGACATCGTTCGCGCAGACGAAGGCGGTCGGCAGAGCCGGCATGGCGGCGAGTGCCTCGGCGATCTCCGCGCCGTCGTAATAGTGGCCCGGCTTCGGCGCCACGGCGCAGCAGGCCGGATCGACGGAGAGCCCGGCGTCCATCATCGCCCGCCGGAAGCCGTTCCATCGTTCCCTGAACGACAGGCAGTCGGCGATGTCGCCGATGAAGCCGATGCGGCGGTGTCCCAGCGCGATGAGCCGCGCGGTCAGATCGCAGACGCTCTGCTCGCTCTCCATCAGCACCGTATCGAAGAGGGCGTCTTCGGCCCGCGCCGCGCTGTCGTGGTCGATCAGCACGGCCGGCAAGCCGAGCTCGGCGACGGCCCGCGCGTAGGCCAGTCGGGTGATGCCGGCCATGATGACCCCGTCCACATGCGCCTCCGTGAGCGAGCGGGGCAGGCGCAGCGAATCCAGATCTTCCTGGTGGACAAAATGCAGCACCATGTTCCAGCCGCGGCGCCGCGTCGATTCTTCGATGCCCTGCAGCACATCCACCCAGTAGCCCTTGCTGCCCGAACGGGCGAGGCTCGACCGGATCAGACAGGCGATCGTGCGCATGGCGGCGCCGGCCGCATCGCGCAGCTCCGCACGGTTTGCCTGGTCGGCCGGCCGGTAATGCTTATAGTGAAGCTGCGCGGCCATATCGAGCACCCGTTGCCGCGTGGCGGGCGGCACGGTCGGATGGCCGTTCAGCGCCTTCGACACCGTCGTGCGCGACAATCCGAGCATCCGCGCGATGTCGTTGGTGGTCGCTTTTCGTTTCATGGGGATGCAAATTCACCTGCCAGTCTTCCGCGGAAGGTATGGTCAACCGAAATGATCATTTTGTTCATTTTGTTAAAATTATAGCCCAGACGTCGGAAACACACCAGTAATAATTAAAAATTTCCACGCATAATTGAACAAAATGAACAAAAATTACCGGATATTCAATTTACCTATTGAACAAACTTATGTATAATGTGTGTGAAAATCAGCAGAATCTGATCTGCCGGGAGGACGTTATGAACGCGGTTCAACGATTGACAAGCAACTGGCAGTTCCGGGGCGTCGGCGGCCAGGAGTGGCTGCCGGCCGTCGTGCCGGGCTGCGTCCACACCGATCTGCTCGCAAACGGCAAGATTCCGGACCCGTTCCACGGGACGAATGAGCGCGATCTGCAATGGATCGACAAGCAGGACTGGGAGTATGAGACGACGTTTGACGTGTCGGCCGAGGTGCTCGGCGAGTCCAGGATCGACCTCGTATTCGACGGTCTTGACACCTATGCCGATGTGACGCTGAACGGCGAGCACGTGCTGTCCGCGGACAACATGTTCCGCACGTGGCGCGTCGAAGTGAAGCGGCTGCTCAAGGCCGCGGGCAACAAGCTGCACATTCGTTTCCGCTCGCCGATCAACGAAGACCTGCCGAAGCTCGAGAAGCTGGGCTACGCCTTGCCGGCGGTGAACGACCAGTCGGAGAACGGCGGCCTCGGCGACAAGAAAGTGAGCGTCTTCGCGCGCAAGGCGCCGTACCATTACGGCTGGGACTGGGGGCCGCGGTTCGTGACGAGCGGCATCTGGCGCGAGGTTCGGCTCGAAGCCTGGTCCGGCGTGCGCATCGCCGACCTGTTCATCCGCCAGCGCAGCGTAACGGCGGCCGAAGCGAAGCTGACCGCCGTCGTCGAAGTCGAAGCCGAGAGCGCATGGAGCGGCACGCTCCGGCTGTCGGCGGACGGGCGCGTCTGGGAGCGGGAAGTGGCGCTTGCGCCCGGCACGCAGACGATCGAGCTGGATGCGGCGATCGAGCGCCCGAAGCTGTGGTGGAGCCGCGGGCTCGGGGCCCAGCACCTGTACACGTTCCGCGCGGAGCTGCTGGCATCCGGCCGGCAGGCGGCGGCGCGGCAGGTTCGGACCGGCCTCCGCTCGATCCGGCTCGTGCGCGAGAAGGACGAATGGGGCACGTCGTTCTATTTTGAACTGAACGGGGTCAAGGTGTTTGCCAAAGGCGCGAACCATATCCCGCTCGACAGCTTCGTCACCAGAGTGACGCGGGAGCGTTACGAACATGAGATCGCGTCGGCCGCGCTCTCGAACATGAACATGCTGCGCGTCTGGGGCGGCGGCATCTACGAGGACGACACGTTCTACGAGCTGTGCGACGAGTACGGCATTCTCGTCTGGCAGGACTTCATGTTCGCGTGCAGCCTGTACCCGGGCGACGAAGCGTTCCTGGCGAACGTGCGCGCCGAAGCGGAGCAGAATGTGAAGCGGCTGCGCAATCATCCGTGCATCGCGCTCTGGTGCGGCAACAACGAGATCGACACCGCCTGGTCGCACTACATCGAGGACGCGGGCTGGGGCTGGAAGAAGGAGTATTCGCCGGAGCTCCGGGAGAAGCTGTGGGCGGATTACGAGGCGATTTTTCACGAGCTGCTTCCGGAAGTCGTCGGCCGGCTGGCGCCGGAGGCGGACTACTGGCCGTCTTCGCCGATGCAGGGACTGACGCGCGACGCGAACCAGCATGCCGGCAAGCGGACGACGTCCGGCGATATCCACTACTGGGGCGTCTGGCATGAAGTGGAGCCGTTCGAGCGCTACACGCTCAACCTCGGCCGGTTCATGAGCGAATACGGATTCCAGTCGTTCCCGGAAGAGCGCACCGTCCGCTCGTATGCGCAGGATCACGAGATGGAACTGCTCTCCGACGTCATGCTCAGCCACCAGCGGCATCCGTCCGGCAACAAGCTGATCAAGCAATATCAGAGCATGTATCTGCCCGAGCCGAAGGATTTCGTCTCGTTCCTGTCCGTCAGCCAGGTGCTGCAGGGCGAAGCGATGAAGTTCGCGATCGAGGCGCACCGCCGGCGCAAGCCGTTCTGCATGGGCACGCTGTACTGGCAGATGGACGACTGCTGGCCGGTGGCGTCGTGGGCGTCGATGGACTATTACGGCCGCTGGAAAGCGATCCAGTACTACGCGAAGAAGAGCATGAAGGACATCATGGTGTCGATCGACGGCACGAAGGAAGGCGAAGTGGACATTCACATCATCTCCGATGTCCTGCAGCCGATCGACGGCACGCTGCACGCGGCGCTGTATGATTTCGACGGCAAGCTGCTCAAGCAGTTCAGCGTGCCGGCGAAGGTGGAGGCGAACGCCACCGCGGTCGTCTGGTCGTCTACCGTCGACGGTCTGCTCGAAGGGGCGGATCCGAAGCGCACGGTGCTGAAAGCCGATCTTGCGGCGGACGGTCAAGTGCTCGACAGCAAGCTGCACTACTTCGTCCCGGCCAAGGACATCCAATTGTCGAAGGCGAAAGTGACGATCCGGGAAGTGGCGGGTTCGAACGGAACGGCGTTCACGCTCGAGACGGACACGCTTGCGAAGCAGGTCGCGCTGCTTCCCGAAGCGGAAGGCGTCTTCAGCGACAACTGGTTCGACCTCATCCCGGGCATTCCGGTCACGGTCGAGTTTCTCGGCCGTGGCGCAGCCGGACGGGCGTTCGCGCCCGCTGCGCCGGGACGGATCACCGTCCAGTCGTTCGCGGACTGGATCGGGCTGTAAAACCGATGATCACAAGGCCCCTTGCCAGGCAAGGGGCCTTGTTTTACACTGAACCCGAACCCACCGTCTGGAGAGGAGATGCTCGACGTGGCTCAACCTTACGATCTTCCATTAAGCGAGCTGGAGAAGTACAAGCCCCCGCTTACGCGGCAGCCCGATTTCGACGCGTTCTGGGATCGGACGCTCCGCGAACTGGCGGAAACGCCGCTGTCGGTTGAACTGACGCCGCATGATTACCCGGCGCGGGGCGTGCGTCTGTTCAAGGTCGTCTATTCGGGCTTTCGCGGCGCGACCATTCAAGGCTGGCTGGCGCTGCCCGAAGGCGAAGGTCCGTTCCCGGGGCTGATGCTGTACCACGGCTACAACTGGGCGATGGAAGGCCAGATTCACGACACGGTGAATTGGGCGCTCCACGGCTATGCGGCGTTCCTCATGCTGTGCCGCGGTCAGCAGGGCGAAAGCGCCGACAACACCGTCTACAGCCACGGCGCCCAAGCGGGATGGATGTCGAAAGGCATTCTGTCCGAGGATGAATATTACTACCGCGGCGTCTACATGGACGCGGTCCGGGCGCTTGAAGTGCTCGCATCGCTCGATCAGGTGGACCGCACGCGCATCGGCGTGAGCGGCGGCAGCCAGGGCGGCGCATTGACGCTGGCCGCTGCGGCGCTGTCGGACATTCCGGTCGTCGCGGCCGCGGATTATCCGTATCTGGCGCATTTCGAGCGGGCGATCGACATTACGCCGAGCGGTCCGTACCTGGAGTTGAACGAATTTTTCCGCCGCAACGGCGATCCGGAGATTGAAGTGCGGGCGAAGCGGACGCTGTCCTACTTCGACGTCATGAACCTGGCGCCGCGCGTCAAGTGCCGGACATGGGTGTCGATCGGCCTCGTCGACACGATCACGCCGCCGTCGACGGTGTTCGCGGCGTACAACCATCTGAACTGCGAAAAAACGATCTCCGTGTTCCGCTACTTCGGCCATGAATACATTCCGCGCGCGCACGAGCAGCGGCTGCGGCTGCTGCTGGAAACGCTTCAGCCGTAAGCGCCGCGCGGGAAGAAGCCTTCCGTCCATCCGTCGGGCGGGAGGCTTTTTTTGGTTCATTCCGGAAGTTCCGCCGCCTGAAAACCGCCCGCGGCGGCAGATGACAGCCTCCGGCGCGCCGACACGGTCCGGGACGGGGTTATTTCCGCGTATTTCGCCTTTTCCGCCGTTTGACGCGTGTTTACGCCAGGCCTACACTTGGTCTAACGCACTTTTGGACCCGGAAGGAGACGCATTTCATTGAACACAGCCGTTCAAACCCGCGTGGCCGTGCAGACCGCGACGGTCTATTCGATCCTGTTCGCCGTCAGCGCAATCCATATGCTCAACGACTCGATGCAGACGGTCGTGACGGCGTTGTTCCCGGTGCTGCGCGATTCGCTGGCGCTGACGTTGTCGCAGATCGGGTGGCTCAGCTTTGCCCTCAATATGACCTCATCCGTCATGCAGCCCGTGGTCGGCCTGTATTCCGACCGGCATCCGACGCCCGGCATGCTGCCGGTCGGCATGGGGATGAGCCTGCTCGGCATCGCCGGGCTGGCGTTCGCGCCGAATTACTGGACCTTGCTTCTGGCAACCGTCTTCATCGGCATTGGTTCGGCGGTCTTTCACCCGGAAGGTTCGCGGGTTGTCTATTTCGCCGCGGGCGAGCGGCGAAGTTTCGCCCAATCGATCTATCAGATGGGCGGCAACGCCGGTTCCATGCTGGCGCCGCTCATGACGATCGCGATCTTCATTCCGCTCGGCCAGCGCGGCGCGGCCTGGGGGATGCTGCTCGCCGCCGCGGCCATCGCCGTCGCGCTGTACGTCGTGCCGTGGTATCGCACGCAGCTCGCCGCATACGGGGTGCCGGTGAAGCGCAAGGGCAAGGCGGCGGACGGCCAGACCTTGCACGACGGCCTGTCCGGCCGCACGGTCGCCTTCGCGCTGACGCTGCTCGTCCTGATCGTGTTCGCGCGTTCGTGGTACGCCGCAGGCATCAACAATTTCTACCCGTTCTATCTGGAAGACAAATTCGGGGTGTCGAAGCAGACCGCCCAGCTCGCCCTGTTCCTCTATCTGGGGGCCGGCGTGGCGGGCACGTTCTTCGGCGGCATCTGGGGCGACCGGTTCGGCCGCAAAACTATGATCATCTTCTCGATCGTCGGCTCGGCTCCGTTCGCGCTGGCGCTGCCGTATCTGCCGCTTGAGGCGATTTTCCCGGTCGTCACGGTGCTCGGCTTCATCATGATGTCCGGATTCTCCGTCAGCGTCGTCTACGCGCAGGAACTCATGCCGCGCAACGTCGGCATGGCGTCCGGCCTGATCGTCGGCCTCGCGTTCGGCATGGGAGCGCTCGGCGCCGTCGTCCTCGGCGAATGGATGAGCGCGATCGGCGAGAACCCGATCCCGGTCATCGACGCGGTCAGCTATCTGCCGCTGATCGGGCTGCTGGCGTTCCTGCTGCCGAAGGACCGGCGCCGTTGAGGCCGGGAAGCCGCGGGACTCCCCGGACATGCTTAAGCCCGTCTGCCCCATTCGGTGACAGACGAGCTTTCCGCATGCTTGTCAGGCCATCAACTGTTCCCATTCCGCGAACGCGGCTTCCAGCGCGGCGCGCTTCTCGTCGAGATGCTGCTGCTTCTCCTGCACAAGCGTGTAGTCCAGATACACGGCCGGGTCGGCGAGTTCCGCTTCGACCGCCGCGATGGCCGCCTCCAGCGCCTCGATCTCCGCTTCCAGCTGCTCGATCCGCCGCTGGCGCTGGCGCTCCTGCCGCTTCGCCTGCTTCTCGGCTTCGTAGGACGACCCGCCGCCCGCGCCGCCGCGTGCCCCGGCGGCATCCGCCGTTCCGCCGCTTTCCGTCCGATCCGCGGTACTTCCCGCCGTCTCGCCGGCCAGACGAAGCTCTTCCTGCTCGCGCTTTTTCTCCAGCATGTCGTCGTAGTTGCCCAGGTAAACCCGCACGCCGTCCGGCGTCAGCTCGATGATGCGCTCGGCCATCTTGTTGAGAAAATAGCGGTCGTGCGAGATGAACAGCAGCGTCCCCTCGAAATCGACGAGCGCCGTCTCGAGCACTTCCTTGCTGTACAGGTCCAGATGGTTCGTCGGTTCGTCCAGAATGAGGACGTTCGCCCGCTCGAGCATCAGTTTCGCCAGGGCGACCCGCGCCTTCTCGCCGCCGCTCAGCGAGGAAATCTTCTTCAGCACGTCGTCGCCGCTGAACAGGAAATTGCCGAGCACGGTGCGGATGCGCACTTCCTCCAGATGGGGAAAAGCGTTCCACACCTCGTCGAGCACCGTGTTGTCGGGATGGAGCTGCGACTGCTCCTGATCGTAGTAGCCGATTTTCACGTTGGCGCCGAATCGGACCGTGCCGGTCTCCGGCTTGATCCGTCCGAGCAGCGTCTTCAGCAGCGTCGACTTGCCGATGCCGTTCGGGCCGGCGATGGCGACGGTCTCCCCGCGCTTCAGTTGGAACGAGACGTTCCGGAACAGCGGCCGGCCGCTGCCTTCGAACCTGACCGACAGATCCTGCACATCCAGCACGTCCGCGCCGGTCTGCCGGTCGATCTCGAAGGCGAACGACGCCCGCTTCACATCTCCGGCCGGCCGCTCGATCCGTTCCATGCGCTCGAGCATTTTGCGCCGGCTCTGCGCCCGCTTCGTCGTCGAGGCGCGGACGATGTTGCGCCGGATGAACTCTTCCATGTGCGCGATCTCGTCCTGCTGCTTCTCGTAGGCTTTGAGCGCGGACTCGTACTCGGCCGCCTTCAATTCGATATAGCGGCTGTAATTGCCGGTGTACCGCTTCGCGGCGTGCCGCTCGATCTCGATGATGCTGTCCGCCAGCGCATCGAGGAAATAGCGGTCGTGGGACACGGCGAGAATGGCGCCCGGATAGCCGCGCAGATAGTCTTCGAGCCAGGAGAGCGTCTCGATGTCGAGATGGTTCGTCGGCTCGTCCAGAATGAGCAGATCGGGCGCCTGCAGGAGAATGCGCGCCAGCGCGAGGCGCGTCTTCTGCCCGCCGCTGAGCGAGGCGATCGGCGTGTCCGGCGGATACTGACCGAACCCCATGCCGTGCAGGACGCTGCGGATACGGGTTTCGATCTCGAATCCGCCGCGCTCGCGGAACGTATCGGACAGCGCCGCATACCGGGCCAGCAGCTCCTCGTAGCGGGTTTTATTTTCCATCTCCTTCGGATCGGCGATGCGGACTTCCATCTCCCGAAGCTCCCGCTCCATCTCGAGCAAATCCGCGAACACGGCGCGCATCTCCTCGTCGATCGTCCGGTCGGACTGCAGCCCGCTGCTTTGGGCCAGATACCCGATCCGCATGCCCTTGCGCCTGCTCACCACACCGTCATCCGGCGACAGCTCGCCGGCAATGATCGCAAGCAGCGTCGACTTGCCCGCGCCGTTCACGCCGACGATGCCGATCCGCTCGCGTTCATTCACGTGAAACGAAAAATTGGACAGCACCGGTTTGGCGCCGAAACTTTTCGCGATTCCCGATAGTTGCAGCAACATGTCGATCCTCCGCAGCCTTCTCCCATGCAGGCCGTTCTCATGCGCCGCGCAACTCGCGGCCACACAGAACAGTGTACATGATTCCGGCGCGGAGCGGAACCTGCGTGTCGAATGCGGATGCGCCCGATCTATTCATCCTTGTCGTGCAGCGTCAGCAGATAGTGAATGAGCGCATCCTGCTCCCGGCGCGTGAAGCCGGTCGTCTCATCGACCCAGTAGTTGTGGCCGATCCCTTCGACATTCGCTTCGCGCAAGTCCTTGTCGGCCTGGTTCGCCTTGACGACCCGCTCGCGCAGCCGCTTGTCGACCAGTGCGCGCAGGCTTTCGGCCGGGTCGGGCAGGATGCCGGCCTTGAACGTGCCGGGGATGCCGTATTGTCCCGGCTCGGGTCCGGCCGCGACGCCGCCGTCGTGCAGGTACGGAGCCGACCAGTAAAGTCCGTACAGGCTCGGCGTCTTGTAGCCGCCCGGCGAATTGCCGTGCGCGAAAGCCAGCCTGATCTGTTCTTCGGACATGCCGTTCAGCGGCATCCGGTGCAGCTTCGGCTTCTTGGGCAGCGGCACGGGCGTATCGTAATCGTACATGAGCGGCGGTCCCCAGAACTTCTCCGTCTTCTTGAACGACCGGGCGCGCGACGGGTTCGTGCCGAGGACATCGGTCGCGACAATCCGGTTGTTCGTGAGGTACGGTCCGGCATGGCAGGTGATGCACCCGGCCCGCCGGAACACCGCTTCGCCCTCCGCCGCGAGTCTCGCATCCCTTTTCAGGTGCGAACGCGGCGGCTTGAGCGTATTCTGGTAGGCGGACATCGCCAGCGTATGCCGGTTGATCGGGTATCCGGGAACGGACGACAGGACGCCGGATACCGATACGAAGGATGAACGCGGATGGGCAGGCGACGGCACCGACTGGATGATGCCCGGCGAGTCCGGCGTCGGGTCGACGGCCGCGAACTGTTCGGACGGCTTCGTTCCCTTGGCCGGGTCGTAACGATATTTGGACGAGGCCGCCCGCTGCAGCAGAATCCCCATGTACACTTCCTTGTCGAGCCCGAAGATCGGCTTGCTCAGCCCGGCCTGCGCCAGCGCGTCCATATTCTGCGCGTTCGGGACGCCGGAGAACGTCATGAGCCCTTTGAACGGACCGGCGAAAGCCGTGCCGTTCCAGTTGTACGGGTGATCGCCGAGCGTGAATGAATCGGGAATCTGGACCGGGTTGTTCTCCATGTCGATGGTTGTGTCGATGGAACCCGGCGGCCATTTCATGAGTTGTTCGTCGACCAGCCGTTCGAGCTCGTCCGGATCCGGCAGCGGCGTGCGCTTCCCTTCGCTGTCCGTTACCCAGCTTTTGGCCTGTTCCTTGAAGCGGATGAGGCCGCGGATCTGCTCCGTCGTCACGCCCGTGTGGGTGAAAAACGCGGCCGAGTTGTTGCCCATGGCGAGGAGGAGGCCGACGTTCAGATCGGTGTTCGGCGGACCTTCGACGACCTTGCCGCTCACCGGATCGTAGACGGCGTGGCAGGCGATGCAGCCGACGCCGACCCGCGGCTTGCCCTTGTCCAGCGAGACTTTCAGGCCAAGCGGCACATACGATCCCTTCGCGACGTCCAGGCCGGTGTCGATGAGATCGCCCTTGCGGATCGTTCTTCCGCCGATGACGGCGTCCTTCTCCGCCGCCACCCGCAGATTCGTCGTGCCTTCGCCCTTCAGCGCCGCCGTCGCCTTCAGAATCCCGCGTATCGTCAGCGGTCCGTCCAGCAGCCCCATGATATCCATCAGAAAATGTTCATTGCCGAACGTCTCGCCGTAGAACGCCCGCCTGCCGAGATCGAGCGTTTCCTCGTCCGTCGGCTCCGGGTTTTCCGGCGTCTGCGCCGTGCGAACCGTCGCGGCGGGACGGCGCGGGTTCAGGACGTGCTCCCGATCCGGTATGTAGATGTAACTCGGATGTGTATATAACAAAAGGATTGCAGCCAGACCGATGCCTACGGTCGAAAGCAGGATGCCGGCTGCCAGCCGTCTGCTTCTTCGTTTTTTGTTCCGTTCCAACTTCAGTCACCGCCTTCGAAATCGGCCTTCGTCTCCCCGGGGGTGCGGCCGGAAAATATACGCATAGTATCCGCCGCGCTGCGGGTTTCATGCGCGCCCCGCCATTGGCGAATTGCGCGGCGGAATGGTAAACTGATGACAGGATTACCGCAAGATGACGGGAAAGGCGGATGTCTTTCGTGGAATACGGCAGCCGGCATGCCGGCAAGGCGGCGCTGCGTCGGGAAATGGCCGCGCTGCGGGACCGCATTCCGGAACCCGAACGGCACCTGCGGTCCGAACGGGCCTGCCGCCATGCCGCGGAGTGGCTCCGGGAGCGGGGTGCGGACTGCTTCCTCGCCTATGCCTCGTTCCGCTCGGAGCTGGACACACGGCCGCTTCTCGAGTGGGGCTGGCGCAGCGGACTGGCTGTCCTGCTCCCCGTCTGCAACACGGCGGACCGGTCGCTCGAACTGTACCGGGTGCGAAGCTTCGATGAACTGAAGCGGGGCGCTTACGGCGTGCCGGAACCGGATCCGGCGCAAGCGGAGCGGTGGCAGGATGCGCGGAGCATCGGAGCCGTCTTCGTCCCGGGGCTTGCCTTCGCGCCGGACGGAAGCAGGCTCGGCTACGGCGGCGGCTATTACGACCGGTTCGCCGGGCGGATGCGCGCCTCAGGCGGCGCTGCGCGATGGATGGGACTGGCCTTCGGGGTGCAGATCGTGCCCGAAGTGCCGGTCGAACCGCACGACGCCCGGCTGGACGGTTACATAACGGAAGACGGCGTCTACAGGGTGCCGAGGCGGGGAGGATGTTCGGATGGCGGACGGGAAGCTGACGCATTTCAATGAGCAGGGCCGGGCGAGGATGGTCGATGTGACGGACAAGGACGTGACGGCGCGGGCGGCCGTGGCCGAGACGACCGTCAGGATGCGCCCGGAGACGCTGGAGGCGATCCGTTCCGGCCGGGTCGGCAAAGGCGACGTGCTGGCCGTCGCGCAGGTGGCGGGCATCATGGCGGCGAAGCGGACGGCCGAATGGATTCCGATGTGCCACCCGCTGCCGCTGACCGGCATTGATATTCAATTCCGCGAAGCCGGGAACGACCGGCTGATTATTGAAGCAACCGTGAAGACGACCGGCAAGACCGGCGTCGAGATGGAGGCGCTCACCGCCGTATCGGCGGCGGCGCTGACCGTCTACGACATGTGCAAGGCGATGCAGAAAGACATGGAGATCGGCCCGACGCGGCTCCTCCGCAAGACGGGAGGCAAAAGCGGCGATTACGCAAGACCGTCCGAACAGGCGTGAAGATCCGCGGGGCTGATGGATTGCGGATGTCGGATTTTCTTTGCTGTCGGTTTTTCCTTACAGGAGGGGGAAACGGATGCGTTGGAAGGTTGCGATTCTGACGGCGAGCGACAAGGGGGCCGCGGGAGAGCGGGAAGACACGAGCGCACAAGTGATCCGCGAATTGATGGAAGAAGAAATCGGCGGCGAAATCGTCGAATACCGCGTCGTGCCGGATGACCAGGATGAGATAACGGCGGCGCTGATTGAAATCACCGAGTACTACCGTCCGGATCTGATCGTGACGACGGGCGGCACGGGACTCGGGCCGCGCGATGTGACGCCGGAAGCGACGGAGCGCGTCATCGAGCGGAAGGTCCCGGGCCTTGCGGAAGCGATGCGGATCGGGGCGATGCACAAGACCCGCGCGGCGATGCTCTCGCGCGGCATCGCCGGCATCCGCGGCCGCACGCTGATCATCAATCTGCCGGGCAGCCCGAAGGGCGTCCAGGAGAGTCTGATGGCGATCATCGACCAGCTGCCGCACGCGCTGGCGATTCTGACCGGACGGGAAACGGAACATGTGTGAAGCGGAGGCGGAGCATGAAGACGAGACTGCGCGAAGTGCCGGTCGAGGAAGCCGTGGGCCTGGCGCTTGCCCACGATCTGACGCAGATCATACCCGGGCAGTTCAAGGGCCGCCTCTTCCGAAAAGGGCACGTGGTCACCGAGGAAGACATTCCGAAGCTGCTGGACATCGGCAAGGCGCACATCTACGTGCTGGAGCTCGGCGAAGGCGATCTCCATGAAGACGATGCCGCGCTGCGGCTGGCCTCGGCGCTTGCCGGCGACGGGATTTCGTTCGGCGAACCGAGCGAGGGCAAGGTGACGCTGAAGGCCGAGCGGCGCGGCCTTGCCGTCCTTGACGAGGCGTTCGTGCGCAGCGTGAACCGGATCGGCGACATCGTGCTCGCGACGGTCCGGCGCGACCAGGTGCTGCAGCCCGGCGGCGCGATCGCGGCGGTGCGCGCCATCCCGCTCATCGTGCCGGAGCGGAAGATCGCGGAAGCCGAGGCGCTGGCCGCGGATTGGCGGGCGCGGCACGGGAGCGCGCCGCTCGCCGTGCGGCCGCTCCGCTCCGTACGCGCCGGTCTGCTCGTGACCGGAGGCGAAGTGTACAGCGGCCGGATCAAGGACAAGTTCGGCCCGGCCGTCCGCGCCAAGCTGGAGGCGCTCGGCTCCACGGTCGCCGAGCAGCGCTTCGCGCCGGACGATCGACAAAGAATTGTCACGGAGATTCACTATTTGCTGGGACGCGGGTATGATATGATATTGGTAACCGGGGGCATGTCCGTCGACCCGGACGATCGGACGCCCGGGGCAATCCGGGAAGCCGGAGCGGACATCGTCAGCTACGGGACGCCGATGCTTCCGGGTTCCATGCTGCTCGTCGGGTATTTCGGAAATGTCCCGATCCTCGGATTGCCCGGCTGCGTCATGCACGATCCGTACACATCGTTCGACGTCCTGCTGCCGCGCATTCTCGCCGGAGACCGGATCACGCGGGAAGAGATCGCCGGCATGGGCTACGGAGGATTGCTTCACGGATAAGCCGGCACCGCATCGAAGGCGCCGGGACATGCGAACATTCAGCACGGCCGATTCCGCCTGGAGAAGCGGATGGACGCGGCTTGAAGGAGGGAACGACAGACCAATGGTCAGTGGTATTGGAGTGACGGGGTTCATCCTGCTCATCATCGTCGCGTTGCTGCTCTTCGGTCCGAGCAAGCTGCCCGAGCTCGGCAGAGCGTTCGGACGAACGCTGCGCGAGTTCAAGCAGGGCGCGCGCGAGATCGTGGACGACATCGAGCGCGATGAGAGCAAAGGCCGCCTGGAAGCGGGGCGCCCGGAGAATCAGGATTCAGCGGACAAGAAGCGGCTTCCGGAATAACCGGAATACGCTTTTTTTATGGAAGATGATGCGGATTTGAATGGGCCCGAAGGAGGAGGACAGGCATTGGCGGATCACGGCGTTCGGCCCGCGGGCGGACCTTACGTCCCCAAACCGGACGAAGAGAAACAGATGAATCTGCTTGAGCATATCGGCGAACTCCGGCGCAGGTTGATTTACGTGCTGGCGGCGCTGTTCATCGGACTTGTCCTGGGACTGCTTGCCGCCGAACCGGTTTACGATTATTTGATGAGTGTCGAGCCGGCCAGCAAACTGACCGAACTGCATGCGTTCTCGCTGTGGGACGGCATCGGCATGTACATGAAAATCGCTTTCGTGATCGCGCTGCTGATCGTGCTGCCGTTCGCGTTCTATCAACTGTGGGCGTTCGTCAGCCCCGGCCTCAAGTCCCGCGAGCGGAGAGCGGCGCTCGGCTATGTGCCGCTGGCATTCGTCATGCTGGCGGTCGGGCTGGCGTTTTCCTATTTCGTTGTCTTTCCGCTGGCCTTCGATTTCACCACCCATGTCTCGCGAAGTCTCGGTCTGGAGGAGACCTACGGGATCGCGCAATATTTTTCGTTCATGTTCAACATCATCGTGCCGATCTCGCTGCTCTTCGAACTGCCGATTCTCGTCATGTTTCTGACGCGGATCGGCATTCTGAACCCCGCGCGGCTGCGCAAAATGCGCCGGTACGCTTATTTCGGGCTCATTTTCGTCGGCGTGCTCGTGACGCCGCCGGATTTCATCTCGGACATGCTTGTCGCGCTGCCGTTGATCTTGCTTTATGAATTCAGCGTCTACATGGCATCGTCCGTCCATCGCAGAATGCAGCGCCGGGAAGGGCGTCTGAAGGAAGACGAAAACTGAAATTTTTTGCGGTCCCGACGTCGGATCTCCCCTTGCATTGGAATATCAACTTGAGTATTATAAGAGTTGGTTGTTAGCACTTGAGCAGGTCGAGTGCTAACCTGCAGCATATCTTTCATGACGAAGGAGGCTCATTTTACATGATCAAACCTTTGGGTGACCGCGTACTGGTCGAACCGATCGCAAAAGAAGAAACGACTGCAAGCGGCATCGTTCTGCCCGACACGGCGAAAGAAAAGCCGCAAGAGGGCAAAGTCATCGCCGTCGGCAAAGGCGCTTACAAAGACGGCGTGCTTGTCGCTCCCGAAGTGAAAGTCGGGGACCGCGTGCTGTTCTCGAAGTACGCCGGCACGGAAATCAAATATGAAGGCAAAGATTATCTGATTATGAGAGAAAGCGACATCCACGCGATCTTCGAATAATCCGGATCGCCTGGATTCCCATGCATGGGCCGCTTCGCGGCCGCATATCCAGCGGATTTCGATCCGCTGTCCGGATGCGCACAGCATCGTACATCCGCAAGTCGATACTGAACGGTTCAAGGAGGTAATTACGCATTATGGCCAAAGACATCATTTTCGGTGAAGACGCCCGCCGCGCGATGCTCCGCGGTGTGGACGCGCTCGCCAATGCCGTGAAAGTGACGCTGGGTCCGAAGGGCCGCAACGTCGTGCTCGAGAAGAAATTCGGCAGCCCGCTCATCACGAATGACGGCGTCTCGATCGCCAAAGAAATCGAGCTCGAAGATCCGTTCGAGAACATGGGCGCCCAACTGGTGAAAGAAGTTGCCACGAAGACGAACGACGTTGCCGGCGACGGCACGACGACGGCTACCGTTCTGGCCCAGGCGATGATCCGCGAAGGTCTGAAGAACGTAACGGCCGGCGCGAACCCGATGGTCATCCGCCGCGGCATCGAAAGAGCGGTCAAGACGGCCGTTGAAGAGCTGAAGAAGATCGCGAAGCCGATCGAAGGCCGTCAATCGATTGCGCAAGTTGCGGCCATCTCCGCAGCCGACGAAGAGCTCGGCCAGCTGATCGCGGACGCCATGGAGAAAGTGGGCAACGACGGCGTTGTCACGGTTGAAGAGTCGAAAGGCATCCAGACGGAACTGGAAGTCGTCGAAGGCATGCAGTTCGACCGCGGCTATACGTCCGCTTACATGGTGACGGACACGGACAAGATGGAAGCCGTGCTCGACAACCCGTATATCCTGATCACCGACAAGAAGATCTCGAGCATCCAGGAAATTCTGCCGATCCTCGAGAAAGTGGTCCAAACGAGCAAACCGCTGCTCATCATCGCGGAAGACGTCGAAGGCGAAGCGCAAGCAACGCTCGTCGTCAACAAGCTGCGCGGCACGTTCACCTGCGTTGCGGTCAAGGCGCCGGGCTTCGGCGACCGCCGCAAGGCGATGCTGGGTGACATCGCGGCGCTGACGGGCGGCCAGGTCATCACGGAAGAACTCGGCCTCGACCTGAAATCGGCGACGCTGGATCAACTCGGCAGCGCGCGTCAAGTCCGCGTATCGAAGGAAAACACGATCATCGTGGACGGCGCGGGCGACAAGAAGGACATCGACGCTCGCATCGCGCAAATCAAAGCCCAACTCGAAGAAACGACGTCCGACTTCGACCGCGAAAAACTGCAAGAGCGCCTCGCGAAGCTGTCCGGCGGCGTAGCCGTCATCAAGGTCGGCGCGGCTACGGAGACGGAGCTGAAAGAGCGCAAGCTGCGCATCGAAGACGCGCTGAACTCCACGCGCGCTGCGGTTGAAGAGGGCATCGTGTCCGGCGGCGGCACGGCGCTGATCAACGTGTACAACGCGGTTGCCGCACTGAAAGCCGAAGGCGACGAGCAGACGGGCATCAACATCGTGCTGCGCGCGCTCGAAGAGCCGGTGCGCACGATCGCGGCGAACGCGGGCAAGGAAGGCTCCGTCATCGTCGAACGGCTGAAGAAAGAGCCGGTGGGCATCGGTTACAACGCGGCTACGGACGAGTTCGTCAACATGTTCGAAGCCGGCATCGTCGACCCGGCGAAAGTTACCCGTTCCGCGCTGCAAAACGCGGCTTCGGTTGCGGCCATGTTCCTGACGACCGAAGCGGTCATCGCCGACAAGCCGGAGAAAGAGAAAGCAGCTCCGGGCGGCATGCCGAACATGGACATGATGTGATCGGCATAGTCTCAAGCCGACAATCAGAAGGCCTCTCCTCGCGGGGAGGCCTTCGCTTTTTTATGCTTTTCGGGGACGTTTTGGCTTGACACAAGAACTGCTATAATAGAGTGAAATATTTCAACCGCGGCGCGATGAAGGAGTGGAGGCGGCTTACGTGATCATCGGCATCGGACATGATCTGGTGGAGATCGCGCGGATCGAGCGGATTCTGCAGGGGCATACGGCGGAAATGTTCATCCGGCGCATTCTGACGGAAGAGGAAATCGCGCTGGCGCCGGCCGGAGGCAAGCGGCTGGCGGAATACGCGGCCGGACGGTTCGCGGTGAAAGAAGCGGTGTCGAAGGCGCTTGGCTGCGGCATCGGGGCGGCGGTCCGTTTTATCGATATCCATGTGCTGCCCGACCGGCTGGGAAAACCGACCTGCACCCTGTCCGCCCGGGCGTGGGAACGGCTCGGACTGGACCCGTCGGCGACCCGCATCCATGTGACGATCACCCACGAACGCGGTTTCGCATCGGCGTTCGCCGTCGCCGAACGCAGATGAACAATCGGAAGCATCAGACAATCCTGAAATTCTGGGAGCGACTATGGAACGAATTTATCGGATCATCCTGGAGCAGCATCTGAGAAGACTGAACGCAGAAGTGACGTTGGCCGCATGGAGTTCCTTCGCTCCCGGTTTCAGCCTGGGGCATTCGCGGCCTCACGGCTTCCGGCTCGTCTATGTCAGCAAAGGCACGGGTTGGATTGAAGTGAACGGAAAGCGATACGGCACCAGACCGGGCTGCCTGTCCCTGCTGCCCGCCGGAATCGAGCAGTCGTGCGGCGTGGCGGGGCCGGAGCCGGTCGAAGCCTATTGGGTCCAATTTGACGCCAATCTCGGCGATGCCGAGTTGATCGATATGCTGAAGCTGCCCGTCTGCGTCGACATGTCCGGGCACTCCGACATCATCCGGCTGTTCGAAGCGATGGTCGATGCTTACAACGACCGGTCCATCACAAGCGTGCTGCGCTCGAAAGCCGCGTTGTACGAGGCGCTTGCCTGCTTCCTCGAACAGTGCCAGGTGGATGAGGGAGCGTTCGGCAACATCGATGATTACGTCAAGCTGGGGAAGGTGCTGGACTACATCGACCAGCATCTGGCGGAGAATCTGACGCTCGAAGAACTGGCGAAAATCGCTTATCTGCATCCGAACTATTTCATCAGCCTGTTCAAAAATTTGATCGGCTACCCGCCCATCCAGTACGTCAACTTGCAGCGGCTGGAGAAGGTCAAGAAGCTGCTGGAAGAGACCGATATCCACATTGCCGATATCGCCGCTTCCGTCGGGATGCGGAATCATTATCTGTCCCGTCTGTTCAAGCAGCACACGGGCATTTCGCCGACGCGCTACCGCAAGCTCTACGGCGAACGGAAGGCGATGGCGGACCGGGCCGCCGCGAAGGGCGGGCGGATTTCGGAAGTTCAGGCCGCGGCGGCTGACGCCGGCACAGGGGGAAGCGGATATGAGCAGGGAGAAGACTGAAGCGGCTGCCGCTTTTTTCGCCGCGGAGCTGCTGAACTGGTACGATGCGAACAAGCGCGATCTGCCGTGGCGGCGGGATCGGGACCCCTACCGCATCTGGGTATCGGAAGTGATGCTGCAGCAGACGCGGGTCGATACGGTGATTCCGTATTATGAACGGTTTATGGAGCGCTTCCCGACGGTGCGGCATTTGGCGGAAGCGCCGGAGGAAGAGGTGCTGAAATGCTGGGAAGGCCTCGGCTACTATTCGCGGGCGCGCAATCTGCAGGCGGGCGCGCGGCAGGTGGTCGAGCTGTACGGCGGCGTCGTGCCGGACGACAAGGCGGCGATCTCGTCGCTGAAGGGGATCGGCCCCTACACGGCAGGCGCGATTCTGAGCATTGCCTATAACAAGCCGGAACCGGCCGTGGACGGCAATGTGATGCGGGTGATGTCGCGGTATTTCCTATTGGAGGACGACATCGCGAAGCCGTCCGCCCGGACGAAGATCGAGCGGCTGGCGGCGTCGATCATTCCCGAAGGGCGGGCCGGTGATTTCAATCAGGCCGTCATGGAACTCGGCGCGCTGGTCTGCACGCCGAAGTCGCCGGGCTGCCTGCTCTGCCCGGTGCTCGCGCAATGCGCCGGCCGGGCCGCCGGACGGGAGCGGGAGCTTCCCGTGAAATCGAAGGCGAAGCCGCCGCGCCCCGAGCTCCGGCTTGCCGCCCTCGTCGAGGGGCGGGGCGAGCACGCGGGCAAGGTGCTTGTCCGGCGGCGGCCGGACAGCGGGCTGCTCGCCCGCATGTGGGAGCTGCCGCATGTGCTGGCGCCGGATGAGGCGGCGCGGTCCCGCGGGCGGGCGGCGGACGCGGCGGCCTTTGCGGCAGATGCGAGGGTCTTGGCGAGCGCGACGATTTTGGCGGACGCGAAGGCGGCCGGTGTGCCCGAGGCGCCGGCGGTTGCGGACGCGGATGATTCGGCAGCGTCTGCGGGTGCCGTGGCAGCCGGAACGTCGATGGCGGGGACTGCAGGGGACGGCCGCTTCGACGCGCTGAGCCGCGGGCTCGCGGAGGAAGCGGGGCTGCTCGTCCGCCCCGTACGGCTCTGGTCGGAAGAGGAGCATGTATTCAGCCATATCCGGTGGAAAGTGGACGTATATCTCGCCGAATTCGGATTTTTCCTCGCAGGCGGGCGGGAAGCCGCAGCCGGCGCTGCCGGCGGCATGGCCGCCGAACCCGGCGCCTCTTACGGCGGACCGTCGGATGCGGACGATCTGCCGGAAGGCTGGCTGTGGATCGGTCCCGAAGATATGGCGTCTCTTGCGTTTCCGAACGTTTTTCTCCGGATATTGAATGACTATTTTGCGCGACAGGCATGAAAACAGCCGGGTGAGCCCCGGCTGTTGCTGTTGATAATTGCACCATATCAGACGCTCACGCGAGCGCTCGGGATCTGGTGCAGAAATCAGATCGGCCCAAACTTCGCGCGAGCGTTCGAATCTGGTGCAGAAATGCACCAGATCAGCCCAAACTTCGCGCAAGCTGCCCGAATTTGGTGCAGAAATGCACCAGATCGGCCCAAACTTCGCGCGAGCGTTCGAATCTGGTGCAAAAATGCACCAGATCAGCCCAAACTTCGCGCGAACGCTCGAATCTGGTGCAAAAATGCACCAGATCGGCCCAACCCCCGCGCGAGCTGCCCGGATCTGGTGCAGAAATGCACCAGATCGGCCCAAACTTCGCGCGAGCGTTCGAATCTGGTGCAGAAATGCACCAGATCAGCCCAAACTTTGCGCGAGCGTTCGAATCTGGTGCAGAAATGCACCAGATCGGCCCAACCCCCGCGCGAGCGCCCGATCATGCCGCTCACGGCTCGACGAGGAAGGCGTCGCGCACCCTTCGCCAGAACGGAAACGGCCGGTACCGGGCGAAGCAGATCTTCTTGTCCGACACGGTGCACCGCAGCGAGCGGATGTCGTTCCGTTCGATGGTGATGTGGTCGACGACGAGCGCCAGCCGCTGCGACTCCTTCGCGGAGACGATGTCGCAATGATGGTGCTTCGGCAGGACGACGGACGAACCGAGCGTCCGGTAGACCCGGTTGTTGATCGACGCGATCTCGGCGATCTGCAGCGATTCGATCGACGGGTGGATGACCGCCCCGCCGAGGCTTTTGTTGTAGGCTGTGCTGCCGGACGGGGTCGACACGACGATGCCGTCGCCGCGGAACATCTCGAACAGCTCGTCGTTGATGTGGATGCTCGCGACCAGCGTGCCCTCGACGCCTTTGAGCGTGAATTCGTTCAACGCCAGGTACCGGTCGCTGCCGTCGGGCGTATTCGACACGACTTCGATCAGCGGATAGCGGACGTACTGCGGCTTGTCTTCCGCCATTTTCATAACCAGCGTGTCCAGCTCATGGGCCTGCCAGTCGGCATAGAAGCCGAGATGGCCGGTATGCACGCCGATGAAACTGACCTGGTTGAGCAGGTGGACGTATTTGTGGAACGCCTCCAGCAGCGTGCCGTCGCCGCCGATCGAGATGACGATGTCCGGCTGGTGTTCGTCCGGCGTGAACCCCTGGGCCGCGGCCAATGTATGGAACCGCTCGGACAATTGCTGCGAATGGTCGTCGCCCCGGTCTATAACGACGTATCTCAACGGACAGTCTCCTTCCGCATCATTCTCCCTCGATCATAGCGAAAAATGACGCGATAGACAAACATGCCCGCTTCATCCGGTCAAGGTCCGAGCATCCCCCACAGCAGATAGACGAGCGCGAAGCTGATGATGCCGTGCGCCGCTCTGGCCGCAAGGAACGGCGGATAGCGGATATCCGTCGCGCCGATGACGCTGGCGATCTGCGCGTGCACGGACAGCCCGGCCCAGGACAGCACCCACGCCGCGGCGGCCGCCCGATGCAGCAGCGTCGCGTCCGGTTCTCCGGCCGCTTTCGCGCCCAGCGTCACTTCGAACAGCCCGTTCGCGAATGCGGCGGACATTTGCGGCGGCAGTCCGGCCGCATGCAGGAACGACTGCAGCACGCCGATGAGCAGATCGAGGACATTCGCCCGGGTGAGCAGTTCCATTACGACGGAGAAAAAAACGACCAGACCGCCCACCACGATGTTCAGCCGAAGCGCCGAGCCGATCGCATCCTGCAGCAGCCGGCCGAACGGGCGGCCGTCGGCCGTCCGGGCTTCATGCATGGCGGTGAGCGCGGCGGGCAGCAGCCGCGCGCCGTCCTTCGCGGCGGCGCGGGTGACCGGTTCCCGCCGTCTGTACTGGCGGAAGATCAGCCCGATGATGAGAGCGCCGCCGTAGTGCGCGGCCGCCAGCAACGGCGCCAGGGCGGCCTGGTGAAAGAAGCCGACCGAGACGGCGCCGATGAGGAAGATCGGGTCGGACGTCGTCACGAAAGCGACGAGCCGCTCGCCCTCCGTCCGGCTGATCTGTCCCTGTTCCCGCAGCCTGGACGTCAGCCGGGCGCCGACGGGGTAGCCGGAGATCAGTCCCATCGTGACGACGAAGCCCGCGATGCCGGGCAGCCGAAAGACGGGGCGCATCAGCGGATCGAGCAGCGTGCCGAAGAAATGGACGACGCCGAAACCGAGCATAAGCTCGGCCATGACGAAGAACGGGAACAACGCAGGGAACAGAACGTCCCACCAGACGGCGATGCCGCGCAACGACGCGCTCAGCGAAGCGGCGGGATGCGCCGCCATCAGCGCGGCCAGCAGCAGACAGCCTAATGCGGCGAGCGGAGCCGGCCGCACCAGGAACCGAACCATTCGCGCCACTCCGCTTCCCTCCCGCAAGTGGACTCCTTCTCATAGATATGCTTGTCTGCCGCCGAACATCCCCACGGAAACGACGCCGGGCATCGACGGGCCATCCGGCCTGTCGATATCCCGTCCAAAGTATGGTATAATGCTGACTGTACTACTGAAGTGTTGACATCTTGGCGTTTGGAGTGAAACACAATGCTGCGTGAATACGGCACCCTGTATGACGCGATCGGCGGAGCGCCGGTTCTGCGCCGCATTGTCGAGGCTTTCTATCCGAAGGTCCAGGCGCATCCGCTGCTTGGACCGCTGTTCCCGGAAGACATCCGGCCTGTCATGGAGAAACAGTTCATGTTCCTCAGCCAGTTCTTCGGCGGACCGCCGTTGTATTCGGAAGCCTACGGGCACCCGATGATGCGCGCCCGGCATCTGCCGTTTCCGATTACGCGCGAACGGGCGGACGCATGGCTCGATTGCATGCGCCGCGCTCTTGAAGAAGTCGGGCTTGCGCCGGAGCTCAGGGCAATGATGCTGGAGCGGTTGTCCGGTCCGGCCTATCATTTTGTGAATACGGTCGAACAAGGAGAGGCTGGGTCATGATCGATCCTTTATTCCAGGTGAAAGTCCAGTGTCCGTGCTGCGAGAACACCTTCTCCAGCTCCCGCGTCCGTCCGAGTTTCCGGAAGGCGACCCGCACCGATTCGGACTTCTGCAGCCACTATCGGGACGAAGTCAATCCGGATTTCTACGTCGTGCGCGTGTGCCCGAACTGTGGTTACGCATCCACCGAGAATTCGCTGCAGGAACTTGCGCCCAAACAGAAGGAATTGTACAAGAACCGCATCGGCAAAAGCTGGGTGCGTCGCGATTACGGCGGACAGCGGACATGGGAAGAGGCGCTCGACTGCTACAAGCTGGCGCTGCTCTGCGCGCAGACGGTGGGAGACAAGGATCGCGTCATCGCCGGTCTTCTTCATCATATCGCCTGGATGTATCGGCTGCGGGATAACCAGGAGCAGGAGCGCAGGTTCCTGCGCTATGCGCTCGAAGCGTACATCCGCGTGTACGAACTGGAAGGCGTGAACATCAACAACGCACGGCTGATGTATCTGATCGGCGAGCTTTACCGCCGGCTGGACGAGCCCTATGAGGCGGTGAGATGGTTCGCCCGCGTCGTCAACGACAAGCGGATCATGGACGCCGGCATGATCAAGGCTTCGCGGGAAGCGTGGCAGAATATCCGCCAGGAGATGTTGGAGAAGAAGATGGAATTGCCGGATGAGGTCGAGCTGCTGTAGGAGAGAACGAAAGCCGATCGATCCCGCATGGGCGGGGTGATCGGCTTTGTTGCATTTGTCCGGGCGGTTTCATTTTCCGCGCAGCACGGTGTCGGTCAGCAGGTAATCCGGATCGGCGTCGATGACGGTCACTTTGTTGCGGCAGCAGGGGAACACGAGCAGTCTCCGGCGTCCCGTGCGGATGTCGTCCAGCTCTTCCGGGCGGATCGGCAGAATGACGTTGCCGGTCTTGCAGAACGGGCACTCCTGCACATAGAGGTCGCCCATGATCCGATCATACGGCCAGGTGCGTTCGAACGGGATCATCGCGATTCGTCCCCTCCGGGCTTGTCCGAAGCTTCGGAGTTCCGTCCGGCAGGAGGTTCGCTCTTCGGATCTTCCGTCCTGTCGCTTGCCTGTCCCCGGTCATTTTCCTGGTTTTGCGCCTGCTCCTTCGCGGCCATCTCGGCCAGCTTCTGCAGCAGAATGTGGCGAGGCATATGCATCAGATGCTCGAGCGGCACGCCAAGATACTTGGACAGTTTGATTGCGGTGTCGGGAGAGATGGGCAGCGGTCCGGGCATCGGATGTCCTCCTTCAGCGGGCTGAGGCCGCCGGTCGTGGTATAATTAAGGTTATACTACAACGTCAGCGGCGGCAAATCAATGCGCGGGTTGGGAAAGGAGCGTGTCACGGTATGGAAAAAACAGAAATGCGTTGGAGTCTGGAGAATATTTATCCCGGCGGGGCCGAATCCGGGGCGTTCGCGGCGGAGCTGGAAGGCCTTCAGCGGGATATTGAAGCGTTCGAACGTTCGCTTCGCGATGCGGAGGATGCGCCGGTGACCGCGGACCGGCTTGAGCAGTGGACGCAGGCTGCGCAATCGATTCTGGCGCGCCTCAGGGAAGCGGAATCGTTCACGGCCTGCCTGACGGCGGCCGACGTGAACGACCGCCGGGCCGCCGCATTGGATGACAGGGTGAAGAACCTGGCTGCGGCTTATCAGGCGGCGCTGACGCTCTATGACCGCGTGCTGGGCGCGGCCGATGAGGAGACGTGGAACGGCTGGCTGTCATCCGGAACCGGTCCCGGAGCGGCGGCATTCTATGTGGCCGAGCGGCGGGAGCGGGCGAAGGAGAAGCTGCCGCCCGAGCAGGAGGCGCTCGCCGGCGATCTGGCGGTGAACGGCTACCACGGATGGGGCGAGCTGTATCATACAGTCGTCGGGCGGACCCGTTTTCGGGCGGCGGATGAGACGGGAGAGACGAAGACTTATTCGGCGGGGCAGATGCAGAATCTGCTCTCGCACGGCGACCGCGGCGTGCGCCGGACGGCATTCGAAGCCTGGGAAGCGGAATGGGGGCGCCAGGCCGACCTGTGCGCCGAGGCGTTGAACCGGATCGCGGGCTTCCGGCTCAAACTGTACGGCCGGCGCGGCTGGAACAGCGTGCTGAAAGAACCGCTCGACATGAACCGGATGCGGCGCGAGACGCTGGAAGCGATGTGGGCGGCGGTCGACGAGAGCCGGCCGGCGCTGGTCCGGTATCTGAACCGCAAGGCGGAGCTGCTCGGAGTGGAGCGCCTCGACTGGCACGACGTCGAAGCGCCGATCGGCGCATCCGCGCGGACCGTGCCGTATGGGGAAGCGGCCGCGTTCATCGTCGACCGGTTCCGGCAGTTCAGCCCGGACATGGCCGCTCTGGCGGAACGGGCGTTCCGCGAGCGATGGATCGAGGCGGAAGACCGCGGCGGCAAGCGCCCCGGCGGCTTCTGCACATCGTTCCCGATCGCCGGCGAGACGCGCATCTTCATGACGTATTCGGGTACGGCGTCCAACGTCTCGACGCTCGCGCACGAACTCGGCCATGCTTACCATCAGCATGTCATGAACGATCTGCCGCCGTTCGCGCAAGAGTACGCGATGAACGTCGCCGAGACGGCGTCGACGTTCGCCGAATGGATCGTGTCCGATTCGGCGGTGCAGGCGGCGTCCGATCCAGCGGAGAAGCTGGCGCTGCTCGATGACCAGCTGCAGCGTGCCGTCGCGTTCTTCATGAACATCCGCGCGCGGTTCCTGTTCGAGACGCGTTTCTATGAGCGGCGCAGGGAAGGCCTGCTGTCCGCGGACGAACTGTGCGCCTTGATGGAAGAAGCGCAGCGGGAAGCGTATGCCGGCGCGCTCGGCGTGTGGCATCCGCATTTCTGGGCGTCGAAGCTGCATTTCTATCTGACGGATGTGCCGTTCTACAATTTCCCGTACACGTTCGGCTTCCTGTTCAGCAGCGGCATCTATGCGCGGGCGGCGGCGGAAGGGCCGGCGTTCGCGAACCGGTACGCCGCGCTGCTGCGCGACACCGGCAGCATGACCGTCGAGGATCTGGCCTGGAAGCATCTCGGCGTCCGGCTGGACGACATGGCCTTCTGGCGCGAAGCTGCGGCCGTCCCGCTCAAGGACATCGACACGTTCCTGGCGCTGGCGGAGTGAGCTGCGGCCCGCTCATGAGACTATCATTCGCATAAGCGAAGAAACTTCTTCTCAATTGGTCGAAAACCGGCCGAAGCGCTGATTTGGAAGAAGTTTTTTCGCTTATTTTTTTAAAATCGGGCATTTCGGCTTCCAGATATCCTTGCACCCGAAGCCGGTGCAGCATCGGGCCGACGGTGCGTTTGGACAGGCCAGTCCACTCGGCGGCATCGTCCGGCGTGAACGGACGCCCGTGGCGCATGGCGCGGCGGATCAGCTCCCGCTGCCAATCTCCACGCCTCCGCTTGAAAAAAAGAAAACACCGCCCAGCCCGTTGTCGGGTATGGACGGTGTGCTTCACCAGATTCATCGTAGCAAAGCTGGCAGCAAAAGGCAAGTGGCGGGGCAGCCCGGCTGACAGCAAGCGAGGGGAGACACAGTCTCGGCGAGAGTTGGCAAGATCCATCAAGATATATTGTATCATATTTCATAATGTGATAATCTATTTCACGGAAATATGATGTTATAAAAAGGTTGTGTTGGCCATCGAACTGACCGCGAGACAATCGGAGATCGTGCGGCTTGTGGAGCTGCATGCGCCGATCACGGGCGAGCAGCTCGCCGGCATGCTGGGCGTCAGCCGGCCTACGCTCCGCTCTGATCTGGCGCTGCTCGTCATGCTCGGCCTGATCGACGCGAAGCCGAAGGTCGGCTACTTCCCGGGCCCGGCCCGGACCGCCCGGACCGCCTCGCAAGGGCTGGCCGGCTGTAAAGTGAAAGATGTCATGGCCGTTCCGGTCAGCGTCGGCGAGCACAGCTCGGTGCACGACGCTGTGGTCGCGCTGTTCACCGAGAACGTCGAGGAACTGATCGTCGTCGACCGCGAGCAGCGGTTCACGGGCATCGTAACGGCCAAAGATTTGCTGAAAGTGACGGTCGGCGGAGCCGACGCCTCGGCGCTTCCGGTCAGCCTCGTCATGACCCGGGTGCCGAACGTCGTGACCGTATCGCCGGAGGATGACGCGGCCGAAGCGCTGCGTCTGATGTTCGCCCATGAGCTTGACTGCCTTCCGGTGGTCCGCGAACGGAACGGGGTGCGCGAAGCGGCCGGCCGCGTGACGGTCCGGCACATCGCCGGCCTGCTCGCCGGAAGCCTGCAGCCGCCGGCGCCGCATGAAGGAGGCAGAAGTTGGTGACGGAACCGGAGAACGAGATGAACCCGAAGATCATTTACATTTGTTCGGACGGCGTCGGCGAGACGGCGGAGGCGGTGGCGAAAGCGACGATCCGCCAGTTTGACGGCGGCAGCGTGCGGCTGAAACGGTGCGCCCCGATCAAGGATGAGGATGAGATCGTCCGCATCACGGAGGAAGCGGCACGGACGGGCGGATTCATCGCCTTTACGCTGGTGCAGCCCGAGCTGCGCGAGATGATGCGCGAGGAAGCGGGCAGGCGCGGCGTCCGCGCGGTGGACGTGCTCGGGCCGATGATGCAGGCGTACATCGACACGTTCAACGGATCGCCGCGGAGCGAACCGGGACTGCTGCATACGCTCGACGAGGATTATTTCAAGCGGATCGAGGCGGTGGAGTTCGCGATCCGGTTCGACGACGGCAAAGATTTCCGCGGCCTGCTCCAGGCCGAAGTCATCCTGATCGGCGTGTCGCGCACGTCGAAAACGCCGCTCAGCGTCTACCTGGCGCACAAAGGCATCCGCACGGCGAACCTGCCGCTCGTGCCGGAAGTCCGGCCGCCCGCGGAACTGGTCGAGAATCCGGCCGGCGCACTGATCGTCGGCCTCATGATGGAGCCGGAGAGGCTCGCCGGCATCCGCGGCTCGCGGCTTCGAGAACTGGGCTTGCCCGGCGGCGTGTCCTACGCGTCGATTGAACGGATTCGCGAAGAACTCGCGTATGCCCGGTCGATCATGGAGGAAATCGGCTGCCCCGTCATCGACGTCACCCATCGCTCCATCGAGGAAACGGCGGCCATCATTGTCAGGATGATGCATGAAGCGCAGGAAAAACGGCAAAACCGTTAGGAGGAAGGGCATGGAAAGGGAACTCGCGCTGGAACTTGTCCGCGTGACCGAGCTTGCGGCGCTGTCCGCCGCCCCGTGGATGGGGCGGGGCGACAAGAATGCGGCGGACGGCGCGGCGACGGAAGCGATGCGGCGCATGTTCGACTCCGTCGCGATCCGGGGTACGGTCGTCATCGGCGAGGGCGAGATGGATGAGGCGCCGATGCTCTATATCGGCGAGAAGCTCGGCGACGGCACCGGGCCGGAAGTCGACATCGCGGTCGATCCGCTCGAAGGGACGGAGATCGTCGCGAAAGGACTGAACAACGCCATGTCCGTCCTGGCGGTGGCGGGTAAAGGGCAGCTCTTGCACGCGCCGGACATGTACATGGAGAAACTCGCGGTCGGCCCCGCGCTCGCCGGCAAGCTCAGCCTGCGGGATCCGGTGCGCACGACGGTGGAGAAAGCGGCGCTTGTGCTGGGCAAGCCGCTGTCCGATCTCACCGTCATGATGCTGGATCGCCAGCGGCACGCCGCGCTGGTCGAAGAACTCCGGGATGCCGGCGTCCGGATCAAGTTTTTGTCCGACGGCGACGTCGCCGGCGCGATCGCGCCGTGCTTTCCCGAGACCGGGATCGACCTGTACATCGGTTCGGGCGGCGCGCCGGAAGGCGTGCTCGCCGCAGCGGCGATCAAATGTCTCGGCGGCGAGCTGCAGGGCCGGTTGCTGATCGGGGATGACGCGCAATATGAACGCTGCGTCGCGATGGGGCTTGACGACCCGCGCCGGATTCTCGGAATGAACGACATGGTGGGCGACGGGGATGTCATTTTTGCCGCCACGGGTGTGACGCCCGGCGAATTTCTCGGCGGCGTCCGGTATCTCGAAGGCGGCCGCGCCGAGACGCATTCGATGGTCATGCGCGGGAAGACGCAAACCATCCGGTTCATCCGGTCGCTGCACATGCTCAAGAACAAGCCGCTGCTCAGATGAACGGGATGCCCGGGCATCCTTAAGCAAACGACCACAGCATAGGAGTGGGAATACGGCATGGAACGGACATTCGTCATGGTGAAGCCGGACGGTTTCAGGAGAGGACTCGTCGGCGAGATCGTCAGCCGGCTCGAACGGAAAGGGCTGACGCTACGGGAAGCGCGGGTGCTCACCCTGACGCGGGAGCTTGCGGAGGAGCACTATCGGGAGCATCGGGACAAAAAGTTTTTCGGCGAACTGGTCGACTTCATCACGTCCGGCCCCGTATTCGCGAGCGTGTGGGAAGGTCCCGATTCGGTCGCGGTGGCGCGGCGCGTCATCGGCAGCACGAACCCGGCCGAGGCCGCGCCCGGCACGATCCGCGGCGACTTCGGCCTCACCGTGGACAGCAACATCGTGCACGGTTCGGATTCGCCGGCCAGCGCGGAGCGGGAGATCGGCCTGTTCTTCGGATGAAAAAATTCAAGCAACTGCGGCAGCCGAGAGGCTGCCGCTTTGTTGTCATACCGAAAAGTTATGGCGGGGATGGGCTGCTTGCCGAGCCTTGGCTCGACGAAATAGGCGTTATACCTTTATGATTACTTTCAGAAATACGGGAGGGGAGATCATGCTGTCCAAACTCGAAGCGGCAAATCAATATATCCGGCAACACAGACATCGCGTCACCAACCGGCCGCATTTTCACTTTGCGGCGGAAATCGGCTGGATCAACGATCCGAACGGATTCATCTATCACAATGGCGAGTATCATCTGTTTTATCAATACAACCCGTATTCCACCAGGTGGAGCGACATGCACTGGGGGCACGCGACCACGACGGATTTTGTCCGCTGGAACTACAAGCCGGTCGCGCTGGCCAATGACCGGCCTTATGATGCGAACGGCTGCTTCTCGGGAAGCGCCATTGAGAAAGACGGCAAGCTGCATTTGCTTTATACCGGACATGTGGCCGGGGAGGACGGGCAGGTCGTCCAGCGGCAGTGCCTTGCCGTATCGGAGGACGGCGTTCATTTCGAGAAGCACCCCGGCAATCCCGTCATCGGTGAAAAAGAGCTGCCGGAACGCTACATGTTGTGCGATTTCAGGGACCCGAAGGTGTGGAAGGAGAAAGACAGCTATTATTGCGTGCTGGCGGTGCGGAACGAGAGACGCCGCGGTGAAATCATCATGTTCGAATCGAAGGATTTGATCGAGTGGCGCTTTCATTCTTCGATCTACCAGACAGCCGAAGATCAGAACATGCTGCTGGAATGTCCGGACTTGTTTCATCTGGACGGGAAAGATGTGCTCATTTTCTCCGTCATGCCGTGCGATCCCGAGTATGCCGGGCAGGTGACGCATCATGTCGCCTATGCCATCGGAACACTGGATTACGGCACGGGCAGATTTGAGGCGGAAAGTCAGGGCATTCTGGATGAAGGCCCGAGCTTCTACGCGCCCCAGACCGCCTGCGGCCCGGACGGCGAACGTCTTTTGATCGGATGGATGCCAAGCTGGAACCAGGGCGAGCTGCCCGAAGCATTTGCGTTCAACGGCATGATGTCGATCCCGAGATTGCTCGCGGTCCAGGACCGGAAGCTGCTGCAGAAACCGTTCCTGCCGACCGGGGATGATTTTGCGCTGCAGGTTTGCGGAGAAGTGAGCTTGTCTTCCGCTCAGGAACAGGTCGTGCTGGAGAGCCGCTCGGGCCATATTCTTCTGGAGCTGAACAAATCGGAGCTGGACGAACTGAAGGGGAATGTCCTGGCCTTTCATCTGCAGAGGAAGGACGATCAGGCGATCACAGTGGAACTGGACGCCGCGGCGGAGCAGATCTCCGTTCGCTCCGATTATGCGGACGGCCGGGATTATCGGTTGGATGTCCGGGTGGACGAGGGGCTTGTGCTCGAGCTTTTTGTGGACTTGTACTCTCTGGAAGTGTTTATCAACCGCGGCGAAAAGGTGTTTACCGCGACCTCCTACGCTCCCAAAGGGTCCGTTTCGACCGTCTCCGCCGCGCAGCCCGTCAGATTGGGGAAGCTGGAAAGCCGTATGTTCCGCCATGGCGGGTCAGGCAAAAGCCATTCCATTGTGACCGTATAGAAGCGGATTTCGTATTGCGGCGGCCTGCGGGCTGCCGTACATTTTTTGGCGCTTGTACATCGTTGTCCATGCAGGCTCGGCCACGGTTGCATACGTTATGATACGCGCGGCCAAAGCTGCGTCTTAAGGGAGGAGGCGCGAAGAGCATGGCAGTAAAGAAGGAACAGGTGCGGAAACTGATCGGCCGGGAGATTTACGCGCTCAAGAAAGACGGCTCGATCGTTTCCGGCAAGCTGGTCGGCATCCGCGGCAACCGGCTGATGCTGGAACAGCCGCGCGGCAAGGCGCAAGTAAAAGGCCTTCTGCCGCTCGTGCTGTTCGATCTGCTGGCGATCGGGTCGTCGCCGTATGAATTCGGCGGGTTCGGCGGACCGTTCTACGGTCCCGGCTTCGGACCGTTTTACGGACCTTACGGCGGCGGCGGGTTCTTCTGGTAACGGCCGGCTTCATCGATCCATCCAGGGCAGACGCGGGATGCGTCTGCCTATTTTATCTTTCTGCCCAATAGTGTTGAGGGACGGGTGCATAGGATAACGCAGTCCGACCGGAAGGAGGTGCTTGCGGATGGGTTACCCTGGCGGTTACGGCGGAGGCGGCTTCGGCGGTCACGGGCTGTTCACGAGCACGGGTGTGATTCTCGTCCTTTTCATCTTGCTGGTCATCGTGCTTCGCGGCTGGCTCGTGTAATGACCGAATAAGCCGAATTTGACGGTCTGGCAATGGCGTCAGGAGGAAGCGCCGTCCGTGCGGAGCGACAGCATCCGGTGGCTGCACGGGCGGCGCTTTTATTGCCGGGGGTTGATGAAAATTATTACATAATATATATTTAATGCTATGCACGGCGATCATACGTTCGTATTGAAAGGCGGATTCTCATTGAGGCTCAAAAACATGCTCGGAGACGCGGAATTTGTGAAATATTGGATTGGGCAAACCTTCTCCGTATTCGGTTCCAACATTGCGACATTCGCCCTGCCGCTGATGGCGACCTTCTATCTTGAAGTGTCGCCCGGCGAGCTCGGGCTGCTCCAGGCGATGAGCGGCATCCCGTTTCTGTTGTTCTCTCTCTTCATCGGGGTGATGGTGGATCGGGTCCGCAGGCTCCGGCTCATGATCGTGTCTGATTTCTTTCGCGCGGCGCTGATCGGGCTGATCCCGGTGTTCTATCTTCTCGACGGGCTGACCATCTGGCATCTGTACTTCGTCGCGCTGGGCGTCGGTGTGCTGTCGGTCATGTTCGAGACGGCCTATCAGGCGTTCCTGCCCGGGTTTGTCGGCAAGGACCGGTTGGTCGACGCCAACAGCGCGCTGCAGTTCAGCCAATCGCTGTCGCAGATTTCCGGTCCCGGAGCGGCGGGGGTTCTCGTCAATCTGGTCGCCGCTCCGCTGGCCATGATCGTGAACGGACTGACGTTTCTCGCTTCGGCTGTCGCCCTCGCGCGCATTCGTTTCCGTGAAACCGTGCCGGGTGCGGCGACGAGCCTGGCTGCCCAGCTCCAGGATGTGACCGGAGGGCTCCGCGTCCTGCTCGGGCACGCCGTCCTTCGTCCGCTGACGCTCGCGATGGGCAGCATCAATCTGTTCTTCAGCGCTTTCCTGGCCGCGTATTATCCCTATCTGAAGAATCATCTCGGTTTTACTTCTTTCCACACCGGGCTCGTCCTGTCGGTCGGGGCGCTGGGAGCCGTCGCGGCCGTATTTACAGCCTGGAGGCTCGCAGCCGGACTCACGCCGGGGGCGGTCGTCATTTTCGCCGAAGCGTTGTTTGCGCTCGGCGCTTGGCTTGTGCCGCTCGCCGGCGGTCCCCGGGCGCTGCAGGCCGCGATGGTTGTCGGTACGGCCCTGGTCGCCTTCTACGGTGGAGCGTCCGCGAACATCATGGCGGTCACGACCTGTCAGAAAGTCACACCGGACCGACTGCTCGGGCGGGTCAGCGCCGCCTCGAAATTTTTCCTCGGCGGATTGGCGCCGGTCGGCGCGATTCTCGGCGGCGTTCTGGCGGAATACCTCGGTTTGAGGCTGACGCTTTTCATCGCGGCCGGGGGCATCACGCTGATGGCGTCGTGGCTGGCGGTTTCCCGATTGCGCAAGGCGTCGGACAGCAGCCTGGAATCCGAGTACGCCATAACGGCCTGAATGGCAGAAGGAGGTTGTTCAAATGGGGGCGTTTCGCGGTTTTACCGAACAGACGCTCCGATTTCTGCGCGACGTGCGGGAGAACAATTCGAAAGCGTGGTTTGAACGGAACCGTCCGGTTTACGAGCGGGAGCTGCTGGAGCCGATGCGCGACCTGGCGGCGGATCTGAGCGAAACGATGCTGACCATCGATCCGCAGCTGGAGACGCGGCCCGCCGTGGGCAAGACGATCTCGCGCATCCATCGCGACACGCGCTTCTCCAGGGACAAATCGCTGTACCGCGACGCCATGTGGATGACGTTCAAGCGCCGATCGGAGGAGTGGAAGGACGGTCCCGCGTTCTTTTTTGAGCTGCGGACGGACGGGTATCGCTACGGGATGGGATTCTACGCCGCTTCGAAAGACACGATGGACAAGCTGCGCGAATGGATCGACGAGGAGCCGGAGCAGTTCCGCCGGACGACGGCTTTCTACGAGCGCCAGCGGACGTTCGTCATTGAAGGGGAATGCTACAAGCGAATCCTCGATGCGAGCAAGCCCGAATCCGTGCTTGAGTGGTACCAGCGCAAAAATATTTACCTCGCCTGCAACCGGGAGATCGACGAGCTGCTGTTCTCTCCGCGGCTTGCGGATGAGGTGGCTTCGGGATTCGAAATGCTCGGCGGACTCTATCACGCCTTCTGGAATTTGAGAATGCGGGCAGCCGGCGTATGAGCGCATGTTGCCGGCCCGTTTCGAAACGTTTGTGTATGAAGACAAGTCAACAGATTGCGAGGCAGCTGCCCGTATGTCGGGCAGCTTTTTAAGTTTGGAAGAGTCAAGAGATTCCATGATTTAAAAGACCTGCCGATTAATGTTTCTCAATAAAAGAATCCGTCAATTACCCGTTAAGATATGTCATTGAATCAATGATTGCGTTTTTTTTATTGTTTTTCATGAACAATCAAACCATATAGGTTGCCCATTCGCGGAAAGTCAAAGCTGTCAGAATCCCGGTTTTGAAAACGCTTAGAAATTCAGGAGGGGTAACATGAAGAAAAGCATATTCGTTCTGTTGGCGCTGGCGTTGGTGCTTGCGGCTTGCGGCGGAGGCAAGAGCAACAGCGGATCAGGCAATCAGACGGCCGGTTCGCCATCCGAAGGATCGAATGCCGGGCAATCGGACGGCCAGAGCGAGGCTCAGGAGATTTCCGGAGAAATTACGGTATTCGGCTGGGGCGGCGGCGAAGAGCTGCAAAGCCGGAAAGACGCCACGGAAGTGTTCAGGAAGCTCTACCCGAAAGTAAAAGTCAAGGAAATCTGGCTGCCAGCGGACGAAGTCGACATCAAGCTTGACGCGGCGCTGGCCGCGGGCAATGCCGGCGACGTCATCATGTTGTCCCCCGACTGGAGAGGCCTTCGTTCCAAATGGTTTGAAGATTTGACCCCGTATGTCGAGCGGGACAACCTGGATCTCGAATCGCTGTTCACACCGGGTGTCGACGACGGTTACGTGCTTCCGGACGGCAAACGGGAAGGCATGCCGACCACGGCTTCCGACTTCATGATCGCCTACAACAAGAAGATTTTCGATGACGCCGGCGTGCCGTATCCGACGGAAGATTGGACATGGGACGACTTTGCGGAAATTGCCAAGAAGGTATCCTCGGGTGAAGGGGCAAACCGGATTTACGGCGTCGTGTCCCACTGGATTCTCCAAAGCTTCGCGCCCATGATCTACGGCGGCAGACCGTACAACGATGACTGGACGAAGCAACAACTTGACGATCCGAAAGTCATCAAAGGCTATCAACTGTTCGGCGATCTCGTGAAAGCGGGCGCGATGCCTGACGATGCTGCATCCAAGGCGATGCCGATGGACCAAATGTTCGCGGCAGGAAGAGCCGCCATGTATCCGATGGGGCTGTTCGAAGCGGCTTCGATCGCCAAAGCGATTGGCAACAACTTCGATTGGGATATCGTCATGCCGCCGAAGGACCCCGAAGGCAGGACCGTCAACATCAAGTTCCAGACGGGATTTGCCATGAACAAGGACTCGAAGAACAAGGAAGCGGCATGGGCATACATCAAGACGGTGTCCTTCAACAAGGAAGTGGGCGACATCTACAGCAAAGTTAACCTGCCCGCATCCCGTGAAGCCGCCGAGACGACGTTCAAAGATAAAACCATCGAAGGCACGTCAATCAAAATGGCGGACTTTGTGACGGGGCTGGAGAACGCCATCGTGTTCCCGTGGGGCGGCGCCCTCTCCAAGGCGGCTGACCAGTACGGGCAAGTCTGGGAGCAGGTCACGCTGCAGGGCAAATCGGCTGAAGAAGCGGCCAAGGCGTACGCGCCCAAGATCCAGGAAGCATTCGATTCGATTCACGCAAAGAATTAACGGATCATCGACAACTGAGCAAGGCGGAGTGAGGATATTTGTCCCCCCAAATATCCTCTTCTGTCTTTCCCGGGTCGGTCCCCCAATGGAGGCTGAGCGATGAAAAGAAACGGCAGTATCGAGAGAAGAGAGAACCGGCAATTTTTTCTATATATTTCACCATGGCTTCTGGGCTTCGCGATCTTCACCCTGTATCCGATGGTCCATTCGCTGATTCTGGTGTTTACCGACACCGATCTGACGGGATCGGGGAAGTTCATCGGATTCCACAACATCGTCCGGGCCTTCACCGAAGACGATCTGTTCTACAAGGCGCTGGTCAATACGCTGTATTACGTGCTGGTCTCTGTGCCGGTCAGCCTGCTGCTGTCCTTCCTGATTGCGCTGCTGCTCAATCAGAAGCTGAAAGGAATCGGTTTCTTCCGAACCAGCTTTTATATTCCCTACATCACGTCCGGCGTGGCGGTCGTGCTGCTCTGGGGATGGATTTTCAACGCGCAATTCGGACTGATCAACTATTTCCTGTCTTGGTTCGGCATAACCGGACCGAACTGGCTGAGCGATGTCCGATGGGCTATGTCGGCGATCATCATCATGGGCGTATGGTCGATCGGCAACTCCATCATCATCACGCTTGCCGGCCTGCAAGATATTCCGGAGCAATTGTATGAGAGCGCCGAAATCGACGGGGCCAACACTTTTGTCAAAATTACGAGGATCACGCTTCCGCTGGTCACGCCCACGCTCTATTTCAACCTGGTCATGGGGATTATCGGAGGGTTTCAGATCTTCATGCAGCCGCACATTTTGACCGAAGGCGGCCCGAATTACGCGACGCATACCTACATGATGCATATCTACGACTACGGATTCAAGTACAGTGAGATGGGGTATGCTTCCACGCTGGCGTGGATTCTGTTTATCGTCATCATGACCATCACGCAAATCGTGAACCGGACGTCCAAATATTGGGTGCATTACGACAATTGACTCCATCCCGGGAGATGCATAGGATGAATCCGTACTATCAGAGCAAAAAAAGAAAACAGTTGATCGGCAACACCGTCAGTTATGTTCTGCTGATCCTGTTGGCGTTCGTGTTCGTTTTTCCGTTTCTGTGGATGATTTCCACGGCGCTCAAGCTGCCGTCGGAAGCCTACACGTTGCCTCCGCGCCTGATTCCGAAGACGTTCACCCTGGACAACTTCATCGAAGGCTGGCAGTATGCGGATTTCACGCGGTACACGATCAACACGCTCATTGTGGCGCTGGCGGCGACGCTGGGCGCCGTGTTCTCCGCCGCACTTGTGGCTTACGGGTTCGCCCGGTTTCGTTCGCGTTACAACGAGCTGCTGTTCGCTGTCGTGCTGGCGACGATGATGCTGCCCAGCCAGGTGACCATTATCCCGACTTACCTGCTGTTCACCAAGCTGGGGTGGCTGGACACGTTGAAACCGCTCATCATCCCATCGTTTTTCGGGGGCGGGGCGTTCAACATTTTCCTTCTGCGGCAGTTTCTGAAGACGATCCCGAAGGATCTGGATGAAGCGGCGTGCATCGACGGGGCGAATTCGTTCCAGATTTTTTATCGGATCCTGCTGCCGGCCATCCGGCCTGCGCTGATCACCGTCGGGCTCATGTCGATCACGTACCATTGGAACGACTACTTCTCGCCGCTCATTTATTTGAACAGTGACACGAAGTTCACGCTGGCGATCGGGCTGCGGTTCTTCGAGAACTCCTTCGGCTCCGCCCAGATCCAGATGCTGATGGCCGTTTCCTTCATCACGGTGATTCCGGTGCTGGTGTTGTTCTTTATCGGGCAACGCTACTTTGTCCAGGGGATTACCATGACCGGCATCAAGGGATGAGGAAGCGCCGCCGCTTCACGCTTCCGTCCTGGACCGGAATCGCCTGTGGTATTCGCGCGGGCTGAAACCGGTCACCTGTTTGAACTGTCGGCAGAAATGCTCCACATGTAGATAGCCGCAGCGGTCAGCAATCTCGGCCACTGAATAGGAACTGTGCATCAGATATTCCTTGGCGGAGCGGATCCGGCTGTTGATGACGTCACTCATCGGGGAGACGCCGAATGTTTTCTTGTACACCACCTGCAGGTACCCCGGGCTGATGTGCACCATTTCCGCCATTTTGGGAACCGTCCAGTTCCGGCCGGGATTGCTGTAAATGGCCGTTCGTAATTTCAGCAGATTGTAATATTGCGGCGTGACCTCTTCGCTGAAATGGGATTCGTAGGATTCCAGCAATTTGTTGAACAGGATCCGGAGCAGATAGTTGACAGACGATTGCTTGAAGGTATTGGTGAACGAATGTTCGCAAACGAGCAACTGGAACAGTTGGTGGCAGTACTCCGGATCTTTCACCGAGAACGGAACGCCGAACGGAAGCGGCGCGTCGGAAACATAGGACTCGTCGGAGGCAAAGCGCAGCCAGTTGTTGATGTATTGGTCGGCGCAGGCCCGATAGTAAATTTTCTGATGCGGACGATACAGGATGGCGCTGTAGGCCGGATACTCCCTTAGTCTGTTTTCCACCCAGAATACGGCGGGCGTTTTGGTGAACACCAGCAGCCAGCAATCATGCCCGTTCGGGATATCGAAGACAAAACTGTCAGGATGTGTTGCATCGCATTCGACATAGAAAATTTCCGTCATGGCCGTAACCTCGTCGATGCAAACCGTTATATACTACGTGCATATTACACGAGATTAACGCGGTGAATGAATAAAGAATTGGTCGCAAAAAGACTGCCGACAGGGGGGCCAAAAGTCTGTAATGCCTGCCTTTAAAGCAGGCATTTACCGTATAAATGGTTCATCGAACTTCTCTTCGGTCCAATCACAAATCATCCAACGCATTTATTTGGTGTTCAGCCAGGAATGCATTCGTGTTGGATTCAATCGCTTCGAGCATGCGGTACCATGAAGCGTCATCGACGTGATACGACGTCTCGCCTTGACCGACGGCTGCCTGCCAGGACAGATGGAACTCCCGGAATGCTGAAATGTGATCCCGCATCGATGGCCGTACCTTCATCCTCCCGGCCGTGGAAATATCGCACGATCTTGTACGCGTTGAGCGTGCTCTGATCGTATCGGAACGAGTCATCCCGAAGCCCGAGACGAACAGCAAGATCACGATAGTTTGAGACGATTTTGGCCATTTCTTCATGTACATACATGAGCAGAAAGCTTTGGCGACTGTTGATCGCCCCTTCTTTCAGGATGGTTGAATATATCTGATCACTCCTTTTCTTCTCATTACAACATTTTATTGGGTCTTTGCCAATTGGAATGAAGGTCCTGCATCCAGCGCCTTCCACTTTTCCAAGGTGTGTTATGGTTTGGAAGACGGCAATGATTTTGCAAAAAAGCTTTCCGGAGTTAAAATTTAGAAAGTGGAGATTCATCAAACGAGGGGAATTTACGTTGTACAAGAAATTACTTGCATGGTTTGTCGCAGTGCTCTTCACCCTTAGCATCGCCGCCACCGTGTCCGCGGCCGGCACGGTACAGCTTTACGCAGAGGGACGGCAGATCGGGACGGAGCATCCGCCGCAAATCAAGAACGATCGGCTGTTCGTTCCGGTCAGCGTCGTGTCCGACGCGCTTCATGTGCCCGTTTCCCGGGACAACCGGACAAAGCAGGCTTTGGGCGAAACAATGGCGTTCCGCATTTTTTCGACGGCATATGAGGACGAGGCCCTATATTTGGTTATTATGGATGGATCGGGGGAACAGCCGTGAAGCAATTGTACAATCTTGGTTTATTGTTGTTGTTGATCTTCATCCTCGCGATCTTCGCGGTCCGTTCGGATTCCGGCTTCCGACAATCGTTCGAATGGGCGACGACCTATGTGCTTCCGTGGCTGATCTTCGTTGTCGCCGTCGATTACCTTTATCGAAAGCGGAAATAAGCGGGACAGATGCCCGCGGGTCGAGTGAAAGATGAGGATTGACTGCCGGATTCAGGCATGTTAAAATGATCCAAAATTAACCATGCACATGAGAACGGAAGCACCGTTCGCATCAGGCTGCAAGCCTGTGCGGGCGGTGTTTTTTCGTTTGCGTACGAAAGGAGCCGCGGCATGGTACCGATCTATCTTTGCGTTGCGGCGCGGGAAGCGGAATATGTGAGCCGTCTGGCCGACTATGTCCGGCAGTCGCCGTACGGCCGCGAATGGCGGGTGACCGGCTTCACGACGGAAGATGCGCTGCACCAATATTTGAAGGCGGGGTATCCCGCGGATCTGCTGCTCGTTGCGCCGGAGTTCGCGGAAACTGCCGGCGGGCTGCGGCCCGGCGTGCCGCTTGCGCTGCTGGTCAAGCGGAGCGGCGAAGCCGGCGCCGATGCCGGCCTGCCGGAAGTGCTGCAATATCAGCCGATGCCGAACCTGCTCCGGCAGCTTGCGGCGATTCGCGCCGAGCACGGGCTGCTGCGTTCACCGGATGTAGGGGACGGACGCGGACCGCTGATTGCGGCGGTCTATTCGCCGTCAGGCGGAAGCGGCGTCACGTCGACGGCGCTTTGCATGGCGTATCTGGCGGCCAGGTCGGGCGTGAACGCCTTCTATCTCGACCTGGACCCGTTCGGCGGCGCGGCCCCAGGCAAGGCGGACACGGAGGGCGGGCTGCCGGAGATGCTGTACGCTCTGCAGGCAAGGCCGGCGGAAGCGGCAGGCTTGTTTGAACGGCTGCGGACGCACGATGCGCAGCTGGGCATCGACCGGTTTCCCGGCGGCTGTCCGCCGGAAGAGAAACTGGTCTTGAGCGCCGATGCTGCGGGCAAGCTGATCCGGACCGTGGCGGCTTGCCCGGACTATGGCGCGGTCTTCGTCGACCTCGGCTCCGCGCCGACCGAGGCGCATCTGGAAATTTTCATCCAATCGGCCGCGATTTTCTGGCTCGTGCCGGATCATGCGGCCGGCTTGCTCAAGGCCGAATCGGCGCTCGGGTTTTTCCGGCGCCGCCATCCGGACCGGTTCGCGGAAGCGGAGCCGCGCATCCGCTTTGTCGCGGCCCGCGCGGGCCAGACCGGCGTGTCCCGCGCGGCGGCAGGACTGCGCTTTGCCGGCCGGCTGCCGGAGGTGCCGCAGCTGCACGGCGCGGGCCGGCCGGAAGAGGCGGCCAGGTCGCCCGTGCTGCTGGGCGCATGTCTGGGGCTCCTCGGCGCGGCGGGATGGAAACCGGAGGGGGGAATGCCGGATGATCGGGGACCGCGAGGTGCGCATGCTGCGGGAACGGATCCGAAGCAGGATCAATATGCATGAGGAGTTGAGCGATGATCGGCTGACGAACATCATCGAATCGGTCGTCTTCGAATGGGCCAGGGACAAACCGCTCACCGCCGCGGACAAGCATCAGGCGGTCAGAAGGCTGTTCCACGCCTTCCGCGGGCTCGACCTGCTGCAGCCGCTCATGGATGACCCGACCGTGACGGAAATCATGATCAACGGGCATGAGCACATCTTCATCGAACGGAGCGGCCGCATCATGCGATACCCGGGCGCGTTCGAGAGCCGCGAGCGGCTGGAAGAGCTGATCCAGACGATCGTCGGCGGCGTCAACCGCGCGGTGAACGAGACGAATCCGATTGTCGACGCGCGGCTCATGGACGGCTCGCGGGTTCACGTCGTGCTGCCGCCGGTGTCGATCCGCGGGCCGACGGTCACGATCCGCAAGTTTCCGGAGCGGCCGATGCTGATGGACGATCTCATCGCCCGCGGGTCGCTGACGGAAGAAGCGGCGGACTGGCTGTCCCGGCTTGTCCGCGCGAAGTACAACGTGTTCGTCTGCGGCGGCACCGGGACGGGGAAGACGACGTTTCTGAACGCGCTCGCCCATTGCATACCGGCCGACGAGCGGATCGTCACGATCGAGGATTCCGCTGAACTGCAAATCTCCGGCATTCCGAACCTCGTCTCGCTCGAGACGCGCAACGCCAATCCGGAGGGCCGAGGCGAGATTCCGATCCGCGCGCTGGTGAAAGCTTCGCTCCGCATGCGGCCCGACCGGATCATCGTCGGCGAAGTGCGCGGCGGCGAAGCCCTGGACATGCTTCAGGCGATGAACACCGGTCATGACGGCTCGATGTCGACCGGGCATGGCAACAGCCCGCGCGACATGCTTTCCAGGCTGGAATCGATGGTGCTGTCCCAGGCGGATCTGCCGCTGGCGGTCGTCCGCAATCAGATCGCGTCGGGCATTGACCTGCTCATCCATCTGACCCGGCTGGTCGACGGAAGACGGTGCGTATCGGAGATCGTGGAAATGGCCGGCATAAGAGGCGGAGAATACGAGCTGAATGTGCTCTTTACCCGCGGTCTCGGCGATGCGGAAGACCGGCGCGATGGGAAACGGAATGAAGCGGGAGAACTTCGCCGGACGGGGAACCCGCTGATCCGCGCCCGCAAGCTGCGGCTGGCCGGCATCGCCGACCCGTCCCGCGGCGCATCTCCGCCGGAAGCAGCGGAGCAGCAAGCCGGAGATGCGGCGCCGGAGGAGGCGGGTCAATATGCGTGATGCCGCCCGGGTAATGAGCGCTGCGGCAGCGCGGGAACGGAAACGATCCCATGCAGTCGGACGAAAGACCGGGGGACGGCCGGCCTCGGCCGTCAGGCTTGCGGGTTGGCGGCGGAAGGCCGTTGCGGCAGCCGGAATGGCGGCAGCCGGACTTGCCGCTGGGCTGTACTACCAGTCGCTGTGGGCAGGCCTGCTGTTCGCGCCGCTCGGCCTGTACGCGCCGTCCATGACCGAGCGGGAACTGGAGAACCGGCGACGACGCAGGCTGAGAGAGCAATTCAAAGAGGCGCTGCATTGCCTGGTCACATCGCTGTCGGCCGGACGCTCCCTCGAGAATGCGTTTTTGGCGGTGCCGGATGAGCTGAACATTCTCTATCCGGACCCGAGGACCGCGATCCGCCGTGAATTTGAGTTGATCCGGATCGGCATCGTCAACGGGGCGCGCCTGGAAGACGAGCTCCGCCGATTCGCGGATCGTGCCGGGCTCGGGGAAGCCGCGCGGCTCGCCGAAGTCATCGCCGTCGCGAAGCGCTCGGGCGGAGACATGGCGGCCATCGTCCGCAGCTCCGCCCAGCTGCTCGGGGAGAAGATGGAGGTCGAGCGGGAGATTGCGGTCATGACCGCCGGCAAGCGTTTCGAGTCCCGATTGATGATGGGGGCGCCGTTCGCTTTCGTCATGCTGCTTGCCGCCATGGCGCCGGATTACATGGCGCCGCTCTACGGCAGCGCCGCCGGGTATGCGATTCTGACCGTCGGGCTGGCGGCGCTGGCGGGATGCGCATGGCTCATCCGCAAATTCATGTCGATTGACGTGTGACGGAGGTGACGGACAATGCGGGTTTTGGCGCTGCTCATCGCCGGCTGCTGGCTGATCATGACGGCGATTCCGCTGCTCCCGGCGCTGCGGGAGGCGCGTGCTGCCGGGCGCAAGAAGCGGGATTGGAAGGACTTGCTCCTCGCCGAACCGGTCGAGCGGCTGATCCTGGAGCGGGTGAGCCGGCTGGCCGCGGTCCAATCGCTGCTTGCCGCCGTACATGCCGACCTGCAGCGGATCAGCGGACGGGCGCCCACGTTCGCGGAATCACGCCGTTATCTGTCGCGCGCGGTTGGAACGGGATTAGCGGCGGCCGGTCTGACCGCTTGCATTGCGCTTGTATCCGGCGCGACGGACGTGCTGCCGGTCGGGTTGGTGGTTGCGGTGCTCCTGCCGGTATCGAACATCCGGTCGCTCAGGCGGCAGGTCGAGGAGCAGCGCCGCACCGTGCTGCGGGAACTTCCCGAACTGCTCTCCGTGCTCATGCTGCTCGTCGGCGCCGGCGAGTCGCTGCAGAACGCGCTGCTTCGCTGCGCCAGGGAAGGGGAAGACGGACATCCGTTGTACCGGGAACTGAAGCGGGCGATGTACGCGATTCAGAACGGCGAATCGTTCCAGCTCGCGATGGACGGGTTCGCGCGGCGGGTCGGCGTCCAGGAAGCGTCCGTCCTGACGTCGGCGCTGCTGCTTCAATACCGGAAAGGCGGTTCCGATTTCGTTCACGCCCTGCGGGAACTGTCGTTCAACCTGTGGGAGAAGCGCAAAAGCATCGCAAGAACGAAAGGGGAAGAAGCGGTATCGAAGCTGTCGCTGCCGCTGGTGCTCATTTTCTTCGTGCTGATGTTGATCATCGGATCGCCGGCAATTTTGGGCTTCCAATAAATCTGTAATTTCAACGGGAGGAATGTCTGATGTTGATGTCGCTATGGAATCCGCTGCGCCGCGGTGCCGAGAAGTTGCTGCGCGACGAGGATGGAGCAGGCGTGGTCGAAATGATTATGATCATCGCCGTTGTCATCATCGTGGCGATTATTTTCAGGGATCAGTTGCTCTCCTTTGTAAAGAATTTGATGAACAAAGCGGAAACGACTTCCAATGATATGTTCAATTACAAAAAATAAACGGCCAATCCCGCTCGTTCGATCCGAATCCGGCAGCTTCACGGTCGAATCAACGGTCGTGTTCCCGGCCGTGTTCCTGGCCGTGCTGGCGCTGCTGTTCGGGGCGATGATCATCCACGAGCGGGTGCTGCTCTACCACTCGGCTTCCGCCGCGGCGGAGAGAGTTGCCTTCCGCTGGGACAACAGCCATCGCGACCCGGTCACCGGCGTTGCTCCGACCGGCAGCTATGATCCGTTGTATTGGCGGTTGACGGACGACAGAATGTTGCAGTCAATCTTCAACCTGGGCGGCGATGCGTCGGAAGATGCCGTGATCGATTTGCCGGCGAACGTCGGGAGCGAAAGGCGGCAGGACGGTCTCATTACAACCAAGCTGCTGAACGGAGCGGGCCGCGTGCCGGAGAAGTACAACGGACAGGCGGCCTACCGCCGGCAGCTGGTGTTGAAGCGGGTGGCGGTGGAACTCGAGACGTTCGATATTCCGGCGGGAGCCGCACGGCTTACCGGAATAGCGGGTATCCGTGCGTCCGCTGCCGCGCCGGTGTCCGACCCGGTTGAACTGATCCGCACGGTTGATCTCGCTCGCTATTACGCGGATCGTTTCGGCATCGGCTCGGGCGGAGCGGAGCAGCGGGCGAAAGCCGGCGGCATTCTGCGGAAGCATGCTGACAAGGGGAGAGGAAGCGGATGAAACGCCGGCGGTTCAAAGGCGCGGCGCTGTGGAACAGCCGGGACGGCTCGGTCAACGTGTTTCTGATCGGCATAACGGCCGCCTTGTTCTTGTGCATGGCGGTGCTGATCGATTTTGCCCGCATCGCCGCCTTCGAACGGCTGGCGGAGTCTGCCGTCTATTCCGGCGTCCGGTCCGCATTGTCCGCGTATGACGGGACGCTGTACGAACGATACGGCCTGTTCGCGCGAGGCGGAACGGACAGCGGAGAAATTTTCAACCGTGTCGTGACGGCGGCCATGAAGCCGGAAAATACGGACCGCGGTTTGAAGCTGCTGCGGACGGACATGACTTCCGGCGAGGTGTCGCCGGGAGATACGCTGGGCCTTCACGCGGTACTCGAGCGGCAGATCCTCGAGGAAATGAAGTACAAGGCGCCGATTGATTTCACGCTTGAATTGGCGGAACGATTCCAAGTGATCTCTCCCGGCCTCAAGGAAGCCGCGCATGCGGCGGATACGATGAAGCGGCTGCAAGAGCTGTTCGACAGCCGCCAGCGCCATCTGGAGGAAGCGCTCCGGAACCAGAAAGAAGCGGCCGCGGCTGCGGCGTCCTCGGGCATGGCAGCCCTGATTCCGTACCCGTCAGGTTCGGGGGGAGGGAATACCGCCGCCGCTGCGGCAAGCGGATACGGCAATTACGTCGCATGGGTTCGGGCGGAAGCCGAGCGCAGGGCGAGGGAAGCCGAATGGCAGAGGCAGACCGAAGAAGTACTGAGGCAGTGGCAGGCCGCATGCGGAGGCGGAGCGAGCGGCACAGACAACGGATGCGCATCGCCTCCGGTCATTCCGCCGCCCGATCTCGGACCGAGCTACGCCGCCGAGATCGCGGCGTATGAACGGTCCGCAAGGGAAACGGCGGCCGGTCTGATGCAGGCGGCTCGTACGGCTGCGGACAAGCACGCACGGGCGATCGCCGCCGCCCGGCAAGCCGTTGATGCCGCCGCGGCCGACAATGAGCGGATGGCTGACATGCTGCGGACGGCTGGGCAGAGCGGAGCCGGAAACCCGGCGGCCGCGGAAGACGGGACGGGACAGGCGGCCGGCGAAATTCGCTCCATTCTGGACGATGCGTCCCGGCTGGTGCTTGACGCGGACTGGTTCGAAGATTACCGGCGGGAACTGGCCGGACAGGATGCGGCTGCGGCCGGTCTGCAGCCGCAAGCCGGCCTGTTCGAATCGGCCGCCGCGCAGGCGCTCGCAAGCCCGGATACCCGGAATGCATCGGCGCTGGAGGCCGCTGTCGACAAACTGTTCCGCGGCTACCAGGCCTATGCCTCGCAGTATTCCGGTGCGGATGGCGCAGGCTCCGGCAACGTTATCGCGGCGCGCGGTCAAGCGATCGCCGAATTGAATGCCGCCGACCACCAACGAAAGCAATTCGAGCGCCAATCCGAGGCGAAACGCGGCGAAGCTGCGAGACTGCTGCTTCAGATTGCGCAGCTGCCTTACGATGAGGAAGCCGCGAAGGAGTTCGAGCAGGTGCGCAAACGCTATGAAGCAAGCCTTACGCTCAACGAGGCATCCTCCTCGCCCTCGGGCGGCTCGAATGCCGGCCTGAACGATGAAAGCGGCGAATATGCGAAGAACGCGGCGGGCGAAGCGGCCGGACTGTTCGGACTAGTGGAAAGCGTATCGGCGGATCTGCGGGACGAACTTTACCTAAACGAGTACGCCGCTTCGCGGTTCGAACATTTCCGCCCGCAAAATTTGTCCGGGTTGGTTTCGCAGACATCATCCGGAACGGGCGGTTCGACAGGCGGTACGAACGGCGGCAACGCAGGCGATCTTTTATTGTCCGTTTCCAATCAGGAAGTGGAGTACATTTTGTACGGCATCCACAGACCGGCGGGAAATATTGCCGCCGCCTATGGGGAGATCTTCGCCGTCCGCACCGCCATCCGCCTGATGGAAGGGCTGGTGGAGTGCCGCACGTTCGGCCATCCGCTGGTCGTTTTTGCCGCGGCGGTGGCGTACAGTCTGGAGCATGCGCTGATGGACATGACCGAGTTGATCAATACCGGCAAAACGAAGCTGTCCAAATGGCTGAAGATCGACATCACATACCGGGACTATCTGCGCTTGTTCCTGCTCATTCACGGAAGCAAAGCGGAGAAGCTTGCCCGTGTTGCAGCGCTGATCGAGCACAGCACGGGATATCGGCTGTCCGAGATGCCGACATCGCTGACCGGGCGTGCGGACGTGTCGGTCAATCTGTGGTTTCTGCCGGGAGTGATGAAGATGCTGGCTTCCGGCGGCATTTTACAAGGAAAGGTTGTGGGCGGCCGCTATGAGAGCACGGTGGCTGCCGGGTCGTCGTATTGAGCCGTCATCCGACACCGGGGGAAGCGTTACGGTTGAAGCTTCGCTGATCATGCCCGTCTTCCTGATGACGTTCATCCTCCTCATCGCCATCATCCGAATGGCGATGACGCAGATGGCGCTGCAAGATGCCGCGGCACAGACCGCTCGGCTGACGGCCGCGCACATGTACCCGATTCAGCAGGTCCTCCAATCCAAGAGCGGCGCGCCGTCTTCCCGATCGGAAGGCCGATCATCCGAAAGCCGGCCCGCGTCGTCCGGGCTCGGTCTTCTGGCCGGCGAACTTGCGGGCAATCTGCCGGAACCGGCGGGTCCGCTGCTTGAAGCGGCATTGCGGGGGGACTGGAATGCGGCAGCCGACATCGCGGCGGCGCCGATCGGCGAGGCTGTCTTCGGTCCGTTGATCCGTGAATTGGCTGCGGAATCGGCGCTAGATCCCGACCGCATCCGGGTTACCAGGCTGTCACTGCCCGATTTTTCGAAAAGCGGCGAGGAGTATTTCCGGGTCCGGCTTGCCTACGATTTTCCGTTGGCTCTGCCGTTCACAGGCTCGCATGTGACGCTCTCGGCGGACGCCGAAGAGCGCGTCTGGGTCGCCGATCCGGCTCCGGCGCCGACGCATCCGGAAGACGGGGACGGATCGGACAAGGTCGTCATCGTCTCGATCGAGCCTTCGCCGCTTCGTCCGGGCCGGAAAGCGAAGCTGACCGCGATCGGCAAGCCGAATGCGAAGCTGAATCTGGAGGTCTGGTACAAGAGCGGAAAGAGCAAGGCGAAAAATCTGGGCGAGAAGACGGCGGACGAACACGGCATCGTGACCTGGGAGTGGCACGTATCGGGCAATACGACGCCCGGCGTGTGGGAACTCGAGGTGACCTCGGAGGACGGCGCGAAAGCGCACAGCTTTTTCATTGTGCAGAAGGCCGGCAGTGCGGGGGAATGACAGCAGGCGCAGGCATGGAGATCTGACATTCGTTCAGGAAAGTTTGTGAAAAGAACCAACAGAATGGGAGGGATGCATGATGTACTTGGGCGCCGCGGGAGCGGCGATTCTGCTGACGGCCGCGTTCGTCAGCGACATCCGGACGATGCGCATTCCGAACCGGCTGAATTTCGCCGCCTTGGCCGCCGGGGGATTATTCCATATGGCGGAAAGGGTCTGGAGCAGGTTGAACGATGCGGCGCCGGATGCCCGGCCCTGGCTGCTCGCCGCGTTGGAAGCGGCAGGACAAGGGCTGCTGACCGCATGCGCGGGAGCCGGGGCGGGATTTGCGCTGATGCTGCTGCTGCACCGTCTGGGAGCCGTCGGCGGCGGCGACGTCAAACTGTTTGCTGCGCTCGGAAGCTGGATCGGCGCGCGGGAGACGATCGATTGCGCCATTTATGCCGTCCTGGCGGCCGGAGCTTACGGGTTGCTGTGCCTGATGATCGGCAGGCACAGAGCCGTGCGCTGGAATCTGCTGCGAGAAGACGAAGCGGCAGACGGCGCAGAATCTTCGCCGGAGACCGGACGGAATGCGGGCGTGCGGAAATGCCGGTTTCCGTTCATGATCGCGGTGATCCCCGGGGCGATTGCGGCATGGTTATGGTGAAGACGCCCAAGATCGTCGGGAAACGGGGATGACCGGCGGGAAAGGAGTGCGAGATGGAACGGATTCAAGTCGATTTTGCCATGCAGCGCGGCCACGAAATGATCATCCGCCGTGATCCGCCATTTGCGCGCGCGGATCTGGATGAAGTGGACCTGCAAATGCTGCAGGCCGAGCGGCCGCCCGGGCTGCTCGCCGTCGATTGGTTCGAGATGGACGGAAGCGTGACGTTCCGCTACGCGATCGACGGCCGGAAATTGCTTTCGCATTGGCTGATCACCGGCTCGTTCGGGATGAATGAATATATCAGCCTTATGCTGGGCATCGTCGAAGCGCTGGACAACTGCGGGCACTACCTGCTCCGGGAGTCGTGCTGCCTGCTGGAAGAGAAGTTTCTGTTTATCGGCGGCGATTGGCGCGATGTTGCGCTGACGTATATCCCGCTCCGCGAACCGCACGCGAAGAAGCCGATTCGGGAAGAACTGCTCGGCCTTGCGGTCAGACTCATGGGCAAAGTGGAGCGTGTGGACGGGGAAGTCGTGCAGACCATGCTCCGTCTGCTGGATGACCCGCCTGCTTCCTGGTCCAAATTGCGCGTCGGTTTGCTTCAGCTGCTGGTTTCGGAGCCGCGGGGCGCGTCCGGTTCACCGAATGCGGACAACCCGCGGGCAACCCCATATGCACATCCGGCCTCAAGCCTGATGAAACCGGAGAACAGCGCGCCGCACGTTGCGGAACGGTCGGATTGCCCGCAGGCCCCGGGGGCTGTCCATGCGCCGGATCATGCGGATAACCGGACCGGTGAAGTCATTGAATGGCACGCGACGGCGGATGACGGGGAACAGCCGGACGGACCGGCGAAGAACCGGTTTGACCTGCTCGGCAAGATCATCAGACGCGAAGAACCGGCGGATACCCCGCCACCGGAGACGTCGATGTTTGACGACCGGGAATGGCCCGGGACGACGGGCCGCATCCGCGACGCGGGAAGGGCGCGCTGGTTGTCGGCGTCCGGCGCCATACTGGCTGTCGCGCTGATCTGGCGGTACATCTATCTGCCGTCGCCGGGCACGGACCGCCTGCTGATCAGCCTGGGCGCCACGCTGCTTGCCGCGGGCGGGCTGTTCCTGCTGTGGCAGCGGCTGGCGGCCAGAAATCACGGGCCGCTTGATGACTCGCCATCCGCCGGCGCATCCGGCGGCATCGGCGATCCGGAAGCCTGGCGGCCGGATGCGGAATCCGGCGGCCGATCCGATGACGCCGGGATCCGGAACGATGCCGCCGAACTGCGGTTTCCCTGGCTGGCGGATTTTGCGCGGGACAATCATCAGGCATCGGATGCTGCGTTTGCGGTTCATGCGGCAACCGGAGGATCGGGTACGTCCGGAGGCATTGGAGCGGGAATGTTTTCCCGCTTGCCGGAAGGCATGGAAGCGGAGGGAAGCCCGGGAATGATCGGCGTCGGAACGGCGGACGAAGAAACGGGGCTGCTGGCGGATGAGACCGTCCTGCTCCATCAGGACGGTCGGGGACGACAGTGCGGCATGTACTTGCTGCGCGAGCATGAAGGCGGGCATCGGCGCATCCCCGTTGAGCCCGGTGTTACGGTCATCGGCCGTTCGGAAGCGCATGCCGTGATCGTCGACACGGCGGAAGGCGTGTCGCGCGCGCATCTGGAGATCGAGTTCGACGGCAACGACGTGAAAATAAAAGATCTCGCCTCGCGCAACGGAACGCTGCTGGGAGGCGAGATCATGGTGCCGTACAAGGAATACCTGCTGCAAGACGGCGGCACGTTCCGGCTTGCCGGACCGGACGGGCCGAAATATACGCTGCGGAAGAGCGGTTGATGCCGGGCATTTTTTACTTTCTTACAATGTGGCCGAGCAGATGCCGCACCGCTTCGTCGATGGTCGGGTAGCGGAAGGTGAAGCCCGCTTCCAGCGCCGCGGCCGGCAGCGCCCGCTGCCCTTCGAGCAGGAGTACGGCCATCTCGCCGAACAGGAGGCGCATCAGAAACGCGGGCACCGGGAACCAGTGCGGCCGGCGAAGCGCCGCGGCGACCGCCCGGCCGAACCGGTCGTTCGTCACCGGTTCCGGCGCCGATCCGTTGATCGGCCCCGATACATGCTCGTTGTCGAGGCAGAACAGGATGAGCCGCGTCATGTCCTCGATATGGATCCAGGAAATCCACTGGCGGCCGCTGCCGACCCTGCCGCCGACGAACAGCCGGTACGGCAGCGCCATCAGCGGGAAAGCGCCGCCATCCGCGCCCAGGACAAGGCCGACGCGCAGCTTGACGAGCCGCCGGGCGGGAATCCGGTCCGCCGCTTCCTCCCATTCCTTCGTGACGGCGGACAGGAAGTCGGTCACCCGGCCCGGGCTCCGCTCGTCGTACGTGTCCGTCTCGGACATGCCGTAATACGAGATGCCGGACGCGTTCACGACGACCGGCTTGTCCCGCATGGCGCGCACCCATCCCGCCACGGCGTCAGCCGCGTCAATCCGCGACCGAAGCACCCGGTCTTTCGCGGCCTGCGTCCACCGTTGATTGATGGTCTCCCCCGCCAGGTTGACGATGGCGTCCGTTCCTTCCAGCAAATCAGGCCGTTCAGTCAATTCATCCCATGTCGATTCCGTCAGATTCGGGTGACGGAGCTTGAGCCGTCCCCGCTTCCGGGTCACCACCCGGACTTCGTCTCCCCGTTCAAGCAGCGCCCGAACGAGCGCACCGCCGATGAAACCGGTGCCGCCGGTAACCGCCACGCGCATGCCCGACGCCTCCCCCGAGCGATCTTCAGGATTTCAACAAATGCCGGTACGGACTGTAATCGATGCCGTGCTTGTCGAGGAACGAGATCAGGCTGCGGTAGTCGCGCCTGGGCGTCGCCTTGATGTAGCCTTCGATGCAGTGTTCCCGCGTCACTTCGGAAGCGCCGCTCTCGACGGCGATCTTGCCGATCTCCGCGGCGATGGAATGTTTCGCAATGTCCCGAAACGGTTTCGGCACCGGCGATACGAGCAGATCGAGGAATGCCTTCGACTCTTCCGTCCACAGCGGCCGGCTCTTCTCGACCCAGTAATTCTGCCAGTCGAGCTTCGACATGCCGTCCTGCTTCGGCATGATCTTGAGGAATTTGCGGAACATGAAGTAGCCGCCGATCGCCATGGAGACGACCAGGACGACCGCCCAGAATAAGATGAAATACATGAACCCGTTATGGACATTGTCCATCTTGATCCGTCACCTCTCCCGATCATTATACCGCACCGGCCGGCGATTTTCGAACAACGATTCCTTGAACGGCCGGTCCGGCTGCCGGGGATTCCAGCCGGGGCTCGGGTAAGCCTTGCGCCTCACATTGCCAACGGGGTCCCGCGCGGCTTGTCTTTCAAGCGCCGGCCGATTCTGTTAGAATAGTAGGAAATGTGCTGTCGGGAGGGGTAAAGGTGCTCAAGATCGGTTCGCATGTGTCTTTTTCGGACAAGGGGCTCGTGACGGCGACCGAGGAAGCGGTGTCGTACGGCTCCAGTTCGTTCATGATCTATACAGGCGCGCCTCAGAATACGCGGCGGAAGCCGATTGAAGATCTGTACATCGAAGAGGGCAAGGCGCTCATGAAGGAGAGCGGCATCGACGAGATCGTCGTGCATGCGCCGTATATCATCAATCTGGGCTCGTACAAGGACGACACGTTCGAGCTGGCGGTCCGTTTTCTGCAGGAGGAGATTCGTCGAACGCACGCGATCGGCGTCGATCATATCGTGCTGCATCCGGGCGCGTACACGGACAAGGACCCGGAGTACGGCATCGCCCGGATCGCGGAAGGCCTGAATGAAGTGCTGGCCGGGACGGAAGGGCTGAACGTGAAGATCGCGCTTGAAACGATGGCCGGCAAAGGGACCGAAATCGGCCGCACGTTCGAGGAGATCGCCGCCATCATCGACAAGGTGAAGGACAACGACCGGCTGTCGGTCTGCATGGACACGTGCCACATGCACGACGCCGGTTACGACATCGTGGGCGATCTCGACGGCGTGCTGCGCGAGTTCGATCGTGTCGTCGGGCTGGACCGCGTGGCCGTCGTCCACATCAACGACTCCAAAAACCCGCGCGGCGCGGCGAAAGACCGCCATGCGCCGGTCGGCGCCGGCTACCTCGGCTACGAGGCGATCAAGCGGGTCGTCCATCACGAGCTGCTCGAAGGACGGTCGTTCATCCTCGAGACGCCGTGGATCGGCAAGGACAGCAAGAAATCCCGGCCGATGTACGAAGCCGAGATCGCGCTGCTGCGCGGCGACGCGAGGGAGCGCTTCGGCGAAGACTTCTTCGATCATGTGGAGCGGCTGCACCATTTCTTCGACAAGGAAGCGATCGACGGGCGGACGTACGTGCTCTCGGTCTGGGAGACGCTGAAGAACGACGCCAAGGCGAAGAAGGCCGATCCGCGCGAACCGATGGACCGGCTGTATGACCTGGTGATCGAGAACCGGGTGCTGCCGGAAGATCTGACGGAGGAAGCGGTGAACCACCGGCTGACCGCCTGGTTCGCCGGCAAGCAGCTTCTGAAGGAAGCGTGACAGCCTGAAGCGCCTTTAAGCCCCGACCCGGCTTCATGACCATACGAACGGAAGGAAGTACAAAGCATGCAGCAGAATGTCTACAAGCCTCAACATCCGATTGAAAGGAGCGCCAACCGGGCGCGGATGCTGATCTCGTGCCCGGACCGTCCGGGCATCGTCGCCGCCGTGTCGCAGTTCCTGTACGAGCACGGCGCGAATATCGTATCGTCGGACCAATACACGATGAATCCGGACGGCGGCATGTTCTTCATCCGCTTCGAGTTCGACCTCCAGGATCTGGACCGGGAGCTGCCGAAGCTGCAGGAAGATTTCGTCCGCGTGGCCGACCGGTTCGAGATGAAATGGCACATCTTCCGGGCGAGCCGGAAGAAGCGGATCGCGATCTTCGTCTCGAAGGAAGACCACTGCCTGCTGGAGCTGCTCTGGCAATGGCAGGCCGGCGATCTGGACGCCGAGATCGCGATGGTGATCAGCAACCATCCGGACATGCGCCAGCTCGTCGAATCGTTCGGCATTCCGTACCACCATATCCCGGTCACCCCGGAGACGAAAGCCGAAGCCGAGCGGCTGCAGCTCGAGAAAGTGCACGAGGGCAAGGTCGATCTGATCGTGCTCGCGCGCTACATGCAGATCATTACGCCGCGGTTCATCGAGTACTTCCCGAATCGGATCATCAATATTCACCATTCGTTCCTGCCGGCGTTCGTCGGAGGAAAGCCGTACCAGCAAGCTTATGACCGCGGGGTAAAAATCATCGGCGCCACGGCCCACTATGTGACGGAGGAGCTCGACGGCGGTCCGATCATCGAGCAGGACGTGCAGCGGGTGTCGCACCGCGACGACGTCGCCAGTCTGAAGCGGATCGGCCGGAACATCGAGCGGACGGTGCTCGCCCGCGCGGTGAAATGGCATCTCGAGGACCGCATCATCGTATTCCAGAACAAGACGGTCGTGTTCAACTGATGGCCGCGTGCCCGGCGCACCGCCAATGGTGAAAGTGGAAAACCGACTGGGCAAATGATACAATATTTGAAAATTGTTCTGAGAAAACGCTGCCGCCCGCACGTTTCGGGAGCGCCGCGGCACACGGAAGAGACATGGGAGGAAACGCAATGTCGGTTACGCAGAAATCCATCGATCAATTGTCGATTGACACGATCCGCACACTGGCGATCGACGCGATCGAGAAGGCGAAGTCCGGGCATCCGGGCATGCCCATGGGCGCCGCTCCGATGGGTTATCAACTGTTCGCCCGCACGATGAAGCACAACCCGTCCAATCCGTCCTGGATCAACCGCGACCGGTTCGTGCTGTCGGCCGGCCACGGTTCCATGCTGCTCTATGCGCTGCTTCATCTGTCCGGTTATGATCTTCCGCTCGAGGAAATCAAGAATTTCCGCCAATGGGGCTCGAAGACGCCGGGGCACCCGGAATACGGCCATACGCCGGGCGTCGACGCGACGACCGGTCCGCTCGGTCAGGGCATCGGCATGGCCGTCGGCATGGCGATGGCCGAAGCGCAGCTGGCGGCGACGTACAACCGCGAAGGCTATCCGGTCATTGACCATTACACCTATGCGATCTGCGGCGACGGCGACCTGATGGAAGGCGTCGCGAGCGAGGCGGCTTCGCTTGCCGGCCACCTGAAGCTGGGCAAGCTGATCGTGCTGTACGACTCGAACGACATCTCGCTGGACGGCGAGCTGAATCTGGCGTTCTCCGAGAACGTGGCGCAGCGTTTCGAAGCTTACGGCTGGCAGGTGCTGCGCGTCGAGGACGGCAACGATCTGGCGGCGCTGGCGAAGGCAATCGAGGCGGCGCAGGCCGAGAAGTCGAAACCGACGCTGATCGAAGTGAAGACGGTCATCGGCTACGGCAGCCCGAACAAGGCGGGCAAAGGCGGCCACGGCGGCCCGCACGGTTCGCCGCTCGGTCCGGATGAAGCGAAGCTGACGAAGCAATTCTACGGCTGGGACCCGGAATCGGAGTTCCATGTGCCGCAGGAAGTGCGCGACCATTTCGCGCAGGTGAAGGCGCGCGGCGAGCAGGCGAACGCGGAGTGGAACAAGCTCGTCGAAGCGTACAAGGCGGCGCATCCGGAGCTCGGCAAGCAGTTCGAGCAGGCTGCCGCCGGCGAACTGCCGGATGGCTGGGACGCCGATCTGCCGGTCTATGACGGCAGCAAGGCGGTCTCGACGCGCGTCGCTTCCGGCGAAGCGCTCAACGCGCTGGCGAAGCGCGTGCCGAATCTGGTCGGCGGTTCGGCCGACCTCGAAAGCTCGACGATGACGCACCTGAAAGGACTGCCGGTTTACAAGCCGGGCAGCTACGACGGACGCAACATTTACTTCGGCGTGCGCGAGTTCGCCATGGCGGCCGCGATGAACGGCATCGCGCTGCACGGCGGCCTGAAAGTGTACGGCGGCACCTTCTTCGTGTTCACGGACTATCTCCGTCCGGCCGTCCGACTGGCGGCATTGATGAAGCTGCCGGTCGTCTATGTCCTGACGCACGACAGCATCGCGGTCGGCGAAGACGGGCCGACCCACGAGCCGATCGAGCAGCTCGCCTCGATCCGGGTCATTCCGGATCTTACGGTCATCCGTCCGGCCGATGCGAACGAAACGGCCGCCGCATGGCGCTACGCGGTCAAGAACCGGTCGAATCCGGTGGCGCTGGTGCTGACCCGCCAGAACCTGCCGATCATCGAAGGCACGGCCGAGCTGGCGCGCACGGGCGTCGAGCGCGGCGCTTACGTCATCTGCGACGCGCCGAACGGCAAGCCGGCCGCGCAGATCATCGCGACGGGTTCCGAAGTGCAGCTCGCGGTCGCGGCGGCGAAGGCGCTGGCCGAAGAAGGGATCGGCGTCCGCGTGATCAGCATGCCGAGCTGGGATCTGTTCGACAAGCAGGACCAGGCGTACCGCGATTTCGTGCTGCTGCCGGACGTGAAGGCGCGCCTCGCGGTCGAGATGGCGCATCCGTTCGGCTGGGAGCGCTATGTCGGCGAGAAGGGTGCGGTGCTCGGCATCAGCACGTTCGGCGCTTCGGCGCCGGGCGACCGGCTCATCCGGGAGTTCGGCTTCACGGTCGAAAACGTCGTCGCCAAGGTGAAGGCGCTCCTCTAAGCCGTGAACATCCCCGATATCGATCGAAAGTCCCGCTTGAAGCGGGGCTTTTTTACTTGTCTCATTTAACAATTCCTCAGATTTCATACGATTTTTTTACACTATCCTACGATTTTCATACAAAATCTTGATTTCTGCGCCCGCCGATCCGATAAAAAAGTCGTATAACGCGTGAATTACAACCGTCGATAACGATAGGCAGGAGGATTTCAAGGATGGCAAAAAAATTCGACGGAACTGCAGACGAAACAGCAACGAAAGTCCGCGGCAAGGTAAAGTTCCCGCAACTGTTGAAGCTCAGTTTTCTCAGAAATGTGAGCGTCCGCCACAAGCTGACGGTCATTCTGGTGTCAAGCACGATCTTCATGTTGTGCATCGGTTTGGCGGGATTCATCACCATGACGCTCATGAATGCCCAGATCGAGAAACTGGCGTCGGACAACATCAAGACGATCGATTTGGCGAACGAAGCGGCGATCATCGGTCAAGCCATCGAGGTAGATTCCTACCAGTATCTGATGGCGACGAACGAAGATGCCCGGGAGATTGCATACGGAAAGGTAAGGGAACACAGCAAACGTTTCAGAGAAGTCATGGATGAGCTGAAGTCGACGGAAGTCGGCAAGGCGGAGAGCGATCGGATCGAGCGGATCGAGGCGATTGATCTCCAGTATTCGAATCGCCGCACGACAGCCGAGCAACTGGCGTCGAGCGGCCAACAGGCTTCGGCGATCGCGTATTTCAACCGCGAGGCTTCCTCGCTGCTGGAGCAGAAGAACCAGCTGCTGAGCGAGATTTCGGACATCAGCACGGAGCAAGCGGTCCAGGCGAACAGGGACATTCAGCACAGAATGAATATTGCGATCATTATTATGATCGTGATCATTTTGCTTGGTCTGCTCATCAACGGCGGGCTCATGCTGCGGGTATCGAGCCTGATCACGAAGCCGATGTCGGAACTGCGGAAACTGATGGCCGACGCCGCCGACGGGGATTTGAGCGGTCGCATCGCGCTCGATTCGCGGGATGAGCTCGGCCAGCTGTCCGCTTCCTTCAACAAGATGATGGACGATATGAGCGACGTCATCCGCCGCATCGGCGATACGTCGGTGCAGCTTGCCGCATCTTCGCAGCAGTTGACCGCCAGCGCCGAGCAGACGGGCAAGGCGAGCGAAGTCATCGCTACGTCGATGCAGGAGGTTGCCTCCGGCATGGGCCGCCAGGCGGAGCAGGTGGCGGGCGGACTCGAAGCGACCAGGCGGATCAATGAACAGGCATCGGATGTCTCGGGCAAAACGCAGGCGGCGGCGGACAGCGCGCTTGAAACGTCGGACATTGCGCGGGACGGCAGCCGCACGATGCAGCAGGCGTCCGCGTCGATGGATGAAATCCAGCAATCCGTGGAGCAGCTCTCCGCGTCGATCCGTCTGCTTGAACAACAATCCGGGCAAATTGAGAAAATTGCGCGCGCCATCTCCGATATTGCCGGACAGACGAACCTGCTGGCGCTCAACGCATCCATCGAAGCGGCCAGAGCGGGCGAGCACGGCCGCGGCTTCTCGGTGGTCGCCTCCGAGGTGCGCAAGCTGGCGGAACAATCGCTTGAGGCCGCGAAGAGCGTACAACGCATCATCGCGGATGTGCAGGAGCATATGCAGCAAGCCGTGCAGTCGATGGATCTGACGAAAGAACGCGTGGACGAGGGACGGGCGGCCGTCGTAAGAGCGGACCAATCGTTCGGACAGATCGAAGAAGCGGTTGCCCGGCTTGCCGAGCAGATGCGGACCGCAACGCTCGCCGCGCAGTCGATGGCGGAAGGCGCGGACCAGATCGAGAAAATGATCACGGAACTGCACAACATCAGCGATTCCACCCAATCGGAGACCGAGCAGGTGTCCGCGGCGACGGAGGAGCAGCTCGCGACGATGGAAGAAATGTCCGCTTCGTCCCAGCATCTGGCCCACCTGGCGCAGGAAATGGAGATGCTGATCAGCAAGTTCCGGCGGTAATGCCCGGCGAATGCCGGCACGCAAAGCTGACAGGCCCCGGTGAGGGGAGGAACGGCCCGCGTTCCTTGCCCGTCCGGGGCTTCATTTGTGCTGCCGCGCTCCCCGCGCGGGCTGCGGGATCGTCCGGCGATCATAAACCGTGCCTATATCACGCCGCAAAAACGGTAATGCCTCCCGGGAAGGCAGGCGTGACCGTTTTCCTTGAGTTCGGTTGTAAAATCCAGTATTCTAGTGGTTAGGTTTTGGTTGCAGGGACAGGCGGCCGATCCGGCATCGGCTGCCATTATCCAGACGGAATCGGGAGGAAAAGGAAATGTCGAAAGCCGTAACATTCGATTATTCGAAAGCGCTGCCGTTCGTCGGCCAGCATGAGATCGATTACCTGGCAGACGCCGTCAGACTGGCGCACGACCAGCTTCATAACGGGACCGGCGCGGGCAGCGATTTCCTGGGCTGGATCAATCTGCCCGTCAATTACGACAAGGAAGAATTCGCGCGGATTCAGGCGGCCGCGGCGCGCATCCGGGAAAATTCCGACGTGCTCGTCGTGATCGGCATCGGCGGATCGTATCTCGGCGCGCGGGCCGCGATCGAGATGCTGTCGCATTCCTTCTACAACATGCTGCCGGCTGACAAGCGCCAGGGGCCGCAGGTGCTGTTCGCGGGCAACAACATCAGCTCGACCTATGTCGCCCACCTGCTGCAATTGCTTGAAGGCAAGGACTGGTCGATCAACGTCATCTCGAAGTCCGGCACGACAACCGAACCGGCGATCGCTTTCCGCATTTTCCGCGAGAAACTGGAGCAGAAATACGGCAAGGAAGAAGCGCGCAAACGGATCTACGCGACGACCGACCGGGCGAAGGGCGCGCTCAAGAAACTGGCCGACGCGGAAGGTTACGAGACGTTCGTCATTCCGGACGATGTCGGCGGACGCTATTCCGTGCTGACGGCCGTCGGTCTCCTGCCGATCGCCGTGGCGGGCATCGACATTGCCGCGATGATGCAGGGCGCAGCCGACGCGTCGCGCGAATACGCGAATCCGGACCTGCGCGAGAACGGCGCTTATCAATACGCGGCTGTCCGCAACGCGCTGTACCGCAAAGGCAAGACGACGGAAATTCTCGTCAACTACGAACCGAACCTGCACTATTTCTCCGAATGGTGGAAGCAGCTTTACGGCGAGAGCGAAGGGAAGGACAACAAGGGCATCTATCCGGCGTCGGTCGATTTCTCGACGGACCTGCACTCGATGGGCCAATTCATCCAGGAGGGCTCGCGCAACCTGTTCGAGACGGTCATCCAGGTGGCGGAAGTGCCCGAGCATATCACCATCAACAGCGATCCGGAGGATCTGGACGGCTTGAACTTCCTCGCCGGCAAGACGATGGATTTCGTGAACAAGAAGGCGTTCGAAGGGACGCTGCTCGCCCATACGGACGGCGGCGTGCCCAATCTGGTCGTCACGATCAAGGACATGACCCCGTACACGTTCGGGTATCTCGTCTATTTCTTCGAGAAAGCATGCGGCATCAGCGGCTATCTGCTGGGCGTCAATCCGTTCGACCAGCCGGGCGTCGAGGCGTACAAGAAGAATATGTTCGCGCTGCTGGGCAAGCCGGGCTACGAGAAGGAGAAGGCAGCCCTCGAAGCGCGCCTGTAAGCGGGAGATCGACTGTGCTGGCGCGTTACCGTACGCTCCGCCGCGAAGGCGAGCGGGAGATTGTCATCAAGAAATCGCGGTTCATCGGATACGGCAAGCCGGTAACGTCGGAAGAAGAAGCGGTCGCCTTCGTTGAAGCGATCCGCAAGAAGCATTGGGACGCGACGCACAACTGCTACGCCTACGTCATCGGCGAACGGGACGAGATCCAGAAATCGTCGGACGACGGCGAACCGAGCGGCACGGCCGGCCGGCCGATTCTCGAAGTGATCAAGGCGCAGCAGCTTAAAGATACGGCGATCGTCGTCACCCGCTATTTCGGCGGCATCATGCTCGGCGCCGGCGGTTTGATCCGCGCCTATACCGAAGGCGCCGTGCAGGCGATCGAGGCGTCGGAGCCGATCGAGCGGGTGCTGCGCCGGAAGGTGTCGGTCGAAGTCGACTATACATGGTACGGCAAGATCGAGAACGAGCTGCGCAGCCGGGGCTGGCATGTCGGCGACACGGTGTTCACGGACCGCGTCACCGTCGTCTGCCTGCCGGAGGATGGCGAAGCGGAGCGGTTCATCGCATGGATGACTGATCTGACGCAAGGACGGGCGACCATCACGCCCGGCGAAGCCGAATATTACGATTTCTGAGCGGAGGGCGGCCCGGCAGGGCCGCCCGAGGCATGTTTCACCCGTCCCCCGCATAGTGTTCTATGGAAGACCAAGGGGATGGGGAGGGATGCGGGATGGCGGTCAGACGATTCGCCGCATTGACCGGACTGGTATTCCTGCTGCTCGGGTTGTACGGTTTCATCGATCCGGACGGGTTCGGTCTGTTCCATCTGGGCGCGGCGCACAACGTCATTCATCTGATTGTCGGGCTGCTCGGCCTTGCGGCGTCGTCCGGCGAAGGGTATGCGTATCGTTATTCGCAGGTCATCGGCATCTTCTATCTGCTGCTCGCGGTGCTCGGCGTGTTCACCGGCGATCTGTTCGGTCTGATGCACGTCGGCCTTGCGGATAACGCGCTGCATTTCGTCGTCGGCGCAATCGCGCTGTACTTCGGCTTTGTCATCTCGGAATCGGCGCAAGAGGCAAGATCCTACCGCTGATCCAGGATGAAAAAAGGCTGTTTCCGACGGACCGGGCACTTCCGGTGCCCGCGGCGGAAACAGCCTTTTTCTGCCCCATGTGATACTCAAGCCTCTACCAGCAGCAGAATGATGGATGACAGGCCGAGGCAGAGGCTCAGCAAGCCGAGCAGCGCCAGCGCCTGCCGATTGTTGTATCCGGCCCGCAGCAGCCGATAATGGACCTGGCTGGCATCCGCCTGATAGATCGGCTTGCCCTGGATGAGCCGCTTGAATACGACGAACAGGTTGTCGAAGATCGGCACGCCGAGCGCAAGAATCGGAATGAACAGCGACAGCAGCGTCGCCTGCTTGAACACGCCGTCGAGCGCGATGACGGACAGCACGAAGCCGAGGAAAGTCGCGCCGGCGTCGCCCATGAAAATTTTGGCCGGGGGCTTGTTGTATTTCAGATAAGCAATGGCCGCGGCGAGCAGGATGATTGCCATCATCGCCGAATGGCTCTGCCCCTTCACGAGGGCGACGATGAACAGCGTGCCGGCGGAAATGGCGGACAGCGTGCCGGCCAGCCCGTCCATGCCGTCCGAGAAATTGATGACGGTCGTCACGCCGAAGATCCACAGAATCGTCAGCACGCACTGCAGCCATCCGGGCAGCAGCACATAGTCGTCGATCAGCGGATTGTAGAAGCCGGAAAATTCGATGCCCGACAGATAGACGAGCACGGCGGCCGCTATCTGGACAAGCGCTTTCGGCAGCGAGGGGAAATCGCGGCCCTGGGTTTTGTACCAGTCGTCGATGGTTCCGATGACAAGCAGCAACGCGCCGCCGGCGAGCACGGCCATGGTCTCGTAGCCGTTCCACTCGGCCAGCATAAGATAGGCGGTGGCGAAGCCGAGATAAATGGCGTAGCTGGCGGTGAGCGGAATCGGCTCGCGGTGCAGCTTCCGCTCGACCCCTTCCCGCGGTTTGTCCACGAAGTCGAGCCGGAACGCAAGCCGCCCGAGCGGCGGAATCAGCAGATAGACGACGGCGAATGAGACCAGAAATGCGAGTATGTATAGCACTGTGCCCAATCATCTCCGGTAAAAAAAATAATCCCGACAGTATAGACGACTGTCGGGATGGAAAAGTTTCGCTATTTTGCGTCAATATCCGATGTGCCTTGCCAGCCGGCTCATTTCCAGCCATTGCGATGCCAGCATGGCGTAGATGGCCACGTCCGCGTAGCGGTCGCCCAGCCGTTTCGCCTGGCGCGCGATCCCTTCGAGCTTGAAACCGAGGCGCTCCGGCACGGCCCTGCCGCGGGCGTTGTCCACGGTCGTGCGGATCTCCAGCCGGTTCAACTCGGCCTTCTCGAATGCCCATCCGGTGAGCACCTCGCAGGCTCGCGTCATGCGGCCGCGTCCGCCGGCGGCCGGGGCGAGCCAAAATCCGAGCCGTCCGCAGCGGTCCGCCGAATCGAGATGCGAAAGCTCCACGACGCCCATCAGTTTGCCGTCCGTGAACAGTCCGAATCCTGCGGCTTCGTCGTCCTTCCATTGCGTGTCCAGACGCCGGATGAACGTCAGGGAATCGAGGGGCGACCGGACGCCTGCCGGCCAGGCGAACCATTGCGACAGCCATTCCCTGTGGACCTCGATGAGCCGAAACAATTCGTCCGCATGCTCCGCGGACAGCTGCACCAGTTCCGTCTGCTCGTCGACCGTGAATCTGGCCATGGGAAGCACCTCCGCGTGGAATTGTGGAAGCGTTTTCTCTCCGGCGTAAAAAGTATGGCGGCACATCTTCCGCTTCGCTTCCATTATACTACGGACGCACGGCGAAGACATTGCCGCCGGTAAGGAAATTTCAGGATTTCATGAATTCAGAATAAAGGTATCGATGACGTGCTTGACGCCGTCTTCATTGTTCGTCTTCGTGACGAAGCCGGCGATCGCTTTCAGCGATTCGATCGCATTGCCCATGGCGACGCCGAGGCCGGCGGCTTCGATCATCTCGCGGTCGTTCCAGGAATCGCCGACGGCGATGGTCTGCTCCATGGTGCAGCCGACATGGCGGGCGAGCGCGGCAAGCGCATGCCCCTTCGTCGCTTCCGGATGGAGGAATTCGAGATAGTTCGGTTTGGATTTCGTGATATGGACGCGGCCTTTGTAAACCGGTCTCAGCTCGTCCGCGATCCGGTCGAGCTCGTCCGGATCGCCGATGATCAGCATTTTCGATTGCGGCCTGTCGATCAGCTTGTCGAGATCGGATTCCACGCGATAGGGCACGTCGGAACGTTCGGCATATTCCCGAACCTTGTCGTTGTCTTCGGCCGCGTAAAGTTCGTCTTTCGTGTAAAGCTGCAAGTGCAGGCCGTTCCGCCGGCAGTAGTCCAGAATTTCCCGCGCGGCGTCCGCCGGCACGTTCCGCTCGTACAGCACATTGCCGTCGAACGGCGTTTTGACGAGCGCTCCCTGGTAGGTGATGATCGGCACGTTCAACCCGATCTGCTCGGCAATCCGGCTGGCCGAGGCGAACATCCGGCCCGTGGCCAGCGTCACCGTGACGCCCCGTTTCACGGCTTCGGCGAGCGCGGCCCGCGTCGCGTCCGTGATGCGCCCGTCGTCGGTCAGCAGCGTGTCGTCGATGTCAATGGCGATCAGTCGGTACATGGTTTCTCCCGCTCCTTTGTTTCGGGCTGTCGGCACAACTTGCCGGCCCCGTATCTGTCAGACCGATTGTAGCGCAATGCCGGCTTGCGCGGCAACATGCGGATGCCGCAAGCCTCGGCCGGATGGAGCTTGCGCCGCCCGGTTTTGCCGCTTCAAAACGTTCTGTCCCGCCGCCGCGCCGCATATGCTGGATCATGTCCAACCCGGGATTCGCTTGAAGCCATGTCCGGAATGCGGTATCGTGGAGTATGCGACTGGAGTGAACGGAGCGATGCGAAAGATGGAGACGGATTCGAAGATGAAGCGGCAGGGAGCGGGGCTGCTCGTTGTCCTGGCGGTCCTGCTGGTCACGGCCGCCGCGGGTTTTCTGGCCGGGAGATGGTGGATGATGGAGCGGTATCCGATGCTGAAGGATCCCGCTTTTGCCAATCTGGACTATACCTACCGGGAAATCATGAGCGATTACTTGTACGGCGCCGATTCTTCCGAGTTGATTCACGGAGCGGCGAAGGGGATGGCGGCGTCGCTGCGGGACCCCTACTCGGCCTATTATGCCGGGGAAGAGGGCAAGGAGTATGTGCAGCGGTACGACGACCATATCGTCGGGATCGGCGTCGAGATCCGCGAGGAAGACGGCGAGTTCGTCGTCACGTCGGCCTACAAGGGCGCGCCGGCGGATGAGGCCGGCATCCGCAAGGACGATGTCATCGTCGCCGTGGACGGCGTGTCCATGAAGGGCAAGACGATGCAGGAGCTCGTCAGCCGGACGCGCGGCGAAGTCGGCACGAAGGTGACGATCACCATCAGGCGCGACGGCCTGACGGAGCCGTTCGACGTGACGCTCGTGCGGGAAGAGATTCCGGTGACGACGGTCTACGCGGAGATGCTGGAGGACGGCATCGGCAAAGTGCAGATTACGCGGTTCGCGGAAGGCACCGGCAAAGAGTTCGGGAAAGCGGTCGACGAGCTGCTCGCGCAAGGCATGAGAGGGCTCCTGCTCGATCTCCGCTCCAATCCGGGCGGACTGCTCAGCTCGACCCTTGAAGTGGCCAGCCGGCTCATTCCGAAGGACAAGGTCATCCTCGAAGTGGTGTACAAGGACGAGAAGCGGCGGATCACCTATACCTCGACGCAGAGCAAAGCGTGGGATAAGCCGATCACCGTGCTCATCGACGAGAGCTCGGCCAGCTCGGCCGAGGTGCTGGCCGCGGCGCTGCGCGATTCGGCCGGAGCGAAGCTCGTCGGCATGAAGACGTTCGGCAAGGGCGTCGTGCAGACGTTCCGCCCCCTCAAGGACGGATCGGTGCTGAAGCTGACGGAGTCGGAATGGGTGACCCCGAGCGGCGGCAGAATCAACAAGGTCGGCATCGAGCCGCATGTCGAGGTCGGGCTGCCGGAATACGCCTCGCTGCCGGTGCTCCCGACGGACGAAGTGCTCAAGGTAGGTTCGCTCGGCCAGGACGTGCGGACGGCGGAACGGATGCTGGAAGCGGTCGGCTACGATCCGGGCGAGCCCGAAGGGATCTACGACGAGCGGACGGCCGCGGCTGTCGAGCGGTTCCAGCGTGACGAGCGGCTGACGCCGACGGGCACGATCAGCGGACGCACGGCGTTCAAACTGATGGACCGGCTGCGGACGAAGCTGAAGGAAGAAGACCCGCAGCTCAAGGAAGCGGTGCGCACGCTGCGCGGGATGATCGAGGGCAAGTAATTTCTGCAGCCCATCCGCCGGCCGGGGCGCGGATCATTCCCCGAACAAATCCGCTTCCTTCACCCAGCGCGTGCCTTGCGGCGTCACGACCATGATCCAGTTGCGCCACCGCTCCAGCGCCGTCGCAGATGGCGTATCGAGCGGCTGCGGGGCCGGCGCCGCGTCGAGCGGCGACAAATACTGCGCCATGTCCGGCGCCAGCCGCACCGGGATGCCGCCGAGCGGCTCGAACGTGCCGGCCGGCGAGCGGCCGGCCCAGGCCCATCGCGGGCCGTCCTCCGTCGCGATCTCCGCCCAGCCGCCTTTCGTGCGGAGCAGCTTGTAGCGCCCCGGATAGAGCGTCCCGAGCTGCGCCGACCGATGGTCCGGCCAGCGGTGCGCCGGCTGCGCGGCCGTCAGCCGGATCTCGCCGGACGCGTAGGCGGCGGTCTGGCGCGCCAGCCACAAGTTGTACGCTTCCCCGGCGAGCATCCAGCCCGTATCGCGATGCCGCGGCCAGATCCGCTCCCATTCGGAGAGCGGCACGTTCGTCTCGCCGGCCGGGCGGCCGAGTTCGGCCGTAAGCCCCGGACGGCCGAACGACTGGATGAACCAGTCCGTGTATCCGCCGCCGGAAGGGTTGGCGGCGGGCTGGACGAGCCGGTAGCCCGTCATCCCGGCATACCGGGTCGCGATGGCGCGGTCGCGGGCGACATGCTCCGGTTTCGTATGGAAATGCCAGTAGACGATCTCGCCGGACGAATGATACGCGACGGCGATCTCCGGATTCGTCTCCTTCGTCGCTTCCGCCATCGCCTGCGCTTCCTTCGCCGCAAGCGGTTCCTTGCCTCTGTAATTCATGTAATAAGGCCCGGATCCCGGCTGGTTGATATTCTCCCAATCCGCCGGGTACTGCCGGTTCAGGTCGATCCCCTTCGCATTCGCTTTCCACCTTTTGAAGTTGCTGCTTCCGCCGTTCATGGCAATGAGATCCGCGCGGGCCTCTTCCGGAAAAGCCGACAGCCCGAACTGCTGCAGGGTGACGCCGTCGGGATTGACCATCGGCACGAACCGGAACGTGACGCGGTGCAGCAAGTCGCGGACCGGCGCGCCATTCCACGTTTCGTTCCGTACATACGCCTGCGCGTAATGATCCAGCATGGACATGATCAGAATGGTGGTGATCCATTCGCGGGCATGGTGGGAGCCGTTCAGCATGACGTATGCGTCGCCGAGACCGAGATCGGCCGCCCAGATATCGCGTCCGTATTCGCTCTCGCCGATGGTATGCAGACGGATCAGTCCGGGATAGGTCTCCTCCAGCTGCTTCAGATCGCGCACCATGATGTCATACGAATACACTTGCTTCGGATTGACGACGCCGGCGGCCGGCCGCGATGCCGAGGCCGATGCAGGTTCCGCAGCCGCTGCAGGCAAAGCCGAAATCAACACGACAGACAATAAGACAAGTCCCCAATAACGCAGCAATGCCGAAGAACCCCGTTTCGTCGAAAGTTGAAGTCAGAAGAGCGCGGCGCGCTCTCCGGATTGACCTCAATTCGACGTCAAACGGCGAAATCCTTCGGCATCATGCCATTTCGTGCCGGCAATATTACACACTGCAGCGATAAAGTTACTGCGCTGTCAGGATCTCCGGTCCGTCCGCCGTGATGGCGACGACATGCTCGTACTGGGCCGCCCGTTTGCCGTCCAGCGTGCGCGCGGTCCAGCCGTCCTCGTCGATCGTCATGAAATAGGTGCCCTCCGTAAGCATCGGCTCGATGGTGAACACCATGCCTTCTTTCAGGCGCAGCCCCTTGCCCGGTTTGCCCACGTGCATGTAGCCCGGCTCTTCATGCAGGCTGCGGCCGATGCCGTGGGCCAGCAGATCGCGCACGACGCCGTAGCCGTTCCGCTCGGCATGCGTCTGGATGGCGTGGGCGATGTCGCCGAGCCGGTTGCCGACCTTCGCCTGCGCAATGCCGAGCTCCAGGCATTCGCGCGTCACCCGCATGAGCCGCTCGGCTTCGGGCGAGACGCGGCCGACGGCGTAAGTCCACGCCGAATCGCCCAGCCAGCCGTCCAGCTCCGCGACCGTGTCGATTGTGACAATGTCGCCTTCCTTCAGCGGCGCATCGTTCGGAAAACCGTGCGCGATCACGTCGTTGACAGAGGCGCACGTGGCGTAAGGGTATCCCTTGTAGCCGATCTGGTAAGGTCTTGCGCCATGCTCCGCCATGATCGATTCGACGAGCCTGTCGATCTCCATCGTCGTCACGCCGGGCTTGATCATGCGCGCGATTTGGCGATGGCATTCGGCCACCACCTGTCCCGCCCGGCGCATCGCCTCGATATCGCGTCTGCTTTTCAGTTCGATCATCGTCGTTCTTCCTTTCTCTGCTTGACGTGGGATCGGTCTTGCATTGCTGTCTCGTCCGGTATCGCCGATTGACGATCGCCTTTTCGTGAACACTCTATCACAAATGGCCGTCCGATGTGCATTCTTTCACCAAGCAAGTTCCAAACTTGACCGGTCCGGCAAGAAGTTATGATCGGGGTATCGATCTTGCATTCTTGTTATGTCAGCCCATCCCCCCCGGCGCTACAATGGAATCAGAACCGCCAAGATGCGGCTTGCATCAACGACTTGCGGTACGAATACTGAAAAGGGGGATATCGCTCATGGCCTTTTGGGGATCGTACCGAATCCAGAAGCAGCATGCCGGCACCCGGACGAAAAGCGGGGACGCGGCAGGCGGGAAGGCGGTCAGCGATATTTGGAACCGGCATGTGGCGGAATCGGACGGCAGCAGGCTGCTCCGTCCCGAGGATATCGGCGTGCTGGCCGCCATGGGATACCGCGCCGTGCAATTCGAACTGCTGTGGCCCGCAGTCTTGCAGATCGACGGAACGCCGAATGAAGACGGCATCAAACGCTGCCTCGGGCTGATCGAAACGATCCGTCAATACGGCATGACGCCGATCATCGCCGCCTGCCGCTGGGAGCGGCCGCTGTGGGTGCGGCTCGATGGCGGCTGGGTGAATGTGAAATCGGAAGAACGTTACCAGACCTATATCGACAACCTGCACAGCCACTTCGGAAAAGCCGCGGTCATCCGGAACCGGCCGCATGAACCGTGGGACGCGGCTGCCAGGGAGCTGAAGTGGCTGCGCGCATTCGGCCGGAATCCGGTCGAGGCGATGGCAAGCCGGTACCGGATCGATAGCGCCGGCGGCAGCCTTGCCTATCCGTCCTGATCCCCTTGAACGCCAACCGGCTTCGCATCAAATGCGAAGCCGGTTTCTTGTTGCGTGCTTCACGGCCCGCCTGCTTCATGCTCCGGCAACTCGGGCAGCAACGCATCCAGATCCCGGAGCGGCACGGCGAGTCCGACCTGTTTCTTTCCGCCCTGATCCATGATTTCACCCGCGGCGTAGATGACGGCGATGGCGCGGCCATGCTCGTTGATGACCGGGCTGCCGCTGCTCCCCTTGTGCACCGGCGCGTCGATCGCCATAACCGGTTGGCTTCGGCCCTGAATCGGCAGCATGCCCAGCACTTTGCCTTCACTTGCGATCTGCTTGAGATATAGCGGATTGCCGATCACATAGACGTGCGCGCCCGGCTCCCACTCGTGTTCCCGCTCAATTTCAATGAAAGGCAGCCGTTCTCCCCCGCTGTCCACCTGCAAGACGGCAATGTCCAAATCCGGGTCGAATGCGACGACATCAGCCGCGAATCTTGCGTTGTTCCCGGAAAATTCAACGATGAGAAAAGCGGCGTCTTCGATCACGTGATAGTTGGTGACAATATACCCGTCCGAAACATGGAACCCTGATCCTTTGCCGTTGTCCGTGGCGACCAGGACAACGGCTTTCTTGTAGTGCCGGACTTCCTCGCGGCCGGACAGTTCCCTGGATTTGAACAGAAGCGGCAGCGTCTGTATGTTGTAGATTTGGGGCCAAAACGCCAGGATGTTGCCGATCAAGGCGGCAACGAGCAGCCCGATGACGGCGTTCCTGAACCATTTGCGCTTTGCGGGCGGCTCATCATCCATGTCCGCATCAAGATCATCATCGGGATCATGATTGTGATCATCATTGTGCTCCGTGTACGGCTCATCCGTCCCGTGAATCGGCTCTTTCCCGCCGCCCGGCTCGCGGGTCCCGTTGAGCTGCTCATGATCGGAGCCCTGCCCCGGCTCAGGCTCATGCAGCGGTTGATTTCCGTTGTCGTTGTTGCCCTTAAGCAAGCCGGTTCCTCCTCAATCCCCGAACCTTATTCCGCCCGATCCCGGTATTCCTGCGGCGTGAGACCGGAATATTCCTTGAACAATTTGATGAAATAATGCGCGTTGGAATAGCCGAGCATGGTGGTGATCTCATAGATTTTCAGGCGGGTGTTGCGCAGCAGATGCGTGGCCTGTTCCATCTTTCTGCGATAGATGGTATCGCTGATGTTTTGCCCCGTCTCCTGTTTGTACACTTTGGACAAATAGACGGGGTGCAGCGACACGTGATGCGCGATCGATTGCAGCGTCGCCGATTCCAGGTTGGCGTCAATGTATTCGTGCACTTGCCGGACGAGCTGTCTGCGCGTATCGTTCATCTCGGCTTCCAGTTCGCTCCGGATGCGGGTTACCAATTGCGCGGCCCATTCTTTCAGCTTCGCCGCATCCGGCGGCGGCTCCCGGTCGGCCAGGTCGGCGCCCGCCAGATCGGACAGCATCTTGCCGTTCTTGTGCGCGATATAGAAGCACGCGGCGAGCAGCTGGCTGTGAATCTCGCGGAGATGCTCCGCGGTGTCGATGCGTTTTCCGGCCAGTTCCGCGAACACCGCTTCGAGCTTCTCCATCGCGTTCTCCCACTGGCCGGATTCGAACAGCTGGATGAAGGACGGAGGCTCGTACAGCCGGGTCAAGGCGGCGACGTCCGCGGGCGCGTCATCGCGGTCCATCGTCATGAAGAAGCCGTGCTCGCTTCCGATATAACGGCGAAGCAGGCCGAGCGACGACTGGTACAGCCCGGGAAGGTCGTCCGGCAGGATGCCCGTCCGGCTGATGACGACCGAGACGCGTCCGCGCAAATATTGCTCGACGCTGCGCTGCAGCTCTTCCGCCAGCAAGGTGATCCTGGCGTAAGATTCGCCGTCCGGATCTCCGTCCGGTCCGCCCGCCGGCCTCACCGCATACACGAGATGGCCGAGCTCGTCCTTGCAGTTCCACAGCGCGAATTCATCGGCGTACAGCTCGCGGGCGATGTTGTCGATCGCGTATTCGAACAAGAATATGTCATCCGCGGAGAACGAATGGAACCCCTCCAGCCGCATCGTCATCAGCACGACCCGGCAGCCCGTCTCGAACGGAAGCTGGAACTTCGCAAGCTGCGAAACGAGCCGGTCGGGGGATATTTTTTTACCCTGGATCAGGTCGCGGAGCAGGTTGTTGCGGAGAAGCGGCAGATGTTCCTCGAAAATACTGACCGCCCGCTCGTACGACGCGATTTCCTGCCACTCCCGGCGGATCGTCCGGATGACATGCTCCAGCTTCTGCATGAACGCCTCGTCGCTGATCGGCTTGGTCAGATATTCCGACACGCCGATCTCCAGCGCCTGCTGCGCATAGCCGAACTCCGCGTAACCGGACAGCAGGATCACCTTCGTCTGCTTCCATTTCTTCCGGATTGCGGCGGACAGTTCCAGGCCGGACATGCCGGGCATCGTGATATCCGTCACCACGATGTCGATCGGCCTCCGGGCCAGGATGTCGAGCGCCTCCGCTCCGGAGTACGCCTTGAACACCGCCTCGATGCCCAGCCTGTCCCAGTCGATCGTCATGGCCAGATCGTCCACCGCGTACGGTTCGTCATCGACAAGCAGGATCATCATGCCGTGGGCACCTCCTGTTCCCGGAATTGGCAGCGCAGGGTGACCGTCGTTCCCTCTCCCGCCTTCGAATCCATCTCGAGCACCGCGCCCGGGCCGAATTTCTGGAGGAAGCGCTGCTGCACGTTCCAGACGCCGCAGCCCGATTCGTCCGACTTCGGCCCCCGGAGCTGGCCGCGCAGCTTCGCAAGCGCTTCGGGCGTCATGCCTACGCCGTCGTCTTCGACCGTCAGCACGAACCCGTCCCCGAGCCTCTTGCCGGTGATCCGGATCGTGCCCCGTCCCGGCTTCGGCTCGATGCCGTGCATGACGGCGTTCTCGACGAGCGGCTGCAGGAGCAGCCTCGGAATGCGCAGGTCCATCAGCTCTTCGGAAACCTCCGTCACATAATCGATGCGCGGCTTGCGCAGGTTCAGGATCGACACATAATTGCGGATCAGGTCGAGCTCGCTCCGCAGCGGGACCATGTCCTGCTCCGTCCGGGTCATGTAGCGGTAATATTCGCCGAGCCTGAGCGCCATCGCCTCGACCGACTCGGTATCGCCGATCCGCGCCTTGCTCTTGATGAAGAACAGGCAGTTGTACAGGAAATGCGGATTGATCTGCGACTGCAGCTGCTTGAACTCCGCTTCCTTCGCGCGCAGCTGCTCGGTCAGCACCTTGTCGATCAGATCGCCGACCCGCTTCGCCATCTCGTTGAATCCTTCCGTCAGCAGACGGAATTCCCGCGCGGGCTCGAAGCCGATGCGCACGCCGTAATCGCCTTCCCTGAAGCGGGCCAGGCTGGTGACGAGCTTCCGGATCGGAAGCTGCACGTTCCGGTACAGTTCGAACGCGAACGCCACGCCGAGGCACAGCAGGACGGCCGTCGCACCCGCGAACAGCGTCGTGCTCTTGCGGATGGGCTGCAGGATGCGTTCAAGCGGCGTGAATTCGATCAGCACCCAGCCGTCGAGCACGGTCGGCAGCGCGTTCAGCAGATAGGACATGCCGTTCGCTTCCGTCACCATCGTCAGACTGTCGCCGATTTCTTTTCCCCAGAGCTGGCCGGCCATCCGGATCGCCGTCACGCTGTCCATATTGTAATCGAAGATGAAACGTCCCGACGGATGATACAGGTACGGCCGGCTGTTGCTTTCGTAGGAGGCAAGCAGCTTGCGGATGTTCTCGGAGGAAAAGGACAGCACCACGCTCACATCGCCGCCGGCCTCCCGGTCCCGGACATAGAGGATGAACTCGCCGGTCAGCTGATCGAACGTCCATCGGTCCGGCTGCAGCTCATTGAAATCGTATTCAACTTTGAGCGCCCGAATCGGGTCCGAGGACAGGACGTCGCCCGTCTCCGGATAATAGACCGTCAGGGTATTCGTCCATGCGCTGGCGGTGCTCTGCAGCTTCAATTTTTCCAATATCGTCATCTTCAGCCGGTTCCGGTCCACCAGATGTTCAATGGACGGCAGGATGGCGTAATCGCGCACGCTCTGGTCCTGCAGCAGGTTGTAGGCGTTCAGGGTCAGCTGGTCGATGTCGTTCTCGAGCATGTCGGCCAGGAACTTCAACTGGTTGAGACGCGAAGTCTCCAGCTCTTGCTGCACGGTGTCGATGGATGTGGCCACCGTATAGCCGTAGAGGCCCGCGATGGCGAGCAGCAGCAAGGCCAGAAACGTCACCATTTTGGTAAAAAGACTCCACTTCCGCGTCACGTCCGAAGTCCCCCCTGGGCGCTGTCTCTCCCATAGGTCCAGTGTACACAAAAAACGGGTCTGCCGTCGCGTCCGCCGAGCATTTTCTGCGGCAATCCGCTAAAATGGAGACAGACAAGGCTTGGGGAGGAATGGCGCTTGCTTCGGATGCGGACGACCTGCCTGCCTGCCGCGCTGCTGCTGCTTGTGCTCGTCTCGGCCTGCTCTATGCCGGGCGCCGCCGGGAAGCCGGAAGAGCCGGCCGCGGATGACGGCGGGCAGCCTTACGTCATGACGACCGTCGGCGCCATTACGCCGGACATGGTGTTCAAGTACGGCGAGACGCTCGAAAACAACGTGCACACGCGATGGGCCGAACAGCGGCTCGGCATCCGGATCCAGTATTTGTGGACCGTGCCGTCCAGCCTGTTCGACACCAAGCTGCGGCTCGAAATGACGGCCAAGCGGAACGTGCCGGACGTCGTGGCGACGCGCAGCGGGATTATTCAAGAGTTGATCGATTCCGGGGAGTTCCGGGAAGTCGGCACGCTGTTCGACGCCTACGCCTCCGAGACGTGGAAGAAGGCGATGAACGAGAACGCCGATGTCTGGGAAGCGTTCACGCGGGACGGCCGAAGGTACGCGATCCCGATTCTCGATTACGAATATCATTCCGATCCGGTGCTGTGGATCCGGACGGACTGGCTCCGGCAGCTCGGCCTGGAACCGCCGGCGACGCTCGACGAGCTCGAGATGGTGATGCGCGCCTTCACCTTCGGCGATCCCGACGGCAACGGCCGCCATGATACGGCGGCGCTGGCGGTCGCACTCGGTTCCGGCGTCAGCACGCAGGTGGGCGATGCCAGCTGGGTGTTCGGCATGTACGGAACGGTGCCCGCCCAATGGAATGCCGGCGAGGACGGACGGCTGATCTACGGATCGATCCATCCGGGGGCGAAGGAGGCGCTCGCCGTCTTGCGCGAATGGCTTCGCCAGGGGCTCATTCCGGGCGAGGCGGAGCTGATGGACGGCACCGCCGCCCAGGAAGCGTTCATCCAGGGCAAGGTCGGCATGATCGCCGGCCCGCACTGGATGGTCTATTGGCCGTTCGGCGACATGACGGGCGCCGAGTTCCGCGCGATTCCGCTGCCCGCCGGGCCGGACGGGCATGTCGCGCGGCGCGGATCGCTGCCGCGCAACGGCGCCGTCCTGATCAGCAACAAGATGGAGAAGCCCGAGTACTTCTTCAAGTACCAGAACTTTCTGTTCGACACTTACGCACTGCGCGAGGGCGAGCTCAAGTACGGCCTGGCGGAAAACTACGACTGGTCGTATCACGAAGGGCGCCCGTCGACGGATCCGCGGCGGGTTCCGGGCGGATACGTGCGCGTGGCGAATTATACGCTCACGTTCGACGGCGCCCGGATTCCGTCGAGGTGGCGGGCGGAAGGCCAGCCGAATACGGTGGAAGTGCTGCTGTCCCAGAAGGACAGCTCCTGGATCGACCAGTACCAGGGCGCGCCGACGCCGACGCAGCGCGAGAAGGGCGATGTGTTGCGGAAGCTGGAGGAAGAGACGTTCAACCAGATCATCTACGGCCGGCTGCCGCTCGAGGCGTTCGACGATTTCGTGAACCGCTGGCTCGACCTCGGCGGCCGGCAGATAACGGAGGAAGTGAACGCCTGGCGGGCCTTCAGGCGGTCGTGATTGTACGGTGAGCGTTCTCACGCGAAACAGAAGCAGAAATTGCGTTTATTTTCGGCGCGATGCGCCGCCGGCGAGGAGGCAAACCATGGGCTACAATATTCGCGGGCTGCTGCGGCAGATCGAGATTTTCAGGGAGCTGACGGAAGAAGAGATGGATCAGCTGGCTTCCATCGCCGTGCGCCGATCGTTCGGCAAGAAGGAGATCATTTTCACGGAAGGCACCGAAGTCGAGGCGATCTATTTCGTCAGCAGCGGCCTGGTCAAGACGTTCAAGACGGATGAGTCCGGCCGGGAGCGGATCGTGTCCATCCTTCGGGAAGGGGAGATGTTTCCGCATACCGTGCTGTTCAGCGGCCAGCCGTATCCCGCCTCGGCCGAGACGATCGCGCCGTCCGTGCTGATCGCGCTGCCGGCGCGGCCGTTCGAGTTTTTCCTGGAGCAGCATTCCGCTCCGGCCATCCGGATCATTCGCGATATGAGCAACAAAATCATGGCGCTGCAGAAGCGGCTGCAGGAAGCGGGCGCCTTCGACGCCCACGACCGCGGGCTCCGGTTCCTGGCCGATCTGGCGGAGCATTGCGGCGAGCGGCGCGGCGAGGCGATTTACATCCGGCTGCCGCTGACGCACCAGGACATCGCCAGCGCCATCGGCACCTCCCGCGAGACGGTGAGCCGGCTGCTGAACCGGCTCAAGCGGGAAGGCATCCTTGAAGCCGGCCGGTCCGGCATCGTGATCCGCGACCCGGAGGCGCTCCGGCGGGAGATGGGCGAGGCGGCTTCGACCGATGGGTAAGCCGCGGCCGGACCGCATTCAGGATTCCGGCTTGCCGCCGCGGCGAAACGCCCCCGGCGTCATCCCCGTCAGCGCCTTGAACACCCGGTGAAAATGGGGCAGACTGTCGAACCCGCACCGCTCGGCGACCGCCCCCACGCTGCTGTCCGTTCCCCTCAGCAATTCCTTCGCCATCAGAATCCGCTTCGCATTCACGAAATCCGTCACATTCATGCCCGTATGCTGCTTGAACACGCGGGCGAAGTGGGCGGCCGACACGCCCGCCCGGGCCGCGAGCTCCGACAGGCTGCCCGCGGCTTCCGGCTTGGCGTCGATCGTGCGCAGCGCCTCCCGCAGCCAGGCCGGGCCGATGCCGCTGCCGGGGGCGCCGTCGCGTTCCGGCAGCAGATGCCGGTTCAGCAAGAGCAGCAGCCGGCAGAGCGCGAGCCGGACCGCCTCGCGGTAGCCGGGGCGGGCGGCGGTCAGCTCCTCGTGCATCTCCTCCAGCAGCGCCTCGATCTGCGCCTTCAGCGGCTCCGGCGGCACCAGCCGGCAGCGCCGCGCCCGGCGAGCCTCTTCGAAGCAGCCCAGCGGCGCATAGGCCCCGTCCGGCACGGCGGCTTCCGCGAAAGCCGGCGCGAAGAAAACCGCCGTGGATACGATCGGATCGGCGGCGTCGGGGAAAGCGCGGTGGATCGTGCCCCCGGGAATGAGGAACAGGTCGCCCGGCGCCTTCTCGTACAGCGTATCGTCGATGAAAAAGGTGCCGCGTCCGCTGTGGACGTAGACGATCTCGCAACGGTCGTGCAGATGGTCGGGCAGTTCGAACTGCGGGTATTTCGTCGCGCGGTGCACCATTTCGAACGGAAAAGACGGATCGCCGAAGAACGGCTTGCGGAACGGCTTCATGCGCACTCCCCCTCATCGCTTGCCCCCAGAATATCAAAATCGGATACAATCATGCAATTTCAGACTATACCATGACCTGATCCGCGGGGGATACAATGGGGGTGAAAACGCCTGAGCGAAGGGGATATCCGAAAAAACTGAGCGACGGGGATATGGAGCAAAAGGCGTGAGCGCGAGGGTGGAGGTGCCGGGAATGCGGGCTTTGAATCGGGAAACAGCGAACGAAGCCGCGGGTGTGGATGCGCAGCCCGACGGACCGGTGAAGGTGCTGCAGATCGGCGAAGGCAATTTTCTGCGGGCGTTCGTCGACTGGATGCTGCATGTCAGCCGGTCGAAGGGAGGGTTCGACGGCACGGTCGCCGTCGTCCAGCCGCGCCCGACGGGCAGGGCGAAGATCGAACAGCTCGCGGCGCAGGACGGGCTGTTCACGGTGGTGACGCGCGGCCTCGAGGGCGGCAAGCCGGTCGAGCGGCGGGAGATCGTCACGGTGATCGCGCAAGCGTTTGACCCTTATGCGGAATGGGAGCGCTTCATCGCGCTGGCGCGCGAGCCGGAGCTGCGTTTCATCGTCTCGAACACGACGGAAGCGGGGCTCCGTTACGAACCCGAGCCGCTCGGCGAAGGGCCGATCCCCTCGTTCCCGGGCAAGGCGGCCCGCCTGCTCTACGAGCGATGGCGGGTGTTCGGCGGCGATCCGCGGCGCGGCCTCATCCTGCTGCCCTGCGAACTGACCGAACGGAACGGCGACGTGCTGCGGGACGCCGTGCTGCGCCATGCGGCCGACTGGGGATGGCCGGAAGCGTTCCGCGAGTGGGTTGCGCAACATAACCGGTTCCTCAACACGCTGGTGGACCGGATCGTGACCGGTTATCCGGAAGCGGAGCAGGCGGAAAGCTGGTTCGCGGATTGGGGATACCGGGATGCGATGCTGACGACCGCCGAACCGTACCACCTGTGGGCGATCGAAGGCGAGCCGGAGCTGGATGACGAGCTGGGCCTCAGGAAGGCGGGCCTCAACGTCCATTACACCGGCGATCTCGCCGCCTTCCGCGAGCGGAAAGTGCGCATTCTGAACGGCGCGCACACGTGGATGGCGCCCATCGGCCTGCTGCACGGCATCGGGACGGTGCGGGAGGCGCTCGAACATCCCGCGCTCGGTCCGGCGGTGCGCGAAGCGGTGTACGGCGAGATTGTGCCGGCGATGGCGGATGCGGACGGGGCCTTGCGCGCTTATGCCGATTCGGTGTTCGAGCGGTTCGCCAATCCGTACATCCGCCACCGGCTGTCGGATATCGCGATGAACAGCCTGAGCAAGTTCAGGGTGCGGCTGCTGCCGTCGCTCGCCTGGTACGCGGAGCGCGGCGGGCGGATTCCGCCGCGGCTCGCGGAAGGGCTGGCCGGACTGCTGCGCTGTTACCGCGTGCAACCGGACGGCAGCGGCGGCGGATATGCATCGCAGGCGCTCGACGGCACGACCATCCCGGTGCGGGACGACGCCGGCTTGCTGGCGATCGCGGCGGACCATTGGCGGGTAGCGGAACGGGGCGAAGGGATCTCCGGCGCGGTGCGCCGGCTGCTGGCGGATGAGCGGCTGTGGGGATGCGACATGTCCCGCTGGCCAGGCCTGGCGGAGACGGTCTCCGCCATCATCGAGAACTGGGAGAGGGGCGTGAAGTCATGAACGGCTGGATCCGGCTGCACCCCGCCGATCATGTCGTGACGGCGCTCCGGCCTTGGGCCGCGGGCGAGACGCTGGAGCTGGAAGACGGCGCGAAGCTGGTCGTGAAGGAAGACGTGCCGCGCGGCCATAAAATTTTGACCCGGCCGGTGAAACAGGGAGGAGACGTCCTGAAATTCGGCTGCTCGATCGGCAAGGCGAAGGAAGATCTGGAGCCGGGCGTCCGGGTGCATACGCACAATCTGCGGACGGGACTCGCCGGGCTGCTCGAGTACCGCTACACCCCCGTCCCGCCGGCGCCTCCCGCAGAGCCGCTCGCGCAGAAGACGTTCCAGGGGTACGTGCGGGAGAACGGCGAAGCCGGCATCCGCAACGAGCTGTGGATCATCAACACGGTCGGCTGCATCAACAAGATGTGTGAGTCGCTTGCCCGTCAGGGCGGCGCAAGGTACGCCGGGCAGGTCGACGGTGTGTATCATTTCTCGCACCCTTACGGCTGCTCGCAGCTCGGCGACGACCTCAAGTACACGCAGCGGCTGCTCGCCTCGCTCGTCCATCATCCGAACGCGGGCGGCGTGCTCGTCGTCGGCCTCGGCTGCGAGAACAACCGGATCGACGTGTTCCGCGAGGCGATCGGCGAGATCGATCCGCGCCGCATCCGATTCATGAATGTCCAGGACGAGGAGGACGAGCTGGAGCGCGGACTGGAGCTGCTCGGCGAGCTCGCCGGGTACGCCGCATCGTTCCGGCGCGAGCCCGTGCCCGTGTCGAAGCTGAAGATCGGGCTCAAATGCGGCGGCTCCGACGGTTTCTCCGGCATTACGGCGAACCCGCTCGTCGGTTCGGCGGCCGACCGGCTGATCGCCTCGGGCGGCACGGCGATTCTGACGGAAGTGCCCGAGATGTTCGGGGCGGAGACGATTCTGATGAATCGGGCCGCCGACGAGCGGGTGTTCGGGCAAATCGTGTCGCTGATCAACGAGTTCAAACAATATTTCATCCGCCACGGGCAGGAAATTTATGAGAACCCGTCGCCCGGCAACAAGGACGGCGGCATCACGACGCTCGAGGAAAAATCGCTCGGCTGCACGCAGAAGGGCGGCTCGTCCACCGTCGTCGACGTCGTGCCCTACGGCGGGCGGGTGAAGAAGCCGGGCCTCAATCTCCTCGAAGCGCCCGGCAACGACCAGGTGTCGGTAACGGCGCTGGCCGCGGCCGGCGCGCAGATGGTGCTGTTCACGACCGGACGCGGCACGCCGTTCGGCGGGCCGGTGCCGACGGTGAAAATCTCGACGAACAGCGAGCTGGCCGAGCGGAAGAAGAACTGGATCGACTTCGACGCGGGCCGGCTGCTTGCGGACCGGACGATGCCGCAGCTCACCGCGGAACTGTGGGAGAAGCTGCTCGCCGTCGCTTCCGGGGAGGCGGTCACGCGGAATGAACGCAACGGGTTCCGCGAGATCGCGATCTTCAAGGACGGGGTCGTGCTGTAACCTGTTTGTTGCTCCGGCTTCCGCCGTGGGGCGAAAAAGATGGATAGGGTGCATATGTGCGCCACATGAGGCCTGTTCGGCATCCGACGGGCAAATCTGGTGCAGAAATGCACCAGGTCAAGCCTTTTCGGCAGGCGAACAAGCAAATCTGGTGCATATGTGCACCACATGAGGCCTGTTCGGCATCCGACGGGCAAATTTGGTGCAGAAATGCACCAGATCAAGCCTTTTCGGCAGGCGAACAAGCAAATCTGGTGCATATGTGCACCACATGAGGCCTGTTCGGCATCCGACGGGCAAATCTGGTGCAGAAATGCACCAAATCAAGCCCTCTCGGCATCCGACGGCCGAATCAGGTGCAGATTTGCACCAGATTGCACGGCAATCTGCCGGCTGACGCATCCGCTTGCGCGCGGGTGCTTTTTTTCTTGTCCGGGGGCGATTCCGCGTCTGATACCGTCCGGCCGCGCATAGCGTTAGGTGAAGGAGGTTGAGCCGATGGAGAAGATGGCGGAGCGCTATTTCGAGCTCAAACGGCAGCGGGAGGCGATCGAGCGGGAGATGGCCGCGCTGCGCAGCGGCATGCTCGCCTGGTGCGGAGAGCGGAAGCAGACCGAAGCGGAAGCGGGCGGGTACAAGGTGAAAATCGTGACGCAGACAAGGCGGGAATACAACGATGACAAGCTGCTGGCCGCGCTGCCCGATCCGGCGCTGTGGCGGCTCGCCGCTTCCGCCGATGCGGCCAAAATCGCGGGACTGCTCCGGCTCAAGGTGCTGACCGAGGAGATGATCCGCGGCACCTACACGGAGAAGCAAGTACAGCTTCTCCATGTGGAGAAGCTGTAGGTTCAGCCCGGGACCGCCTCGCTCTCCATGCGTTCGATGCGGCGCGGGTAGGCGACCTGGATGCCGTATGCTTTCAATTCATAGAGCAGCGCTTTGCGGATTTCTTTGCAAGCCGTCCAGTAGTGCTGGTCGTTCACCAGGCTGACGACGGTATATTTGGCGCCGAGCGCCTGGTTCTCGACATCGGTGATGCCGTAGAGCTGCGGCGGCTCGATCACTTCCCCCTCCTCGTTCCGCAGGAACAGGTGGGGCATCTCCCGCTGCAGCCGGGCCGACAGCCGGTTCACCGCCGCTTCGACATCGGCCGGATCGGTCTCGTAGGCGACGGTAATGTTGATGATCGCCCGCATGCGCTCGCGGTTGTAGTTCTCGCTGATGCGGATTTCCGAGTTCTGGATGACGACGACATGCTGGGCCCAGGTACGGATCTTGGTGGCGCGAAGGCCGACGCTGACCACGGTGCCGCGGATCTGGCCGTTATTGATCGACACGTAGTCGCCGACGGAGAACTGGTCTTCGAATATGATGAAGAAGCCGGTGATCAAATCCTTCACGAGCGTCTGCGCGCCGAATCCGACGGCCAGCCCGACGACGCCCGCCCCGGCGATGATCGGTCCGATGTTGACGCCGAAGGTGCTGAGTCCGGTCAGGATCGCGACGATGAAGATGGCGTACCGCGTAAACGACAGCAGCAGCGATTCGAGCGTTTTACGCTGTTTGATGTCCAGCCTTGTCAGGGCGAAGACACGCGAGACGACGATTTTGCGCAGGCGGAGGGTGAGCCAGGTGAGGACAATGATCAGCAGAAGGTGTCCCAGTTTCTGGAGCGCGGCAACGGAATAAGGCGCCCAGAATTCCCAGGTCAAATAGTCTTCGAAGCTTGGGCCGATCCACCGGTCCACGCGATCACCTCCCGAGGATATGCAGAACCGGTCACAAGGTTATCAATCTTTCATCGGGGAGTCAAATGCTGTTAGAGTAAAATTTGTGTTGGGGTAAAGATTGGAAAAAGCGGGCATAGAAAGAGAGCCTCTCCTTTGGTAGAGTAGAATTTGGCAAAAAACACACACTCAAAGGAGGAGGCTCCTGTGCAGCACTT
>Ga0310825_100146_pt1 | contig 115236 bp, 102 predicted proteins | sample WT_ome_9_FD_202243 | JGI IMG/M metagenome (GOLD analysis project Ga0310825, IMG submission 202243) | Sorghum-adapted microbial communities enriched on wild type (WT) sorghum from Joint BioEnergy Institute, Emeryville, California, United... ... | reverse complement strand
GATCATCCTCACGGTTTGGATTTTGAAGTCTTTGTCATACTTTTGACTCATCTTCGGACACCTCGATTTTGCTGAATTTATTGTCGCATTCTCGATTCTCGGTGTCCACTATTCAGTCTAGCATCACCTGGCATTAACTGTTTGTATATTCGGTTTTATCTTGTCGGCGTCCCTGGGACTAGAGGGAGTGGCTCTAGTGAAAAATAACTCGTCAACCTAAGACCATCTAAATGTATTCATAGTCTAACGGAGGGCTCTACTCATGCGACTAATACCTTCTGATCCAGATGTAAAAACATTGTATGGACGGATAATTGATGGAGATATTGATTTACAACCGGATTTTCAAAGAGGTGAGGTTTGGGGTGAAGCGAAAAAAGCAAGATTAATAGACAGCATTTTAAGGGAGTGGCATGTTCCTCCTATACATGTAATTGAGATAAAAAATAAAGGCCAAGAAGTGCTTGATGGTCAGCAGAGATTAGTAGCAATTAGAGACTTTATGCAGGATAAAATTAAAGTTAATGGATATATTGAACCTCTTAATGAAGATATCAAGGAGTTAGATGGACTTTACTACTCTCAATTACCAGACAATTGGAGAAAAAAGTTTGAAAAATTCACAATAAGAGTTTACAGCATTACTGATTACTTACCATCTGAACCAGGGGAACTTTTCTATAGATTAAATCAACCGACCAACCTTACCTCAGCTGAACAGAGGAATGCATTTTTTGGGAAAGCACGTGAGCAGGTTAAAGATCTTGTAAGATTATTTGATGTATATAATCTAGGTAGGAACGAAATAGGTTTTTCTAATTCTAGAATGGCATATGATGATGTTATTGCAAGAATGTGTATTTATTTAGAATCAAAAACATTACAGAAAAAAGTCACCGCAATGGTGCTTGCCAATAAATATAGACTCGCCGAGGGATTTAGTGATGAAATTATCGAAAATGTAAGCAACGCCATTACTATTTTTGCAGATGCAGTTAAAAACTCCGGTGGAGCTAAATTTAATAAAGCAACACTATTAACATGGTTGATTTTCATTTATCAACTCTCACAAAACTCAGTTAATAGTATTGATAATAATTTTATTGGACAGTTTATTGGTGACTTTGAAATTGGAAGGTCGAACTATTATTACAATTACGAAGTATTCTTATTTCCGCATGATATTCAAAGTGCAATTTTTAATGTTTATAACGACCGTTCGACTTCAAGAGTAGCAGATGTATCATCAGTATTGCTCCGAGATCTAATAACGTGGGTGATGTTTTATCAGTATTCTAGAAATTTTAAACCGGATTTATTTGAAAGATATATAAATCTGTCATTCCGGTACATGCTTAATTCAGTGGTTCATGACATTACAAAATCTATTTTTAGTGTTACCGAAGAATTGCATACGATTCTTGAAAAGTATAATTGGGGCCAAAGAATATGAGGACTGCAAAAGCAAATGATCATAGGAGACATGTGTACGAAAATGAAAATAAGTACGGAAAAAGAATTACATCATTACAGTTCTCTGGACTTCAAGGAATTGGAAGGGGGGAAATAAATTTTAGTGGTGGAGTTACTGCGCTGTGTGGAGCAAACGGGGTTGGAAAAAGTACACTGTTACATGCAATTCTTAAGTTAGTTTCTAATCCAGATTCAATTGACAATAAAAATCATATTATTAAACTAATTGGTTCAAGTTTAACTGGAAACATAAAAGTTGGGACAAACAGCTTATCAAGGACAGTTAATATTACGACAGAAAAAATAGTAGCTGATCCAGAGGAGATTGATGATTTAAATGTAGGATGGATTGACGTTGCTTTCCAAGCTCCAAACATGGTAACGGTATTTTCAAATATGACATATATTGATGAAATGTTAGAAGCAGTTGGATCAAGAAAAGCGAATGATGAAGAACTTGGATTATTGTCCTACATTATAGGGAAAAAGTACACATTAGTAGAAACATACGAATTAGAACTGGCAGAACAAGGAGTCTTACCATACTTTAGGGTTTCTAGTAATGGGGTAACCTATTCGTCAGAAACAATGGGTCTAGGTGAACTGTCAGTACACTATATTTTTTGGCATCTCACGACTATGCCCAAAAACTCTATACTTCTAATTGAAGAGCCTGAAACATATTTAACTCCACGTTCTCAAGAAGCATTACTTGATGTTTTGTTTAAAATTAGTGATGAAAAAAGAGTATGGATTATATTGTCTACGCATTCTCCCAATATAATTAAGAGAATACCAAATAAGCATATCAGGGTTCTCAACCGGGTAAATGATGAAGTTGAAATAATAGTACCAGAAGATCAATCGGATCATTTAAGAATACTTGGAATAATGCCTAGAAAACAGGGTATTATCCTAGTTGAAGATCGGGCAGCCAGAGAATACGCGAATTGTTGGATAGGCTACTTCATGCCGAATCTGCTTTCAGAATACGAAATAATTGATGTTAAATCTAAAGAAAATATTATATCTATTCTAACTAATTTTCCCAAGACTGGTCCGTGGTTTAAAATTATAGGTCTTTTAGATGGTGATCAAAGGGGTAAAGTTAATGGCAATAGCTTTAACTGGGGATATTCATTTCTACCGAGTAGCAAAGCTCCAGAACAGTATTTAATGGAGATTGCCTATTCTAACAGGGAAGAATTGGCGATACGATTGGGAAGAAAAGTCGATATTATTAATACTACTTTTTCGGCATTAGAGGGTGCTGATCATCACGATTGGTTGATAGAATTCCCAAGGATGGTTGGAGTTACGTACGAGCACCTCATAGCAACTATTTTCCACTTGGGAATGCATCATCCAACTTACATGACTGAATGTGAGGAAGCTTTTATTAAATTTCGCGACCTATTGACAGGATTTTAATACCCTGTCTTTTTTTACGTTTAAAATGGTTGGACGAACCGGACATCGAGCGCTCATGGAAGAAGTGCTGGTGTGGCATGTGTGGAAATGGAACCAGCCGATGTTTACCGACCACAGCACCTTCATCATCGGATTCTGTGTATTAAAGATTGCCCAGGAGCTTGCAGGGATGGAGTTATTTAATCGCGAAGTGCGGTTATGACCACACCGAAGGGATCGTGCGCATGTCGTGGAATCCCCCTTTTGACTTCGCGTTTTCAACATTATGGACAAGACGGACCGCAAAACATTTCGGCGGGCAGCAACGGGGCGACTGCATCGGTTGGCTGGTTGCATTTTATCCCAATCTGAAAGAGTCGGTAACTCGATGCTGGAATTTCTCTTATTGACCATGTCGATTACGGGAGGGCTGTTATATGCAAATCTTGTACGCTTGATGAAAGCGGCTTTGCAGCTTGACCGGAACCGCCGCGGATAATCTTTTCACCATAGGCATTCAGAACTCCCCATAATACGTATCATCGCCGTTGTCTACGCGGAAGGTCGCATTTGGATCGTCGATGTAAGCGTAATCCGTGATCTTGGGCCATACTTCACCGAAGTATGGTACGTCAGTTGATCGAACGGCACTTCCTTCTCCCGCGTACTGGAACGACGATGTATTCACCTTCCTGAAAATTCAATTACGTCGAGTCCTCAACGGATTTGCGGGTCCCCTTCGGCGTGCCCCTCGCTCTATGAGGCGGATTGCTCGCACCTGCACGGCGCGGTTACACTGGAAATTGTACGGGCATGAAAGGCGGGATCGGCATGATCGTCATCGGGCTGGACATCGGCACAACCTCGATCTGCGGCGCGGCGTTGGAGCTGCCGGGCGGCCGGCTGCTGCGGTCGGTCACCCGGCCCAACAACGCATGGCTGCAGGCCGACGGGGTGAGAGCGGAACAGGACCCTGATCGAATCTTGCTAACCGTTCGGGAAATGCTTCAAGAACTGACCGCGCAATATCCGGTTGCGGCCGGGATCGGCATCACCGGGCAGATGCACGGCATGTTGTACGTGGACCGGTCGGGCAGAGCCGTCAGTCCGCTGTATACCTGGCAGGATCGGCGCGGCCTCGAGCCGGCCGATGATCGCGGGACATATGTGGAATGGCTGGAACGCGAAACCGGCCACCCGATTGCGGCGGGATTCGGCCTGGTGACGCACGCGGTGCTCGCCCGGCAGGGGAACGTGCCGGATCAGGCGGCGGCCCTTTGCACGATTGCCGATTATGCGGCGATGCGGCTAGGGGGCGGACGCGTTCCGGTCATGGATCCTTCCATGGCGGCGAGCCTCGGTTTCTTCGATGTGGAACACGGGCGCTTCGATACGAAAGCGTTGAACGCCGTCGGGCTCGGCGAGCAGATGCTGCCGCAGGTGGTCGCGTCAGCGACGCGTGTGGGCGCAACCGGACAGGGCATTCCGGTCTTTCACGCGATCGGCGACAATCAGGCGAGTTTTCTCGGTTCCGTCCATGATCCGGAGCAATCCGTGCTGATCAACATCGGCACGGGCGGGCAGATGACCGCGTACACCGGCCGGTATTGCGCGATTGAAGGGTTGGAGACCCGGCCTTATCCGGGCGGCGGATATTTGCTCGTCGGCGCCTCCCTCTCCGGCGGCAAATCGTATGCGATGCTGGAGACGTTTTTCCGAAGCGTGCTCGAATGGTTCGGGGACGGGAGGGACGTTCCGCCGCTGTACGGGAAAATGGAGGAACTGCTCGACCGCTTCCTTCCTTTGGCGCGTCCGCTGCAAGTCTCCACCCGGTTTTACGGCACCCGCACGGAACCTGAACAGACCGGTTCCATCACGGGAATCGGGCCGGACAACTTCACCCCCGCGCATCTGGTGTCGGGATTCCTGGAAGGCATGGCGGAAGAGCTGTTCGACTTCTACAAGCGGCTTCCCGAAGCGATGCGCGGCCGGATGCGGCAACTTGTCGGTTCGGGCAACGCGATCCGGCACAACCGGCATTTGCGGCGCATCTGCGAAGAGCGGTTCGGCATGCCGCTTTCCATTCCGCGCGTAGCGGAAGAAGCGTCGGTCGGGGCTGCCCTGCATGCGGCAGTCGGGCTGGGCGTCTTGAAGGACCACCGGTCCGCGGGTCAATGCTTGACATACGGCTATGGCGAATGATGCATGACTTTGCAACTCGAATCAAACATGCGATAACCGCCGGTGATACGATCAGGGTGAAAGGAGGGAAGGCTTCCATGTACGAATGGAACGAGATGGTGCAGCGGATGGTGGACTGGCTGGAGGACCATTTGACGGAAAGCCCGATTTTGCTCAAGATGTCGGAGCAGCTCGGGTACTCGCCCTACTATTGCTCCAGGCAGTTCAATCAGTACACCGGAATGACCCTGCGCGACTACGTCTGGACCCGCCGGATCAGCCGTGCCGCCCTGGAGCTCCGCGACACGGACCAGCGGGTGCTGGACATCGCCGTCAAGTACGGGTTCTCGTCGCAGGAGGCGTTCACGAGGGCTTTTCACAAGGCTTTCGGGATGACGCCCGCGGCTTACCGGAAAACGCCCCGCCCCATCCCGCTCTCGATTCGTCAGGAGGTGTTCTCGCCTTATCACTATTGGATCAAGGAGCGGAATCGCATGAGTGAAGTTCGGGTGAAGCAGGTGGAGATCAAGGTGGAGTTCATTCCGGCGCACAAGTTCATCGGAATCTGGGATATCGGCGCCGCGGACTACATGAGCTTCTGGAACAACGGGCATTCGTGTGACGAAGTGTGCGGCACGCTGGAGAGCATGTCCAATCACGTCCTCCCCGGGCAATTGGCGCAGACGGCGGGATGGTTTTACCGGAACGGGAAGAAAGGATACCTGTACGGCATTCCCGTCCCGCTCGAATACGACGGCCCCGTCCCGGAAGGCATGGAATGCCGGGTCATCCCGGAATCGGAGTATCTGGTCTTCCATCACCCGCCCTTCGACTACCTGAAAGACAACGGCGCGGTGATGAAGGCGATCGAGGATACGGCGTGGAACTATGATCCCAAAGCGAAGGGTTATGCATGGGATGAGGAGACGAAGCAGGACTACCAGCGCCATTTCCCTGAAGGTTACGGGTATGCCGTCCTGCGGCCGGTGCGGAAGGTGTAATCGGGAGGAAGCCGCCCCGCTGCGGGCGGCCTTCCGCTCTTATGGAGACATTTCCTCGAGCAGTTGTTTTTTTTCTTGAAAAAAATTAAGTGTTGATTTAAAATTTTAAGCATTACTTAATACTCCGGAATGGCGGTGCGGCGCATGCTGGTGTGGATGTTGCGACAGGTGATGGCGGGGAAAGGGATTTGGACGGGGGCCGCATTGCAAAGATTGCTGAAAGAAAAGGCGAATTACCGTATTTCCGCACCTGCCATCAGTGCATTGCTGAAGAATCAGCCCAGGCATATGAAAGCCGAAACGCTTGACGCGCTTTGTACGGCGCTGGAATGTACGCCCAACGACTTGTGGGTTTATATTCCTCCCGGGACGGCCAAGGAGGCACAATAATGACAGTGAAACAAATATTGCCTTTCGGGGATCCCCTGTTGAGAAAAAAGGCAAAGCCGGTTACGGACATGAACGAGAGAACCTTCAAGCTCTTGAACGATATGGCCGAAACCTTATATGCCGCGAAAGGTGCAGGTCTCGCGGCCCCGCAAGTCGGCGTGCTTCGAAGAATCGCAGTCATGGACTGCGGCGAAGGACTGATCGAGCTCATCAATCCGGAAATCATCGAAATGGAAGGCGAGCAGACAGGGCCCGAAGCGTGCTTGTCGTTCCCGGGATATTACGGGATTGTGAAGCGGGCGCAGCGCGTGAAGGTGAAGAGTCTGAATCGGAAGGGCGAGACCGTCATCATGGAAGGGGAAGGCTATCTGGCGCGATGCATGCAGCACGAAATTGACCATTTGAACGGCGTGTTGTTTGTCGATCATGTTCGGGACAGATGGCTTTACCATGAAGAGACGAACCATAAGGCAGATCTGCTGGAAGTTGTCAAACTGACCAATCGCGAGCTTGTATAGGCGAAGCCGCCCTGTCGGGGGCGCGCTTCTTTTGTTTCCGTATAAGGCATTTCCACAGCCGGACGCGAGGGAAAGTACCGCTTTAAGCGAATGCAACCTGAGGTTGCGCGGCGGTGCAACCAACGCGTTCTTTTCATTTTCCTGTCGGCAACTCTAGAATGGACTTGCGAACGACGAATGATGGAGGAGTGGTGGGGAATTGACCCGTAAGGTGATCAAAGACGGCAAGCAGCTGGCGACGCGGTTGAAGTTCTTTTTTGACATGCTGTTCCTGGCGGCGGTTGTGCTTTTCGTAATCAAAATCGGCGTCCTGTTGCTGAACAAAGCGGCATCGTTGGATATCGCGCTCCCGGGCGGGACATTTTTGTGGAACTTCGGGCCCTTGATGGCGGCGGTCGTTGCGGTGGTCGGCTCGAAAATGCTCAAGGACCGGGACAAATTCACCGGATGACGCAAGGAGAAGGGGCTAAGCGACGGTCTGGCCGCTCCACCGGGGCGGCTTTTGCTTTTTACAAACGGATTATTCCGCGCTCTTCCGCGCCCTTTTCATTTGCGCGCGTTGACTCTAGAATGAATGTATCAACCACGGGAAGGCAGTGTGGGTATGACCTTCGGAGAGAAATTGAAGGCAGAGAGAATGAAAAAAGGCTGGACGCAGGATGATCTGGCCGAGAAGCTGTATGTGAGCAGACAGTCCGTTTCAAAGTGGGAAAACGGCGCGAATTATCCGAACATTGAAATTTTGATCAAGATCAGCGACCTGTTCGGGTTGACGATCGACGAATTGCTGAGAAGCGACGAGGAATTGACCCGGAAGGTGATCAAGGACGGCAAGCAGCTCGCATATCCGCGGTTGAAGTTCTTTTTTGACATCGTGTTCATGGCCGGGGTTGTGCTTCTCGTAATCAAACTCGGCGTCCTGCTGCTGAACAAAGCGGCGGGGCTGGATATTGCGCTTCCGGGCGGGACGTTCCTGTGGAATTCCGGTTCCCTCATTCTGATGGTTGCCGCAGGGATTGGTTCGGGCATCCTCAAGGACAAGTACAAGGAGGATTGAATAAGCAAAGGCCATTTCCCGGAAGAAACGGCCTTTGAACATTATTTGGGCTGGATATATCCTTCGGCTCTCAGCAATTCGGCGATGAGGACGGCGCCCCCGGCCGCTCCGCGCAGCGTGTTGTGCGACAACCCGACGAACTTGTAGTCGAACAGGGTATCTTCGCGCAGCCGTCCGGCGGAAATGCCCATGCCGGCTTCGAGGTCGCGGTCGAGCTTCGTCTGCGGACGGTCATTGTCCTCGAAATACGTGATGAACTGCTTCGGCGCGCTCGGCAGGCCCAGTTCCTGCGGACGGCCCCGGTACGCGCGCCAGGTTTCCAGAATCTGCTCCTTGGACGGCTTGCGCTCGAACGAGACGAGGACGGTCGCGAGGTGTCCGTCCGTCACGGGAACGCGAATGCAATGCGCCGTGATGAGGGGCGAGTCCGCCTTGACGATTTCGCCGTTCTCCACACGGCCCCAGATGCGCAGCGGCTCCTGCTCGCTCTTCTCTTCCTCGCCGCCGATGTACGGGATGACGTTGTCCACCATCTCCGGCCATTCGGCAAAGCTCTTGCCGGCCCCGGAGATCGCCTGATAGGTGGAGACGACGACCTTGGTCGGCTTGAACGCCTGCAGCGCGTGCAACTGAGGCACGTAGCTCTGAATGGAACAGTTCGGTTTGGCCACGATAAAGCCGGTCGAGGTGCCGAGCCGCTTGCGCTGGGCCGCGATCACATCGAGATGGGCGTGGTTGATCTCGGGAATGATCATCGGCACGTCCGGCGTCCAGCGATGCGCCGAGTTGTTGGACACGACCGGCGTCCCCGTCTTCGCGTATGCTTCCTCCAGCGCTTTGATTTCTTCTTTCTTCATGTCCACGGCGCAGAAAATGAAATCGACGCCGGCAGCCACTTCTTCCACCTTCGACGCATCCTGCACCACGATGTTCTTCACTTGTTCCGGAATCGGGGTGGACATTTTCCAGCGATTGCGCACGGCTTCCTCGTACGTCTTGCCCGCCGAACTGCTGCTGGCCGCAATGGCCGTCACTTCAAACCAGGGGTGGTTGTCGAGCAGCTGCACGAACCGCTGACCGACCATCCCCGTACCTCCGACAATGCCCGCTTTGAGTTTGCTTGCCATCGATCCCTCAACTCCCTCTATAATTAATAATCATTGGATACCGCATTGTTCCTGGCGCCTTCGGGCAAACAAAAATCCCGCCCCAAGTCTTCGTCTCTGGGGCGAGATGTCGTTCCCGCGGTACCACCCGGATTCGCCGGTTTGTCGCCAAACCGGCCTCTTCGAGTACGCCGCTGCATCCCAAGCGCAAGCGGTTATACTCTAGCTCTGTAACAGGAGCACCTGGCACACCATCCTCCGGCATCGGATTCCGATGTGCTGCTCGGAGTCTTTCTTCAACAAAGACGCTTTGCTCCTTTCCAGCTGCCGGAGCTCTCTGGTAAAGCGCACCCTTTGTCTACTCGTCTCGTCATCGCATTTGAATATGAGCATTATCTCTGAGTTTATCAAAAAAACTCGGGTGTTGACAACACTTCCGGCATGGTGAGATTGAAATTCCCGTTGTAATCATTCGTTTGTCGGAACAGAGGTATATTTAGCCCCTAGCCAAGTCAAAGCTGTTAACACTTTGAGAATCGAGGTGTTAACGCATGTTTGTCGTTTGTCCTTCATGCAAGAGAAAAGTAAAAATCAAGAACAACGGCAACGGACGATGTGTCTGTGGTGCGCATATCAAAGTGTTGGGCTAAGTTCTGCTGGTTTCCAAGTATAAAAAAACCATGATTTTCTCACATAGATATAGACATTGTTAGTGCAATGTGCAAAAATACTGGTAATATAATGGATGTGGGTGGTCCTTATGAGGCACTTGCACAAAATATTTCACGAAAACAGCACTCCTGTCTTTAATCGAGTGTATGAAGAGAGGATCAGCTTCCACTCAACCATTAAACTTGGCCTGCATATCAAACCAATGGGTCAGGGCAATACATATGAATTGTATTATGTGCCCACCAACAGGATGCTAAAAATGATCAGTGAGCTTTTCATCATATCGAAGGAGCTTGATTCAAGATACAGGGAACTCCCAAACATTGCACGGAAGCAGTTTATTATTGAATGTATTGCGGAGGAGCTGTACAACACAAATGAGCTGGAAGGAATAAGAAGCACCAGGGAGGAAATTGTCAGAAGCACCAAAGATACATTATTCAACAGGAAATCAAAAAAGAGATTTGAAAGTATGATCTCATCATACTTTCGCCTGCTGGATTTGGATGATATTGCGTATCCCCGCACTTCAAAGGATGTAAGAAAAATATATGACAATATAACAGGAGGGGAAATTGATCCTCAGGATCTGCCCGATGGCGAGGTGTTCAGGAAAGGAATCGCTTACGTATTAAAACAATCGGGAACCGGTAAAGTTGTCCATCAAGGAGTTTTTCCGGAAACCCAAATTATAAACTTGATTGACAAACTGCTGCAATTTATGAATGATGAACAACTTGATATTCCAAATGTCATTAAAGTCGCGGTAGGGCATTATTATTTTGGTTATATTCATCCCTTTTACGATGGGAACGGAAGAACAGCCCGGTTTATCAGCAGCATGTATTTAGCCAAGGATCTGGGTAATATTTCCTCTCTAGCGCTCTCCAGAGGATGCAATAAATATAAATCGAAGTACCTTGAGGCTTTTGAGATCTCAAACAGTATCAGAAGCAGAGGTGAGATGAACAGTTTCATTGAAACTTTTCTGGAAATCATGATTGATGAGCTTAAAGCGATGAACGCAGAACTTAAAGAAAAGAGTTATTTATTGGACATTGCGGCCCAAAAAATAAACAGCGATACAAGTTTGAGTCATCTGCCCAAAGTGTTCAGAGATTTCATGTTCGTCATGGCTCAGAATTATTTCTTTGATTCCAGCAGCGGATTAACTGTAGCGGAACTGTCAAATTTACTGGGCAAGTCGCCGGCGACCGTCAGAAAAATGGCCAAATATTTGCTCGATTTATCGCTTGTTGAACAAAAAGGAGAAAGGCCCGCATATTACGGTATTGCACCCAAATACTTTGAACAATGACGGTATAAGGGAGCGCTCTTCCACGAGCCTCCCTTTTATCATGGCCTGCAGACAAGTTGTTAAAATAAACCAGTATAAACAAGACAATAAAATACCATTGAATATGTCAGTGACATAACTTATGGTTTATATCAGCTTAAGCTAATGGTATATACCATCAATCGGGCTTGGCCGGCCCAAACCAGAGGAATGTCCGGACATGAGTAATAACAGCAAGCCCAAAAAGCAGCTTTATTTGCAGATCGCCGACAAAGTTCTGGAGATCATCGAGAGCAGGGGGCTCAAAGCTCACGATCCGGTGCCGTCCGAAGGCGAACTTGCGAAGTTGTTCGGCGTCAGCCGAATGACGAGCAAATTGGCGCTGGAACAGCTTGTCGAGCGAGGGATTGTATATCGCTTGCCGCGCAGAGGGACATTTCTGTCCGGAACACGGCAAGAAGATCGTGCACGGATGACAGAGATACCTGCACAACCCCCCGCCGACAAGAAAGAGAACAAGATGATTGCGCTCATCATCCCCCACATGACCGACTATACGTCGAGAATCATTTCGGCGGTCGAGCACGAGGTGCGCAAACACGGGTACGACCTGATTCTAAGAATCAGCAAGGACGAAGAGGATCAGGGGCGGTGTTTGCAAACGCTTGCCAAAATGGGCGTCAGCGGCATCATCTTGTTCCCGCTGGGAAGCAAATCTTGCAGCAACCAAGTGTTCAAACTGAAAATGGAGAAAATTCCGAGCGTGATCATCGACCGGGTGTTCTACGAGATTCCGATCGATTGCGTCTATCACGACCATTTTCAGGGCTCTTATGATATGGCGAAGTATCTGATTTCCAAGGGACATCGGGAAATCGGATTCTCGTCCAACGTCATCGAGAACATCACCAGCCGCGGGGAACGGTACCAGGGGTACATTCAAGCTTTGCTGGATCACGGGATTCCGGTGAAAAGCGAGTACATCCACTTCCGGACGTCGAGCATCAAACCGGGCCACGTTCACCAGTATGATGCCGAGCAGGGAGAGTTCATCCGGAACAATCCCGACATGACGGCGGTCATGTGTGCGGATGACCAGGTCGCCATCGCCACCTTGTTTTCCGCGCTTCATATGAACATCTCTGTTCCGGAAACTTTGTCAATCGTCGGTTTCTCGGATACTTATCTGTCGGCGCTCACGCCCGTGCCGCTTACCACCGTCCGCCAGGACACGGACAAGCTTGCGGCGGCAGCCGTCGAGCTGCTGATGAAGCGTGTCCGTCAGTCGAAAGAGCAGCACATTACGGTAAAAATTCAGACCCAAATCATCGAGAGAAAATCGGTATTGGATCGAAGCGTTTCGCCATGACTACAAGAAGCGGGGTTGATCAGAAATGTCGAGAATGATGAAAACGTTGGTACTTCTGGTGCTGACTTGCCTGGTGATTACGGCCTGCGGAGGCGGCAACAACAACGGCAACAGCGGAAGCGGCAGCGAAACGAACAGCGGCAGCAACAGCGGAAACGAAAACACCGCGGGGTCGGGCAACGGCGACAGCGGCGAAGTCAAAAATGAAAAACTGATCGTCTACACGAACTCCAACTCCGACGGCCGCGGCGAATGGTGGATCGAACAGGCCAAGCAAGCCGGCTTCGATATCGAGATCGTCGGAGCGGGCGGCACCGATCTGACCAACCGCCTGATTGCGGAGAAGAACAATCCGATCGCGGACGTCGTGTTCGGCCTCAACAACATTTTCTACGAAAATCTGAAAAAAGAAGGCGTCCTCACGAAATACGTGCCTTCGTGGGCGCCGCAAGTCTGGGAGAACCTGAACGATCCGGAAGGCTACTATCACGCTCTGGTCAAGCAGGCGATCATGATCGGCTACAACGAAGCCGAGTACACGCCGGAGACGGCGCCGAAATCGTGGCAGGATCTGTACACCAACGAAGCGTTCAAGGGCAAATATGAAGCACCGACCAATCTGACTCGGGCGACGTCGCGGCTTGTTGTGGCGGGCATCCTGATGCCGTACATCGACGAAAACGGCGACCTGGGCATTTCCGAAGAAGGCTGGAACGAGCTGAAGAAGCTGTACGACAACGGACAGCCGATGGTGGAAGGCGAAGACCTGTACGCCAACATGGCTGCCGGCAAGATCGGAATCGGCACCGTCGTGTCCGGCGAGAAGTTCAAGCGGGAAGCAGAATACGGTGTCAAAGTCGGCGTTGTCGGTCCGGAAGGCGGCGTCCCGATGGTCGTCGAGCATATCGCGATCGTGAACGGCACCAAGAAGCTGGATACGGCACAACGTTTTGTCGAATGGTTCGGTTCCGCCGAAATGCAAGGCAAGTTCGCCGCGGAATTCAGCGCCATGCCGGTCATTCCGGAAGCGGCTAATCAAGCGCCGGACCACATCAAGCAGCTGTTCGGCAACATGAAGGCGCAGCCGCTCAACTGGTCGTTCATTGCCGAGCATATCGACCTCTGGGCAGAGAAAATCGAACTGCAGATCATCAACTGAACCAGCGTCAATCGGGAACTGCATGGCTCTCGTCCAGGCTATGCAGTTTTCTCTCTTACAATTTAAGCCAAAGCATGGTGAGCGCATTGATCACATTTAAAGATATCCAGATTCATTTCGGATCGTTCCATGCCATCAAGAACTTCAATCTGGAAATCAAGGAAGGCGAGTTCTTCACGTTTCTGGGGCCGTCCGGCTGCGGGAAAACGACGATTCTTCGCACGCTGGCGGGGTTCATTTCCCCTTCGGGCGGGAACATCTTCCTGAAGGACAAAGACATTACGCATGTCCCGATCGAGAAGCGCGGCATCGGCATGGTGTTCCAGAACTACGCGCTGTTTCCGACCATGACCGTGTACGAGAACATCGCCTTCGGCATGAAGGTCAAGAAGGCGGCCAGATCGGCAATCGACGCGGATGTGCGCGATATCGCCCGCAAGGTCGACCTGAAGGAAGAGCAGCTGTTCAAGAAGGTGTCCGAACTGTCGGGCGGACAGCAGCAGCGGGTGGCCATTGCCCGGGCGCTCGTCCTGAAACCGTCCATTCTGGCGCTGGATGAACCGCTTTCCAATCTGGATGCGAAATTGCGCGTACAGCTGCGGAACGAACTGAAAGAGCTGCAGAAGCAGTTCGGCATCACCACCATCTACGTCACGCACGATCAGGAAGAAGCGCTGACGCTGTCCGATCGGATTGCGGTGTTCAACAGCGGCAATCTCGAACAGGTCGGCACGCCTTACGAAATCTATAATCACTCCAGAACGGAGTTTGTATGCAATTTCATCGGCGACATCAACAAGATTGACCCGGAGCTGATCGAGAGCAGTCCGTTGAAAGCGCATGTACCGCCCGGCAAAGTCGCTTATATCCGGAATGAAAAAGTGAATCTGACGCCGATCCCGGGCGACGATGTCGTGCGCCTGAAGGCCAAAATCGTCGATCGCGAATATTACGGGTTGTACAGCAAGTATGTATTGGAGATGGGCGGCGGCAGCCGGATGAAAACGATCGAGAAGGAAAACGGGCAGATCGGATTCGAAGTCGGCACGGAAACCGATGTATATATCAGGCTCGCGGATATTATGCAATACGATCGGACGGAGCGAGGAAATTGAATGTACAAACATTGAAAAACAAGTTCGGGTCGATAAATTACGGGCAGCTTCTGCTCTTTGTGCTCATCGCCTGGTTCATCATCGCGTTTCTCATTTTTCCGAATCTGAATGTTTACCAAGAGATTTTCTTCAAGAACGGCAGCTTCTCGCTGGATGCCGTGGAAAAGCTGTTGTCCTCCAAGCGCGCCATGAACAGCTTGACCAACAGCTTCATTCTGGCCGTGTCCCTGATGATCACGGTCAATGTGGTCGGCATCGCGCTGGTGCTGCTGACCGAATATTTCGATATCAAGGGCGCCAAAATTTTGAAACTCGGCTTCTTCACGACTTTGCTGTATCACGGGGTCGTTGTGGCGTCGAGCTACAAGTTTGCTTACGGTGAGAATGGACTTGTCACCAACGTGCTGGCCAACCTGTTCCCGTCCATGGACCGGGGATGGTTTCACGGTTATTGGGCCGTGCTGTTCGTCATGACGTTCGCCTGCACATCGAACCATATCCTGTTCCTGGGCAATGCGATCCGCAAGGTCGACTATCAGACCGTCGAAGCTGCCAGAGGGATGGGGGCCGGCGCTTTCTATATTTTGTGGCGCGTGGTGCTTCCCGTACTGAAACCGACGATCTTCGCGCTGACGATCCTGACGTTCCTGACGGGACTCGGCGCCATGTCGGCTCCGCTCATTCTGGGCGGGCCGGAATTCCAGACGATCGCGCCCATGATCCTGACGTTCTCCAAGAGCCAGACGTCCAAGGATCTGGCGGCACTCCTCGCGCTCGTGCTGGGGCTCGCCACGATCATCCTGCTGACGATCATGATTCAGTTTGAGAAACGCGGCAACTACATGTCCGTTTCCAAAGTGAAATCCGCGCTCGTCAAACAGAAGATCAACAACAAGTTCGCCAATGTCGTCGTGCATATCATCGGCTACGTGCTGTTCCTGATTTATATCACGCCGGTCGCGCTGATCTTGCTGTTCTCGTTCACCGATGCCAGGAGCATTTCGACGTCGACCATCACCTGGGACAGCTTCACGCTGGAAAATTACGCCCGGCTGTTCACCTCGATGAGCGCGCTGAAACCGTATCTGGTCAGCGTTCTGTATGCCGCGGCGGGATCAATCGGCGTCGTGGCCCTCGCGCTGTACGCGTCGAGAATTTTGCATAAGTACAAGAACAGCAAGCTGGCGCTGGCGCTGGAATATTCCTTGCTGATTCCGTGGATTCTGCCGAGCACGCTGATCGCGATCGGTCTTGTGATGGCGTTCAACATCCCCCGTCTCATCGTCGGGAACACGGTGCTGACCGGGACGCACTGGATCGTCATTCTGGGTTATGTCATCATCCACATTCCGTTTACGATGCGCATGGTGAAGGCCTCGTTCTTCAGCCTGGACAACAACCTGGAGGATGCCGCGCGGAACATGGGCGCAAGACCGTTCTATACGTTCCGCAGGGTGCTGCTGCCCATCGTGCTGCCGTCAACGCTGGCCGTCCTTGCGCTGAACTTCATTAAAATTTTGGACGATTACGATCTGACGGTCTTCCTGTATCACCCCGTGTACCAGACGCTGGGGGTTGTCATCAAGAACAGTACGGACGCGGAAGCGGGCATTATCGCCCGTGCCATGACGCTCGTCTACTCGGTCGTGCTGATGGTCATGTCCGGCATTACGATGTACTTCGTTTACGGCAGAGGCAGCAAGGAAAAGTAAACCGATCCGAAATTGATTCCGAACATCCGATACAGACAAACGCGGAGTGGAGGCACCTCATGCAATTAAAAATCATGTCGTTCAACCTGAGAGTCAACGTGGCGTCCGACGGGGACAATGCCTGGCCGAACCGTACGAAGGCGGTTGCCGAGACGATCAAGAAGCATGATCCGGACATCATCGGCGTTCAGGAAGGGCTTCACGGCATGCTTGCGGACCTGGAGCCGCTGCTGCCGGAATACACCTGGGTCGGCGAAGGGCGGGACGGCGGAACCGAAGGCGAATATACCGCGATTTTCTACAAGAAGAGCAAGTGGGAAATGGTCCGGTCGGGGAACTTCAGCTTGTCCGAGAATCCGGAGCAGCTCGGGGTGATGAGCTGGAACACTTCCCACACGCGCATGTGCACCTGGGCGGCGTTCAAGTCGAGCGCGGGCGATCAATTCGCCATGTTCAACACGCATCTGGACCATGTCAGCGAAGAGGCGCAGCGGAAGGGCATGGAGCTGATTCGGGAGCGGATGCGGAATCTGCGCGAACAGACCGGTCTTCCGATCGCCTTGACGGGCGATTTCAACGTGACGCCGGAACACGCCGCCGTAACGGGACTGGTGCAGGAAGGCTATCAAAGTGTTTATTCCGTTCTGCAAGCGGCAAACCGGGATGTCGGAGGGACGGTCCACCACTTCAAGGGCGGCGACACCGGTGAAACGATCGACTACATCTTTCTGACCCCGGATTGGCAGGTCCAATCGGTCGTGATCGACCGGGGGCTTTATGAAGGACGGTATCCGTCCGATCATTATCCGGTCATTGCCGAGGTGTCGCTGAAGTAGAATCATTGGGTCGTAAGGAGGTGGCTCTGCCATGAAGGTGATTGAAACCGGTCTGTGGGATATTTCCTACGTGGACTCATCGCTGCGGATTTTGCTTTCGCTGGTGCTGGGCGGTCTGATTGGACTGGAACGCGAGTGGCACAACCATGCAGCCGGTCTTCGCACGCACATTCTGGTATGTGTCGGAGCCACGATGATCATGTTGCTGTCCATTTACGGATTCGGCGACTTCGCGAGCGAATTCAATGTCCGCATGGACCCGGCGCGTCTGGCGGCACAAGTCGTGTCCGGCATCGGGTTCCTTGGCGCAGGCGCCATCATCCGCAACGGTTTGAGCATCTCGGGGCTTACGACCGCCGCTTCCATCTGGGTGGTGGCGGCGATCGGCCTGTGTGTGGGAGCGGGCTTTTTTTATGAAGCGGTGCTGGTCACGGTGCTGGTCATCCTCATCCTGCTGGTGCTGAACCGGCTTGAGAAAAGCCTCCACAGCAAGCGCAGCCGAAACGAAATCACGTTGCGGATCACCCGCGCGGAAGGGAGCGTCGCGCAAATCACGGATCTGATCGAGAAGGAAGGGCTTCTGATCGTGAGCATGTCGCTGGAAGCCCCCGGTGACGATCAGGATGAGGACGACATCCGGACGCTCCGGATCAAGCTGCACAAGCCGCGCACCCGCAATCTGCTTCATGTGTGCGACAAACTGCTGGCGCTCGATTTCGTGCAATCCTTCGAAACCGCCGGGGTGCTGAAATCGCAGCAGTCTCATGCCGGGATGTAAAGAGGGTATTTAAACCAGAGTGTTGTATAATAAGAGCGGCATTTGAATTTTCAAATAGCCGAGCATGGCAATGTTCCGGATTGCGGGTAAAGGAAGTGAGAAGATGCAGCATTATGGCAAGTGGCTCATCCGTATCGCGGCCGTATACGCGTTGATCGGCGCAATGATCGGATCGGATTTGGCCGGGAGGAAAGATTATACGATGGTGCCGGGTCACGCTCACATCCTGGTGGTCGGGTGGCTGAGTCTTTTTGCTTATGGTATTTTCTACCATATTTTTAAGGAAATCGGCATGAAGCGGACGGCCAAACTGCAAGCCTGGTCCAGTCTGATCGGCGGCGGACTGATGCCGCTCAGCATGCTGATCTACTACAAGATCGAAAACACGTTCACCACGCTGCTGTTTATTGTGACGGCGTCCGTCCTGCTCCTGGCCATCATTCTGTTCGCAGTGCTGGTGTTCTTCGACAAGAAAATCTTTGCCCGCAGTTAAAAGGCTGGCACCAAGACGAAAAGCAATGTGCGTAAGGTCCCCGGGGGACAGGCACATTGCTTTTCCGTTTTCGGACGAGTTGGAGCAACTTGCGGGGAAGCCGCGGTCGATGCAGGACGAGATCCAGCGGAAGACCAAATGGCGGGAAGGAAACGCCATCCATTTGTTGAATGGATTAGGAACACGGGAATTTCGGCGATTTGCCGCTCGTGCAGAATAGCCGGAGAGGACTGATGCTGCGTGATACCTCGGCTGACGGTCATCACGATCGGAGTTGACGATCTGGAGCGATCCCTCAAATTCTACAGGGATGGGCTCGGGTTTCCGACGGAAGGCATTGTGGGACAAGAATTTGAGCATGGCGCTGTCGCATTCTTTGATCTGGAAGGCGGTCTGCGGCTGGCCATTTTCGAACGGAAAAATCTCGCGCTTGATGCGAACGTCAAGCAGACGCAGCCCAACCCTGCCGAGTTCACGCTGGGTCATAATGTGAGCAGCAAGGAGGAAGTGGATCGGGTCATGGAAGAGGCCGAAAAAGCCGGTGCCGTGATTACCGTTCCGGCACGCGATACCTTCTGGGGAGGGTATGCCGGCTGTTTTCAGGACCCTGACGGTCATGTGTGGGAAGTCGTCTGGAATCCGGCATGGAATTCGGAAGCATGATCTGCTCTCGGCGGAAATGAAACCTGTGCCAAGGCATATGCCCTGGCACAGGTTTGCTCCGGTTAACCCCCCAACCCCAGGTACTGGTCAATGAAATCCTGGATATCCTGTTTCGTGGAGATGGGCGTTCCGAGCGGGATGCTGAACAGCCTGGTCTGTTGTTCCTCGTACAGGGCGTCGATAATTTCGTCGACGTTCGATTCGTCCACGCCCTCGATGCCGGCAAGCGTGAAGGTTTTCAGCTCCGGGCGTTCCAGACCGTTGCTCAGATAGTGGACAATGGCCATTACATATTCACTGGTGTTGAGGTCATCGATGATGGCCTGAAGCTGGGCCGCTGTCCTCGGCGTCGGGTCATGGGCTGCTCGTCGACCCGAGGGCCCGCGGATTGGGATTGGGCAAACGCCTCGTGGACGAGTGCGTCCGGTTCGCAAGGCGCAAGGGATACAAGAAACTCGTGCTGTGGACCAACCACGTGCTTGTACAGGCGAGAAACATCTATCAGAAGGCCGGCTTCGTGCTGGTCAAACAGGAACCGCACCGCAGCTTCGGCCCCGAGTTGATCGGGGAGACGTGGGAGCTCTCGCTGTGACGGTCGCCGGGCGCTGACAATTTCGTGCAGGGAATGCACGGCCAGGTAAACTGTGACTTGAGCGGCCTTGGTCCTGAACATTGAGGGACTCAGGCCGCTTCTTGACAGCGTGAGGATAAAGCAGTATGGTTTATTTTGAAACGATCGTTTCAAAAAGGGGTCAGGAGGTGAATCTTTGCGCCCCAAAGCGTTTGATCCGGACGATATCATCGATGCAGCCATGAAAGTTTTTTGGCAGCGCGGTTATTCCGCGACCTCGATTCAAGATTTGGAGGAAGGCACCGAACTGGGGCGAAGCAGTATTTATAACGCCTTCGGCAGCAAACACGAACTGTATGAGCGTTCGCTTCGCCGGTATCAGGAGCTCAAGGCGGAGAAAATTGCGGTGCTGTCCGGCCCGGGCCCGGTCAGAGAGCGCATCAGGCGTCTGTTGATGGATGTCGTCGACGAAGAGCTCAGCGAAGAAAAAGGGCTGGGATGCATGACCGCCAGCGCGGCCTTGGAGCTTGCCAGCCATGATCCGTCGATAGCCGCCATTGTGGCGCAAAATTTGAATGACCTGGAATCGGCTTTATACGAAGCGTTGTCGCGTGCCCGGGAAACCGGCGAAATCGCTGCAGACCGGGATATTCGCGCGCTGTCCCGCTTCATTTTGAACACGGTACAAGGGATGCGAGTATTGAGCAAAGGATATCTCGGACATGACCGTCGGCAGCTTCTGCAAGATGTCGTGGATGTCGCCATCCAAGTGCTTTGAGCAGCCCGTATTTCCTTTCAGTTCGAAAACCTGCACAGCCATGCAGGCATTTTTTTGCAGAGTTTTGTAACGAACGTTACAGAACCATACCCAAGAGGAGGTTTGCAACATGTCAAACGCAGAAACGATCGCCGTACTTGGCACCGGCATCATGGGCGCACCCGTGGCGCGGAATTTGCGGAAGCATGGTTTCTCCGTGCGCGTGTGGAATCGGACGCGCGCCAAGGCGGAGACGCTGGCATCGGCCGGATTGGATGTGGCGGATTCGCCGCGTGAAGCTGTGGAAGGAGCGGATATCGTCATCACGATGCTGAAGGATGGGGCGGCCGTGCTGGATGTCATGGAAAGCGCCGCATCCGGCTTGTCCGGCGGTGCTGTCTGGATTCAGATGAGCACGGTCGGCGTCAGCGCGATCGAGGAATTGGCCGGCTTCGCCAAGCAGCACGGGCTCAGGTTGTATGACGCGCCCGTCCAGGGCTCCCGTCAGCCGGCGGAACAGGGGCAGCTTGTCGTCATCGCATCCGGCCCGGCCGAAGATCGGGACACCGTGCAGCCGGTGTTTGAGGCGATCGGCAAACGGACCGTTTGGGTGTCGGATCAGATCGGGGCCGCCAGCCGTCTCAAACTTGCGCTGAACAGCTGGGTGTTCGCGCTGACGCATGGCGCCGCGGAAAGTCTGGCGATCGCCAAGGGACTCGGCGTCGACCCCGCGCTGGTGGCGGACATCGTGAAAGGCGGACCGCTGGACAGCGCGTTCTTTCAGTCCAAAGCGGCTTCGATCCTTGCGGACGATTACACGGCCAGTTTTTCGGTCGCGAATGCGTTCAAAGACGCCCAACTGGTGATGGAGGCCGTCGAACAGGCGGATCTCACCGCGGATGTTGCGGCTGCCGGACTGCAGCGGTTCCGGCGCGCGCTCGAAGCCGGTCATCAGGACAAAGACATGGCCGCATCCGCATTGGTCTGAGCAGATACGGCAGCCCAATAAACAAGAGGCCATCCCGCCTGGGGTGGCCTTTCTTGCCTTCAAGTCAGACCTTCCGGGCTTTCACCGAGAAGAGCAGCGGCGGGTGGTGGTTCCCCTTCAGCCGCCATCGCCCTTGCTCGTCCTGCGTCATGAGCCCGGGGTACATGTTGAACACCGTGAACGGGAACTCATGCAGAAATTCCAGCGTCAGTCCCGCCCCGATCAGCGCGCCGACAATCTCGGACAGCGTATGCTGCCACTGATAGGTCACGGGGTGCGCCAACGGATCGTCATCTCCCGTATAGGTGACGTCCGATACATATTGGCGTGTCTCGGTATTGAAATAGGAATCCGCGATCTTCAGCTCGCCGTCCACCGGTTCAAACATGAACGTCACCGGATGAAACTCCGCCATGTAGAAGATGCCCCCGGGTTTCAGGGACGTGCTGATCAGATCCGCCCAACCGTCCAAATCCGGCAGCCAGCACAGCACGCCGTATGACGTATAGACGATGTCGAACTGCTCTCCGCCCAGCACTTCCTTGGCATCGTAGATGTCCGAGCACAGAAAACGCGCGTCAAACCCGAGCCGGTCATTGAGCGACCTGGCCAGCGCGATCGCCTTTTCCGAGAAATCGATCCCGGTCACGCGGGCGCCCAGCCTGGCCCAGTTGAGCGTATCCAGGCCGAAATGGCACTGCAGATGAAGCAGGGTGCGCCCGGCGACATCGCCCAGTTCCTCCTGATCCAACCCGATCCGGGGCGCGTCATCCGCCAGAAAGGCATCCACGTCATAAAACTTCGATTTCGCATGAATCTCCGTCCGGTCGTTCCAATTGAGCCGATTGATGTCCCGGTATTGACGCATGATCATCCCCGCCTTTCAACAAGTCACCGATCATCGCATTGCAACGTTGATTCGACTATACAACGATGATGACGTCAAAGAAATGATAAATTACAGATTTAGCTGAATTTTACCAACGCGAGCTCAGGACATTCGCAACGATGCGCCTGACTTCCGGCAGCAAAGAATCATACCGCGAATCCCCGAGTTCCTGCCGGCCTGCCCACGCATATTCCGTGTGCTCATCGTTCAACCGGAAGCTGCGGATGTCGCCGTTTCCCGGTCTGACCAGATAGGTGAACATGACGCTGTAGAAATCCCCCGACGCCTTTCGTCCCTTGAACGCCCGCACATGCAGCTCTTCGATAGAGTCAACTTCAAGGTTCGTCTCCTCCCGGACTTCCCGGATGACCGCCTCCTTCGGGGTCTCCTCATATTTCGCCTTGCCGGCCGGCACATACCACGCGCCATTGTCCGCTCTTTTCGCAAGCAGAACCTTGCCTTCATGCACAATAATCGCTTCCACGGCGATCCGATAGTCGGGGTACGGGTTCATGGGCGTCACACCTTTATATCGGTTTAAACCATTTTCCTGCAATTCGGAAACGGTGTAAATGCCCGGGCGTCAGGCGGACAGGGAATCCCGGTCCGGGCAGCGAAAGATATTAGATCATCGATTCCAGACGAAACGGAGCCGATCATGAAGAAACTGACCATGCGAACGTCCGACAGGACGCAGGCCAATATAGACAAAATCGCGGCGCTGTTCCCCCATGTCATCACCGAAGCGGTCGATGAAGAGGGCAGCGTGGTGCGGGCGGTTGATTTTGACCTGCTGAGGCAGGAGCTGTCCGGCGCGCTGGCGGAAGGGGAGAAGGAGCGGTATCAGCTCACCTGGCCGGGGAAAAAAGAAGCCATCCTCCACGCGAACGCGCCGACCGACAAGACGCTGCGCCCGGTCAGGGAAGACAGCGTGGACTGGGACCGGACGCGGAACTTGTACATCGAAGGCGACAACCTGGAAGTGCTGAAGCTGCTGCAGGAGTCGTACCTGAACAAGATCAAGTGCATCTACATCGATCCGCCGTACAACACGGGGCGGGATTTCATCTACAAGGACAACTTCCGGGGAACGGTCCGGGAATATCTCGCGGAGTCCGGGCAGGTTGACGAGCTCGGCAACCGGCTCTTCCAGAACACCGAGGCCAACGGCCGGTTCCACAGCGACTGGCTCACGATGATGTACGCCCGGCTCAAGGTGGCGCGGAATCTGCTGCGGGAAGACGGCGTCATCTTCATCAGCATCGACGACCACGAAGCCGCCAATCTGCGCGCGATTTGCGATGAAATCTTCGGGCACGGCAACTTCGTCGCCACGATCATCTGGGAAAAAGTGTACAGCCCCCGCATGGACGTCACCGGTTTCTCCACTTCCCACGACTACATCCTCTGCTATGTGAAAGGCGATATCGCGGGACTCAAGCGGGAGCCGTTCGAGCAGAACGTCCGGCAGTTCAACCATGTGGACGAAGCGACGGGGCGGCGCTACCGGAGAAGAAGCATCCGGAAGGAAGGGAGCAACTCGCTCCGTTCGGATGCGCCGAATTCGTTCTTCCCGCTGGAAGCGCCGGACGGCACGCTCGTGTACCCGATCAAGCCGGACGGGACCGAAGGCTGCTGGCGGTGGAGCAAGGCGACCTACGAAGAGAACGTCCGGCGGGGGCTGGTCGAGTGGGTGAAGACCGAAGCGGGCTGGCAGGTGTACGCGAAGCAGTTTCTCGACGAGGGGGCGACGAAGCCGCCGGAGACGATCTGGCACCACAAGGAAGTGGGACACACCCACGGCGCGGCGGAAGAGCTGAAACGTCTGCTGAACGGGCGATTCTTCGACAGTCCGAAACCGAAAGAGCTGATCATGAAAATGCTGACGCTCGCGACGGAGAAGGATGAAGAACATATCGTCCTCGACTTCTTCTCCGGTTCCGCCACGACGGCCCACGCGGTGATGGAGCTGAACGCGCGGGACGGCGGCAACCGCAGATTTCTTCTCGTCCAGCTGCCCGAGCCGACGAACGAGCGGTCCGAGGCGCGCAAGGCCGGCTACCGGACCATCTGCGATATCGGCAAAGCGCGGATCCGCCGCGCGGCGAAGAAGATCCGGGAAGTGACGGGGGCCGGCATCGACTACGGCTTCCGGGTGTTCCGCGTCGATTCGTCGAACATGAAGGACGTCCGGCATGCGCCGGACAAGCTCACGCAGGCCGACCTGTTCGATCTCGCCGCAAGCATCAAGGAGGACCGCACAGGGGATGATCTGCTCATCCAGGTCATGCTCGAGCTCGGCCTGGAGCTGTCGCTGCCGATGGAGACGCGGCGGGTGGAAGGGAAGACGGTCCACCTCGCCGGCGGGAACGTGCTTGCCGCCTGCTTCGATGACGATGTGCCGGAGCCCGTCATCCGGCAGATGGCTTCCATGCGCCCGCAGCACGCCGTCTTCCGCGACAGCGGCTTCGCGGACGACGCCGCGCGCATCAACGTGGAGGAGCTGTTCAACCTGCTCTCTCCCGGAACGGACATTCGGGTGCTGTAAGGCGGTGTACGAGCGGTGAAAATCAGGTTCAAGCAGCAGCCGTTTCAACTGGATGCGGTGCGAAGCATTGTCGACTGCTTCGCGGGGCAGCCGTACGCGCCATCCGCTGGTCCGGATGCGCGGAACCGTCCTGTCATGCTCCCGGACGAAGACGTGCTGCGGAACATGCAGGCGGTGCAGCGGCGCAATGGACTGCCGGTCTCGGAACGGCTGGAAGGCCGGTACAACCTGACCGTGGAGATGGAGACCGGCACCGGCAAGACCTACACGTTCATCCGCACGATGTTCGAGCTGTACAAAACGTACGGATGGAGCAAATTCATCGTCGTCGTGCCATCCGTTGCGATCCGCGAAGGCGTGCTGAAGACGTTCCGGATGACGGAAGACCATTTCATGTCCGTGTACGGCATGAAGGCGCGGTATTTCGTATACAACTCGAAACAATTGCATCACATTGAGAAATTCGCCGGCGACGCCGGTCTGAGCGTCATGATCATCAACGCGCAGGCCTTCAACGCGCGGGGGCGGGAGGCAAGGCGGATTTACATGGAGCTCGACGATTTCGGCAGCCGCCGGCCGATCGACGTGCTGGCGGACACGCGGCCGATCCTGATCATCGACGAGCCGCAGTCCGTTGAAGGCGTGAAGACGCGGGAATCGCTGAAGGCGTTCAACCCGCTGCTTACCCTGCGCTATTCGGCGACGCACCGCGAAGACTACAACAAGGTCTACCGCCTGGACGCGCTGGACGCCTACAACCTGAAGCTGGTGAAGAAGATCAGCGTGAAGGGGATTTCGTTGAAGGGCATCGGCGGATCGGACGGCTATTTGTACCTCGAAGGCATTGAGGTGAGCGCGGACCGGGCGCCGGCGGCCCGGCTGGAGTTCGAGGCGAAGACGAAGGCGGGCGTGGTCAGGCGGACGCGTCTGGTCAGGGTCGGCGACGATCTTCACGCGTTGTCCGGCGGCCTCGCGCAGTACAAGGGGTACAAGGTATCCGAGATCAACGGACGTGACGGCAGCATCCGCTTCATTAACGGCGTCACGCTGCATGCCGGCGACGTGCAGGGGGATACCGGAGAGCTGTATCTTCGCCGGATTCAGATCCGGGAGACGATCAAGTCGCATTTCGCGAAGGAGCGGGCGCTTTTCCCGCAGGGAATCAAGGTGTTGTCGCTCTTTTTCATTGATGAGGTGGCGAAGTACCGGCAATACGATCGGGACGGCGCGGAGCGGAACGGCGTTTACGCCGACATTTTCGAGGAGGAGTATGCGGCGCTGCTGGCCGAAGAGCTGGGCAGGCTGGCCGGCGACGATCCGTATGCCGGTTACCTGAAGCGAATCCGGGTGAAGGACACGCACAAGGGATACTTCTCGATCGACCGAAAAAGCAACCGCATCATCGATCCGAAACGAACGGCCGGAGACGCCGACTCCGATGATGCCGACGCGTACGATCTGATCATGCGGGACAAGGAGCGGCTGCTCAGCCTGGCGGAGCCCGTGCGGTTTATTTTCTCCCATTCGGCGCTGAAGGAGGGTTGGGACAACCCGAACGTGTTCCAGATCTGCACGCTGAAGCACAGCGATTCGACGATCAAGAAGCGCCAGGAGGTCGGACGGGGGCTCAGACTCTGCGTCAACCAGGACGGGGAGCGGATCGATTCGGGCGTGCCGGGCATCGACGTCCATGACATCAATGTGCTGACCGTCATCGCCAGCGAATCGTACGAACAGTTCGCGCGGCAGCTGCAGCGCGAGATCGCCGAGGCGCTGTCCGGCCGTCCGGGTGCGGCGGACCGCAGCGCTTTCCTGGAGCATGTGGCGGAGAACGAACGCCTCCGCCATTGCGCAGCCGGGGAGGCGAACGACGACTTCCACAGGCGGGAGTTCCTCAAGCTCTGGAACCGGATCAACCGGAAAACGGGCTGTACCGTCCGGTTTGACTCCGGCGAATTGATCAGAAAATGCGTGGAGGCGCTGGACAGCCGTCTTCAGGTGCCGGCCATCCGGTATACCGTCCGGCATGGCGAGATGCGGCGCATCGCGTCCCGGGAGCAATTGGAAGCGGGGGAAGCGTTCCGGGCGCGGGAAGCCAAGGATGAGGCGGCGGACGTGCAGCCGCTGTCCGGGGTGAAAATGGACCTGATCGGCAGACTGACGGAGGAGACGAAGCTGACGCGGAAGACCATTGCGGCCATCCTGACGGGAATCGGGGAGCCAACGTTCCGGCAGTTTCGCCTGAATCCGGAGGAATTCGTGCTCCGCGCCGCGAGGCTGATCAACGAGCAGAAGGCGGCGGCGGTCATCGAAGCCGTCACGTACGATGCGCTGAACGACCGGTTCGAAGCGGACGTGTTCACGAAGCGCGAACTGTTCGGGCAGCCGGAGGACGGGGCGAATCCGGCCGCGCAAGCGCCGGATGCGGGCGGCGAGGTGCTCGTGTACGACAAGCTGCCGCGGGGGTTCTTCATCCCGACGCCGATGGGCCGTTACCATCCCGACCGGGCGATCGTGTTCCGGGAAGGCGATGTGAGGCACATCTGCTTCATTGCGGAGACGATGGGCTCGCTGGAGTCGCTGGAGCTGCAGGGTGCGGAGCGGGCGAAGATCGAATGGGCGCGGAAGGCTCTGACGAAGCTGAACACCGGGCAAGTGAAGGTCGATGCGGCGGACAGTTACGGGAAGCTGCTCGCGATCCTGAAGCCGTCGTGACGGAGAAAACGGCGCTCGTGGGGCCGTCCGGCGCAGGGAAAACCGCCGATACTGATGTTCGACGAGGCGACCAGCTCGCTGGACAACGAGAGCGAACGGGTCGTGCAGGCTTGCGAACGAATCATCGTGCCGGCGTGAGATGGAGGATGACTTTTGATCGAAGGAGGCGGCGACATGATCACGGAGACGGACATGAAGCATTTGCGGCGCTGTGTCGAGCTCGCAAGGATCGCGCTGGAGAAGGGCGATGAACCGTTCGGTTCGGTTCTGGTATCGGCCGAAGGCGAGGTGTTGTTCGAGGACCACAACCATGTGGCGGGAGGGGATTATACGCAACACCCGGAATTCGCCATAGCCCGCTGGGCGGCTCAGCACATGACGCCGGAAGCGCGCGCCCGGGCCACCGTCTACACCTCCGGGGAGCACTGCCCGATGTGCGCCGCCGCCCACGGCTGGGTCGGCCTGGGCCGGATCGTGTACGCCAGCTCATCCCGGCAATTGGCCGAGTGGCTGGACGAATGGGGAGTTCCGCCGTCCCGCGTAAGGAACTTGCCCATCCAGGAAGTCATCCGCGACGCGCAAGTGGAGGGACCCGTTCCCGAGCTGGCGGAGCAGGTGCGCGAACTGCACCGCCGGTTGCACGCGGACAAACGCTAAAAATGTGGAGAAGGCTTTGGCGCCGGAAGGCGCAAGCCGGAGGAGGAAGGAACGACGGATGGAAACGTTCATTGCGCTGGGCGGCATCCTGATGGCGATTGCGGTCGCGCTGGGCGCGTTCGGCGCGCATGCGCTGAAGGATAAGCTGCAGCGGGACAAACTCGCCGCATTCCGGACGGGCGTGCAATATCATCTCATTCACGCGCTGGGCCTGATCGCGGCCGGCATGCTGGCCGTCGGTGTGTTGTAGTTGGGTGAAGCGGACAGGTTAGCGGGCTTTCAGCCGGTCCATCACATTGTCCGGGCCGGCGAACACGGAACCTCCGTTTTTGACGGTGTCCCGGATCAGTTGGATCAGGCGGTCCTTGTCCATGCGGACTTCGCGCAGCCATGCGGCCGCCTCGGCTGTTTCGGGTTCATATTTGGCCCCCCAGGCAGACAACTCCAGCAGAACAGGGATAAAATCCAGTCCGGCGTCCGTCAGTTCATACAAATCCTTTCTTCCGTCCGTGGGATGGGGCTTCTTCGTGATCAACCCCAGTTCTTCCAGACGAGCCAGACGGCTGGCCAGGATGTTCCTCGCGATCTTCTCATCCGAGGCCAGGAACTCCCCGAATGTTCTTTTCCCCGCAAAAACGATATCCCGGATGATGAGCAGCGTCCACGAATCCCCGACCACTTCGAGCGAAAAGGCGATCGGGCAATTGGAACGACGTTTGATGGTTTTTCTCATGGCGTTGCTCCTTGACTGATGTGCCATAGCTTCATTATACTCAAATCAGTTTCAAAATGCAACTGAAAGGGGCGGGCGGAAATGCATTATCTGTTCGTTTACCATGGCGGTGTCGTTCCCGAAGATCAGGCGGAGCAAAACATCAGCGACCTGTGGAACTGGCTGGACAACCTGAAGGCAAGAGGATATGAGAAAGTGCGGTTTGCCGGATTCGGACGGAAGACGGTTTCCCCGCATGCTGTAGAGGACTATCAAGGCGACATTTTTGGGGTGTCGGTGATGGAAGCGGAATCTTTGGAAGAAGCGGTCTCATTCACGACCGATTGGCCCGAGCTGCAATACGGCGGGAAGATTGAAGTATTTGAAGCGCTGGCCGCGGACTACCCCCGCTCAAGTTCGGATGCCCATATCCTCAACTTGTTTGCCGATGTCAGACGGCAAATTCTGGATACTCTGCACGGGCTGCCTGCGGACAAACTTGACCATATTCCCCCGGGATTCCGAAACAACATGCGTTGGCAAGCCGGACATGTGCTCACGGTAACCGACGAGTTGATCTTTCAATTTTCGGGAGCCGGATCCCGCATTCCCACGGAATATAAAACCTGGTTCGCATCAGGAACGGATCCGTCAGGCTGGAGTGATGCGCCCCCGGAAATCGATGTGCTGCTGCGGCGGCTGGAGGGACAAATGGCGGAGATCGGCGATGCATTCGAAGGCAGGCTGACGCACCCCGTTGCGGATCAAAGCAATTTTCTTCAGGCAAAAACCGTCTGCGAGCTCTTCCACGTATTGATTGCGCACGAAAGCCTGCACCTGGGTATGATTCAAGCGATGGCTAAAAATTTTGTAAAAAAGCAAGCCGCAGACGAACAAGAAGGAGGAGCTCACCATTCCGGACATATCGATGCCAGACCGGGCGACGTTGCCGAAAAGTAAAAGGGGCTTCGACGCCTCAGTCGAAGCTCCCCTTTTTTATGGATTCACGAAATCAGGACTGCCTTGGTCCGGTCAACTTGCGAATAATCTCGGCTTCCCGCGCCTCGTTCCACTCTCTGACCATACGGGGCATGATGAACAGATCGACAATGATCCAGATGAACAGTGCCAAGCCGGTCAGGAGCATGATGACGAGGAAAATGATAGCCGGGGCGTTCCATACCTCATCGACGCCGCTAAAGGCGGCAGCGGTAAAATAACTGAATGTGGCTGCCAGGAAAAGGATCAACTGTATAGTGCCGCTTACATACCGCTTCAGATAGAATCGGTGGACTCCCAAGTGTCCGCCCAGCAGCATGAAATATGCGAGCGCGAGCGATTTCTCGGCGTGCCGCATTTCCGATTGCAGCACGAGAAGCTGTTCCAGCGTCAGGTCGCGCTTGTTCATGTCATCAGAAGCTGTTCGGAGCCGGCGGACCTTGGTGGGCGATCATTTGCGAGACGAGACGATACTCCAGCTCGCGGTTGTGATCCTTTACCCAGGTATGTACCAGGAAGGCATCCACGATCCACCAGATGGTGGTGACGATCAGCCCGATAAGCGTGATGCTCAGAATGAGCTGGGCGATCGCGGAGCCTGTCTTCTTCATATAGAACCGGTGACCGCCCAATATACCGAGGAAGTACCACAGCACGTAGGCGAGAATCATGTTCTTCCCCTGGTTTCTGACTTCTGAATCCACGATCATGAGTTGTCTGGCGTCGAGCCGGCTCTTCATTGCGACCAAATCCATCCCATGGATCACCCCGGATACCGGATTAAAAATTTTAATATTAGACAGCTTATCAAAATTGTCAAATTTTGACAAGCATCTGCTTTTTTCGTCAGCAATCGACGGAATCGGGGGTGCGGCCGCCGAGCCGGCAAGCAGCGGAGAAGATAAAGCCGGTATCGCCTCCTAATATTGTCGATTGGCCACTTCCTTCTCCGCGAGCACTTCGGTGAACACACTTTCCGGCGGGACGATCCGCTTCGGCAAGGTGCGTCCCTCGTAGATCTCGCGGACGGCCTGCATCAGAATCGGACCGAGGAGCGGATTGCATTCCACCACGCAGTTGATTTTGCCCTCCGCCATCATCTCGAACGCTTTGCGCGTGCCGTCGACGGAAATGATGACGATGTCTTCTCCGGGCTTCAGGCCGAATTCCTCGATGGCTTCGATGGCGCCGAGCGCCATGTCGTCGTTGTGGGCGAACAGCACATCGATGCCGCCGCCGCTTTCCCGCAGAAACCCGCGCATGACTTCGGCTCCTTTGGCCACCGTGAAGTCGGCCGGCGCGGAATAGGTGATCGTCATGTCGGCGCGCTCCCGGATGACGTCCCGGAAGCCTCTGCCGCGCTCGATGGACGGCGAGGAGCCTTCCGTGCCCTGAAGCTCCGCGATGACGACGGGCCCGGGATCGTTACGCTTCTTGTCCAGCAAATATTTCCCCGCCTTGCGGCCTTCTTCGTAGAAATCCGCGCCGATAAACGTCACATACAGCGACGGGTCGCTGATCTGGACGGCGCGGTCGGACAGAATGACCGGGATGCCGGCCTGTCTGGCTTCGGTCAAGATGTCTTCCCAGCCCGTCTCGATGACCGGCGCGAAGGCGATCACATCCACTTTCCGCTCAATGAAGCCGCGGATCGCTTCGATCTGCTTCTCCTGCGACTGCTCCGCATTGTCGAACAGCAGCTCGATGCCGGCCTCCTTCGCGGCTTCCTGGATCGATCGCGTATTGGCGTTGCGCCAATCGCTCTCGGAGCCGAGCTGCGAGAAGCCGAGCACGATCTTGTGCTTGTCCGCGGCGACCGTATCGGACGGGAGATCGGGGATGCGGGAATCGATCGTCTCCGGCTGCTCCTCACGCGGCGCCGCAGCTTCACGGTTGCAGCCCGCCAGCATCGCAAGGCACACGAGCAGCAGGTTGAAACAGGCAAGTGCCGTTCGGCTTGACCGCAGCAATCGAATCCCCTCCCCAAATCCGATTATATCTTACACAGACTGGCTCCGCGTAGACCGCGCGGTGAAGATCCGCTGCAGCAGAATAAAGAGAAACAGCAGCAAGCCGATGACCATTTTCGTCCACCAGGAGCTGAGCGTGCCTTCGAACGTGATGATCGTCTGGATGACGCCCTGGATCAGAACGCCGAAGAACGTGCCGATGACATAGCCGGAGCCGCCGGTCAGCAGCGTCCCTCCGATCACGACCGCCGCGATGGCGTCAAGCTCCAGGCCGACGGTATGCAGCCCGTAACCCGACAGCATGTAGAACGTGAACACGACGCCGCCCAGGGACGAGCAGAATCCGCTGAACGCGTAGACGAGCATTTTCGTCCGGCCGACCGGAAGCCCCATCAGCACCGCCGACGACTCATGACCGCCGATCGCATAAGTGTTGCGCCCGAAGCGGGTGTAATGCGCGAGATAGACGGCCAGCGCCACGACCAGGAGGGCGATGACGACGCTGATCGAGATGAAGCTGCCGCCCGGCAGGCGGATTTTCGCGAGCGCCATGCGCGTATAGAACGGATGGCTGATCGTGATCGTGTTGATGCTGATCACGTAGCACAGCCCCCGGGCGAGAAACATGCCGGCCAGGGTGACGATGAACGGCTGAATCTGAAAGTAATGAATGATCGCGCCCATCATCCAGCCGAACAGGATGCCGACGGCAAGCACCAGCGGAATGACGGCCGCCGGCGGCCAGCCGGCTTCCGTGATCAGGCTGGCGGACAGCATCGTGGTCAGCGCCACCACGGAGCCGACGGACAGATCGATGCCGCCCGACAGGATGACGAACGTCATGCCGACGGCCACGATGAGCAGGAAGGCGTTGTCGATCAGCAGGTTCATGAACACCTGCAGCGAGAAAAATCCGGGATACCGCAGCGAGCCGGCCAGAAACATCAGGATGAACAGCCCGATGGTCACCAGAAGCGGGATATACTTGCGATCAACCATGTCTGCTCACCTCCTGTCCGGATGCTGCAGGGCTCCATGGAATGCCGCGCGTCAGTGAACGGCGGAACGACGGCGATTGGATCAGACAGACGGCCAGGACGACGAACGCCTTGACGACCAGTGTGATTTCCGGGGGAACGCCCAGCATGTAAATCGTGGTCGTCAGCGTCTGGATCAGCAGCGCCCCGGCCAGGGTGCCGGTCAGCGAGAACCGGCCGCCGCTCAAGGAAGTCCCGCCGATGACGACGGCGAGGATGGCGTCCAGTTCAATCCACAGCCCGGCGTTGTTGCCGTCCGCGCTCGAGACGTTCGAACTGGTGATCAGCCCGGCAATGCCGGCGCACAGCGCGCAGAACATGTACACCGCAAGCAGGATCGAGCGGGAACGGATCCCGGCGAGCCGGCTTGCCGTCGGGTTGCAGCCGATCGCCTCGATGAACATGCCGAGCGATGTCTTGCGGGTCATCCACGCGGCGAAGAGAAAGACCGCGGCGGCCAGATAGACGGAGAACGGAAGGGTCATGAGCCATCCGGCGCCGATGAAATTATACGGCTTGCTCGTCACCGTGATGATCTGCCCGCTCGTGATGAGCTGCGCAATGCCCCGCCCGGCGACCATCAGAATGAGCGTCGCGATGATCGGCTGGATGCCCGCGCCGGCCACCAGCAGTCCGTTCCACAGGCCGAGGGCGATGGAGACGAGCAGCGCGAGCAGGACGGCGGTGAGCACCAGGCTCAAGGCATGCTGGTCGTCGCCCCGGCTGATGGTCAGGCAGGCCATTGCGCCGGAGATCGCGACGAGCGACCCCACCGACAGATCGATCCCCCGTGTCGCGATGACCAGCGTCATCCCGATGGCGACGATGGCCAGGGGGGAGCCGAAGTTCAGAATGTCGATCAGACTGCCGTACAGATGGCCGTTCTGGTAGCGGATCGCGAAAAACTCCGGTTTGAAGATCAGGTTGAGCAAGAGCAGCAAGCCGAACACGGCAAGCGGCCAGAACAAAGGTTTGTTCCACCAACGGACACTCATGGCGTCATCCTCCCGCGATGGCCTGCATAATGGTCGTCTGTTGGATGTCGTCACCGGTTAAGTGCCGCACATGCCGCCGGTCGCGCAGGACGGCGATCCGGCTGCTGACGCGGACGACTTCTTCCAGCTCGGAGGAGATGAAGAGCACGGCCATCCCTTCCCCGGACAAGGACAGGACCAGCTTCTGAATCTCGGCTTTGGCGCCGACGTCAATGCCCCGCGTCGGCTCATCCAGAATGAGCAGCCGGGGATTCATGAGCAGCCAGCGGGCGAGGATCACTTTCTGCTGGTTGCCGCCGGACAGATTGCGGATGAACTGTTCGGGATCGGGCGGCTTGATGTCGAGCGCCCGGATATATTCGTCGGCGATTTCCTCCTGCCGTCTGCGGGACAGCGCGCGGAACCAGCCGCGATGGGCCTGCAGCGCCAGAATGATGTTCTCCCGCACGGTCAAATCTTCAATAATCCCCTCGGTCTTGCGGTTCTCCGAACAGAAGGCGATGCCCCGGTCGATCGCTTTGCGCGGCGAGTCCAGCCGGATCTCCCGGCCCTCGATGACGAGCCTTCCCTGATCGGCGCGGTCGGCGCCGAACAGCAGCCGGGCCGTCTCCGTCCGCCCCGATCCGAGCAGCCCGGCCAGTCCGACGATCTCGCCGCTGCCGATCGTCAGATCGAACGGCTCCACGCCGCCCTTGCGTCCCAGCCCGGATGCGCGCAGATAGGGCGGCTTCGCCTCGCCCGGCGCGGCGGTCCGTTTCGGCATGCCGCCGAGAAGTTCCAGATCCTTGCCGATCATCTTCTGCACCAGCTCCACGCGGGGCAGTTCATCGGTCAGGTATTCGCCGACGAACCGTCCGTTACGCAGAATCGTAATCCGATCGGACACTTCATAGACCTGGTCGAGAAAATGGGTGACGAACAGGATGGCCAGCCCTTGCTTCTTGAGATGGCGCATGACCTCGAACAGCTTGTTCGTCTCGTCCCGGTCGAGGGAGGAGGTCGGTTCGTCCAAGATGAGCAGCCGGGCCGAAATGTTGAGGGCTCGGGCGATCGCGACCAGTTGCTGAACGGCGACAGAATAGGTGTCCAGCGGCTTGGTCACGTCAAGCTTCACGTTGAGCCGTTCCGCAAGCAGCGCCTCGGCTGCGCGGTTCATTGCTTTCCATGAAATCTTGCCGAATTTCCGCGGTTCCCGGCCGATGAAGATGTTCTCGGCCACGGACAGGTTCGGACACAGATTGATTTCCTGATAGACCGTGCTGATTCCGGCCTGCTGCGCTTCGAGCGGACTCCGCAGATGCAGCGGCCTGCCCTCCCATTCCACCGAGCCTTCGTCAACGGGATAGACGCCGGTGAGCACCTTGATCAGCGTCGATTTGCCGGCGCCGTTCTCTCCCATCAAGGCGTGTACTTCGCCGGCGAACATCCGGAAACGGACGTCATTCAGCGCGTGGACGCCGGGGAACCGCTTGTGGATGCCGGACATTTGCAGCATCGGTCGGTTTTCGCTCATGCTGCCGCCCCCTTGTCAGGAATTGAAGCAAGCAAAAACGGCTGGCGCCGTCCTCATGGGCGGACGCATCCGTTTTGCGGTGAAAGATCAGCCGATGACAAGCGTGAGACTTGTAAATGCTTATCTTTGAACAAAGCCACCCCGCCCCCGTGCGGGGGTTGGGGCGGCCGATCGTTGTGCTGATGCCGGTCGGCAAGCGGATCAGTATTTCCGGTCCGGCAGGGCGGCCTTCGCTTCTTCCGAAGTGAACGTCCCTTCCTCGGTGACGATCCGCTTCGGCACTTCCTTGCCTTCCACCACCGCTTTGACGGCGTCCATCAGCTGCGGCCCGAGCAGCGGGTTGCACTCCACAATGAAGTTGATCTTGCCGTCCGCCGCCGCCTGCATGCCGTCTCTTACCGCGTCCACCGTAATGATGATGATATCTTTGCCCGGAACGAGGCCGGCCGCTTCGATGGCCTGGATCGCGCCGAGGCCCATGTCGTCGTTATGGGCGTACAGCACGTCGATGTCCTTGTGCGCCTGCAGGAACGACTGCATGACTTCCTTGCCTTTCGCGCGGGTGAAGTCGCCGGTCTGCGAAGCGATGATTTTGAGGTTCGGGTTCTCCTTGATGACCTCTTCGAACCCGGCCTTGCGGTCGATCGCGGGAGCGGAGCCTGTCGTCCCCTGCAGCTCGACGATGTTGACCGGTTCCGTCGCGTCCTTGAACTGCTCCAGCAGCCAGCGCCCGGCGCGGCGCCCTTCCTCCACGAAGTCCGAGCCGATGAACGAGACATACAGCGATTCGTCTTCCGAATCGATCGCGCGGTCGGTCAGGATGACGGGGATGCCGGCTTCCTTCGCTTCCTGCAGCACCGTCTCCCACCCCGATTCGACGACCGGCGAGAAAGCGATGACGTCGACCTTCTGCTGGATGAACGAACGGATGGCCTTGATCTGGTTCTCCTGTTTCTGCTGCGCGTCGGAAAATTTCAGCTCGATGCCGGCCGCGGCCGCCGCTTCCTTGATCGATTCCGTATTGGCCGTGCGCCAGCCGCTCTCGGCGCCGACCTGGGCGAAGCCGAGCACAATCTTCTTGCCTGCCGGGGGTGTCGGCTCATTCGGCGTCTCGGAGCCTTGTGATGCATTCGTGGAAGCGGGCTTGTTGTCTCCGCCGCCGCCCGTTCCCGAATTTTTGCTGCCGCCGCCGCATGCGCTGATGACCAGACAGACGGCGAGAAGCAGAATCGGCATGATTTTCCGTGTTTTCAAATGGGTCAACCTCCCTCAATGAACATCCTCGTACGAGGCACACCCCCATCTTAACCGCTTTCAAATTTCGAAAATATGGAGGATGAAAGGAGTTTGTTTCGCATTTTTGGGAAGTTGGAGCGCGAGGGGACGGAAATGTTTTTTATTTTGTTGAAAGGGTGGAATTTTTTATTGCTGCATACGCTTACAACCTGTCCTGGTATAAAATACAGGTAGTTGACAGGCGGGGGAGAAGGAATGGGACCGGGCATGAAGAAGGTGTCGCAATGGATTTTGTCCAGTCTGCGGGTCAAAATGCTTGCCATGTTCGTGATGCTGACGATCGTTCCGCTGATCGCCGTCGGCATCGTGTCCTACCAGAAATCGTTCCGAACGATCTCCGAACACAGCAAGGCTTCCTTCCTGCTCACCGCGGACCGGCTGGCCCGGGACATCGACGTGCTCTTTCAGGATACCGCGCGTCTGCTCGAGTTGGAAAACCACCAGGCCGTGCTCCGCTTCCTGTTCTCCCAGACCGATTCCTACGCCGATGCGAAGGACATTCTGCAGGCGTTCGACCTCTACCGCAAGACGTACCGAAATGACAGCGTGCTGAACATCTCCATGGTCAATCTGTACGGCCGGGGCATCAGCGAGCGGCGGGGGGTGTTCGCCCTGAACCAGAATCCGCTCCGCAACCCGCATTTTCAATATTTGATGAACGCGCCGGACGAGGTGCTGATCGTTCCGCCCGACGAGATGCTGCCCCAGGACCGGCTGGACGGTTTTCAATACGATTCGGAGCATGTCGTGTCGATCATGACGACCGTCAGGCAGCGGATTACCCGCGAGGTGATCGGCTTTATCGTGATCGATTTGGACGCGGATACGGTGCTGCGCTATATCCGGGATGCAATGGCCGGACATGCGGGGTATTTCTATGTGGCGGATTCTGCCGGCAAGCCGCTGTTCGCCGCGGACTCGTCTTATGCGCATCTCCTTCCGTCCGCCGCCGATCTTGCGCCGCGATTGGACCGGAAGTCGGACAGTTTCGTGGAAGACGGACCTGACGGGCAAATCTTCATCACATACACGACCTCGGCGGATACCGGCTGGAAAATGATCGGCATCGCGCCTCTCCGCGAGATCGCCAAGGATGCCCGCGAGATCCGGCGGCTCATCTTCCTGAGCGTCGGACTGAGCATCGTGTTCACCATCGGCCTCTATGTCTACCTCACCTCGCGGCTGACCCGGCCGATCCAGATTTTGAAACACAAGATGCGCAAGGCGGCTTCGGGGTTCTTCGAAGTGAAGGTGAGGCCCGCCGGCACGGATGAGCTGGCCGATCTCGGCAACAGCTTCAACATCATGATCGAGCAGATCCGCATGCTGATGGAGCGCAGCATCCGCGAGCGGGAACAGGTCCGGAAGGCGGAGCTGCGCACGCTGCAAGCGCAGATCAACCCCCATTTCCTCTACAATTCGCTCGATTCCATCGTATGGATGGCGGAAGCGGGGAAGAATCGGGAAGTGATCCGGCTCGTGCAGGCGCTGTCCCGTTTTTTCCGCATCAGTTTGAGCAAGGGGCGGGATCTCATTTCGGTCGGGGAAGAAGTGGAGCATGTCCGCAATTATCTGGTCATTCAGCAGATGCGCTATTCCGACATCCTGGATTACGAGATTGACATTCCGCAGGAATTGCGGGCCGTACCGATTCTGAAGATGACGCTGCAGCCGATTGTGGAGAACGCCTTGTATCACGGCATCAAGAACAAGCGGGGCAAGGGGCGGATCCGGATCTCCGGCGCTTCCGATCAGGACCGGACGATCCGGCTTTCGGTCGCGGACAACGGCATCGGCATGAGCGCCGGAAAACTGGCCGAGCTTCGCGGTCTGCTGGACGATCCCCTGGTGCCGCAGGGGGAAAGCGAGCCCGACAGCGGATTCGGACTGCTCAACGTGCAGCGGCGCCTTCGTCTGTATTACGGCCCGCAATACGGCATTGTGCTCGACAGCAGGGAAGGCGCGGGCACGACCGTAGAGATCACGATTCCGGTTCAAGGGGGGACGCACCTTGAAGAAAGTGTTCCTGGTGGATGACGAGATTGTCGTTCGCGAGAACATGCGAAACTGCATCGATTGGGAGAAGGAAGGGTTTGTGTATTGCGGGGATGCGCCCGACGGCGAGCTGGCGCTGCCGCTCATCGAGAAGCTGAAGCCGGACATTCTGATTACGGACATCCGGATGCCGTTCATGAACGGTCTGGAGCTGAGCGCGATCGTCCGCAAAATGCAGCCGGGCATCAAAATCATCATCCTGAGCGGCCACGATGAATTCGAATACGCCCGGCAGGCGATCCGCATCGGAGTCGAGGACTATTGCCTGAAGCCGGTCAGCGCCGAAGACATCATCCGGGTGCTCCGGGTCATCAGCGCCAAGGAAGAGGCGAGCGAAACGCATCGGTCCCTGCCTGCCGGCCGGATCGACCTGCTGGGACACGAATCGCTGGATTATCCGCTCAGCCTCGACCGGGAAGGGTTTGTGGAATTTCTGAAGGTCGGTTCGCCGGAGCAGAAGGAACTGCACATCCGGCGTTTCGCGAAGGATCTGGAGAATGTCGATTGGGAGTCGTCGCTGTACGGATTTTTCCTGCTCCACGACCTGACGCTCACCGTATTCCGGGAAGCCGGGGAGCAGTACGGCGAGCAGGTGCGGCCGGACGACTGGCTGCCGGAGATGAAGAGCCGGATCAGCGCCATCCGCTCATGGGAGGCGGCCTGCGAGTACCTGGATCAGCTCGCCGAGCTGTTCTGGCATTGGCGCTCGCAGTCCAGCGACCGCTACAGCGTCCTGATTGCCCGGGTAAAGCAATTTGTGCAAGAGCATTACGGGGACGAACGGCTGTCCCTGCATGACGCGGCCAGACATGTCAATGTCAGCCCCAGCCACCTGAGCAAAGTGTTCAGCCAGGAGACCGGAACGACGTTCATTGAATATGTGATGGAAACCCGGATCAAGAAGGCGATGGAGCTGCTCTTGTCGACCAAAGCGAAATCGTATGAAATCGCCTGCCGGGTCGGGTACCAGGATCCGCACTATTTCTCCAACGTGTTCAAACGGTTGACCGGGATGACGATCCGCGATTTTCGCAAGCGGGGCAAGGCGGGGCAGCCGGTCGTCCAGAGGAGCGGGCATTCGTGAACCGGCATATGGCGAAGCGGGCGGTGAGGAAAACGGGAACGGCCGCGCTGGCCGCAGTACTGCTGGCGGCTGCGGCGCTCGCCGGCTGCCGGGAGCCGGCGCCTTCCCGCGAGAGCGTGTCCGCCGCAGCCGAAGCGGAAGTGATGCCGCGGCGCACGTTCGGCATCATCTACCCGATGGCGGATGTCTATTATGAGGCGGTGACGGAGAGCGCGGCCCGGGCGGCGGAATCGGCGGGCGTCCGGCTGATCATCAAGGCGCCGGACGAAGCCAATCTGGAGCAGCAGATCCGCATGATGGAGACGATGATCAAGCAGGGTGTGGACGGGATCGCCATCAGTCCGATCGATTCGGAAGCGCTCGGGCCGCTGATCGACAAGGCGGCGGAGGCGGGGATTCCCGTCATCTGTTTTGAATCCGATGCGCCGGACAGCCGGAGAGTTTCTTATATCGGAACGGACAACATCCAGGCAGGGGAAAGGATGGGACGAGCCATTGACGGGCTGCTGAAGGGACGCGGCATGGTGCTCGTGTCCACCGGGCAGTCGGACAGCATGAATTTGCGCGAACGGTTGGAAGGGTTTCTCGGATACATCCACCGTGAGACGAATATTGACGTGCTGGAGGTTCGTTATCATCAGGGCGTTCCCGAGCAGGCGCTGGCGGATCTGGAAGGGATGATCGACGATCACCCGCATTTCGACGCCTTCGTCGCCCTGGACTTCGTATCCGGCGCCGCATCCATTCTGGTATGGAAAGCGATGGGATTGAACCGGTACGCGCTGACCTTCGGCCTGATGCCCGAAATCGCGGAAGCGGTTCGCAACGGTCAGATTACGATGGCGGTGTCCCTGAATGAACACCGCTGGGGAGCCTTGATCGTCGAACATCTGCTCAAGGCCTGCGAAGGGGAGGAGATCCCGGAATTTCTGGATACCGGGATATCGCTGGTTGACATTCATGCGATTGAATCAGGGGAGGGGATGGTCGAGACCGAGCCTTCGGATTGACAGGGCGGGATTCCGAGGCTGCATCGCAGGTTTGCATACCCGCGTCGTCGTGAGCGCGGGGGGCAGGGCGGCACCCGGAATCCCGAAGCCCGATCAACGCTGGAAGAACTCGATCCACTCGTTCTCCGGACCGTAGATGAAGAAATACCGGTGGCCGTTCGGCAGCGTGGTGATCGTGTCGAAACCGGGAATGAAGGACACATCCAGCTGCTTGATGCGCGCATATTCGGCTTCGATATCGTCCACGTTGAATGCGATGTGATGCACTTTGCCTTCCGTCGGCAAGCTGTCGTTGTACCCCTGGATCAGTTCAACCTCCGTCCCGTCGGATCCGCCGAAACCGAGAAAAGCAAGCTGAAGCACGCCGTTCGTATGCGTGAAGCGGCTTTTCACCTCGAGCCCGACAACCTCCGTGTAGAAACGAATGCTTGCGTCCAGATCCTTCACCATGACACCGACATGGTCAATCCGTTTGCCCGCCATGAAGACGCCCTCCTAACAGGATGTACTGGTTACCCCTATCTTAAGAATTCAAATATTTAGTAGTCAAGTATGAATTGTCGGAATAGCGACAAAACCGCTTTGATTATGAATAACCCTTGATGTAAAATAGCATTATATTTGAAAGTAACGCTTGTGTCACATTGGGATCACGCAATCTGGAACGGGCTTTTTCATCATACTGTGGAAAGGGTGAGCCGGCTTGGGCAAACCGCAAACCTCGCATTTCTGGTCGCTGCTGCTGTTCGCTGTCGGCGTCTTCATGGCGCAGCTCGACAACGGCATCATCAGCTCGGCGCTGACCACGATTAACCGGCATTTTGACGTATCGGACAACTGGGGAGCCTGGGGTGTCACGATTTACACGCTGGGCCTGGCGATCAGCCTGCCGATCGTCGGCAAGCTGTCCGACCGCTACGGCCGCAAGCGGCTGTTCATCGTGGAGATTGTTCTGTTCGGTCTCGGCTCCCTGTTCGTGGCGCTCAGTCCGACGTTCGAGCTGTACCTGGCGTCGCGCTTCATCCAGGCGCTGGGCGGCGGGGGCATTTTCATCATCGGCAATTCGCATATTTTGAGCACGGTTGAGCCCGACAAGCAGGCGAAATACCTGGGAATGCTCGGCGCGATGAACGGGGTTGCGGCCATTCTCGGTCCCAACATCGGGTCTTTCCTGCTCGACTGGACCGGAAACTGGCACATCCTGTTCCTGATCAACGTGCCGATTGCCGCCGCGCTGTTCATTCTGGCCTTCCTGCGGCTGCCGGAATCGGCGGACCCCGGCACGGGACGGCTGGATCTGACCGGAACCGTTATCCTGTCGCTTGCCATTCTGTCGCTGATGTACGGCCTCACCAACATCGACGTCGACTTCTGGGCAAGCTTCAGGGAATGGGATGTAACCGGGTTTATCGGCTTGGGGCTCGTCCTGTTCATCGTGCTGTTCCTGTACGAGTCGGTGCTTGAGCGCCGCAAGAACGGCGATCCGATCCTGCCGCTCTATCTCATCCGGCAGCCCCGCTACCTGATGGTGCTCGTCATCGGCATGCTGTCCGGCGGCATGCTGGCGGCCATGATTTTCATCCCGGGGTTCACCGAGAATGTGCTCGGCATCCCGGCGGAGAAGTCGGGCTACTGGATGACGCCGCTGGCGCTGGCGTCGGGCGTGGGCGCCGGCATGGGCGGCGTGCTGGTGGCCAAGCGCGGGCCCATATTCGCCGTCGTGCTGTCCGGCATCCTGACGCTGATCGGATTCGTATTGTTCCCGCTGTGGATTGACGCGAAGTGGCAGTTCATCGTCTCCAGCATGGTGGCCGGCGTCGGCATCGGGGTCATCCTGGGCGCGCCGCTGAACATTCTGGCGACCGAAGGCTTGCGGGCGAACAAGGGCACCGCGCTGGCATCGCTGTCGCTGCTGCGCCAGATCGGCATGACGATCATGCCGACGATCTATGCCGGCTTCATCGCGCGCGGCTACAACAATATCGGCGAACTGTTCAGGACGGACTTCCGGAACATTCTGAATGAGAATGTGGAACAGGCGAATCTGTCCCAAGAGGCGCTGGACGAACTGGCGGCCATCGGGCGGCAGATGGCTTCCGGCGGAGGGGAGGCGGCAAGCCCAGGCCAGATCCAGGACATCATCGGCTCGGTGCAGGACCCGGCTTTGCGGGACGTCATCGCCGACAGCGTCGCCGAGGTGACGAGATTGGCGGCGGAGAACGGCTACGGCGGCCTGTACTGGTCGGCGGCCGTGCTGGGCGTGCTCGTCATGCTCGCGGCATTCGTGCTGGCGCCGATGCGGAGGAAGGTGGCGGCTTCGTCCGCGGAATGAGCATAAGAAAAGGGCATCCCCGAACGGGGAACATTCCGCAGCCGACTCATCGCGGGCCGGGAAGGCCGCTGCCCTTGCCTGTCTGCTGCAGATAGAACATTTCCATAAGCAGCGGCAGCGACACCAAAATCGGCGGATCGTCAAACCGGGGCGGACGCAGCGTCAATTCCTGATGCGGCGTCCGCTCGCCATGTCTGACCACGAGCGGAGACGCGGAACGGGCCCGGAGCGTCATATCGGGCAGCAGAATATCCCGGGCCTGCATCCCCCAGGATACGGTCGTGGCCATCAGGTAATAGATGCCGGGTTTCACGCCGGAGAAGCGGAAGGCATTGTCCGCTCGCACCAGGGTGCCGTAGTCCGGGAGACCGTCGGGAATCGGCTTGCTGAACAGACCGACCATGACGAAGCCTTCGAACGGGATTTCCGTGCGGAACGAGCCCTCGACGCAATCGCCCGGCGCCTGCTCGTGCCCGGAATGCCAGATGGCCGCGTCCGTCAGCTGCCGCAAGTGCTCCGCGGCATGGGCGGCGGAATTTCGAAACTCCGCCGGCGTCAGGCCGACGCTTCGGCCGAACCGCGTCGTGAAGCTGCCGAGACTCTGATAGCCCAGCTCCATCGCAATATCGCGCACGGGCAGGTCGGTCGTCATCAGCAGTTCTTTGGCTTTTTGCAGGCGCAGGGAAGCGATGTAATATTGCGGGGTCAGGCCGGTCTGCTCCTTGAATATGCGGATGAAATGAAACGGGCTGTATGCGGCGTAACGCGACAATTGCTCAATGGTCAACGGTTCGTGGAGGTTTTGCCGGATGTATTTCATGACCTCGATCAGTTCCGGATACTTGTCTGACACGGGATCACCATTTAGCATATTTTTCCTTGGAGTGATTCTGGTTATCATGTATTATATTGTAACGACTTCACCTTGCCGGACGCTCCCGCCCGGATTGACGGCACGTACGAGGCGCTGCCCCGGATGGCCTCCGTGCTGGAGGCGTACCGCGCAAGGGAACTGCCGATCATCCATGCCGTCCGTCTGTACAAGGAAGACGGTTCGAACGTCGACCTGTGCAGGAGAGAAGCGATCGAGCAAGGTCTGCGCGTCGTGGCGCCGAACACGGAGGGCGCCGAACTGGTCCGGGACATCCGACCGGCGCAGTACGCTTCGCTCGATGCGGAGCGGCTGCTGAACGGCGAATTTCAGCCGGTCGGCCGCAGCGAATGGGCGATGTACAAACCGCGCTGGGGCGCTTTCTACGGGACGGATCTGGAGCGGTTTCTCCGGGACCGCGGCGTCGACACGATCGTCTTCATCGGGTGCAATTATCCGAATTGTCCGCGCACGTCCATCTATGAGGCGAGCGAGCGCGATTTCCGCATCGTGATGGTGTCCGATGCGATGTCGCAAGTCTACGAGCAGGGAATACGGGAGATGCGAAACATTGGCGTCCATGTCTGCACCGTCTGGGATGTCATGGAGGCCGTCCGATCGCTGTGATCCATGCCAAAACGTGAAACGGCTGTCCACGAAGGACGGCCGTTTGCTTGTTCCGGGCGCGGAGATCAGACAAAAGCGGTATTCACCTCCAGCCGCTGCATGCTATAATAATGCCATTTGAACAAGCGCATGTCCTTCCGCCGGAAAGCATTCGGAAGGACGCACTTGCATCACGGACAACTGGAGCAACCCGAATGGCGACCTTATTGCTGCTGATTATTTATCTCACTTTCATCAGTCTCGGCCTTCCGGATTCCCTGCTTGGCGCGGCATGGCCCGTCATGCGGCATGATCTGGGAGCGCCCATCGGCATGGCGGGGGTGCTGTCGTTTACGGTCACGATCGGCACGATCGTGTCCGCCCTTGCCACGAGCCGCGTCGTCCGGCGCATCGGCACGGCGCGCACCACGCTGATCAGCGTGGCCATGACGGCCGGCGCAATGCTCGGCTTCTCGATCGCGCCGTCCATCGCATGGCTCATGGTCTTCGCCATACCGCTCGGACTCGGCGGCGGCGCCGTCGATTCCGCGCTCAACCACTACATTGCGGGGCATTACGAAGCCCGCCACATGAGCTGGCTGCACTGTTTCTGGGGCGTCGGCGTTACGGTCAGCCCGATGATTCTGTCCGTATACCTGTCCGAAGGCGCCTGGAGAGACGGATACGCGATGATCGGCTTCATCCAGTCGGCGATCGCGGCGGTGCTGATTGCGTCGCTGCCCCTGTGGAAACATATGGAGAAGAAACGGGCCGGCGGAGGACGGGCCCCGCAGGCGGATGCGCCCGCGCGCGGGCCGGACGAAGGACGCAAGCCGAAAAATGCGGCCGGCGTCAAGTACGCGCTGGGAACGTTCCTGTTCTACTGCGGCGTGGAGGCGACGGCCGGCTTGTGGGGCAGCAGTTATCTGGTCAATGTCAAAGGCATCTCGGCCGACGATGCGGCGCTGTGGATCTCGATCTACTTCATGGGCATTACGATCGGCAGGTTCGTGAACGGATTCGTCACACTCAAATTCAGCAGCCTGACGCTGATCCGGGCGGGACAGATCACGACCCTGGCCGGCGCGCTGCTCCTGCTGCTGCCGCTTCCCGCCGGCTTCTCGCTGGCCGGATTTCTGATTACCGGATTGGGACTGGCGCCGATCTTTCCGAGCATGCTGCACGAGACGCCCGTCCGGTTCGGCGAAGCCCACGCCGGGAGGATTATGGGGTATCAGTTTGCGACAGCCTATACGGGGGCGGCATTGCTGCCTCCGCTGCTCGGGATGCTGGCCGGATACTGGACGATCGGCATTTTCCCGCTGTACATCGTCCTGATGGCCGCCGCGATGCTGCTCGCCACGGAACGGCTGAACCTGCTGTTGCGGCGGCGGCATGATGCCGTATAAAATGCAAGAAACGCATGCGGCAGGAAATCGTATGAAAGAATGTCCGTCCCGCAGACCGACGGCAGAAATTCCGCATGACGGTCGCAGCGCGGGGAAACCTTACGGAGCCGACGCTCGAAGGAGGAACGTTCGTTGGACATTTGGTTGGAGTACGCGTGGGCGCTCTTGATTCTGATTGGACTGGAAGGGCTGCTGTCGGCGGACAACGCGCTTGTGCTCGCCGTCATTGCGAAGCATCTGCCGGACAATCAGAGAACCAGAGCGATTAATTACGGCATCATCTTGGCCTTCGCTTTCCGGTTCGCCGCCCTGTTCGCGATCTCGTTCATCGCCAATGTGTGGCAGGTACAGGCAATCGGCGCCGCATATCTGCTGTATCTGGGGCTCAAGCACGTTATCCAGGCCCGTTTCGGGAAGAAGGATGCGCACAAGGAAGAGAAGCCGTCCGGGTCGGCGAAGGGCTTCTGGAGCACGGTCGGCAAGATCGCACTGGCCGACCTGGCATTCGCCATCGACTCCATCCTCGCCGCGGTGGCGCTCGCGCTCGGCTTGCCGGATTCGCCTTTCGGCGACTTCGGCGGGATGGACGGCGGCAAATTCGCCGTCGTGGTGCTGGGCGGCATTGCCGGTCTGGTGCTGATCAAATACGCCGCGGGCTGGTTCATCAAGCTGCTCGCCAAACGCCCGGCGCTGGAGACGACGGCGTATGCCATCGTGGCATGGGTCGGCGTCAAACTGGCGGTCATCACCCTGGCCCATCACGACATCGGCGTGCTGGACCACGATTTTCCCCACAGCACGACCTGGACCATCATTTTCTACGGCGTGCTGGTCGCGATCGCACTGCTGGGCTGGTTCTCGCCTGCGAACAAGCCGGCCGCCCGGAACGCGGAACAGCCCTGACAATTCTGCAAGAGGCTTCCATGAATGCCGTTCATCTTCGGATGGACGGCATTTGCATTGTCTTTCATTCTTACATCATTAGTGTTAAACTATTATGGAACGACGAGATTCGGAGACGATGCGAGACATGTTCGGCGCCCCGGCTTGCTGCGGCGCCTAAATTGATGTGTCCGCATACCGCAAAATTGAAAGCATGGGGACGATTATCTATGGGTGACAGACAGAATCGCGCAGATGTCATCTTGATCGGCGCCGGCATCATGAGCGCGACGCTTGGCACAATGCTCAAGGAATTGGCGCCGGACCTGGACATCATTGTGCTCGAGAGACGCTCGCAGCCGGGCGAAGAGAGCTCGAACGAATGGAACAACGCAGGCACGGGCCACGCTTCGCTGTGCGAGCTCAATTACACCACCGAGAAAGCGGACGGCTCGATCGACATCAGCAAAGCGGTCAAGGTCAACGAAGAGTTCCAGCTCTCGCGGCAGTTCTGGTCGTACCTGGTGCGGCGCGGCCTCATCCGGGACCCGCAGAAGTTCATCATGCCGGTGCCGCACATGAGCTTCGTGCAGGGCGAGCGGGACGTCGCCTTCCTGAAGAAGCGGTTCGAAGCGATGTCGGCGAATCCGCTGTTCGAAGGGATGGAATTCTCCGACGCCCCGGACAAACTGGCGGAATGGATTCCGCTGATGATGGAAAACCGCACCTTGGACCGGCCGATCGCGGCCACCCGGATCGAATCGGGTACGGACGTCAACTTCGGCGCGCTGACGCGCATGCTGTTCGCTCATCTGAAAAACAGCGGCGCACAAATGCTGTACCATCGCCACGTCCAGGACATGCAGCGGACGACGGACGGCAAGTGGGAGCTGAAAGTGCGGAACGTGGAGAGCGGCGCCGTCGAACGGTACTCGGCTCCGTTCGTGTTCATCGGCGCCGGCGGCGGCAGTCTCCATTTGCTGCAGAAGTCCGGCATCGCCGAAGGGCGCGGCATCGGAGGTTTCCCGGTCAGCGGCCTGTTCATGGTGTGCCGCGACCCTGAGATGGCCAAGCGGCATTACGCGAAGGTGTACGGCAAGGCGGCGATCGGCGCTCCGCCGATGTCGGTGCCGCACCTCGACACGCGGTTCATCGACGGCAAGCCGTCGCTGCTCTTCGGTCCGTTCGCGGGCTTCACGCCGAAGTTCCTGAAATTCGGATCGAATCTCGACCTGCTGAAATCCGTCAAGCCGCACAACCTCGTCACGATGATCGCGGCGGGGGTCAAGAACATGTCGCTGACGACCTATCTGATCAAGCAGCTCATGTTGACGAAGGAACAGCGCGTCGAGGAGCTCCGGCAGTTCGTCCCGCACGCGCGGAGCGAGGACTGGGATCTGATCGTCGCCGGCCAGCGCGTGCAGATCATCAAGGATACGGAAACCGGCGGACGGGGGACGCTGCAGTTCGGCACCGAAGTGATCAGCGCGGCCGACGGCTCCGTCGCGGCTCTGCTGGGCGCCTCCCCGGGCGCTTCCACCGCGGTGGCCATCATGCTCGAAGTGATCAAGCGGTGCTTCCCGGAGCAGCTCAAGGCATGGCGGGAGAAGATCGGCGAGATGGTGCCGTCCTGGGGCATCAAGCTGTCCGAGAACCCGGACCTGGTCCGCGAGCTGCACGAAGAAACGGCGAAGACGCTCGGTCTGGACCGCAGCGCGCATCCCGCGCGGCAATACGCGTCCACCGCGACCAGCTGAATGCGCATGTCCATAACGGCAGACTGCCGCGCCGAAAGGCGCCGCGGCCTGCCGTTTTTGCCGTTCGGGCGCCGCAAGCCGCATCGTGCATGGTATAATTGGGAGCAAACACGCATATGCTGACAAGCCGGCACATGCCGACGGAGCCGGAGGAGACGCCCATGAATCGGCACAGGGAATTGCAAGCGTACACATTGAAGGAGATCGCGCATCTGAAGGTGCACGGCCGCACGACGGGCCGTCTTGCGCCGCTCACGCTGTTCTGGACGGCAAGCGGCATCGAACTGAACGCGACAGGCTCCGAACTGTGGATGGACGTCGAAGCCGACTACCGCACGTACGAACCCTGGATCAGCGTGCTGATCAACGGAGCGCCCGTCGCCCGGCAGATGGTGACGGCGGGCCGTCGCCGGATTTGCGTCTTCCGGGGCATGAACCCGGATGCGGTGAAAAATGTCCGCATCGTCAAGGACACGCAGGCGATGAGCGCGGACCCCGGGTGCGTGCTGCACATTCACGGCGTGGAGTCCGACGGCGATTTTCTGCCCGTCCGGGCCAGGCCGTACAAGATCGAGTTCATCGGCGACAGCATCACGTCGGGCGAAGGCGCGATCGGCGCGGGGGCAGAGACCGACTGGATTCCGATGTGGTTCAGCGCGGTGCTGAATTACACCGCCCTGACGGCGGACGCCCTTGACGCCGAATACCGGGTGCTGTCGCAGAGCGGCTGGGGCGTGCTGACCGGCTGGGACAACAACCCGCGCACGAACATGCCCGAATATTACGAGCAGGTGTGCGGCCTGCTCACCGGCGGGAAGAACGAAGCGCTCGGCGCCTTCGAGCGGAACGACTTCGCCGCCTGGCAGCCGGACATCGTCGTCGTGAATCTGGGCACGAACGACGGCGGCGCCTTCCATTCACCGGAATGGCGCGACGAAGCGACCGGCGAGCGGCACAAGCAGCGGCTGAACGAAGACGGCACGTTCAACGCGGAAGACCTCGCGGCGTTCGAGCGGGCGGCGGAGCAATTTCTCGGCAAGCTCAGGGCGTGCAACCCGAAGGCGCACATCGTCTGGGCGTACGGCATGCTCGGCACGCCGATGATGCCCGCGATCCGCCGGGCCGTCGACGCCCATGCGCGGCGCACCGGCGACCGGAACGTCTCGGTCTTCGAGCTGCCGGACATGACGGACGAGACGGTCGGGGCGCGAAGCCATCCCGGTCCGGCGGCGCACGAAGCGGCGGCGAAGGCGCTGGTCCCGTACCTGCGGAATGTGCTGGAGCAGCGGACGCGGTCCTGACATAATGCATCTTTAACTTGGCAAAACGGTATATCCGCAGGCCGGCGGGGCCATGATGAGGAGAACGATACTTCCGTTATAGAAGGTGCGGATGATGAATGCCATTCTGTATCCGATCCTGACCGTTGCCTACGCGGGGCTGCTGGGCTGGGGAATCGCCATCCTGCGCCGCGGCGCCCCCTGGAGTCTCAGCGTCATGCTGCTGGCGGTCACCGCGGCGCTGCTCTGGGACAATCTCGTGCTCAGCGCCGGCGCATGGGTCCGGGCAAGCGAAGGGTTCGAGCGGGTGCATTCCACCCGGTTCTTGCTCCACGCCTGCATTACGCCCTTGCTTGTGCCCGTCTCATACGAATTCGTCCGGCAGACCGGCGCGGAATGGGCGAACCGGCCGGCAGCGGCGCTTACCGTTCTGCTCGTGACGATCGGGCTGATCGTCCTGGAGCTGGCGGCGTCGGTGTCCCACCTGAGGCTCAGGCCCGTCTTCGAACACGGCATCCTGACCTATGAGCCGGTCGGGCGATCCTGGGCAGGAGGCGTGATGATCGCCGTCGTCATGGCCGCGCTGCTGGCCGCCGGGTGGATCCTGCTCCGGCGCGGCGGACCGTCCTCGCTGCTTGCCGGTTCGCTGATCATGCTGATCGGCTCGGCGCTCGTACCGCTTACGGGCATCCCGTCCCTGCATAACCTGTTCGAGTTCATCCTCGCGGCAAGCCTGTGGGCTGCCGCCGACCGGCTCGCCTTCCGCGCGCGCCACGGTTTGTGAACACTGGGGGCTGAATGACATGAACATTCTCGTTACGCTCAACGCCAACTATCTGGGGCCGCTGACGACCATGCTCACGTCGCTCTTCCTGAACAATCCGGGCGAACGCTTCACGATCTACCTCATGCATTCGAGCATCGACGACGGCGCGCTCGAGCGGCTCGGCACCTATATCAGGCGGCACGGCAGCGAGCTGCAGATCATCCGCGTCGGCGAAGGGGAGTTCGAAGACGCGCCGGTGCTGATGCACTACACGAAGGAAATGTACTACCGGCTGCTTGCGCACCGCTTCCTGCCCCCCGAAGTCGACCGCATCCTGTATCTCGATCCGGACATCCTCGTGCTCAATGCCGTGCGGCCGCTCTACGAAACGGATCTGGACGGCTGCCTCTACGCCGCGTGCTACCATGACAAATTTTCCGTCAAGGAGATCAACCGCATCCGGCTGATGCCTTACGATATCGATTATTACTACAACTCGGGCGTGCTGCTGATGAATCTTGAGCTGCAGCGGGAGCAGATCAAGGAGGACATCATCTATCAGTTCGTCGAGAAAAACCGCTCGCGGCTCGTCATGCCCGACCAGGACATCCTGAACGCGCTCTACTCGAAGAAAATCAAACCGCTGGACGAGACGCTGTACAACTATGATGCCCGGTTCTACCTGTACTACAAGCTGAAGACGAACGGACAGTGCGATATGGACTACGTGATCAACCGCACCGTCATCCTCCATTTCTGCGGCAAGAAGAAGCCCTGGAGCCGTTCGTACAGCGGCAAATTCCATGCGCTGTACAAACATTACGAGTGTTTGACGCGGCGCGGGCTGCAGGCTGCGGAGCTGCCGCAGGCGACCGCGCCGGAGGAGGCGCCGCCGGCCCCGCGGATCTCCGCGGCATCGGACTAGACACTCCCGCATGGGCACCCGCATAGGATGGGGAAGAACCCATGAGACAGGAGTGTCTGGAACATGCCGATATCACCGGGAACCTATGCGGTGTACACCGTCCGGCCGGGAGACTCGCCCTATTCGATCGCGAACCAGTTCGGCTCGTCCCTGGCCGACCTTGAGCGGGCGAACGCGCTGTACCCGCCGGTCACGGACCCCGGCCTCATCTTCCCGGGGCAGAAACTGGTCGTCCGCGTGCCGGGCACCTCGCAGGAAAGCACCGTCCTGCACCAGGTGACGGAAGGGGATACGCTCTTCCGGCTGGCGGAGCGCTATTCCGCAGGCGTCGACATGCTGGCGGCGCTGAACCGGCTGGAGCAGCCGGATATTCTCCGGGTCGCGCTGCCGTCGTCGACCAATATCGTCGTCTTCCGGCCGCTGCCCGGTTCGCGCATCGCCGCGGGCACGCCGCTCGCCGGCAGCGCCCGGGCGTTCGAAGCGAACGTGCTGTACCGGGTCCGGGACGACGCGGGCCGGATCGTCGCGCGGGAGCGGGCGGTCACGGCGGCGGAGGGCGCGCCGGCGTTCGGCGCCTTCAGCGCGCCGATCGCTTTCGACGCGGCGCCGGGGACGCCGGCGGGCGCGATCCAGGTGTACACCCGCAGCGCGCGGGACGGCAGCATACAGGATCTGGTCGAGGTACCCGTCCTGTTCTGACGGGCTCCGCGCAAATGAAAAACGCCAAACCGCGCATTCTGCGGTTTGGCGTTTTCGCCGTTGGGGCGATCCGATTTCGTCGATCAAGCGTGCAAATGGCAGGCCGCCCAGTGCCCCGGCCGCACTTCGCGGAACGCGGGCGCCTCCTGAGCGCAGCGCTCCTTCGCGTGAGGACAACGCGTCCGGAACGGACAACCGCTCGGCGGATTCATGGGATTGGGGAGCTCCCCCCGCAAAATGATCCGCTCCTTCTTCGCTTCGGCTTCGGGATCCGGAATCGGAATGGCGGACAGCAGCGCTTGGGTATAGGGATGCTGGGGATCATCATACAGATCTTCGCTGCGCGCCAATTCCACGATTTTGCCCAGATACATGACGGCGATGCGGTCGCTGACGTACTTGACCATCGCCAGATCGTGGGCGACGAACAGGTAGGTCAGCCCCATCTTTTTCTGCAGGTCGATCAGCAGATTCACGATCTGCGCCTGAATGGACACGTCGAGCGCGGAGATCGGCTCGTCGCACACGATAAACTCCGGCTCGACCGCGAGCGCCCTTGTAATGCCGATCCGCTGCCGTTGTCCGCCGGAAAATTCATGGGGATACCGTGAAGCGTGCTCGGCGCTGAGACCGACAAGCTCCAGCAGTTGTTCCACCCTGTATTTACGCTCGGTCCGGCTCTTCACCAATCCGTGGATATCGAGGGCCTCGCCGATGATGTCCAGCACGGTCATCCTCGGATTGAGCGACGCGTACGGGTCCTGGAAAATCATCTGCATCTTGCGGCGGAACGCTTTCAGCCCGGAACGCTTGAGCCGCGTAATATCCGTCCCGCCGATCAGCACCCGTCCGCTCGTCGGTTCATACAGGCGGATGACCGTGCGGCCGGCGGTCGTCTTGCCGCAGCCGGATTCGCCGACCAATCCCAGCGTCTCGCCTTTTTGAATGGTGAATTGGATGCCGTCCACCGCTTTGAGCACCCGGCGTCTTCCCACGGGAAAATATTTGGTCAAGTCCTGGACTTCGATAAACGGCTCACTCATGCGTCCGCCTCCTTCCCGCCGACCACCGCCGCCGCTTTTTCACCGGCGGACTGCAGCCAGCACCGCACGCTCTGGGTTTCGCTGATTGCGGTCCATTCCGGGTCTTGCCGTTCGCAAATGCGCATGGCCGATTCGCACCGGCTGCAGAAGCCGCAGCCATGCGGAGGTTGAATCATGTCGGGCGGCGTTCCGTAAATCGGAATGAGCGGTTCGTCCTTCGGCTGATCAAGCCGCGGCAGCGACTTCAGCAATCCCTTGGTGTAAGGATGCTGCGGATTTTTGAAAATTTCCCACTTGGTTCCCGTTTCCACAATTTGACCGGCGTACATGACGATCACGCGGTCGCACAGATCGGCCACGACCCCCAGGTCGTGCGTGATCAGGATAATGGAAGTATTCGTATTCTGCTGGAGCTCCTTCATAAACTGCATGACCTGCGCCTGAATCGTCACATCCAGCGCGGTCGTCGGCTCGTCGGCGATGAGCAGCGCCGGGTTGCAGGCGAGCGCGATGGCGATCATCACCCGCTGGCGCATGCCGCCGGATATTTGGTGCGGATATTGCTTCATCCGTGTTTCCGGATCGGGAATGCCGACCATGGCGAGCAATTCGATCGCCCGCGCTTTCGCGGCGGATTTGCGCAGACGCTGGTGCTTGATCAGACTTTCCATGATCTGCATGCCGATCGTCATCGTCGGATTCAGCGATGTCATCGGGTCCTGAAAAATCATGCCGATCTTGTTGCCGCGCACTTTCTGCATTTCTTTCTCGGAGATCGTCAGCAAATCTCTGCCCCCGAAAATCACGGAACCGCTTTTGAACTTCCCCGGCGGCATGGCGATCAGGCGCATGATCGCTTGCGCGGTGACGCTTTTGCCGGAGCCGGATTCGCCGACGATCGCCACCGCTTCCCCTTCGCGCACGTGGAAGCTCACGCCCCGCACCGCCTCGACTTCACCGCCGTATACCTCAAACGACACGCGCAAATCGCGCACTTCCAAAATCGTTTTGCCCATGACCGCAACCTCCTGTCCGTTACGATTTCCGCATGACCGGGTCGAACGCGTCCCGCAGCCCGTCTCCGAACACATTGAAGGCGAACATCGTCAGGCTCAGAAACAGAGCCGGGAAAAATTCCCGCCACGGATAAACCGTGAGCGCGTTGATCCCGTCATCCAGCATCGTCCCCCAGGAAGCGACGGGAGACTGAACGCCCAGTCCCAGGAAACTGAGAAACGCTTCGGTGAAAATCGCGCTGGGAACGGAGAGCGTCAGGGTCACAATAATCGGCCCCATGGCGTTCGGGATCAGATGGCGAAACAGAATGCGCATGGAACTTGCTCCGAGCGACCGGGAGGCCAGCGCGTATTCCTGGTTTTTGAGCTGCATGATTTGCCCGCGCACGATCCAGGCCATATTGATCCAACCGGTAATGGACATGGCCACGATGATGGTGGTCAGGCTTGGCTCCATCACCACCAGCAGCATGATCACCACGAGCAAATACGGGATCGCGTACAGGATTTCCGCGATCCGGTTCATCACTTCGTCCACTTTTCCGCCATAGTACCCCATGATGCCGCCGTAGACGACGCCGATCACCAGATCGATCAAGGCGGCCGCGACGCCGACGAACAGGGACACCTGCGCGCCTTTCCACGTTCGCACGAACATGTCCCGTCCGAGGTCGTCCGTTCCGAACCAATGGTTCCAGCTCGGCGGCTGGTTCGTGTTTTCCAGGTCGTTGGTGAAATGGTCATGGGGCGAGATGATCGGAACGAAGATGGCCAGCAACGTGATCAGGATGATGATGACAAGCCCGGTCATCGCCAGCTTGTTGCTGAACAGGCGATAGCGGATATGCTGCCAGGTGGACATGCTTTTGCGCTCGATGCGTTCTTTTCCGGACGGATCGGGTCCGATGGGCGCAAACAGATCGACGTTCGCCTGCACGACGGTGTTGGTATTGCCTTCGATGCGCACGATGGGATCACGCCACCTTTTTCGTAAAGTTTCTCATCCGCGGGTCCACCAACGCGTATGCGATGTCCGCCAGGAATCGGCATACCATCAGCAAGACGGCGTAAAACACCGTGATCCCCATGATCAGCGGGTAGTCCCGGTCGACGACGCTTTGCACGAAAAACTTGCCCATGCCGGGTATCGCGAAGATCGCTTCGATGACGACGGAACCGGTAATGACGCCCGCGACCAGATAGCCCAAATACGTGACGACAGGCAGCATCGAATTGCGAAGGGCGTGCCGCCACACGATCAGATGCCCGGGCAGGCCTTTGGCTTTCGCCGTCCGGATGAAATCGGCGTGCAGCACCTCGGTCATGGTGGTGCGAATCAATCGGGCGATAAAGGCGATCGAAGCGGAAGAAAGCGCGATCGTCGGAAGTACGTAATCCAGCGGACGCTCAAGCCCCGCCACGTTGAACAGGCGGAATTTCACGGCGAACAGGTATTGCAGGAGCGGCGCCATCACCATGCTGGGAACGGCGAGTCCGATCACCGCCAGCACCATCGCCAGATTGTCCAGAAACTTTCGGTGATGCAGGGCGGCGATAATGCCCAGTACGCAGCCCGCGATGACCGAGGTGATCACCGACACGACGCCGAGACGGAGCGAATATTTGAAGGAATCGGCGATGATTTTGTTGACGGAATAGAAGCGCTTTTTCATGGAAATGCCCAGATCGAATTTCAGCAGATTTTTAAGGTAGATGCCGTATTGCTGGATCAGCGGTTTGTCCAGACCGTAGTAGGCTTCGAGATTTTTTTGGATTTGGGGTGTGGTTGCCTTCTCTCTTTGCAAGGGGCTGCCGGGAACCGCGTTCATGAGCACGAACGTGGCGGTGACCAGCACGAACAGCGACACGATCATAAAGACGAATTTCTGCAGGATGAAGCGGACCATGGAGTTCACCACCCTTTTGCCAAAATTCAAAAGGGTATATATAGGGACTATATATACCCTTTTGTTCATTGACCGTCACGATATGAATTCGATTGCGGCTTGCCGCCTTATTGTCTGTCGCCGAAAACCCAGTTGAGATAGCCGGCGTAGTCCGAGACGACGTCCACAATGCCGGGCTTCACCATCGTCACCGTCGTGTAGTAGTAGATCGGCAGAATCGCCATGTCGTCGGCGATCGCGATTTTTTCCGCCTCCGCGATGTTGGCCATGACCGTTTTTTCATCGGAGGATGCGATCGCCTGTTCCAGCAGTTGGTCGACTTGCGGGTTGGCGTAAGCACCGTCGTTGTTGCCGGACTTGGAGTGAATCAGGTCGTACGAGAAACTGATCGGATGGTTGTAGTCCGCACCCCAGCCGCTGCGGGCGATATCGTACTGCAGCGCGTCCCGCGTTTCCAGGAACGTGCCCCATTCCTGGTTGCCGAGCTTCACCTCCACGCCCAGGTTCTTGCGCCATTGGTCCACGATCGCTTCCGCGATCGCCTTATGGCCCTCGTTGGTGTTGTAAAGCAGCGTAACTTCGGGGAATTTGGAAAGCCCCTCTTCCTGCAGGCCTTCGGCGAGCAGTTTTTTCGCTTCTTCCACATTCTCCTGGAAGTAACCGCTGTCCGGGTACAGTTCACGGAACGATTTGCCTTCCACGCCTCTGATGCTGGGCGGAACGAGGGCGAACGCCGGCTCTTGGTTCGCTTTCGTCACGTTGTCGATGATGGCTTGCCGATCGATGGCCATCGCGAACGCTTTGCGGATTTTGGCATTGCTGAACGGTTTTTTGGTCGTATTGAAGATGTAGTAGTACGTGGAAGCGATCGGCATGACCTTCGCTTCGCCGCTTTGAAGCACTTGCGTCACCTGATCCGTCGGCACCGATCCCGCCTGGGCGCCGATCCAGTCGATCTGATCCGTCTTGAACAGGTTGAAGACGGTGGAGTCTTCTTCAACCATCAAGACCGTCACTTTGTCAAAGTTGATCTTGTCCTTGTTGTAGTAGTCCGGATTTTTCTCGAGCACCAGCTTGCCGCCGTGCTGCCATTCGGTTACCTTGAACGGGCCGTTGGTGACGAGCGTTTTGATGTCGGTCGCCCAATCCGGTCTGCCTTCGACGACGTTTTTGTTGACCGGCCAGTAGGAGCTGTGGGCGAGGATGTCCAGGAAGTAAGGCGTCGCGCTTTCCAGCTTCACTTCCAGCGTGTAGTCATCCAGCGCCTTGACGCCGACCTCGTCGGCCGAAGCCTCGCCGGCGTTGTATTTCTCGCCGTTTTCCAGGTAGTACAGCATGTACGCGTAGTCGGCCGCGGTCTCCGGCGCCAGCGTGCGTTTCCAGGAATATTCGAAATCGTGGGCGGTCACCGGATCCCCATTGGTCCATTTCGCCCCCTGATGCAGCTTGAAGGTGTAGGTCTTGCCGTCGGCGGAAACCACGATGGACTCGGCCAGCGCCGGTTCGGAAATTCCTTCGGGGTTCAAGCGAAACAAACCTTCATACAACCCCAGACCCAAAATGTAAGACTGCGAGTCCGTAGACAGCGCCGGATCCAGGCTCGGCGGTTCGCTGCCAATGGTGAAACGGAATTCCTTGAGCCCACCCGTTGGTTCGGCATTGGATTCGTCACCGGTTTGGGTGTTGGTGCTCGGCGAATTGCCGCTTGGCGGTGCGGTTTCGCCGCCGTTTTGGTTTTGGCCGCCGTTATTGTTGTTGCCGCTGGTACAGGCGGCGAGCAGCGTTCCGACGAGCGCCATTGTCAGCACCGCTGATAAGAAGGAGCTCCACTTCATCTTGGAAATCTTCCACATACGTCAAGATTCCTCCAATCTTTGTCAAATTTGAGAGTTTACTATTAATATAAAATTATTATAAATAACTATAATAATTGCATCAATATTCAGATTTTGTTATATCGTGTAAAATCATGTCTAAATCTTGCTATATGAGGCGAAAAAAAGACCGCCGAATGATCGGCAGTCCAAACCGTGCATACTAGGGTATATCTTGCTGCGCATAACGGATGCGGCCCGTCCGAGATATGCGAAAACCATGCTCTTGATGTTCATGGAATCTCCACAACTCCTGGCCCGAAATGGTCATGCGGTCCGAAGGCGCGCGTTCTACGATGAAATCATGAGGGTGAGGGGAGGCGGAGAACCGATGCGGATGCGGAAAGCGGCGGGAATCCTCGCGGCGGCGTTCGTGCTGCTCGCGGTTCTTGCGGCATGTTCGCGCGAGAACTTGCAGCAGATCGGTCTGGTCGGCATCGAAGCGTCGTTCGAGATCGAGCCGGCGCAAGCCCGGGCCGGTGAAGACGTACAGATGAAAGCGGTGTTTACCGGCGTCGAACTGGACGAAAATGCAAACGTGCAGTTCGTTGTCATCGCGGACGGTGAGCCGACCACGGTGAAACACCGTTACGAAGGCGACAATACGTTCACGGCCGAGTACCGGTTCGAGCAGCCGGGCGAATATGACATCGATCTTCATCTGTACTACGAGGACGTCCATATCTACAAGAAGAAACAGGTGACCGTGCAATGACGCGGACGAGCCTTGCCCGCGGGATGAGGCGGACCGCCGCCCTTCTGGTGATCGGCGCGGCGCTGGCGGCCCGGCCGGCGGGCGCGGCGGACACGGGGGAGCCAAGGCCGCTTCAGCCGCTCATTGACGCGGCGCCGGAGGGGGCGGTGCTGCGCCTTGCGCCGGGCGAGTATGCCGGGCCGGCCGTCATCGGCAAGCCGCTGACGGTGGAAGCGGAGGCGGAAGGCGCCGTGACGGTTGCGAGCGCGGACGAGCGTCCCGCGATCGCCGTTACGGCGGCGGGCGTCACCGTCCGCGGGCTTCGGATCGAGCAAGCGGGCGGTCGAGACAGCCCGGCGGTACTCGTCACGGCTCGCGGGGCGGCGCTCGAAGGGCTCGACATCGTGACGGACGGCTACGGCATCCGCCTCGAACGGGCCGACCGGTCGGTCGTGCGCGGCAGCATGGTCCGTTCTTCCCGGCCGTCCGGCGGCCGGTTCACGGAGCGGCGGAACGGCATCGATCTGTACGAGACGCATGACGCGGTAATCCAGGACAACACGGTCGCGTCGATGTATGACGCCATCTATATCGAGAACAGCGACAACGTGCGGATCACGGGCAACGCGGTCGAGTCGTCGCGGTACGGCATCCACGTCATGTACTCGGACGGCACGGTGATTGCCGGCAATGACGGCCGCATGAATGTCACCGGCGCGATGGTGATGACGGTGGACGGCGTGCTGCTTGAGGGGAACATTTTTGCGAAGCAGAGCGAAAATGTCAACTCCCAGGGCATCCTGCTGTTCGCGGCCAAAAATTCGGTCGTGCGCGGGAACGTCGTTTCCGGCAACCGGGTCGGCATTTACGTGGAAGGATCCGTCGACAACCGGATCGAGAACAACGAGATTCTGGACAATTTCATGGGGATGCAGCTTCTCGATTCCGAAGGGAACGCCGTCACGGGCAACCAATGGATCGGGAACGTGGCGGATGCCGGCGCGCAGCGCAGCGGAGCGAACCGGATCGAGCGGAATTTCTGGGATTCGTTCAGCGGCGTCGATGCGGACGGCGACGGCGCCAGCGACCTGCGCTATGCCGTCAATCCGTTCTTCCTGTCGGTCACGGAGCGTCGGCCGGTGTTCCGGCTGCTGTTCCAATCGCCGGGGATGAAGTTTCTGGAGGGGTTGTACGGTGCGGACCGGAGCGGGTGGGCGGTTGACGCCGCGCCGCTCATGGAGCCCGCGCGGGAGACGGACAGGACAAGCCGGGAATCGGGACGGGCCGCAGGAGCCGCAGGCGCGCTTCTGCTTGCGGCGGCCTGCGCCGTCATGATCATTTCGAGGAGGAGAACGACATGAGGAATCGGCGGATGACCTTGGCACTCGCGATCATCATGGCAGCCGTCCTTAGTGTGGCATGCGGCCGCAGCGAATATTCGGCGCGTGCGGTGAACGAGGAGACGGACCGGTGCGCGCAATGCAACATGGCTGTGGCGGACGACGCCCATGCGACGCAGATCGTGATGAAAGACGGACGGACGCTCATGTTCGACGATATCGGATGCATGTACGCCTGGCTGGCGGAACACGGCGACGGCGATGTCGGCGCGTCCTTCGTCCGTGACTATCACGGCCTCCAATGGGTCAAGACGGAGAAGGCGTACTACGTCTACGACGCGTCGTTCAAGACGCCGATGGCGTACGGCGTGCTGTCGTTCGCGGACAAGGCGGACGCCGAGGCGTTCATCGCGGAGCAGGGCAAGGGCGTGCTCATGGCGGCGGACGAACTCCCGGATCATGCGTGGAAAGTGAATCGCGATATGGGACAAGCGCATGGCGAGGGCGCGCATGGGGACGATGGCACGCATGGCCGCGGCACCGGCCATGGCGACGGCGGCGGCCACGGCCGGGAAGCCGGCGGGGATGCGCATGAAGGCGGAGCCGGGGCATGACGCAAATGCTGCAGGTGGCGGGCCGGGAAATCCGGATGGGCTTCCGCAATCCGTGGGCTTATTCGTTCCTGGCCTTGTTCGCCCTGTTCATGCTCGCCCTGCTGCTGATCAACCGGCAGGGATACGTGCAGGGGTATTCCGGCGTGACAGGCACGATGCTGAATCTGATCCTGTACCTGCTGCCGCTCATGACGCTGATGCTGGGCTCCTTCTCCCTCACGGGTGAAAAAGAAGACGGCGGATGGGAACTGCTCTCCACCTACCCGCTGACAACCGGCGCCTACCTGATCGGCAAGTACATCGGCCTTGCCGTCGTGCTGCTCGCCATCGCGGCGTTCGGCTTCGGCCTGGCGGGCGTCGCGGGCTGGGCGGCGGGCGGCGGTTTCGGTTTCCGGACTTATGTCGTGCTGCTTGCGTTTTCTTTTTGCCTCGCGCTGATGTATCTTGCGGTGTCGCAGCTGGTCGGCGCGCTGGCGCGCAACCGGTGGCAGGCGCTGACCATCTCGGCCGCCGTCTGGTTCTTCACGGTCATGGCCTGGCCGGCGCTCCTGATCGCGGTGCTCGGCATGCTGCCGTATCCGTGGATCAAGCCGGGCGTGTCGATGCTGACGTTGTTCAATCCGGCGGAGCTGGCCCGGCTGCTTGCCGTCATCAAGCTCGGCGGCGGCTCGATGCTCGGGGCGGACTACACGGAGTGGGTGACGTGGATCCGCGGCGGGAGCGGGACGATGGTGTTCACGGTCGTCTGTCTGGCCTGGGTCGCCGTCTGCCTCGGCCTGGCCGGATGGCTCTGGGAGAGGGGGCGGAGGCATGGCTGAACCGGTGCTGGTGATGGAACATGTGCGGAAGTCGATGCGCCGGCAGGAAGTCATCAAGGACTTCACCCTGCAGGCGGAAGCGGGGCGGGTGATCGCGCTGCTCGGCGGCAACGGCGCGGGCAAGAGCACAATTCTCAGGATGATCGCCGGCATCCTGCACCCGGACGCGGGAGAGATTCGCGTCGGCGGGCTGCGCTGGAAGGACGGCCGGCTGCGGTACGCCGAGCGGGTCGGCTACATGCCCGACGATTACCGGTTCCCCGGCGGGCTGACGGCGATGGAGACGATGACGTTCTGGGCGAAGCTGCGCGGGCTGCCGAAGAGCCGGGCGGCCGAGGCGCTGGCCGAGGTCGGGCTGTCGGACACGGGGACGAAGCCGGTGGCGTCGTTCTCGAAGGGGATGCGGCAGCGCGTCCTGTTCGCGCAGGCGCTGCTCGCGCGGCCGCCGCTCGTCCTGCTGGACGAGCCGACGAACGGCCTCGATCCATTCTGGATGGAGAGCTTCATCCGGCTCGTGCGGGAGGCGGCGGAGCGGGGGCAGACGGTGCTGTTCTCGACGCACCAGCTCGAGATCGCGGAGGCGGCGGCCGACCGGATCGTCTTCCTGCGGGACGGCGTGGCGATGTTCGACAGCAGCGCGGGGCAGAACGGCGCGGACGGACCGGAGACGCTGCGCGAGGCGTTCGCCCGGATGTACGGCATTCCGCTCCGGCGGTGAAACGGAAAGAGGCTCGGCCTTGAGGGATTCAGGGACCGAGCCTTTTGGTTTTACTTGCGCAGCAGCAGATACAGGAAGTACGGCGCGCCGATCAGCGCCGCCATCGTGCCGGCCGCGATGCCCTCGGGCTGGGCGACGTTGCGCCCGATCGTGTCCGCGACGAGCAGCAGCCAGCCGCCGACGAGGATCGAGATCGGGAGGGATAACTGGTGGCGCGGCCCGACGAGCCGCTTGGCGATATGCGGCGCCATCAGGCCGACGAATACGATGCTGCCGGCCATCGCGACGGCGGACGCGGCCAGCGCGACGGCGGCCAGCAGCAACGCGGCGCGCTCGCGCGTGAGCGGCACGCCGATGCCGATCGCTTCCGATTCGCCGAGCTCCAGCAAATTCAGGCGGCGCGCCCGGTATAGCACGAACGGCACGAGCACGACCAGCCACGGCAGCAGCGCCAGGATGAACGGCCAGTCCGCACCCCAGATGCTGCCGGCCCGCCACTTCGAGATGAAATCGACCTTCTGCGGCTCGGCTGCCGAGATCAGCACGACCATGAGGCCGTTCAGCGCGATGGAGCTGCCGGCGCCGATCAGCACCAGCCGGAGCGGGTGCAGGCCGGATCCGCGGCGGTACGCCGCCAGCCAGATCAGGATGGCGGCGGCCAGCGCGCCGGCGAAGGCGATGGCCGGCACCAGATAGAGGAACAGGCCGGCATCGATCGGGAAGAACAGGTAGTACAGCGTAACCGCGACGCCTGCGCCGGCATTGATGCCGATGATGCCGGGATCGGCCAGCTCGTTGCGGCTGACCCCCTGCAGGATGGCGCCGGACAGCGCGAGCGCCATGCCGGCGAGCAGCGTGATCACGATGCGCGGCAGCCGGATCGAGAACAGCACGAATTCTTCCTTGAACGTCCCCTGGCCGAGGAAGGTCGGAATGAGCCGGTCGAAGGACAGCGAAGCATAGCCGAGGCCCATGCTGACGACCGCGGTGGCCGCGGTCAGGCCGAGCAGGCCAAGCAGCCAGAGGCGCTGTTTCCGGACGAGCGCCTTCGGAATCATGAGCGCTGCCCCCCTCTCCGCGCGATGATCAGGAAGAACGGGATGCCGAGCACGGCGATGATCGCTGCCGTCGGCGTCTCATAAGGCTTGCTGATCGTCCGGGCGAGCGTGTCGGCGAGCAGCAGCAGCGAGGCGCCCGCCACCGCCGCCATCGGCAGGACGCGCCGATAGTCCGTGCCGACGAGCGCCCGCGCGATATGCGGCACCATCAGGCCGATGAACGCCATGCTGCCGACAAGGGCGACGGATACGCCGGCCAGCAGGATGACGACGGCGGACAGCGCCGCCTTGACGAGGGCGGTGCGCTGGCCGAGCCCGGCGGCGACTTCTTCGCTCAAGGACAGCACCGTCAGCTGACGGGCGTACAGAAACGCGGCGATCAGGCCGGCGGCGACGGTCGGGACGACGATGGCGAGCTGCCGCCAGGTCGTGCCCATGATGCCGCCCGCCGTCCACATCGAGACGTCCTTCGTCACCTTGAAGGCGATGCCGATCGCCTCGGCGAGGGCGTACAGGAAGAACGTGACGGCCGCCCCGGCCAGCACGAGCCGGAGCGGGGACCAGCCGTCCCTGCGCGAGGCGCCGAGGCCGAGGACGAGCAGCATGCCGAACGCTGCGCCGATCCAACCGGCGACGGTCATGCCGAAGTAGCCGAGCGCGGGGAAGAACGCGAACCCGACGGCGAGCGCCAGGTTCGCGCCCGCCGTAATGCCGAGCAGCCCGGGGTCGGCGAGCGGATTGCGCGTCATCCCCTGCATGATCGCGCCTGCGGCGGCCAATGCGGCGCCGACGACCATCGCGGCGATCTCCCGCGGCAGCCGGATTTCCCGGATGATCAGAATCTGATCATTGACCTCCCGGGAGAAAAGAGCTTGCCAGACATCACGGAAAGGGATGTTCGCCGCGCCGTACACGAGCGACACGACGAACATCCCTGCCATGACCGCGACGCCGGCGGCCATCGTCCATCCGTATGCGGCCCTGCGCGGGCGCCCCGGAACGTTCATCACGAAGCGTCATCCTCTCCGTCACGGGCTGTTCAGGAAGAAATCTTCGAACAGCTCCAGCTGCATCTCCAGGGTGTAGGGGTCGGAGAACGAAGAGCCTTCCCCGGTCATTTCGAGCACCCGGCCGTTCTTCACGGCGGGAATGTTCTTGTACGTTTCGGTGTCCTGGAACGACAAGTCGGCGTTCGAATATTTGCTGATGATCAGATAGTCGCCGACGAATTCCGGCAGCACTTCCGGAGACAGCGCGTAGTAGCCGGATGCCAGCGCGTTCTCCTTCACTTTCTCCGGCATGCCGAGCTTCATTTCCTGATAGAGCAGCTCCGTGCCGCGCGCCCAGTTGTCGCCGAACACGTAGATCGCCTTGTCATACACTTCGATGACGGTGACCGTGGCGTCCTCGCCGATTTTCTCGCGGATTTTCGCGCCGGCTTCTTCCAGACGCTTCCGGAAACCTTCGACCCATTCCCGGGCTTCCTGCTCCTTGTTGACCGCCTTGCCGACCTCGATGTGCATGTCGAAAATGTTGAGCGCGCCCCAGGTGTACGAGACGGTGGGTGCAATCTGGCTCATCTTGTCAAGGTTCTTGGTGGTCGACAGCGCGATGATCAGGTCGGGCTCAAGCTCGATGATTTTCTCCAGACCTTCTTCGGACACTTCCTCGACATCCTTCAGCTGCTCGGCGAACTGCGGGGCGCTCTTCGACCATACGTCGGTGCCGATCACGGGCACGCCGAGATGCATGAGGTTGCCGGTGAAGCCGGACAGGGAGATGACCCGCTGAGGATCTGCGGGAACTTCGATCGGTCCGGTCTCCGATTCGTAGGTGATGGTGCCGCTCTGTGCGGGCTGCTCATTCCCCTGGGCGGATTGCGGGTTCTCCTGCGCCGGCGGTTGATTTTCCCGGGCCGACTGCTGATTCCCGCCGCCGCATGCGGTGACGGCGAGCGCCAGCACCAGCAGGACGGGGAACAAAATGTTGCGCATGATGCTCCACTCCTCAACTTGCTATGTATGTTGATGGTTTGACGAAATGATAATGATTATCAGTTTCGACAATATGATGATAGCGGCCGGAAGAAAGGTTGTCAATGACATTCCGGCGGCGAATTTTTCCACTATAATCAAGGTTTCCGCGGCGGACGGGAAGGGGATGGACCCGGCTGCGGCGAACGGATATGCACATAGGTACGGGAGGGATCGGCATGAGCGAGAAGGATGTCGTCGCCCGGACGGCCGAACCGGTGACGACCGGAAGGATGGTGCGCGATCTCCGGCGGCTCGGGGTCGAAGACGGGGATGTGTTGCTTGTCCATTCGTCGCTGTCGAGCATCGGCTGGGTGTGCGGCGGACCGCAGGCGGTCGTGGATGCGCTGCTCCGCGCGGTCGGCGGGGAGGGGACGCTGGTCATGCCGGCGCAAACCGGCGACTGGAGCGATCCGGCCGAATGGCAGAATCCCCCGGTGCCGGCGGACTGGCACGAAATCATTTACCGGGAGTGGCCCGCGTTCGATCCGGATGTGACGCCGACGCGCGGGATGGGGCGGATCGCCGAGTTGTTCCGCACGTATCCGGGGACGAAGCGGTCCGGCCATCCCCAGGTGTCGTTCTGTGCGAACGGGCGGCATGCGGATGCGATCGTGTCGGAACATCCGCTCACCCCGCAGTTCGGCATGCCCTCGCCGCTCGGCAAAATGTACGGCATGCGGGCGAAGGTGCTGCTGCTCGGCGTCGGCTACCATGCCTGCACCAGCTTTCATCTGGCCGAAACCCGGCTCCCTTCGATGCCGGTCAAGCGGATGGGGGCGGCGATCCGGGAAAACGGCGAGCGGGTGTGGCGGTGGTTCGAAGACTATGCCTACGACGCGGATGATTTCAACCGGATCGGCAGGGAGATGGAAGGCAGCATTTCCGTGCGGAAAGGGACGGTCGGACAGGCGGAATGCCGGCTTTTCGACATGAAGGAGGCGGTGGACTTCGCCGCGCAATGGATGGCGGAGAACCGGTGAAACGGCGAAATGGAACCTGAGCGGTTCCATTTCGCGTTTCTATGGTTTCTATGGTTTCGATGGGAAGGGGAGTGGAGCCAATCCTGGATCAGTATGCGGTCCAGCCCGCGTCGGCCGTCACGACCGCGCCGTTCACGAAGCTTGCGTCGTCCGAAGCGAGGAACAGCGCGACGGCCGCGATCTCTTCCGGCTCGCCCGCGCGCGGGTTGTTGCTTGCGCCGGACATGGCCTTGCCCATGCCGAATTGGCTCGGGTTGTTCATCGTCGTGCCGATGTTCGTGTTCACGCCGCCTGGCGCGATCGCGTTGCAGCGGATGCCGTATTCGGCGTACTGGAAGCCGACGTTCTTCGTAAAGCCGATGACGGCGTGCTTCGAAGCCGTGTAGGTTGCGCCCGCCCGGGAACCTTGCAGGCCGCCGATCGAGGCGATATTGACGATGGCGCCGCTTCTCTTCTCCATGAATATCGGCAGCACTCTGCGGGTTGTCCGCATCGGACCGGTCGTGTTCACCGCGAAGACGCGTTCCCACAGCTCGTCGGTGATTTCCGCCGCCGGGACGAAGTTGTCCATGATGCCCGCATTGTTGATCAGGATGTCGACGGTGCCGTACGTCGAAACGGCCGTATCGACGAGGTTCTGCACGTCTTCTTCCTTGGCGACGTTGGCCGCCACGGCGATGGCCGTGCCGCCTTTCGCTTCGATGCCCTGGACCACGGCCTGCACGCCTTCGGCATTGAGGTCGGATGCGACGACCTTGGCGCCTTCCTGCGCGAACCGTTCGGCGATGGCCTTGCCCATGCCGGATGCCGCGCCGGTGACGATGGCGACTTTGCCGGACAGTTTCATACCGGTATGCCTCCTCGCTCTTCGTTTGATTTCATGGTAGCAAATGTTGGACATCGTCCGTTGTGACCGGCATCACTGCGCGAGGAGGGGGCATGTGCTATGCACGGTTCAGCCGGAGCCGCGCAGTTCAATCGGCGTTGCGGCCGATGAGCACGGCCAGATCGATCGTCATCTCCAGCTGGTCCAGCGCAGCGATGCGCTGTAGGGCCTCTTCGCCGGCCTGCCAGCTCAGCGGCGTCATTGCGGCGAGGTGCGGCAGCAGCGGGCGGTCCAGCCGGACGCGGTAGCGGAGCCGGTCCTCGTCGACCCGTGCGAACCGCTCCCGGAAATGCGCCTTCGCCCGGCTGCCGGCGGTGACCGGCCGATCCGCATCCGGCTGCAGCAGCCGCCTGAGTTCGATAAGGTAATCGGGTTCGGGGATTACCTTCAATACGATGCCGCCGGGCGCCAGCAGCCGGCTGAACTCCTCATAGTTGGCAGGAGAGAGGATGTTGAGGACGGCGTCGAAACAGCCGGCGCCCAGCGGACTGCGGGCCAGATCCCCGACGCACCAGAGCAGCTCCGGATACGATCGCGCAGCCATTTCCACGCCTTCCTTCGCGAGGTCGATGCCCACACCCCAAATAGCTTGCCCCGTTTCCGCCGCGATCTTGCCGCGGATGCGGGCCAGATGCGAGCCTTCCCCGGAGCCCGCGTCGAGCAGGCGGAGAGGGGACTTGCCGCCGCAAGATTGCAGGATCTTCGCCGCCGCAAGTTCATGGAGCGGATCGTACAGTCCGCCGAGCAGCACCGCCCTGCGGGATTGGAACAGCCGCTTGTCATATTTCGCGCGCGCCGGGCGCGTCAGTAGATTGATGTATCCGTGCTTCGACAGGTCGAACGTGTGGCGGGCCGGGCAGACGATGCTCCGGCGGTCCAGCCGGACGGTCTGTCCGCAGACCGGGCAGCGGAGGAGCGCGGCAACGGCCGCCTCCGGGCCGTTCTGTGCGGAATGGTAAGCGGTCATGATTGGAAGCCTCCCGGTCCCATCATAGCATGCCGGATTTGTCTGGACAAAAAAAGGCCGCGTGGCGCGTCGCTTCGCGCGTGCGGGCCGGCGTGTGCGCGGGCAGTGCCGGCTTCCTCAGCGGGCGGCAGCCGCGGCGAGCGCGTCGGCGAAGGCCGAGAGCCGCTCATCGCCGCTGTCCGCCGACCGCCGGACGAGCCACAGCTCGTTCACGGCCGGTGTATCCGGCTCATGCAGCACGTGGAGGCGTCCCGCCTTGAGCTCATCGCGGATCAGGTAGTCCGGCAGCACGCTGACGCCGAACCCGCGCAGCACCATCGTCTTGATGACCCGCAAGTCGGGGACGACGCAGTCCGGCAGAATCGCGCAGCGGACGCCGAATGCCTGCATCCAGTAGCGGCGGATCATCGGCAGGTCGGAGCCGTAGCTGATCCAACGCTCCTTCTCAAGCGCGGCCCGGATCGCTTCTCTGCCCGCGCCGCGCGGCACGTCGAGCGGCCGGGCGCCGACCGGCAGGAACGTCTCGACGGCGAGCCGGGAGAAGACAAGCCCGGTCGTCGCCACATGCTGCGTGGCCACGAGCAGGTCGAGCTCGCCGTCCTGCAGAAGGCGCAGCAGCGGGCGCGTCTCGCCGAACGTGAAGATCAGCCGGTACGGCGAGTCCGGCAGCGCGGGGATGATCCGCTCGTGCATGAACTCGGACGGTCCGCCGAGACGGAGGACGGGCGCCCGTCCCGGCAGCTTGAAGGCGTCGTCCACCCGTTCCAGGCGGTCGACGGCCGGCGCGATCTGCGCGTAGAGCTGCTTCGCGCGCTCGGTCGGCACCATGCGGCGGGGCGTCCGGCGGAACAGCGGCTCCCCGATCTCGGCCTCGAGCGCGGCGAGATGCTGGCTGAGCGCCGGCTGGGTCATGTACCGGGACGCCGCGGCGGCGGAGACGGAGCCGTGGCGGTAGATTGCGACGAAGGAACGGAACCATTCGAAGTCGGCCATAAAAATTTTAATACCACCATGCATTTTTCTTTATTTGGATTATAGCAGCCGATGGCATACACTGAAAGCGTGGCAGCCGGCTGCATGCATATTCCATGGTGGAAAGAGGGATGGATGGTGGCCCAACGACATGTGCTCATGGTGGTGACGAGCCACGGCGAAATGCCGACGGGCGAACGGACGGGGATCTGGCTGTCCGAGTTCGCCGAGCCGTATGAAGTGTTCCGCGCGTCCGGGTTCAAGATTACGGTTGCAAGCATCAAAGGCGGCAAAGCGCCGATCGATCCGCGCAGCCTGACGGCGGAGGCGGAAGCCAAATGGGCGGAGGCGATCCGGGTGCTCGACGATACGGTGCCGATTGACGCGGTGAGCGCGGACGGGTTCGACGCCCTTTTCCTGCCGGGGGGACACGGGACGATGTTCGACCTGCCGGGCAGCGTGAAGCTGCAGTCGCTCATCCGGACGCTCATCGAATCGGATCGTCCGGTCGGCGCGGTCTGCCACGGTCCGGCCGGACTCGTCGACGTGAAGCTGTCCGACGGCACGCATCTGGTGAAAGGCCGGCGTGTGACGGCGTTCACGAACGAGGAAGAGCGTGCCGTGAAGCTCGATCAGGCGATGCCGTTCCTGCTCGAGGACCGGCTGCGACAGGCGGGTGCGGCGTTCATCCCCGCGGAGAAATGGGCCGATCACGTCGAAGTCGACGGGAAGCTGGTGACGGGCCAGAATCCGCAGTCCGGCGAGTCGGCGGCGCGCAAGCTGGCAGAGTTGGTTGCATCGGCATAAGAGCAGGAATGAGGCCCGACAAGAAAAAAGAAAGGCCGGCAAGGACCTGACATCCTTGGCGGCCGTTTCGCATTTACGGCAGAATGTTGCCGGCGGCGCGGTAGATCTCGTACCACTCTTCGCGGGACAGATGCACTTCGCTCGCCTTGCAGCAGTCGCGCAGGCGGTCGATGTTCATCGTGCCGGTCACGGGCTGCATCTTCGCCGGATGGCGGAGCAGCCACGCGATCGCGATCGTCGTGTTCGAGACGCCGTGATTCGCCGCGATCTCGTCGATCTTCTTGTTCAGCTCCGGGAACTTCGGGTTGTCGAGGAAGACGCCCTCGAAGAACCCGTACTGGAACGGCGACCACGGCTGAATCGTGATATCGTGCAGGCGGCAGTAGTCGAGCACGCTGCCGTCGCGGTCGATCGCGGAGTCATTCTCCATGTTGACGTTGATGCCGCTTGCGATCATCGTCGCGTTCGTGATGCTGAGCTGCAGCTGGTTCGCGACGATCGGCTGGCGCACATAGCGCTTCAAGAGCTCGATCTGCATCGGCTTCTGGTTCGAGACGCCGAACCAGCGCACTTTGCCGGAGCTGTGCAGCTGATCGAACGCCTCCGCCACTTCCTCCGGCTCGACGAGCGCGTCCGGACGGTGGAGCAGCAGCACGTCCAGGTAGTCCGTCCGCAGCCGCTTCAGGATGCCGTCGACGGACGACAGGATATGTTCCTTCGAGAAGTCGAACATCCCCTTGCGGATGCCGACCTTCGACTGCAGGATCATGGACGAGCGGATTTCGGCGTTCATGCCGATGGCGTCCGCGAAAATCTCCTCGCAGGCGCCGCCTCCGTAGATGTCCGCATGGTCGAAGAAATTCGCGCCTTCTTCGAGCGCCGTGCGGATGAATTTCTCCGCTTCCGGCTTGCTCAGCCGGTTGATGCGCATGCAGCCGACGGCGACGACGGGCACTTGAAGCGTGCTGGTGCCGAGTTGAATGGTACGCATGATGGATGGATAGCCTCCTTGTGATCGGCGATAAGGTGTTGAATCGAACGCGCTGCAGGGCGGGCTGCGCCGCTGTGAATACGTGTTCACGATGATTGTGGCATATCAAGGGCGCGCAATCAAGCCAAAGATTGGCTCGTCACTCCGCATCCCCCGCGCGTCCCGTCCCGCGCGCCAGCTCCTTCCGCACGATCGGCGCCACGCGCGTGCCGAGCAGCTCGATCGCGCGCAGCACGTCCTTGTGCGGCATCGTGCCGACGTTGACGTGGAGGAAGAACCGGGTGACGCCGAGGTTCCGGTGAAGCAGGACGATTTTCTCCGCGACATATTCGGGGTCGCCGACGTAGAGCGCGCCCCGCAGGCTGCGCGCCGCGTCGTAGGTCTCGCGGGTGTACGGCGGCCATCCCCGTTCCCGGCCGATCTGGTTCATCTGCGCCTGCGTCGGCAGATAGAATTTCTCGGCCGCTTCCTCGGCCGTGTCCGCGACGAAGCCGTGCGAATGCGTCGCGATCTGCAGCTTCGACACATCGTGGCCGGCCTGCACGGCCGCGCGCTTGTACAGCTCGACGAGCGGCGCGAACCGCTCCGGCATGCCGCCGATGATCGCGAAGCAGACGGGCAGGCCGAGCATGCCGGCCCGGACGGCCGATTCCGGATTGCCGCCGGTCGCGATCCAGACGGGCAGCGGGTTCTGCACGGCGCGCGGATAGACGCCGCGGCCGTCGATCGCGGGCCGGTGTCCGCCGCGCCACGTCACGATCTCGTTCCGGCACACTTCAAGCAAGAGTTCCAGCTTCTCGTTGAACAGCTCGTCGTAGTCTTCCAGCTTGCAGCCGAAGAGCGGGAACGATTCGATGAACGAGCCGCGGCCCGCCATGATTTCCGCCCGGCCGTTCGAAATGCCGTCCAGCGTGGCAAATTGCTGGTAGACGCGGACCGGGTCGTCCGAGGACAGGACGGTGACCGCGCTCGTGAGCCGGATCCGCTTCGTCAGCGGCGCGGCGGCCGCCAGCACGACGGCCGGCGCGGAGCAGGCGTAGTCGGGCCGGTGGTGCTCGCCGACGCCATAGACGTCAAGGCCGGCCTGATCGGCAACGACGATTTCTTCCACCGCGCGGCGCAGCCGTTCCGCATGGCTGATCCGCTCGCCCGTCTCCGGGTCGGGCGTCGCTTCGAGGAAGGTGCTGATGCCGATCTCGATGCCGGCGGCAGGTTCGTTATCTTGACTCGGGGTGCTGCTGTGTTCGGACATGTAGTTCGCCTCCTTCGATACCATCAGTGTACGCCAACTGGAGCCGTTCCACAAACAAGAACACCCGGCATCGTTCAAGATGCTGGGTGTTCTGTCTTCCGGTTATCTCGGCGCGCCGAGCTGCGTCCAGGCGTTTTCGATGTCTTTGACGGCCTGTTCGCGCGTCGTGTTGCCCGCGATGTAGGCTTGCATGATCTCGCCGAAGCGCTGATGGAAGCTGTCCAGCGAATAGATAATCGCCAGTTCGCCCGTCTTCTCGGTCTGCATGATTTGCTGCATTTGCTGCGGCATCTGCAGCTGCGGGAACGGGACGTCCTTGATCGGCGGAATGACTTTCGCCACTTCCGAGAACCACGATTTGCCGTAATCCGACGTGTACAGCCAGTTGAAGAACTCCAGCACTTCGTCGACCACCGGGGAATCCTTGTTGATCCGAAGCGCCTGGTCGGCGCCGGTAATGATCATGGCATCCTCCGGATTCTCGCTGACCGGATAGCCGGCCACGCCGATGTTCAGGTTCGGATCGATCTTCAGAATCTGCTCTTCCGTCCAGGCGCCTTGACCGGTCATGATGGCCGCCTTGCCCGTCGCGAAGTCGCTGATTTGCGCGGACAGGTCACGTTCCAGCGGCTTCGGCATGCCATGCTCAACGGTCAGGTCGATGAAGTCGAAGAAGGCCATCAATTCCGGATGATCCGCGAACGTCGTCTTGCCGGCGATGAAGTCCTGAACGAGCGCTTTCGTGTTGCCCGGTGCCGCCGCATTGATGAAGTGCTGGAAGATATGCTTCTGCACCCACCACTCTTTGTAACCGTTGGCGAAAGGCGTTACGCCGATCGCTTCCAGCTTCGCGATGGCATCCTTCAGTTCCGTCATCGTTTTCGGGAACGATTCGATGCCCGCCTTCTCAAACAGGTCTTTGTTGTAGATGATGGCGAACAGGTTGTCCTTCACCGGCAGGCCGAGCACCTTGCCGTCGCTGGACGTCATGTTCGCTCTCACCGCGTCGTTCATTGCTTGCGCAAGTGGTTCGTTGGTCAGGTCGGCGCTATACTCCGCGTACTGATCGATTTCCCCGCCGGCCGTCGATGCGAACACGTCGGACAGGTTGCCCGACGCGATTTTCGATTTCAGGATGGTCGGGTAGTCGGCCTGCATGATTTCCAGTTCAATCGAGACGTTCGGCTTTACTTTTTTGTACTCTTCAACGAAAGCATTGAAGGCGTCGGTGTATTCCGGCATGTTGATGAACATGCGCATGTTGACGGGCTGTTCGTTCGCTCCGCCGCCTTCTCCCGTGTTCGCGCCCTGTTCCGCGTTATTCTTGGAACCGCATGCCGCGGCCATGCCGGCCAGCAGGACGGCGCACAACACGAGTGCCGTTTTTTTCAACATTTCAACCCCTCCGTCTTTTGGATGTTTGCCTTTTCATTGTAAAGAACGCGGAGAGTCCGAAAGAAGGCGATATCGTAGAGATTTCAGGGTAAAAAAGTGGCGTTCTGTTCCTTGCTGCGGTACTCTGTGGGGGACAGCCCGAAATGATTTTTGAACGCCTTGCTGAAATAATTTTTGTCCTTGAAGCCGACCAGATCGGAGACGTCCTGAATTTTCAGCTCGGGGTCCCTGAGCAGTTCCGCCGCCTTTTCCATGCGCACTTTTTGCACATATTCGTAGATGCCCATGCCGTATGCCTGCTTGAACTGTTTCATCAAGTATTCGCGGCTCAGGTAGTATTTTTCCGTAAACGTATGAATGCGGATCGATTCGTTGTAATGTTGATCGATGTACGCCTTGATGTCGCTTACGTGGAAGCGGGCGGCCGATTTGACCGTTCTCCGCACATAATCGGCGAAGTCCGCCAGCAGATCCTGCATCGCGCTTTCAAATTGCTTGAGCGACGTAAGGTCGTACGGCATGTCCGGATCATGGCCGGCAGAGCGCATGTCGGGCTGCCAACCGTTCGGCACGCCGAGGTCGAGGGCCAGCTCATGCAGCAGCGTCGCGAAATCGTCCAGCAGCCGGTCGGCGGCGGCCAGGCTCAGGCGGCCGGCCTTGCGGATCTCCGCGACATAATCGCTGACGACGGCGGCGGCATAGGCCGCATTTCCTTCTTCCAGGCCGTGCCGGATGAGCGGCATCCTTCCGATGAGCGGCGGCGGCGACCCTTGTTCCGCGGCGGAAGCTGCCCATATCGGCCGATGGGCCGTCTCCGCCAGGTTGGCGGACCATGCCAAATCCCGGGCGGCGAGGTAGGAATCGCGTATTTGGGTATGGGATTGGACCGGGCGGCCGACCCCGCCGGAGGCGACGAGATGGAGCCATTTCTCCAGCCGGTCGAGCCCCTCCTTCAGCAATCCTTCGATATCGGGACGAAGGCCGTGAGGGCGGGCAGGGTCCAACGTCAGCACGAGAATGAACTCCCGTGCCGATTTCGGATTGGCGAAGCTGAAGCAGTTCACCCCGTCCAGCTCCAACTCGTTCAGCAGGTTGGCGACGGCAAATCGGAACAGTTCCGTATCCCCTTTGAATTTTTCCCGCCGCACCTGCGTCATGTTCAGCAGGCAGAAGACGGCCACCCGATACTCCGCGGGTTTGTCGGCACCGATAACGGACAGGTGGGTCGGCGTGACGCCGCCCGCGTCTTCCACCAGGCGAAGGAAAACCGTCTCCTTCAGTTTCGGCAGCGAAAGGTTGAGGGCTATGCCCTGATCAATCCGCTCGCCGGCTTCCCGTTTCCGCCGCCCGATCAGCGCCGCGGCTTTCGCCAGCGCATCGTTCAGATCGTGCCGGTTGATCGGTTTCAGCAAATAATCGATGGCCCCCGAAAGGATGGCCGTGCGTGCGTATTCGAAATCGTCGTAACCGCTGATGACGATGCATACGCATTCGGGATGTTCCGCGGACACCCGGCGCAGAAACTCGACGCCGTCCATTTCCGGCATCTTCATGTCCACCAGCAGCAGGTCCGGCCGCCGGGCGGCCACAAGCCGAAGCCCCTCCCGGCCGTTCTCCGCTTCGTCGATCTCCGCAATGCCGTATTTCTCCCAATTGCCCAGAAGTTTGATCGCTTCCCGGGACGGTTGTTCATCCTCGATGATCAGCGCCCGAATCATTGCCATCATTTCCTCCCCGAGGGATCAAAATGCGGACTTCCGTCCCCAATTCATCGGAATCAATCATGAGCCGCGCCGCATCGCCGTAAAGCAGCTTCAGGCGGGCGGCCAGGTTGGAGAGACCGATGGAAGCATTCCCCTGCTGCTCCCGGTCGTCCCAATCGCGCGCCAGCCGCTCCCGCAGCAGCTCCAGTTGTTCTCCGTCCATGCCCGGACCGCTGTCGTGCACGGCGATGACCGTGCCCAGCTTGTCCGGCCAGGCTCGGATCCGGATCAAGACCGGGACGGACGTCTTCTCCACGCCGTGTTTGACGGCATTCTCCACCAGCGTCTGGACGGACAGTTTTGGAATCTCCACGTCGGGCAACCGGTCGTCCAGCTCGAAGCGGACTTGCAGCCTGCCGCCGAATCGGGCCTTCTGGATGGCCAGATAGCGTTCAATGTGTTGGATTTCTTCTCTGAGCAGCACCCGGTCTCGCCGGCTGATGCTGTAGCGCAGCGTCCCGGCCAGGGCGTCCACCATGTCGGCCACTTCCGGCACGCCTTTCTTCAGCGCGTTGGTGGAGATCGTCTGCAGCGCATTGTACATGAAATGCGGATTGAGCTCCGCCTCCAGCGCCTTGAGCACGGCGTTCTTCTCCGCGAGCTGCATGCGGTACCGCTCATTGATCAGCTCTTCAATCTGCCGGACCATCCGGTTGAACTGGCGGGACAGCAGGGCAATTTCATCCTGTCCCCGGACCTCGACCATCACGTTGAAATTGCCGCGGCTGAACGCTTCCATCTTGCGGGTGAGCGCCTTGAGCGGGCGGGTGATCGCGTTGGACATCAGCGAGACGGCCAGAAGCGCGAACAGCACAAAGACCGACCCGAGCAATATGCTGACGTTGCGCGTCTTCTGCGCTGAAGCGTAGATCAGCCGGTACGGCGTCCATTTGACGAGTGTCCAACCGGTAGTCTGATCCATATCACCGATCACCATGTAGCGCTCGCCGCCCAGCACCCGGTCCAGGACGCCGTCTTCGTCCGCCCGGATGTCGGCCAGCCATTCCGTCAGAGGCGCCTGTTCGAAGAAAGCCGGGTCGCTCCAATAGAAAGGCCGTCCTTCGGCATCCGCCAATAGCAGTTGTTCCCCTTGAGCGAGGGCGACATCGCGTAAAATCTCATCGCGGCCTCCGGGGGAAAACAAAATCGTGAGCACCGCCATCGGTTCCCGCTCGAGCAGTGTCCGAATGACCCGGTGATAGGCGATGTAGCTGTCCTTCGTCCGGGCGTATCCGACGGACTCATCCAGCAGCAGCGTCTGAATCAGGCGGTTCGTGTCCCGATCCAGAACCATCTCCATCCATTTCTGTCTCGCGATCCGCCCCTCTTCATCCGACACAATGCGCACCGTCCGTCCCGGCTCGCCTTTGCTGATGGCGTAGTATTGGTTATGGGACGGCAGGTAAAAAAACAGGCTCTCGATGTCATTTCGGGAATGAAACATGCTGCGCACGTAATTCTCCAGAAAGATCTGGGCCGTGTAATCGCAGGTCCCGCACTCGGCCGCCTGGATCAGTGCGTCGTACTGCAGCCCGGGCGTCGACATCTGGTCGATTTCCGCGAAGTAGCGGACGATGTTTTTGTTGACCAGCATCAGGTTGCTCTTGCTGCCGGCAACGAAGGATTCTACCGACTGCCGTTCAATCATTTTGTAGGCGTCGGGTTCTATATCGTCATTTACATCGCCGGTCTGCAATCGGTGCCCGCCGACGTCATGGAAGCGGCCGTTGTGGACGGGGCGGGGCCGGTTCGCCGCTTCTTCAGCGTAACGCTGCCGCTGCTTGCGCCGTCGGTGACCATCGCCGTGTTCATGGCGCTCACCAACTCGATCAAAATTTTCGATGTCATCCTGTCCCTTACCGCCGGCGGTCCGGGTGGGTCCACGGTCAGCGTGTCGTATGACATCTACCGGGATACGTTCCAGAACAACATGTACGGGTACGGCACCGCGAAGGCGCTCGTGCTGTTCTTCGCCGTCATGATCATCACCGTCGTTCAGCTGGCCTACTTCAAACGGAGAGAGGTGGAGAGCTGATGAAGCGCGGAAAAATCGGACTTGCGCTGCTCGAATTGTTCATGATCGTTTCCGCCCTCGTGTTCCTGTATCCGATGTTTCTCGTGCTGATCAACTCGTTCAAGACCTTCGGCGAAGTGATGCGGAACGTGGTGGCGCTGCCGGAGAAGCTGACCCTGGAAAATTACATCTATGTGTGGAAGTTCATCGATTACCCGCAGTTGTTTCTCAACAACGTCATCATCACGGTAGTCGGGGTGGCCGGCATCATTGCCCTTTCATCCCTCGCCGCTTACAAGTTGTCCCGCACCGGAAGCAGGCTGAGCAACATCTTGTATCTGGTTTGCATTCTGCCGATGCTCGTCCCGTTCCAGAGCATCATGATCACCGTGCTCAAGCTGGCGAAGGACATGGGGCTGTCTGACAGCACCTGGGGGCTCGGCGTCATTTACTGGGGATTCGGCGTGCCGCTGGCGGTGTTTATCTATCACGGATTCGTCAAGGGCATCCCGCGGGAGTTGGACGAAAGCGCCATGATCGACGGCGCCTCTTCCTTCCGGACGTTCGGCACCATCATTCTGCCGCTTCTGAAACCGGTGACCACCACCGTCATTATCATCGACGTCATGTGGATATGGAACGACTTCCTGCTGCCGCTGCTCATGGTCAACAGCTCGCAATCGACGAAGACGCTGACCTTGGCGGCGTACACCTTCGTCGGACAGTACAATACCGATTGGCAGTATGCGATGACGGCCATGGTGATGGCGGTGCTGCCGTCCATCATCGTGTTCATGCTGCTGCAGAAACATATCGTGAAAGGCGTCGTGGCGGGCGCGGTCAAAGGTTGAATCGTCCGCTTGCAATCGGCAGTCTGCTTCGGGGATTAGCGGCCCGGGGCAGACTGCTTGTCTTTTTTGGGGCAAAGCCGTGCCGCAAGTCCCGAAAGCGATGGGTCTGCCGGCCCCGCGCAGTGTCGAATCGTTCTCATAAATAAGAAATGATTATCAAAAATCTTAAATGAAATTGAATGTTCCGAATTATTGATGTATGTTTGATTCACATGAGAACGATTTCATCATTTTGCGCATCATTGAAACACATCCAGATCCAACACCACATTGGAGGGATGCTTTCATGCGTCGACGTCGTCCGCTGTTCATGATGCTGGTGTGCCTTCTCTTGACAGCGCTTGCCGCGCCGGTACATGCCGCGGGAGAGAATGCCGATCGCGGCGGCAAGCCGGGGCAGCCGACCCGCGATCCGCAGCCGCCGGCATTTGCGGAAGTGTCGGTGCACGACCCGTCCATCGTCCGGCACGGCGGCACGTATTATGTGTTCGGCTCGCACATCGAAGCCGCGAAATCGACCGATCTGATGAACTGGACGCGGTTCACGAACGGCTACACGACGCCGGGCAACACGCTGTACGGCGATCTGTCCGCGAACCTGGCCGGCTCCTTCGCCTGGGCGGGCGAGAACGACGCCGACAGTCTCGGCGGCTTCGCCGTCTGGGCGCCCGACGTCTTCTGGAACGAACATTTCGTGAACGAAGACGGCACGAAGGGGGCGTGGCTGATCTACTACAGCGCGTCGTCGACCTATATCCGCTCGGCGATCGGCTTCGCCGCGTCGAAGCATATTGAAGGTCCCTACACCTACGTCGATACGATCGTCTATTCGGGCTTCACCCGCGACGAGGCGTACGACGCGAACAGCAGGGTGAACAAGAAGTGGACGAACACGAACCTGTCCGCGCTCGTCGAGAACGGTGTCCTGGACGGGCCGAATCCGGACTGGTTCAACGCGAACGGTTCGTACAACAACACCCAGTATCCGAACGCCATCGACGCGAACGTGTTCTATGACAAGGACGGCCGGCTCTGGATGACATACGGCTCATGGTCGGGCGGCATTTTCATTCTGGAACTGGACAAGCAGACCGGGCGGCCGATCTATCCGGGCGAGGACGGCACGACGCCCGACGGCCGGATGATCGACCGCTACTTCGGCACGAAGATTGCCGGCGGCTACACGAAATCGGGTGAAGGCCCGTACATCGTCTACGACCGGGAGACGGATTATTATTATCTGTACATGTCCTACGGCTGGCTCGGCTCGGACGGCGGCTACAACATCCGGGTGTTCCGTTCGAGACGGCCGGACGGGCCGTATGTGGACACGCTGGGGCAAAATGCCGTGCTGCCCGGCAACGTCGACCATACCCCCTACGGCATCAAGCTGATGGGCAACTTCCTGTTCGAGCGTCGCATCGGCGAACCCGGCGAAGGAATCGGCTACGGCTACGTCTCGCCCGGCCACAACTCCGTCTATTACGATAAGGAGACGGGCAAAAGGTTCCTCGTGTTCCATGCGCGCTTCCCCGGCAAGGGCGAAATCCATGAGGTCCGGGTTCATCAGCTCTTCCTGAACAAGAAGGGCTGGCCGGTCGCTGCGCCGTACCGTTATGCCGGCGAGAAGCTCGAGAAGGTGAACCGGCAGGATCTGATCGGAGAATACCGGTTCATCAACCACGGCAAGGCGTATTCGGAAGCCATCGAGCGGTCGGGCTACATCCGGCTGAACCCGAACAACACGATCAGCGGCGACGTCCAGGGCAGTTGGAAAAAGACGGGACACTTCGACGCGGAACTGACGATCGACGGCAAGACCTATTACGGCGTGTTCGTCAAGCAGTGGGATCCGGTTTCGGAAGCCTGGGTGATGACATTCACCGCCATCTCGGATGAAGGCGTGGCGATCTGGGGAAGCAAGCTGGAGGACCGCACCGAAGCGCAGATCGTGCAGGACATCGCGGCTGATCTTGCGCTCGGCGATACGAGCGGCGTCACCGGCAACCTGAATCTGCCGACGGAAGGAACACGCCGCGCGCGGATCGCCTGGACGACCTCCGATCCGGGCGTCGTAACGGAGACCGGCGTCGTGACGCGGCCGCCGGCGGGGGCAGAACCGGTTTCGGCCGTGCTGACCGCGACGATCACGTACGGCCCGGAGCGCGCGGTGAAGACGTTCCCGATCACGGTGCTGCCGCGCCGGCCGGCGACGCTGGCCGCGCACTACGCGTTCGAAGGCAATCTGGACGATGCTACGGAATCGTTCGCCTCCGGCACGCCAATCGGCGACCGGATCGACAGCGTCGGCGGGACGATCGGCTATGCCGAAGGGAAGATCGGCCGCGCCGCCGTGTTCGACGGTGCATCGGGCGTCCGGCTGCCGAACGGGCTGATTCAGGGCGACGCGTACTCCGTGTCGGTCTGGCTGAAGCCCGAGCAACTCACGATGTACACGACGACGTTCTTCGGCGCGCGAAATCCCGACAACTGGGTCAGCCTCGTGCCGCGCGGCCCGGCCGGCGGGCAGACGATGGTCTGGTCCGGCAGCGCGTGGTATGACGGCGCCGCGGGCCTCACAATCCCGACCGGCGAATGGTCGCATCTCGCGTTCACGGTGGACGGCGGGGAACTCGTCGTCTACGTGAACGGCGAAGAGCGGTTCAGGGGCGCGAACTTCCCGCACGTGTTCACCGTGCCGGACGCGGTCTTTGCGCTCGGCGTGAACTGGTGGGACCCGCCGTACCAGGGGTTGATGGATGAGCTGCGCATCTATGAAGGCGCGCTGCAGCCGTACGAAGTTGCCGCCCTCGCGGGCGCGGGCGGGTGATCAGCCGCGTAAAGCGCACACAACGGCATGTTGCAAGACACAAGCCGGCGGAAGGCCAAACGGTCCTCCGCCGGCTTCTCTCATTTATATTGAAAACTAATAAATTCGATAAGATCCTTTTCATTGAATCCTGTTCCACCCTGTGCTACTCTAAATAAATAATGCATACCTCTTTACTTGGAATAGAAACCGGAAAGCAACACAGCGAGGTGGAAACGTTGGTTCTTCACGAGACGAACAGCCCGTTCCGTCAGGATCAGGCGGAGCTGCTGAACAAGCTGCTGCCGACGCTGACGGACGGACAGCGCATCTGGTTGAGCGGCTATCTGGCCGCCTCCGTCGGCGCCGCCGCGGCGGTGTCCGCGCCTGCCGCGCCGCAGGCGGCGGCAGCGCTGGCTGAAGCGCAGCCCGCCGCGCCCGCGGCGCCCGCGCTGCCGAAGGAAGCGACCGTGCTCTACGGTTCGCAGACCGGCAACAGCAAGAAGCTGGCGAACCGGCTGGCCGAACGCCTGAAAGGCCAGGGATACGAGGTAACGGTCAGCGCGATGAACGATTTCAAGCCGAACACGCTGAAGAAAGTGGTCCGGCTGTTCATTGTCGTCAGCACGCACGGCGAAGGCGACCCGCCGGACAACGCGCTCGGCTTCTACGAGTTCCTGCACAGCAAGCGGGCGCCGCAGCTCGACGGCATGCCGTTCGCGGTGCTGGCGCTCGGCGACACGTCTTACGAGAAGTTCTGCCAGACCGGCAAGGACTTCGACAAGCGGCTCGAGGAGCTCGGCGGCAGACGGATCGCGCCGCGGGTTGACTGCGATGTCGACTTCGAAGATGCGGCGAACGGGTGGATGGACAGCGTGCTCGCCGCGCTGGCCGGCGAGGAGGCCGCAGCGTCGGCCGGACCGGCTCCGGCGGGAGCGGGTCCGGCCGCGGCAGCCGTCTCCGCGGCGGCGCCGGCAGCGATCGAATATTCCCGCTCGAATCCGTTCCGCGCCGCGGTGCTCGAGAACCTGAACCTGAACGGCCGCGGCTCCGCGCGCGAGACGCGCCACCTCGAGCTTTCGCTCGAAGGTTCGGGGCTGACCTATGAGCCGGGCGACGCCCTCGGCATCTATCCGGAGAATCATCCGCAGCTCGTCGAAGAGCTGATCGAGGCGGCGGGCTGGCGGTCGGACGAGCTTGTGCCGGCCGGCAAGGACGGAGAGCTGCCGCTCCGCGAGGCGCTCTCCCGCCATTACGAGATTACGCAGCTGACGAAACCGCTGCTTCAGCAGGCGGCGGAGCTGACCGGCAGCTCGAAGCTGAAGGAGCTGACGGCGCCGGGACAGGAGCAGGCACTGCGCGAATATATCGCGGGACGCGATCTCGTCGACCTGATCCGCGGCTTCGATCTGAAGGGCGTGCCGGCGAAGACGTTCGTGCCGCTTCTCCGCAAGATTCCGCCGCGGCTCTACTCGATCGCGAGCAGCCCGAAGGCTTACCCGGACGAAGTGCATCTGACGATCCGCAAAGTCGTCTACGAAGCGCACGGCCGCACGCGGTACGGCGTCTGCTCGACGTACGTCGCCGAGCGGGCCGAACCGGGCACGGAAATTCCGGTCTTCATCCAGCAGAACGAGAACTTCCGGCTGCCGTCCAACCCCGATACGCCGATCATCATGATTGGACCGGGCACGGGCGTTGCGCCGTTCCGGGCCTTCCTCGGCGAACGGGAGGAGACCGGCGCGTCCGGCAAGACGTGGCTGTTCTACGGCGATCAGCATTTCCTCACGGACTTCCTCTACCAGGTCGAGTGGCAGCGCTGGCTGAAGGAAGGCGTGCTGACGCGCATGGACGTCGCGTTCTCCCGCGATCAGGAGCAGAAGATCTACGTGCAGCACCGGATGCTCGAGCAGGCGAAGGAACTGTACGCATGGCTCGAGGAAGGCGCGGTCGTCTACGTCTGCGGCGACGAGTCGCGGATGGCGCATGACGTCCACGCGGCGCTGGAGACGATCATCCGCAGGGAAGGCGGTCTGAGCGAGGATGCGGCCGCCGAGTATCTGAAGCGGATGCAGCAGGAACGGCGCTATCAGCGCGACGTTTACTGACAGCCTGCTTGAAACGAAACTAGCGAAAGCGAGGCAACGTGACATGTTCGGAAACAACCTGCTGAATCCGAACAGCAAGCCCCACAGCGACGTCGAGGATATCAAGAAGCGGAGCAACTACCTGCGGGGCACGCTGGCGGAGACGTTCGAAGACCGGATTACCGGTTCGATTCCCGAAGATGACAACCGGCTGCTCAAGTTCCACGGCAGCTACATGCAGGACGACCGCGACCTCCGGAACGAACGGGCGAAGCAGAAGCTGGAGCCGGCCTACCAGTTCATGGTGCGGGTGCGTGCGGCCGGCGGCATCGTGACGCCGCAGCAGTGGCTGGTGATGGATGAGCTCGCGCGGAAATACGGCAACGGCACGATCCGGCTGACGACGCGGCAGTCGTTCCAGCTCCACGGCGTCATCAAGTGGAACATGAAGAAGCTGATCCGGGAAGTGAACGACGCGCTGCTCTCGACGCTTGCCGCCTGCGGCGACGTGAACCGGAACGTCATGTGCAACCCGAACCCGTACCAGTCGGAAGTGCACGCTGAAGTCTACGAGTGGGCGAAGAAAATCAGCAGCCACCTCGACCCGCGCACGCGGGCGTACCACGAAATCTGGCTCGGCGAGGAGAAGGTGTACGACAGCCGGGACGGCGCGGAGGAGGAACCGATCTACGGCCCGGTCTACCTGCCGCGCAAATTCAAGATCGGCATCGCCATCCCGCCGTCCAATGACGTCGACGTGTTCTCGCAGGATCTCGGGTTTATCGCGATCCACGAGGACGGCAAGCTGCTCGGCTTCAACGTCGTGGTCGGCGGCGGCATGGGCATGACCCACGGCGACCCGGCCACCTATCCGCAGGTTGGCAAGGTGATCGGGTTCACGGTGCCGGAGCGGGTCGTCGACGTGGCGGAAAAAGTCGTCACCATCCAGCGCGACTACGGCGACCGGGCGGTGCGGAAGCACGCGCGCTTCAAATACACGATCGACGACCGCGGGCTCGACTGGCTGATCGGCGAGCTGCACAAGCGCCTCGGCTGGGAGCTGGAACCGGCGCGGCCGTACCATTTCGAGCACAACGGCGACCGCTACGGCTGGGTGAAGGGCGTGGGCGGCAGATGGCATTTCACGCTGTTCATCCAGAACGGCCGGGTCAAGGATGATGACGACTACAAGCTGATGACCGCGCTGCGGGAGATCGCGAAGGTCCATACGGGCGACTTCCGGCTGACGCCGAACCAGAACCTGATCATCGGCAGCGTCACGAGCCAGAAGAAGAAGAAAATCGAGGAGATCATCGCGGCGTACGGCATCACGGACGGGAAAAATTACTCCGCGCTGCGCCGGAACTCGATGGCCTGCGTCGCGCTGCCGACGTGCGGCCTCGCGATGGCGGAGTCGGAGCGCTATCTCCCGACGCTGCTGGACAAGATCGAGCCGATCCTGGAGGAAGCGGGCCTGAAGGATGAGGATATCGTCATCCGCATGACCGGCTGCCCCAACGGCTGCGCCCGCCCGGCGCTGGCCGAGCTGGCATTCATCGGCAAGGCGGTCGGCAAGTACAACATGTACCTGGGCGGCGGCTTCGCCGGACAACGGCTCAACAAGCTGTACCGGGAAAATATCGGCGAGGAAGAAATTCTGCGCGAACTGCGCCCGATTCTGTTCCATTACGCGAAGGAGCGGCGGGAAGGCGAGCGTTTCGGCGACTTCTGCATCCGCGCGGGCTATGTGAAAGAAGTCAAAGACGGACGCGATTTTCATCATTGATCGGATCATACGGTCAATCCGGAGATGTTCATTCCGGGCTGGCCGTTTTCTTTTTTCGCCTGTTCACGCCGCAGATCTTTTTTGGGGCAGACTATGAGCGGGTTGACATCGCGGATGGGCCGATCTATATTGTTAAAGTGTATAAATTTTAAATAGATGAACTAAAACGGGGTGTCACCATGGAGTCGGATGTCCGCAGGATCGCCGCGTCGCTGGTGAGACTGCAGAAGCAGCTCAATACAGCCCTGGCGCAGCATCCGGAGATGCCGGTTACGCTGCCGCAGCTCATGCTGCTGAACATGACGTTGCATCACGGGTCGATCAGGCTGACGGCGCTGGCCGAGAAAATCGAGGTGAAACCGAGCGCCGTGACCGTGATGGTCGACCGGCTCGAGAAGCGCGGGCTCGCGCAGCGGGTTCAGGATCCCGACGATCGCCGCGCCGTGCGGGTCGAGCTGACGGAGGAGGGCCGGGAAGTGCTGCGCAAGGCGAGCGACCTGCGGAGCGAGCTGCTCAGCCGCTTTGCGGATCGTCTGAATGAGGGAGAAGTTCGGCAGCTTGCGGATCTGCTCGAACGGCTGGCAGCAGCGGATACGTGATCCGATCCCGGACGCCGGCGGCACCTTGGGAGTGAGGAGAGAACAACATGGAAGAACTGTCACACAAGCGCAAAATGGCCATCATGGCCGCCATTCTGGCGGCGATGTTCTTTGCCGCCATCAACCAGACGATCGTCAGTACGGCGATACCGCGCATCATTGCCATACTGCAAGGGATGGAACATTATACCTGGGTTATTACGATTTTCATGCTGACCTCGACCATTGCGACGATCCTGGTCGGGAAACTGTCCGACATCTACGGGCGCAAGCCGTTTCTGCTCGGCGGCATCCTGATCTTTCTGGTCGGGGCATTCTTGTGCGGGCTGTCGCAAAATATTTTTCAACTGATCGCCTACCGCGGCATTCAGGGCATCGGCGCCGGCATCATCATGTCGACGGCCTTCACCGCCGTCGGGGATCTGTTCGCGCCGCGCGAGCGCGGCAAATGGAGCGGCATCATGATGTCCGCTTTCGGTTTCTCCAGCGTGATCGGCCCGACGCTGGGCGGATGGCTCGTCGACCACATGGACTGGCACTGGCTGTTCTGGATTTTCCTGCCGCTCGGAATTGTCGCGTTCGTCCTGATTCTGGCGCTGTTTCCGAAGACGGCGCGGCGCGAGTCCGAGACGATCGACTATCTCGGATCGCTGTTCCTCAGCCTGACGATCATCGCCATCCTGCTCGGGTTCTCCTGGGCCGGAACGCGCTATGACTGGGGTTCGCGGGAAATCATCGGACTGTTCGCGGCGGCGATTGTCTTCGGGATTATTTTCCTGCTGGTGGAAAGAAAGGCGAAAAGCCCCGTGCTGCCGCTTTCGCTGTTCCGCAACGACATCGTCACGCTCTCGAACATCATCGGCTTCCTGATGAACGCCGGCATGATGGGTGCGCTCATCTACATTTCGTTCTTCGTGCAAGGCGTCGAAGGCATCGCGCCGACATACGCCGGCTATGTGACGATGCCGATGTCGATTACGATGGTGGTCATGAGCACCGTCATCGGCCGGATGATCACGAAATCCGGCAAGTACAAGCGATACGCCCTGCTCGGTATGCCGATCATGGTGGCGGGCATGCTGATCATGGCGTTTATGGACAGTGTCTGGCTTGCCGTGGCCGCGATGATCACGTTCGGCATCGGACTCGGCGTCGGCATGCCCGTCTTCTCCCTGACGGTGCAGAACGCGGTCAGCCCGGCCGATCTCGGCGTCGCGACCGCTTCCTCGCAGCTCTTCCGCAACCTCGGCGGCACGATCGGGATCGCCGTGCTCGGGACGGTCATGTCGACGAGCCTCAGCTCGAACCTGAAGGAGAAAATGGCGCAGAGCGGAGCCGCAGCGGCGCAGCTTGACGAGGAGACAAGGTCGCATTTGTCCGCGCTGATGGATCCGAACATGCTTCTGGATCAGCCGAAGCTGAAGGAAGTCATCGCGTCGTTCCCGGCGAATGTGCAGCCGATCGCCGAACAGGTTGTTAACGCGTTGAAGGATGCGCTGTCTTCGTCGCTGACAGTCGTCTTCCTGTGGGGCACGGCGATCGTCGCCGTGGCCGGCGTGCTGACGGTTTTCCTGCGGGAAATTCCGCTTCGCACGTCGAACAGGCTGCCGCAGGAAGGCGCGGACAAGGAGCGTTCCGCGGAGCTTCACCCGGCCCGTTGACGGACGGGCGGCTATGGCCGGCAGGGGATCGGCAGGTCCCCCGCCGGTTCTTTTTTATGAAAAGAAAGCGGATACAATTTTCACAAAATCGACCTTATACTTTGCCCCACATCAATGATACAATGGCGCTGTGGCAATACTTGGACCATGGCGCCGGCCGAAGGCGTCCGAACACATGGTTGACGGAGGGATGAGGCATGAGCAGAACCATCCATGTACCGGAAAATCCCGTATCGCATTTTCTGTTCAACAGCACCCGTTCGGCCTGGATCTGGCTGATCGTGCGGCTGTATCTCGGCTGGAAGTGGTTGGACGCCGGCTGGCACAAGATCAATTCAGACACCTGGGTCGGGAAGAACGCCGGCAAGTCGCTCGAAGGCTTCGTCAAAGGCGCGCTCGCCAAGGCGGAGGAAGGGCAGGATGTGACCGGCTGGTACGCATCGTTCCTGGAGAACGTCGTCCTGCCGAATGCGAAGGTGTTCAGCTACATGGTCGCCTTCGGCGAGACGCTCGTCGGCCTCGGCCTCATTCTCGGCCTGCTGACCGGCATTGCGGCGTTCTTCGGCTCGTTCATGAACGTCAGCTTCCTGTTCGCCGGAACGCTGAGCACGAACCCGCTGCTGTTCATTCTGGCGACCTGGCTCGTGCTGGCCTGGAAAGTGGCCGGCTGGTACGGTCTCGACCGCTGGGCGCTTCCGTTCCTCGGCACGCCGTGGGGCAGGGTCAACCGATAGATTCACCGATCCAACGGCAGGCAAAAGGCTGCGATGCACACAAGCATCGCAGCCTTCTTTCATGTTCCGGGCCGGCACAGCGTTCCGGGCAGGCCGATCCGCCCGGCGACGAGGCGGCGTTCGGCGTCCCGGAGGCCGTACAGCGCCATGATGCGCCGGTCGATCGCCTCGTACAGTTCCCGGCGCCCGGCCGGATCTTCGCAGGCGATCAGCCGGTCGACGAGCGCGGCGATCCGGTCCTGCTCCGCCGGCGGGCAGGCCGGGAGCGGCAGCGCTTCGATGTGGCGGCGCAGCACCTTGACGGAAGCGTGCGCGTAGGTGTGATAGAACCGGGCGGGCCGGGAATTGAGCGCGGCGAGCACGTATTTCATGCGGTAGCCGGGCGCGCGCGGAATGATGATGTTCGCGCTGTTGAGCGTAAGCGTCCGCCGGTCGTCGTAGGCGAACACGAGATCCGCGTTGATGAACCGGTAGATCAGTTTCTCCGGGGCGCGGTAGAGCGGCTCGGGCGCGGTCTGCTGGTACCGGTCCGGGTCGAATCGGATGTACCGCCCCGAATGGCGGATGCTGTATACGGACACATCGGCGCCCCGCAGCACCGGTTCCCACCCTTCGGGCACCCGGCCGTCCGGGAATTCCCGCACATGGGCGCGGTTGTCGCCGGTGACGATGCCGAGCGCGAAGTCGCACCGGTCCTTGAGATACCAGACGCCGGGCGCGGCGCGCATCCGCTCGAGGACGGCCTGTTCCGCGTCCGCGGCGCGCACGTTGAACGCGCAGCCCGGGTTCGCCCGGAACCGCCGCTGCGGAATGGCGTCCGCCCGGCCGCGGCCGTCCCGGACGGTGACGGCGTGCCCGGAGCCGGGCGGACGCTTGCGCAGCGTCAGCGTGACGGCCGGGCTGCTGACGCCCGCGAACGGATTGCCGGCCAGCGTGATGCCGAGCATTTCGGTCTGCTCCGCGATGAGGCGGCGCGCCTCGGCATGCCGGTCGACCGTAAGCAGCGATTCCGGCAGGACGTAGGCGAGCAGCCCGCCGTCCTTCAGCATCGACAGGCCCGCCTCGATGAACAGGCCGAACGATTCCGTCCCGAAGCTTGCCGCGGTGCGGAACCGGCGCTTGAACCGCTCCGCCTCTTCCGGGGCGAACCGATAGCCCCAGGGCGGGTTGCCGATGACCAGGTCGTACCGGGCGCTGCAGGGGTCTTCGGGATGTCCGGAAAGGGCGCGCAGCGCGTCTTGCCGCCGGATCGGGAAGCCGGCCGGCATGCCGCCGCCGTCGGGCTCGGCGAGCAGGGCGAGGTTCAGCCGCGCCAGATGGACGGCTGTCCCGTCGATGTCGAAGCCCGCTAGCGCGCCATGCTCCCGCAGCGTCCGGTCGGCTTCGCGGGCGCTCAAGCCCCGGGCGGTGAGCCGGCGTTTCAGCGCGAGGTAGACGCGGATCAGAATGTTGCCCGACCCGCAGCACGGGTCGATGACGCGGGGCAGGCCGGCATCTTCCGGCCAGACGTCCAGCACTTCGCCCGCAAGCGATTCGACGATCGCGGAGGGCGTGTAGTAGGCGCCGGTCTGCTTGCGCCGGCGCAGGCGGGCGAGCGACAGATGGACGAGGCCGAGCAGGTCGTCGCCCTCCGCGTACGCGGCGGGCAGCCGCGCCAGCTCGCGCAGCCTGCGCCGCGCGTCCGCGTCGAGCGGGGGGACGCCGTCCTCCCGGGCCTCGTCCTCGCCGCCTCGCCCGCACAGCCCGTCGAGCAGGGGCGCGAAGCCGCCGGCATCCAGCCGGCCGTCCAGGAACCGCTCGGCCAGGCTGGCCCCGCCGGCTTCGGGCTGCGCGGGCAGATGCCCGCGGCTCACGAGCAGCTTCAGCGCCAGCTCGAGGAGCGCGAGCCGCGGATCGAGCCGGTCCGCGGCGATCTCGGCCGCCTGCCTGGCCAGCCGCTCATGCGCTTTCGTCCGGACGTAGCCCGCCGGAACGAACGCGCCGTCCGCCGCCGTCTTGTTGCGGCGGCTCCGGAGCCGCGCCGTGCGGCCCGAAGCGAGCGCTTCCTTCAGCGCTTCGACTTCCGCGCGGTCGAAGGCGAGCGTCCGGCCGCTGCGGATGCCGCACAGCCGCCCGGCTTTCGTCCAGTTGCGCACCGACGCGACCGAGATGGACAGGATGCGGGCCGCTTCGGCGGCCGAGATCAGCTCCTTCATGGCGTGCACCCCCTTTTCCGCCAACCCGTCAATCTCCCTTGATGATCTCCATTATAGCGAAAAATGTCGGCCTCAACGCGTGGCTCAAAGGCCGGGTCCATCGGTTCAATTTCCGAACATCTAAGATTTTGAAAGAAAAATCTATAATTGTTCAACTCCACATTCTTACAGCAGGTGATATATAAAGAAGATGAGGATTGTAAGCGCTTCAAATTTTTATGGATTGGAGGCCGATACATCTTCATGAGAAGCAGACTGCGAAAACATCTGGCATCGTTGCTGGCGCTTGTCATGCTGATTCCCGGCGGATTTGCTGTTCCGCTGACCGCGTCGGCGGCGGACGATCCCGCGGTCGTCTACCACGAGACGTTCGCGAGCGGGATCGGCAAGGTCAAGAAGTCCGGCAACCCGGAGCTGCATCTGACCACCAACTTGTACTACCCCGGGAACGAAGACGGCGGAGCCTTGTACGTGACGAACCGTACAAACGATTGGGATGCGGCAGATGTATATTTTGAAGACATCGGACTGCAAGTGGGGAACACCTATACCGTCACCGCGTCGGTTTATGTGGATGCGTCCGAGACTGTCAATCCCGATACCGCGGCCGCCATCACGATCGTCCCCAAAGAAGGCATGGCGGATTATGACAACCGGTTGTGGAAGCAATTGCCCGTCAAGCCGGGCGAGGCGGTGACGCTCACCCAGACGTTCACCGTTGAAGACAGCGACAGAAACATCCGGATTCAAACCACGGATACTATCTCCTTCTACATCGGGGATATCCGGATCGAGCAGGTCGGAAGCGGTGGAAATGAGCCGGCAGTCGTCCTCAGCCAAAGTTTCGAGGACGGCAAGTATGACGGCTGGGGCCTCACATCGTGGCTGGAAAACTCCGGCGGCACTTTTGAAGTGTCCGGGGATTATGCTTCCGATGGCGCAAAATCGCTGAAACTGACCAAACGCCAAAGCCGGAACAGCCAACCGCTGCTGAATCTGACCGGCGTCATGAAGCCGGGACGCACGTACGATGTCTCGCTGAACGTGAGACTCGGAGCAGGTTCCGGACAATTCCATATTGCCTCCAAGATCAATTCGCCGCTGCTGGACAACCAGTACCCGTGGCTGGTCGGCAACCAGGACGTCACGGCGAACGATTGGACGACGTTCGCGGCCAAGGGAGTCGAGATTCCGGCCGACACGAGCGAAGTGCTGCTCTGGATCGAGTCGGCCGAGAGCAACACGCTGACCTCGGATATTTACATCGACGAAGTGCTGATCGTGGACGTCACTTCCGGCGGCGAGGATCCGGGTGATGTCGATAAGAGCGGCATTTTCGACGATTTTGAGAGCGGCATCGGGAACTGGGTGCGCCGGTTCGGCGCGGGCGGCATCGAGGTGACGCAGGAGGACAACCACACCGAGGGCGGCAAGCACAGCCTGAAGACGACCGCTTCGGCCCAATACGACGGTCCGCTGCTCGATGTGCGCGGCAAGATGGCCCGCGGTCATCAGTATGAACTGTCGGCTTGGGTGAAAATGGCCCGGGGCGAAGAACCGACGGTTATCCGGATCAGCGTCCAGTACGGTGAAAACAGCTTCGCGAACGTATCCCCGGACGTGACGGTGACGGACGGGGAGTGGGTGAAGCTGAGCGGCACCTATACGCAGTCCGTGACGCCCGGCGAGTATCTGAACGCCTATGTGGAAGTGGCGAACGATTACGGCGGGCCGCGCACCTTCCTGATCGACGATTTCGAGCTGAAATACATCGGGCCGGTGGCCGGACCGAATCCGGATTTCTCGCTTCCGGCGATCAAGGACATCTACAAGGATCATTTCCTGATCGGCAGCATCATGAACCCGGGCAATTTTGACGATGAGATCCGGTCGAAGATGTTGAAGCATCACTACAATCTGCTGACCGCGGAGAACGCGATGAAGCCGGAGTACGCCTACAAACCGGGCACCCGGGAGTTCGACCTGACGGACGAGATCGCGCTGGCCGAGCAGGCCATCGCGAACGGCTTCAAGGTGCACGGCCACGTTCTCGTCTGGCACGCGCAGTCGCCGAACTGGCTGCATACGCAGGTGGACGCCAGCGGCAATCCGCTTCGGGATGCGGACGGCAACATTCTCTATCTGGACAGGGAAGAGGCGCTGAACAATCTCCGCACCCACATCCGGACCGTCGTCGAGACGATCGGCGAACGGGTGATCTCTTGGGATGTCGTGAACGAAGCGATGAATGACAACCCGCCCAACCCGGCGGATTGGCGCGATTCGCTGCGGCGATCGGGCTGGTATTACGCCATCGGCCCGGACTATATCTACGAAGCGTTCAAGACCGCGAGAGAAGTGATTGACCGGCACGGCTGGAACATCGAGCTGTACTACAACGACTACAACGATGACAACCAGAACAAGGCGACGGCTATCGCCAACATGGTCCAAGAGCTCAACGAGCGGTACGCGGCGGAAACGAAAAGCGACAAGAAGCTCATTGACGGCATCGGCATGCAGTCGCACTACAACCTGAACACCAACCCCGACAATGTGCGGGCATCCATCGAGCGGATCATCGGCCTCGGCTTGAAGGTCGGCGTCACCGAGCTGGACATCATGGCCGGTTCGAACGGCACGATCACCGAGGACCAGGCGATCCGGCAAGGCTATCTGTACGCGCAGCTGTTCCAACTGTACAAGGAATATGCCGATCATATCACGCGCGTCACCTTCTGGGGCGTCGACGACGGCACAAGCTGGCGGTCGGAGAACAGCCCGCTGCTGTTCGACGGCCGTTTTCAGGCGAAACCGGCGTACTACGCCGTCATGGATCCCGCCAAGTTCATCGAAGAGCATCCGCCGGCGGAAAAAGAGTACCAGGAAGGCACCGCTTCGTACGGCACGCCCGCCGTGGACGGTACGGAGGAAGCGGTCTGGAGCCGGGCGGAGGAGCTGCCGATTACACGCTTCCAGACGGCGCACAACGGCGCAACCGGCACGGCCCGGGTGCTCTGGGATGACCGGAATCTGTACGTGCTGATCAAGGTTCAGGATACCGTGCTGGATCAGACGAGCGATCTGCCGTACGAACAGGATTCCGTCGAAGTTTTCCTCGACGAGACGAACAGCAAGGCGCCGTCCTACGGCCCGGGGATCGGCCAGTACCGGGTCAACTACGAGAACGCCGCCACGTTCAATCCGGAAAGCATCGCCGAAGGGTTCGAGTCCGCGGTCGTCGTGAACGGCACGAACTATACCGTCGAGATGAAAATTCCGTTCAAGACGATCACGCCGGCGAACGGCAGCAAGATCGGATTCGACGCGCAGATCAACGACGCGAAAGACGGCGTGCGCCAGAGCGTGGCGATCTGGAACGACCTGACGGGCCAGGGCTGGCAGGATCCGTCCGTATTCGGCGTGTTGACCCTGACCGGCAAGCCGCAAAGCGGAGGCGGTCCGTCGCCAACGCCGCCGGCGTCCGCTCCGGAGCCGGACGTGGCGGAAGACGGCACCGTGACCGTCAAACCGACGATCGCGAACGGCCGGGCAAAGGCGAGCCTGGGCAGCGGCACGCTCTCGCAGGCGCTTGAACTCGCGGCGGCGGACGACAACGGCCGCAAGATCGTCGTCCTGGACATTGACGCGGAAGACGCTGAAGCCATCGACGTGGAATTGCCGGCCGGGTTCCTGGCCGGTGACGAGCCGTATGTCATCCGGCTCAAAACGCCGCTGGGCATCGTCGACTTGCCGTCGAGCATGCTGGCGGGCATTGCAGAGGATGCGGAGACGATCACCATCTCCATTTCCGGAGCCGACGACCTCGAACTGGATGAGGCCGTGCGCAACCGGATCGGCGATCGGCCGGCGATCAGCCTGAATGTGCTGGCGGACGGCGAAGCCATCGCCTGGAACAACCCGAACGCGCCGGTCACCGTGTCCATCCCGTACGAGCCGACGGCGGAAGAGCTCGCGAATCCGGGTCATCTCGTCGTCTGGTACATTGACGGAGATGGCCGCGCAACGGCCGTGCCGAACGGCCGCTACGACGCCGAATCCGGCGCCGTCGTGTTCCGCACGACCCATTTCAGTGTCTATGCCGTCGCTTACGTCGTGAAGACGTTCGACGACATTGACCGGGTGCCGTGGGCGAAGCAGGCGATCGAAGCGATGGCTTCCCGCGACATGATCGACGGAAGCGGCGGTTCAAACTTCGATCCGCACGCCTTCGTTACCCGCGCCGAATTCGCCGCCCTGCTCGTCCGCGCGCTCGAACTGAAGGATACGGGCAAAACCGTCGCGATGTTCAGCGATGTGGCGAAGACGGACGAATTCTATGACGAAGTGAGGATTGCCAAACAGCACGGCTTCGTCAGCGGAAACCTGCTCAACCGGTTCAATCCGAACAGCCCCATCACCCGCCAGGACATGATGGTGATGGTTGATCTGGCGCTCCGGGCCGCAGGCAGACCGCTTCCGGAAGGCGGCTCTCTCCTCCGGTTCAAGGATGCCGGCGACGTGGCCGCATATGCCCGGAGCAGCGCCGAGAAGCTGGTGGCGGCGGGAATTGTGCAGGGAGCAGGCGGCACGCTCAATCCCGGCAACCGTCTGACGCGCGCGGAAGCCGCCGTCATCCTGTACCGGATCTGGGCGCACTGAGCGAAAAACGCATGGAAGTGAAACGGGGCCGTCCCCCAGGCAGCCTTGGCTGCCGGGGAACGGCCCCTTGCTTGTGCGCGTTATTTCTTCACAATCGGAATCCAAACCTCGCAGCGGTAATCGGGGGCGGACGAATCTCCGTCCAGGTAAACTTCCAGCTCCGGTCCGTGGGCATGCTCGTAGTTCGTCGACGGGAACCACTCCGGGAAGATACGCCGAAAAGTTTCTTGCACGGAACCCGGCACCGGACCGACCGCCGTGAATACGGCCCAGGTGAGGGGCGGCACCGTGTAGACGGTCAATTCATCCCCCGCCGGTTCCGAACCGGCTTCGACGCCGATCATGTACGAGAGTTCTTCCTGGCCGGGATTCATGGGCAGACAGACGCCCATCGCCATTTTGCCGGTGCGCGATTCGAGCCGCGGGATCCAGCCGTCCGCATAACCGTCGTGCCAAAATTTCGGGATCTCCCGGAGATTTTCGCCATCCCGGCACGTCGTGTCCAACACCTTCCCGATGATCCGGAACGCTTCCCGATCGACAATCCGGTAATCCATCGCATGAACTCCTTTCAAGGATAATTGGAATTCCATGCGGGGGAAGGCTTTGAGCCGAACGCCGGGATTGCGGGCTTCGGACGGCGGGATGCCGTGCAGCCTGCGGAACGCCTTGGCGAACGATTCCGGCGAATCGTACCCGTACTTGAGCGCGACATCGACGACCCGGTTCTGCGTCGATGCCAGCTCCTGCGCCGCCAGCGTCAGCCGCCTGCGCCGGATGTACTCTGTTACCGTAATTCCCGTCACCATATGGAAGAGCCGGTGGAAATGGAACGCCGACGAGTAAGCCGCCTTGGCCGCCTCCTCGATGCTGACCCCGTCTTCCAAATGATGCTCGATGTAATCCAGTGCCCGGTTCATTCTGTCCAGCCAATCCATCCGCATCGTCCTCCTCATCCACCGTAACATGAGAGGTTCCAAAGCCGCCTGTTCAGGCTTGCTCTCCGATGACAGATGGCGGCGATGGCGCCGGTTCAGCCGAAGAACGCTTCGAGCTGTTCCTTCACCTGATCGTTCGCATTGCCGACGACCGTGACGCGGCGCGGCTTGCCGAACAGCGTCTGGATCGGCTCGGGATACACTTGCGAGATGTTCCGCAGCCGGATCGCCTCGTCGAACTTGGCGGGATGGGCGGTGGACAGCGAGACCGTGACCTCGCCTTCGTCCGACCGCTTGTCCGCTGCCGCGACGCCGCAGGCGGTGTGCGGATCGAGCAGATAGCCGTACGATTCGTAATAGCGGGCGATCGTGTCGAGACATTCCTCGTTCGACACGCTGTATGCGGCGAAGTCTTCCCGCACCCGGCGCAGCATATCCTGCGGCACTTCGATCCGGCCTTCGGACTTGAACCGTTCCATCAGCGCTGCGACCGTGCCGGTATCGCCGTCATACAGGTAGTACAGATAGCGCTCGAAATTGCTCGCCACCTGAATGTCCATGGACGGGCTGTACGTGCCGCGGAATTCGCCGGGCTGATAGACGCCGCTTGCGACGAAGCGGGCGAGAATGTCGTTCTCATTCGTCGCGAGCACGAGCTTGCCGACCGGCAGCCCCATCCGCTTCGCGATGTAGCCGGCGAAGATGTCGCCGAAGTTGCCGGTCGGCACGCTGAAGTTGACCGGGCCGGCATGCCCCTGTTCCGCCAGACGGAAGTACGCGTAGAAATAGTAAACCGTCTGTGCAAGAATGCGGGCGATGTTGATCGAGTTGATGGCGCGCAGATGATACTGCCGCTTGAACGGAACGTCCGCGAACAGTTCCTTGATGATGCGCTGGCAGTCGTCGAACGTGCCTTCGACGGCGAGGTTCAGCACATTGTCGTCCTGCACCGTCGTCATTTGCAGCTCCTGCACCCGGCTGACCTTGCCGTGCGGGTGGAGGATGCAGATCTTGATGCCTTCCTTGCCGCGCACGCCTTCAATGGCCGACGCCCCGGTGTCGCCGGACGTCGCGCCGAGGATGTGGATGACGGAACCGGTCTTCCGCGAGACGTACGCGTACAGGTTGCCGAGGAACTGCAGCGCCACGTCCTTGAAGGCGAACGTCGGGCCGTGGAACAGCTCCAGCACATGCAGATCGTCGCGCAACTTCACGACCGGCGTGACGTGCGGATCGCGGAATGTCGCGTAGCTGTCATTGACGAGCCGCTCCAGCTCTTCTCGCGGGATGTCTTCCTCCATGAACAGCGCCAGAAGCTCCAGCGCCAGCTCGGGGTAGGACAGCTTCCGCCACGCCTTGAGCGCGTCGTCCGACAGCCGCGGCAGCCGCTCCGGCACGAGCAGCCCGCCGTCGTCCGCGAGCCCCATCAGGATGGCGTCGGTGAATCCGATCGGGGCGACCCCGCCCCGGGTGCTGATATACTTCATATCGATCTCCTTGTCGCAGCATTGAGTGTGAAGCGGCCGCCGGCGCACGCCTGCCCGCTTCCTCCATGCCCCCTATTGTACATCAGGATGCCCGTTCCGGTCGACTCCTCGCGAGATGAGGGGCAGGGGGCGGATATGGTGCAAATATGCACTACCTGCGGGCGATTTTCGCAGAGGGCGGCGGATCTGGTGCAAAAATGCACCACGTGCCCGTGAACAGAGGATCAAGCGCGGAAAGGCGGGCAGCCGCGAAATTTTTTTTGCATCAAATCCATTATCGAAACGGGCGGACATGGGGTAAAATATAGAGGGTTATGCAATCAATGGGGAGTGGAAAACCATGGCGAACGACGAACTGATATTGACTCCGGAAGGGTACAAACAGCTGGAGGAAGAGCTCCGCGAGCTGAAAGGCCCGAAGCGCAAGGCGCTCGCCGAACGGCTCAAGGTCGCGATCAGTTACGGCGATCTCCGCGAGAACAGCGAATATCATTCCGCGAAGGAAGAGCAGGCGTTCATGGAGACGCGGATTCTGCAGCTCGAGCGGATGCTGCGGACCGCCAAGGTGGTCAGCCCGGACGAGGCGGGCGACGGCTCGGTCCAGATCGGCTCGACCGTCCTCGTGCACGACCTCGAATTCGACGAGAAGATCGAGTATCGGATCGTCAGCCCGGCGGAAGCGAACGTGGGCGAGAACAAAATTTCGTACGAGAGCCCGCTCGGCAAGGAACTCATCGGCAAGAAGGCCGGCGACAAGGTGAGCGTCACGGCTCCGATGGGCGTCATCGAATACAAGGTGCTTGAGGTCAAAAGCTGAGTTCCCGCATCACCCTGCGCGGCGCTCGCGCCTTCGCCGGGGTTGCCTGTCCCGCGCTTCAATATGTTACTATAGAGAGAAGCATTACGGGCCGGCAGGCCTGAACAGGGGAATCGGACATGGCCAACAGCATTCAGCAGTTCAAGGCGGATTTCTTCAAGGCGCTGGCGCATCCTTTGCGAATCCGCATTCTCGAGATTCTCTGCGAAGGCGACCGCAGCGTGAACGAAATCCAGAACCTCCTGCGATCGGAAGGCTCGACCGTTTCGCAGCAGCTCGCCGTGCTCCGGAACAAGAATGTCGTGTACGGGGTGAAAGAGGGGACGACGGTCGTCTACTCTTTGCGGGATCCGCTGATCAAAGATTTGCTGCAGGTGGCGAGACAGATTTTCGACAACCATCTGATCGACCAGATTCAATTGCTCGAAGAGATTCGCAACGAACCGTTGTGAATGGCAGAAGAGGCAAGAACGGCCCGGGTTCCAATGGCGGAATCCGGGCCGTTCCGCGTCTTTCGGGCAGGCTGCGGGCTCCAAGCTTCGCCCGGACAGTCCGGAGCGGACAAGAATCGGAAATTCGGGGCGCCGCGTCCGTTTTCGCGCGAATTCCGCCTTTGACAGGAAGAAAGAAGCGGGAGTAGGATACATCTTGTGTTTCTTATATTTGAAAATTTAAATATTTAGATAAACATAAATACAGAGAAAAGAGGCGCATCCGGGTTGCAACCTACGGACAGCACAGGCGGATACGGGTGGGAGAAATTCCGCAGGGATCTGGTCTCCGGCATCATCGTCGGACTGATCGCCATCCCGCTCGGCATGGCGTTCGCCATCGCTTCCGGCGTCGAGCCGGAGTACGGATTGTACACGACGGTGGCCGCGGGCGTGCTGATCTCGCTGCTGGGCGGTTCCCGCTACCAGATCGGCGGGCCGACCGGCGCCTTCATTCCGGTGCTGCTCGCCATCGTGCTGGAGCACGGCTACGAGCGTCTGCTGACCGCCGGCTTGCTGGCCGGCATCCTGCTCGTGATCATGGGGCTGCTCAAGGCCGGCTCGATCATCGCGTATATTCCGAAAGCGGTGACGGTCGGCTTCACCGCGGGCATCGCGGTCATCATTTTCACGGGCCAGATCGGCAATTTCCTCGGACTTCAGGGGATGCGGCAGCACGAGTTCTTCCTGCAGAATATCGGGGAAGTGCTGCGGCGGCTGCCCGCCGCCAGCCTCGAGAGCGTCTGCGTCGCGTCGGTCTGCCTTGCCGTGATGCTCATCCTGCCGCGCGTGACGACGAAGATTCCGCCGGCGCTTGCGGGCATTGCCGCCGCCACGGCGGTTTCCCTGCTGCTGTTCGATGGCCGGACCGCGACGATCGAGTCGGTCTACGGCGCGATTCCGTCGTCGCTGCCGGCGCTTGCGCTGCCGGATCTGTCGTGGGGGACCATCGTGACGATGCTGCCGTCCGCCCTGCTGATCGCCGCGCTCGGCAGCATCGAATCGCTGCTGTCGGCCGTCGTCGCCGACGGCATGACGGGCACGCGCCACAACAGCAACCGCGAACTGGTCGGGCAGGGCATCGCGAACATCGTCACGCCGCTGTTCGGCGGCATCCCGGCGACCGGCGCGATCGCCCGCACCGCGGCCAACATCCGGACGGGCGCCGCTTCCCGGATGTCCGGCGTCATCCACGGCGTCGTCGTGCTGCTCGTGCTCGTCCTGCTCGCCCCGCAGGCGTCGAAGATCCCGCTCGCGGCCATGGCTCCGGTGCTGATGGTCGTCGCCTGGAACATGAGCGAGCGGCGGGCCTTCAAGGAACTGCTGCGGAAGCGGTCGCCGGAGTCGGTCGTGCTCGTCGCGACGTTCGCCCTGACCGTGTTCATCAACCTGATTGCCGGCGTCGGCTGCGGCCTCGCGCTCGTGCTGCTGTACCGGCTTCGCGAAGCGGTCCGGAGGCGCGGCGCGGTCCGTACGCCCGCCGGCGCGGTCGCCGATTCCGTCCCGCTGTCCAGGCGGAGAGGGCGCGGATGACCGGCTGTCAAGGCCGCAGAATGACCTTGATGCAATGCTGTTTCCGCTGTGCGAAAATCTCATATCCCTGCTTCGCTTCCGAGAGCGGCATCACGTGGGTCACGATGTCGCTCGGGTCGAGGCGGCCCTGCTTCATCAGGTTGTAGACGAGGGGCATGTAGTGGACGACCGGTGCAAGGCCGCCTTTCATTGTAATGTTTCGGGAGTAAATTTCCCCGTAGGGAAATCCGTTGTAGCGCATCCCGTACAGACCGGTGACCTGGATCAACCCGCCTTTGCGCACCGCCTGCGCGGCGGTGATGAGCGCTCCCAACGAACCGCCTTGCATCTTCAGCATTGTCTCGACATACTCGACGGGCGTCATTTTGCCTTCCATGCCGACGCAGTCGATGACGATGTCCGCGCCGCCCCGCGTCATCTCCTTGAGCAGCTTTCCCGTCTCCTTCGGTGATTCGAACGCGACCGTCTCCACATTGTTCGTCCGCCTCGCATGCTCCAGCCGGTAGCCGACGGGTTCGACGGCGATGACCCGCTTCGCTCCCATCAGCCAGCAAATCTTCTGCGTCACCAGACCGATCGGACCGCATCCGAGCACGATGACCGTATCGCCCGGCATCACGCCCGCGTTTTCAGCGCTCCAGTAAGACGTCGTCAGCACATCGGAGATCATGACGAGCTGCTCGTCGGTCAGCTCGCAGTCGTCCGGAATGCGGAACGGCAGATAGTTGCCGTACGGCACGCGCAAGTATTCGGCCTGGGCGCCGGGATAGCCCCCGCCCTTGTCGGAGAAACCGAAATAAGCGCCGATTTCCGCGTTTTCGTTCGAGTTGTCGCATTGGCTTTCCAGCCCGTTCCGGCAATAAAAACATTCGCCGCAACTGACACTGAACGGGATGACGACCCGGTCGCCTTTCTTCACCCGGGTGACTTCCGGACCGACTTCCTCGACAATGCCGAGCGGTTCATGGCCGATGACGAAATCCTTCGGCAGATCCGGGACCATGCCGTGCACGAGATGCAAATCCGAGCCGCAGATGCCGCTTGCCGTCAGCCGGACGATGATGTCGTCGGGACGTTCAATGCGCGGATCGGCGACCTCTTTCACCTCGATGCTGTGGGCGCCCTGGTACGTGACGGCTTTCATTGATGAGACATCCCTCCGCCTGTGTAGAAATGGCATCGCCTGCCGGTAGGTTATCCATTCGCATCCATGTTATACTGGGGGCAGAAGCGGTCCTGCAGGACCGCCGCTCGACATGCAAGGAGGCGGGAAGAGCTTGCGGATGGAACCGGTGCGGGACGGCTTCTTCGACCGGCCGACGCTGGAGCTTGCGCAGGCGCTGCTCGGCATGCTGCTGGTCTGCGTTACGGAGGAAGGCGCGGCCGCCGGCCGAATCGTGGAGACGGAAGCGTATATCGGTCCGGAGGATCGCGCCGCCCATTCCTACGGCAACCGGCGCACGCCGCGGACGGAAGTCATGTTCGGCCCGCCCGGAAGGGCCTATGTCTATGTCATGCATACCCACAGTCTGTTCAATGTGACGAGCGGGAAGGAAGGGAAACCCGAAGCGGTGCTGGTCCGCGCCGTCGAGCCTGTCCTGGGACTGGAGTTGATGCGGGCGCGGCGCGGGCCGGTGAAGCGGCCGTACGATTTGACGAACGGCCCCGGCAAGCTGACGAAGGCGCTCGGCATCACGAAGGCGGACTACGGCCGTCCGCTGACCGCGCCGCCGCTGTTCATCGCGCAAGGCCGACCGGCCGAAGCGGTGGCATGCGGCCCGCGGATCGGCATCGAAGGAAGCGGCGAAGCGCGGTTCTACCCCTGGCGGTTCTGGGAAGCGGGCAATCCGTATGTGTCCAGGGGCAGAGGCGCCGCCGCGCGGGAATGACGCTGTCGGATCACGTCATCAAGACAAGGAGGCGGGGTTGCCATGCAAATTGTCGGTCAATTGCTCGATATTGCCGCCACCGTCATCGTGCTGGCGGTGCCCGTTGCCCTTATCGCGTTGTATGTCTGGGACAAATATCTTCAGCGTCAGCATTCCGTTCTGAAAACGCATCCGGTCATCGGCAGGCTGAGGTACGTGTTCGAGATGCTCGGACCGGAATTCCGGCAATATTTCATCTGGGGCGACAAGGAAGGGCGGCCGGTGGACCGGGACACGCAGGCGTATATTGCCAAGGCGGGCAAATACGGCTCGACCGTCATCGGATTCGGCTCGCGCCGGGATTTCCAGACGGAAGGGTTCTTCCTGAACAACGCGCTCTTCCCGAAGAACACGGACGAACTGGCCGTCGACCAGACGGATGTCGTCACGACGACGTACAAATATCAAATCTTGAGCGAAGGACTGATCTCCCGCAAGGAACGGCGCATCCGCGCGACATCGCTGCCCTGGGCGCTGACCGAGCGGGATGCTGTCGTGATCGGCGAATACAACAAGGTGCGGATGCCGTACAAGACACGAGGCTTCGTCGGCATCTCGGGCATGAGCTTCGGCGCGCTCTCCGACAACGCGGTCCTGGCGCTCGCCCAGGGCGCGGCGATCGCCGGCCACACCTGGATGAACACCGGGGAAGGCGGACTGTCGCCCTATCACCTGTCGAAGGTGTACGAGCTGCGGGACGGACAGGCCGCAAGGCCGCGGGACCGGCATGAAGCCGCCGTTTTCGATTTCGTGCGGAAGCGCCGTATCGTCTCGAATTTCGAGATTCTGCGGGAGCTTGCGGACATTCCGCATGAAGACATGCGCGTCTTCGACATGGAGGAGAATCCGTACATCCAAGCCGCGGAGCGCATGGCCGCCGCCGGCGTGCTGACGCGCAAGGCAGCCGATCTGATCTTCCAGATCGGCTCGGCCAAATACGGCGCCCGCTCGGACGCGCGCGGCACGTTCGATCCGGAGGCGTTCATGCGGACGGCCGGACGTCCCGAGGTGAAGATGATCGAGGTGAAGCTCGCGCAAGGGGCGAAGGTGCGCGGCGGCAAGCTGCCGAAGAGCAAGCTGACGCCGATGATTCGCCGCATCCGCGGCATTCCGATGGATTACGACGGCGATGTGGAGTCGCCGAACCGGTTCGAGGATTTCCGCGACCTGCCGTCGCTCTTCGCGTTCCTCGAGCGGCTTCGCGAGCTGTCCGGCAAGCCGGTCGGCGTCAAGCTGGTCGTGGGCAGCGAACAGGCGATGGAGGAGCTTGCCGCCTTCATGCGCGAGTCCGGCACCGGACCGGACTTCCTGACGATCGACGGCGGCGAGGGCGGCACGGGCGCGGCGAACATGGAGATGGCCGATTCCCTCGGCCTGCCCGTCTATTCCGCGCTGCTCCTCGCGGACAACGCGCTTCGGCGGCACGGCGTGCGCGACCGGGTGAAGATCATCGCCAGCGGCATGCTCGCCACCGCCGATCGCATTGCGATCGCGCTGGCGTTCGGCGCCGATCTCGTCAACGTCGGCCGCGCCGCGATGAACACGATCGGCTGCATCAACGCGCTGAAATGCAACACGAACGAATGCCCGACCGGTGTCACCAGCCACAAGCCGGAGCTGAAGAAGGGGCTGGTCATCGAGGAGAAAAGGTTCCGCACGGCCAACTACCTGACGACGGTTCGCGAAGGCGTCTACATGCTGGCGGCTTCGTGCGGACTCGATTCGCCGGCGGGCTTCAGGCGGGAGCATGTCACGTTCAAGGACCGGAACGCGTCCGCCGTCCGGATGGACCGGGTATGCCCTTACCCGGACGAAACGGGGGCTGCCGCGCGCATGTTCCCCGATTCGGCTCGCATAGGATGATTCGGGTTATTGCGGCCAGTCCCGTTCGGCGAACCGTTTCACGATCTCGATGACCGTCTCGGCGGCTTTCGCCATCACGTCGACGGACACGTATTCGTAGCGGCCGTGGAAGTTCTCGCCGCCGGTGAACAGGTTCGGCGTCGGCAGCCCCATGTAGGACAGCTGCGAGCCGTCGGTGCCGCCGCGGATCGGCCGGATGACCGGCTCGATGCCGAGGCTGCGCATCGCCTCCTCGGCGATGTCGATGATTTCGCGTACCGGCTCGATTTTGTCCCGCATGTTGTAATATTGGTCGTTCATTTCGATCCGGATCCGTTCTTCGCCGTATGCGGCCTGCAGTTCGGCGGCGATATGGGCGAGATACGCTTTCCGGTCTTCGAACTTCTCCCGGTCGAAGTCGCGGATGATGTACTGCATTCTGGCGTGCTCGACGCCGCCTTCGAAGGAGATGAGATGGTAGAAGCCCTCGCGTCCTTCCGTATATTCGGGCGCCTCATCGGCCGGCAGTTTCGCGTGGAATTCCATGGCGATTTTCGCGGCGTGGATCATTTTGCCCTTGGCCGTGCCGGGATGGACGTTCTTGCCGCGGATCTCGATCACCGCCTGGGCGGCGTTGAAGCTTTCGTACTGCAGCTCCCCGAGCGGGCCGCCGTCGACCGTGTAGGCCGCCCGCGCGCCGAACCTCGCGACGTCGAACCGGTGCGGTCCCCGTCCGATCTCTTCGTCGGGCGTGAAGGCGACGCGCACGGCGCCGCGCCTGATCCCGGGATTCCGGACGAGATGATGCATTGCCGTCATGATGATCGCGATGCCGGCTTTGTTGTCCGCGCCGAGCAGCGTCGTGCCGTCGGTCGTGACGAGCGTATGACCGCGGTAACCGGCAAGCTCGGGGAAGTCGCGCGGCGACAGCACGATCCCCTGCTCAGCGTTCAGCACGATGTCGCCGCCGTCGTACGCTTCGACGATCTGCGGCTTGACATTTTTGCCGGTGAAGTCGGTGGCCGTGTCGAGATGGGCGAGGAAGCCGATGACCGGCACGCTGCGGTCCGTGTTGCCCGGGAGGGTGGCCATGACATAGCCGTTGTCGTCCATGGCCGCGTCGGTCAACCCGATCGCCTTCAGTTCATCCACGAGCATGCGGCCGAGTTCGAGCTGGCCGGGTGTCGAGGGACAGGTGCCGCTGTCCGGGTTCGACTGGGTGTCCACCTGAACGTAGCGCGTGAGGCGTTCGATAAGCTCTTTTTTCACGGCGGAATCGCTCCTGTATAAGGGATTATGGGTTATTATAGGCATTCGCCCGGGCCGGCCGCAACCGACGGAAAGCGCGGCCGGCGGGGATTAGGCCAATTTGCAAACTTCGACATGAATCGACAGGATGAATCTTACAGATCCCCGGTCCTTCGGTTATAATGGTGACAGGCGGCAGCCGGTGGGGAGGAACATACGTGGAGGACAAGGGGATGCACCGATGGTTCTGGGGCGCCGCTGTCTTGACGACATGGCTTGTGCTGTCTGTCGGAACGATCGTTTATCAGAAACAGAAACTGGACGAAACCGAACGTCTCGAATATGAAGCCGCGGCGGCGGTCGCCGCATGGGCGGACGAATTCGCCGCCTGGACGAAGATGCGGATCGCCGAGCTGCGCGTCATGGCGGGCACAACCGCCGTCCGGTCGGGAAATGACGAAGAAGCGCTGCCCTATCTGGCCGAAGAACGGACGAGGCACGCGGACCTTCCGCTCCTGGGCTTGATCGGTCCGGACGGAACGATCGTCTTTCCGGACGGATCATCGGCGTCCGTGAAGGAAGACGGCGCAGTCCCGCATGAAGCGGACGGCGGCGGGATGCTTTACGGCCCGGTCGACGGCCCGCACGGCGAGACCGGTCTCGTGCTGGCCTTTCCTGTTGAGCGGACGGACGGGGCGCCCGGCGGAGCCGTGGGCAGCTTCGTGCCGCTGGCCTGGGTGCACGAGACTTTTTATACATACACGCTGACGGAGGAACAGACGGTTTACTTTCTGGCCGGCGATGCCGCGTTTCGGCTGACGGAGGGCGGCGGGCCGGCGGAGGATCCCGGCCTGGCCGGCCGGATCGGCTCGCGGGACGCTGCGGATTCCGGGGTGATCCGGTTCGAGCGGGACGGTGAAGATTTTCTGTTAATATACGGAAAGGCGGCGGGTACGCCCTGGACGCTCGCGGCCGCCGCTCCCGGCCGGCTGCTGCTGGCATCGGCGGGCAGCGGCTTCTGGCGGACCGCGGCGGGCTTCGCCCTTCTGGATGCCGTTTTGCTGCTTCTGCTGTACGTTTTTCATCAAGGCTTCGCCTCCCGGTTCCGCGATCTGAAAAAGCGGCTGGCCCAGATGAGCCACGCGGCCAGACACGATCTGCTGACGGCGCTGCCGAATCGGCTGCAGCTCAGGGAGGCGCTCAACGCGCTGATCCGCAGCCATCCGTTCTCCGAGGACCGGCTGATCGGACTCGTGCTCATCGATTTGGACCGTTTCAAGAACGTCAACGATGCGCTGGGCCACAACGTCGGCGACCGGCTGCTGATCGCGGCCGCCGGCCAGCTCGGCGCCGCCTTGCGCCAAGGCCAGCGGCTGTACCGGCTGGGCGGGGACGAGTTCGTCCTGCTGTTCGAAGCGCTGAAGGCCCCCGGGGAAGGCATCGCCGAAGCGGAGCGGGTGCTCGGACGTCTGCGCGAGCCGATTCGGCTCGAACATCACGAATTCATCGTCACGGGCAGCGCCGGCATCAGCTTCTATCCGAAACATGCGGCCAGCGGCGGCGAACTCCTGCGGAACGCCGATCTGGCGATGTACCGCGCGAAGAAGCTGGGAGGCGGCTGCCTCGTCTGCTATGACGAATCGATGGTCGAGCAGACGACGCGCGAGGTGGCGATCGAGCAGCATCTGCGCAAAGCGGTGGCCGAAGGCGAGCTGGCGCTGGTCTATCAGCCGATCCAGGCGATCGCGAAAGGGAAGTGCGGCCTGTTCGCGGAGGCGCTGCTGCGATGGCATTCCAGGGAGCTCGGCCCGGTGCGGCCGGATCTGTTCATTCCGATCGCGGAGAGCACCGGCCTGATCGTCGAGATCGGCGAATGGGTGCTGCGGCAGGCATGCACTCAGCTCGGTCTGTGGCGGCGCAGCGGGCTGCCGATCGATCGCGTGTCCGTCAATCTGTCCGCCATCCAGCTCGAACAGCCGGGCTTCGTCGACACCGTGCGGACGATTCTGGCCGAAACGGGCTGTGATCCGGACGGGCTGATGCTGGAACTGACCGAGAGCGCGGTCATCAGCCGGATGGATGTGATCGCCAGGACGCTGCGCGAACTGTCGGATCTCGGCATCCTGATCGCGCTGGATGATTTCGGGATCGGGTACTCGTCGCTTTCCGTGCTGAATCAGTTGGATGTTGACGTGCTCAAGATCGACCGCTCGTTTATCTCGCGCATCCATGACGGCAGCAAGGACAGGGCGCTCGTGAATGTCATCCTGTCCATCGCGTCGCTGCTCGGCATCGATTCGATCGCCGAAGGGGTGGAGACCGAGGAGCAGCTCGAAATGCTTCGGGGCATGCAATGCACGCACGCCCAGGGGTATCTGCTCAGCAAGCCGCTTGACCGGGCGGAGTTCGAGCGGTATGCGGTCCGTTACCGCAATCCGGGGCTGACGTAGCGGTTCGGCCTGGCATGGTTGCCCGGGCGGAGCGCACATCAAGATACTTCAGCTTTTCGTGAGCAAATATCGTGCATTTGTGCACCATGCTGCGGATACTGCGGGCGGATGCCCGAAGGGTGGAGGTGCGGCGATGAGGGACGATAAGCGTCTGGCGGGAACGGACGGTCAGACGGAAAAAGCCGGCCGGGCGGCGAAACCGGACATTCTGATCATGACGGCGGTGGAGGCGGAACGGGATGCGGTGCTGCGCGGGCTGGCGGGCTGCCCGCGGGCGGAGGTGCGGCTGGCCGGCGTCGGCTCGGCATCGGCGGCCGCGCGGACCGCGGCGGCGCTCGCCGGGGGCGGATGGCGCCTCGTCATCAGCGCGGGGATCGGCGGCGGGTTTGCCGGTGCGGCCGGCATCGGCGACCTCGTGCTGGCCGACGTCATCGCGGCCGCCGATCTCGGTGTCGAGACGCCGGACGGCTTCCTGCCGGTGGACGAGCTCGGCTTCGGCACGTCGCGCATCGCGGCCGATCCGGACTGGTCGGCCCGGCTGGCGCGGCGCATCGAAGCGGCCGGTCTGCCGCTTCGCCGCGGTCCGGTGCTGACCGTCTCGACCGCGACGGGAACGGCCGCCACCGCGGCCGAACGCGCACGCCGCGTGCCCGGCGCCGCCGCCGAAGCGATGGAAGGCTTCGGCGTGGCGGCCGCCGCCGCGGCTGCCGGCGTGCCGGTCGCCGAGCTGCGCGCCGTCTCGAACGCGGTCGGCCCGCGCGACCGCGCCGCGTGGCGCATCCCTGACGCGCTGGCCGCATTGGAATCGGCGTTCGCCGCCGCAAAGGAGGTTTTCGAAAGCAGATGAACACGCTGCGCATTGCTTACTCGCCGTGTCCGAACGATACGTTCGTCTTCCATGCGCTGGCGCACGGCCTCGTGCCCGGGGCGCCGAAGCTGGACGTGACCTACGCCGATGTCGACAAGACGAACCATTACGCGGCCGAATCCGATAATTTCGATGTGCTGAAAATTTCGTACGCCGCCCTGCCCTGGGTGCTCGACCGGTATGCCCTCCTGCCGTGCGGCGGCGCCCTCGGCCGCGGCTGCGGCCCGCTCGTGCTGACGGCCCGCCCGGCCGGTCCGGAGGCGCTCGCGGGCAAGCGGGTGGCCGTGCCGAGCGACCGGTCGACGGCCTACCTGCTGTTCCGCCTCTGGGCGGCCCGGCATGTGACGGGCGGCGTCGGCGAGATCGTCGTCATGCCGTTCAACCGCATCATGCCCGCCGTCCGGGACGGCGAGATCGACGCCGGGCTGGTCATCCACGAGGCGCGCTTCACCTATCGGGAGTACGGCCTGTCCCTCGTCGAGGACATGGGCCGGTGGTGGGAAGAGGACACCGGGCTGCCGATTCCGCTCGGCGCCATCGTGGCGCGGCGCTCGCTCGACCGCGGGGCGATCGCGTCCTGGATCCGCGCTTCCGTCGAATACGCCTGGGCGCATCCGGAGGCGTCGCGCGATTACGTCATGCGCCATGCGCAGGAGATGAAGCCCGAGGTGGCGCAGGCGCACATTGATCTGTACGTCAACGCGTTCACCGCGGATCTCGGCGAGGAAGGCTACGCGGCGGTCGAAGCGCTGCTCGGCCGCGCCGCCCGGGAAGGGCTCGTGCCGGCGTTCGACCTGTCGGCGCTGCGCTGAATCGCGGCCCGCATCCGGCGCCTTCCCGATGATAAAAACTTCGTCTGTTCCGGCGGAATGGAAGGATGCCGTGAACAGACGAAGTTTTTTTGTCCCGTCCGAGGGGATGGCGTCTGCCGTTTTTCGCTTGCCTCAGGCCGTTCGGCCGACCGGCAGCATCCGCACCACGGCGGCCCCGGCGGCCTGCATGCCCGTCTTCACGATAAGCTGGCCGAGGATCGCGCTGCCGACCGCCTCCCACGGCAGGATGCCGGCGCCGAGCGGCGACAGGCCGATCAGCACGAACAGCACGCTGTCGATGACGCCGCCGGCGAAGCCGCTGTACAGCACGCGCCAGGCCATCGGCAGTTTGAGCCGGCTGTAGATCTCCGTATCCGTCGACTCGGAGACGAGGAACGTCACGGCCGACGCGGCCGTAATCCACAGCGTGTCGCCGAGCAGCCACGACGTGGCGGCGGAGAGCAGCATGGCCGCCAGAATCGCGGCATACGTCCGCTTCCGTCCGATCGCCTGCTGCACGAAATCGCGCAGGATGAACGTCGCGCCGATGAACACCGAACCGGCCGGCACGAGGAACGCACCGAACTCGAGCGGCGCAAAGCGCGCGGTGACGACGTTCGCGACCACGATGGATGCCAGATACAGAAGGATGATTCCGATTCTCATGTCAGCGTCCTCCCTTAACGGTTGTCCACTTTTTCGGGATACAGGTCGTGGTGGAGCAGCCGGTGCTCCGCCATCGCCTCGTATTTGGTTCCCGGCTTGCCCCAGTTGCAGTACGGATCGATCGAGATGCCCCCGCGCGGCGTGAATTTGCCCCACACCTCAATGTACTTCGGGTCCATCGCTTCAATCAGATCGTTCATGATGATGTTCACGCAGTCCTCGTGGAAATCGCCGTGATTGCGGAAGCTGAACAGATACAGTTTCAGCGACTTGCTCTCCACGAGACGCTTGTCGGGAATGTACGAGATGTAGATCGTCGCGAAGTCCGGCTGTCCCGTCATCGGGCACAGGCTGGTGAACTCCGGACAATTGAACTTGACAAAATAGTCCCGCCCCGGATGCTTGTTTTCGAACGTCTCGAGCAGCTTGGGGTCGTAGGTGTACGCATACCGCGTGTTCCGGCTGCCCAGCAGCGTCAAATCCTGCAAGTCTTCGTGTCCTCTTCCGGCCATAAAAAAATCTCCTTTCGCGTGTGGTTCCTGCAGCGAAACGAGATTCGACGAACCGATTTCCATGCAAAACACAAAAGAACGATTGCGACAGGGCGATCGTTCAGCCTTAGTTTTTTATAGAGGGAGTTCGCGAACCTCTCCCGGAAGGTAATTCCGGATTTTCTTATGCAGTTGACTTCGTCAGTATAGCATAAGCGGAGCGGCCTGCCCAGCCCGTCCGCGCTGGAAACAAATCGCTGGACTATTTTCCGGCCGCGCGGGGAAGTTAAGCGGGGAAAGGAGGCGGCGGACATGGCGAGGAGAGGCAGAAGGCGGCCGCTCGTTCCCGGAGCGGGCCCGGCGCTGGAAGCGCTGAAAGCGGAAGTGATGAGCCGCGAAGGCTGGGCGGTCAATCCGGCGCGGCCGGGCGACGTGAAATACGAAGTCGCGCGGTCGATCGGCGTTCCGCTTCAGCCGGGCACGGGCGGCGAGCTGCGCACCGATCAGGCGGGCGCCGTCGGCGGACGGATCGGCGGACCGATGGTGCGCGAAATGATTCGCATGGCGCAGGAACGGCTTGCGAAGCGGCAGTGAATCAGGCATCCCTTATCGGGGTGCCTGATTTTTTTTATCGCGGCGGGATGCGCAGATCGGGAGAAGGTTATGTTAAAATATTTGACATAACGGAGGTGGTGCGATGCGTCTTCTGTTGTTGAAACACTTCTCCTTTGATGATGCGTCAGTTTTATTAACATGGGCAAAGGAACGAGGGTGTCCCGCCGAAGTATTCGAGCCGCCGTCCGGGCAGCCGTTCCCGCCGAAGGAAAGTTTCGATCTTCTGGTCGTGCTCGGCGGTCCGATGAGCGTCTTCGAAGAAGACAAGCATCCGTGGCTGGCTGCGGAGAAAGCGTTTCTGCGGGAAGCGATCCGGTGCGGCAAGCGGGTGCTCGGCATCTGCCTCGGCGCGCAGATGCTGGCGGAAGCGCTGGGCGGCCGGGTGTACCGGAACGGGGAAAAAGAGATCGGCTGGCATCCGGTGCGCCGGACGGAAGCGCGGCATCCGCTGCTCGCCGGGCTGCCGGAGATGTTCTGGTCGTTCCATTGGCACGGCGACACGTTCGAACTGCCGGAGGGCGCGGTTCATCTGGCCAGTTCGGGCGCTTGCCGCAATCAGGCGTTCGCCTTCGGCGACCGGCTGCTCGGCCTGCAGTTCCATCTGGAGACGACGCCGGCCTGCATGACGGCCATGACGGAAGCGTGGGCCGACGAACTGGTGCCGGGCCGGTGGATCGAGTCGGCCGCGGCGATGCTCGCGAAAACCGCCCGCTGCGCCGATTCCGCCGCCTATCTGCACAAGATCTTGGATCGGATGCTCGCGGCACATGCGGGGGAACGCGCGGCGGGGTAAGCGGGCGACCGGGGGACGGCGATGCGTCGGACAAGGTGAGCGGCGACCGGGCATCGGCCGTCCTGCCGGCGAGCGCGCCGGATTCGACGGAGCTGCCGCGCCGCCCGAAGCAGGCCGGCCCCGCATCCGGATTGTCACGTCGGCTCGCCGGACTGCGGCTGCAGCCGCTCCATGAATTCGTCCAGGTCGAGCGCGGCCTTGTTCTGGTTGCATTCGCGGCACGCGGTCACGCAATTGACAGGCGTCGTGTGGCCGCCCTTCGCCCGCGGCACGATGTGGTCGATCGTGTCGCCGTACTTCCCGCAGAAATAGCAGGTGTAATTATCCCGTTTCAAAATATACTCGCGGAACGCCTTGTTGCTGTACAGCCTGCGGATCGTCCGGCGGTTCACGACGACGGCGGCATACTCGCGGACCAGCGTGACGGCGGTCTCGAGGTCGGTCTCTTGCCGCCAGCGGCGGCCCTTGTCGGTCCGGCCGCGCATCCAGATGACGCCGGATTTGCCCGGGGACAGTACGGAGGGGTCCGGTCCGACGGGCCGAGGCGGCAGGGGCATCGGCGGCAGGATGGACGCCGCTTTCCGGCGCGTGCGGCGGCCGTTCTCTTCCGGCTTCGCAGTCGCCGCGTCCTCCCGGCGAGCCGAATCCCCGGCGGGCGGCTCCGGGGCGGTCTTCGCCGCCTGCGGTTGCGCTCCTGCCTGCCCCGGCGCGGATGTTTCAACGGTTGCCGCGCCTCCGGCCTGCGCTTTCCGGCGTCTGTTCCGCTTCCGTCCGCCGCGCTTCCCGCGGCGTTTGCGCCGTTTGCCACCCGTTCCGGCACCGGCGTCGGCTGCGGGCCCGCCGACGTCCGGCTGCACCTCCGGCGCCACGGGTTGCTGCGCTTCAGCAACCGTGGACGGCTTGTCCGCTCCAGCCGCCATCGCCGCCGCGGCCTCGGCCGCACCGGCCGCCCGCATCCGGCGGCGGCACTCGCGGCACGCGCCGCGGCGCGAGTTCGGCCCGGCGCGCCGGCCGGTCCGCCGCTGAAATTCCTCGAGCGGCCGCTCGGCATGGCAATATGCGCATCTTTTGGTCTGCGGATATTCCGCCGCGTCCTGCCGCTTGCGATCCATGCGCCTGATCCTCCGGTCATTCACAATACATCCTTATTATACGCGATCTCCCGGCTGTGATCGAGAAAAGCCCGGCTGCGTTGGGTTGCAGCCGGGCTTCATTGTTCCCGAATCAGATTGCGAACGCCGACACCGCGAACACGGCGGGCGAGTTCCAGTAGATCGTCACCTCGTTGCCGGCGTAGCTGTCCTGGTGGTCGATGTAGCATTGGGCCGGCGGCTTGCCCTGCAAAGCCCCGCGCATGCAGTCGTCCTGCAGGCCCGCGTTCGGCCCGCCCGAGACGAATCCGGGCACCGGATCGTCGATGCCGTCCGCGACGCCCGGACGATAATGCGGGTTCCGGTACGCCCTGGAACCGAAGCCGGTCACGAAGCTGACACCCAGCACGTTGCGGCCCATCAGGTAATGGATCTGGTCGAGCGCCGCCGCCCGCCAGGAGATGTCGCCCAACAACTGGTGGGCGACAAGCAACAGCATCGCGTCGTTCATGACGAGCATATTGCTGCCCCAGACGTACTCGTGCCGCTCCAGCGATACCCGATAACCTTCGGCGGCGGCAATCGCCGCGATCCGGTCCGCTTCGGCGCGCAGCCCGTCGAGCAGCTCGTCATACAGGGCCGCGTCGGCTTTGTCGCGGCCGTTCAGCAGATAGGCGATCGTGCCGTAGCCGCCCATGTCGGCCCAGCCGAGCGCGTATTTGTCGAAGTCGTCCCGCTTGAACCGCTTGAATGCTTCGTGGAAAACATCCTCGCCGGTCGTGCGATACAGTTCGGCCGCCGCCCAGTACCGTTCGTCGCGGTCGCCGCGCCGGTCGCCGTACTCGCCGGTGAGCACGTCGGGCGGATTCCGGTACCCGGGCGCGTCCGGATTCCGCTCGAGCCAGTCCCACGCCCGGCGGGCCGCCGCCAGGCACCGATCGGCGCAAGCGGGATCGAACGGCCGGTAAACACGGGCCGCCAGCGCCATGACCGCCGCGAAATCGGCCGTCGCCGTCGGCGAGATCGGCATGACGTACAGGTCGCCAAGATCATCCTCCGCCTTCATGTCCAGCGGGGGGAAGCGGAGCGTCGTCAGCTTGTGATGCACGCCGCCCGTCGCCTCATCCTGCAGTTTGAAAAGAAAATCGAGCTCGTAACGGCACTCGTGCAGCACGTCCGGCATGCGGCCGTCCGTCTCCGGGATCGGGACGGGCCGGCGGAAAGCTTCCGGATAGCTTTCCCAGGCGAGCAGCAGATCGGCGACCGCTTTCGCGGCGGGCACCGTGTACTTGCCGTAGTCGCCGGCGTCGTGCCATCCGCCGCAGCCGTCGATCCGGCGCCCGGGATCGCCGTACACGAAGGCGGGCGCCAGGTGGCAGGCGCCGTGCGCCCATTTTCCGGCGAACTCGGGGACAAGGTCCATGCCGCAGCGGAAATAGTAGAATGCCTTGAGCAGGCCGCGATGCAGCTCGTCGTAGGGGCGCTCGGACACTTCGAATTCGGCGGACGATTCGCCGTCCATCTCGATGCGGTAGCGGCCGGGCATGGTCAGGCCGGTGAAATCGCCATGCGCGACGCTGACGCCGCTGTTCGGGTCCGGCACGGCTTCGCCCGTTCGGCCGCAAAATACGGCCTCGCCGGTCGCGGCGTCCACGACTCTGAATGCCCCCGCCTTCGTGAAGCAGGCGATCTTCGCCGCCCGCACGGGGTATCCGATTTGATTGACCGCGATGGAGCAGATATCGTGATTCATCCAATCGCTCCTTCCATTCGATCTGTTGCGTATGCGATAATACAGGAGGATGCAGGCGAGTTCCGCAGAAAAATATCGCTGACAAAACCGGCGCACATTTTTTTGCGAAAGCGCGTACATACGGTTGTTCTCTGATTATAGGCGGTTTGCAGGCATGGAAGTATCAGGAGGTCAACTTTTTCTATCACAATTTCAACCTGATCGGGAAAGGGGCTGGCGCGCATGCCGGCGATCGAATTCACCGCTCTTCCGCTTCCCCACTACATCCGCGCGGGCTACAGCCTGGCCGGACCGGGGCGGAAGCATCCCGAGCGGTGTGCGATCGGCGAGT
>Ga0310825_100143_pt1 | contig 116933 bp, 93 predicted proteins | sample WT_ome_9_FD_202243 | JGI IMG/M metagenome (GOLD analysis project Ga0310825, IMG submission 202243) | Sorghum-adapted microbial communities enriched on wild type (WT) sorghum from Joint BioEnergy Institute, Emeryville, California, United... ... | reverse complement strand
CTAAAGAAGCTCTGCTAGTTGCATGCACATGAATGACGAACATCGGAAAGCCGTATGAGGGAAAACCTCACGTACGGTTTGATGAGGAGGGGCTGGAATCCCCAGCCCTTTACTCTAGCCCGGCATGAGCGTCATCTATACGGTGGAAGTCCGGAATGGGGGCTATCGAGCGTCTAAAGCCGCCAAGGGCTGGACCTGTAAGCTCCAGTGATGGCGGGTCAATCGACTAATGACAGCATGTGTTTCCACCGACACGATCACATACCGGATGTTCACATCATGCCCTCAGCCGAGCCAACTTGATTTTCATAAAAATTTACTATTGATTCATATATCTGATGAATTTACAATAAAACGGAAGTTAAGATATTAAATTGAAGATGAAAAGGCGTTTGCGGTCGGTGAAGCTTTTGTGGTTTTCATTGTTGTTTTCATTCTTGATTGGCTACAATGTCCACGCGCACAGCACTGACGTTTACAGTGGTTCGTGGAACGCGACCACCACAAGTCTGGGTATCGCTGTCGGTCCAAGCTTGTCGAATTATTTAAGTTCCTTTCAATCGTGGTATTCTAACTGGAACGGCATTTCGTCAAACGTAGGGTTGAATAAACCTTATGAACAATATACGTTGGATGATACACCCCATTTTTCGAGAATTAACATCATCGGCAAAGACCTGGGTTCAACCGGGAATTGGGCGCAAACTTGCAACTACACCTATAGCATCATATGGGGTTATAGATGCGACTGGGATGGATCATGGAAAGATTCGATCATCGAAATCAACACGAATACGGATTCAACGACGAAAAAGGGATATTCCTTTTTGAGCAGCAACCTCAAGAAAAAAGTGTTTCTTCATGAACTGGGGCATTCGTTGGGGTTGAAACATCCGGCCGATACATCAGAAGTCGCCATCATGAAACAAGGTGATAACGGCTATTATACCATCCAGCAGCATGACAAGGATGTACTGAAGAGCAAGTATGGAGCGTAAGGGGGGATCGATGATGAAGAGAGCCGTCATGATCTGCGGCGCCATGGCGTTGCTGTTTGTCGCCGGTTTTTTTTTCATACAAACATCTTGATCCGCAGGTGATCCGTCCCGAGGCTGATTATCACATTTATTCGTTGGACGAAATGGAGCAACTGGCAACCGCCATTGTGGAAGTGGAGTATGAACGGGAAAAATCCTCTGTCGTGAGACTGGACGAAAAGGACAAATATCCGTTGGAAACGAAGACTTTTTCCGAAGTCAAAGTACAAAACGTGTACAAGGGGAATGTCAACATAGGAGATACGCTGACTATCGTTGAATATTATGCCAAATGGCGCGATCTCTATGGATCCTATCAATGGATGCCGAATGAAATCTATGTTCCGCTGTCAAAAGGGAAAACGTATTTATTGTTCCTGTATCAAGGCCCCACCCAGCAGCCCGACACCTACGAGATCATCGGTAATCACCAAGGCAAGTACGTCATTCCGGCTGCGAAACCTGCTCCGGGCTTGACGGTTGCGGAATTGGAAATCGATGAGGATGACGAGGCGTACAGACAACTTTACAAGCAAGTTTCCGAAAAGTACGGTTTCGGTGAATAATCCGGCAAGCCTGACCAGGGAGACGGCCCGGAGCCTCGACGGATTCGGCAATTGCCGAAATCGCTGTTGCGGCGGCCGCTCGTCACGAGCGTCATCGGGCTGGACGATCTGCCGCATCTGTTCGAGCACGGCGCGCGCCCGGATGATCTCAAAGTGCAGATTCAGATCGGTTGACCGTCAGATCGCCGAGCGGCACCTCGCGTTGTATACGCGGGTGCCGCTTTTTGCATGCCTCAAGGTTGGCTTTGCACGGCTTTCTGCGCTCTTTGCGCTTTTGTCGAAATGGCGCAGATGGCTTCCTTTATTCTGATCGATTGGGCTATACTGATGGCAATGTGAACGTCTCTGAAGCGCAGGCGCATGGCGGCATGCCGATTTTCCGGTCGGCGGTGATGGGGGGAACGAATGAAACGATGACGGAAGCTGTGACAACACTGGAACAATGGCGCGCGTGGCGCAGCGAGGGGTTCAACACGCTGCCGTTGCTTAGGCGCGTGCACCTCAAACCGGGCGAGGATCGGCCGGCCGAGTGGAGCGGCGCGTGGGCGGCGGCGTATCCCCACGCGATCGTGCTCGAGAGCGGCAAGGACGGCCGGTACACGTACCTCGGCCTCCGGCCGTCGGCCGTGCTGCGCGGCAAGGGAAGCGAAGCCGTGGCGACGGAGACGGGCGAAGCAGCGGGCGAGGCGGTGATTGGCAATGCAGCCGTGATCGGTCAGGCGGCGATTGGAGCGGCAGTGAACCGCGGCGCAGAGGCGATTCGCGGCGCAGGGACGACCGGTCAGAAGGATTCGCCGCCGACGCGGCGCTTCACCGGCAAGCCGCTTGACGTGGTACGCGCCTGGATCACGGGGCGCCGGGGGCCGTCGCTGCCGGACGGACCGAAGTGGACGGGCGGCATCGCCGGGCTATTCGCCTACGACATCGTCCGCTCGATCGAGCGGCTGCCCGAGCTGGCAGCCGATGATCTCGGCCTGCCGGACTACCTGTTCCTTAAGCTGGACGAGCTGTGGATCATCGACCACGAGGCGCGGGAGCTGATTCTCTCCTGCCACGTAGAGGTGCCGGACGGAACGGACGACAGCGGGCTGGCCAGCCTGCATGAAGAAGCGCTGCGGCATACCGCCCGGATGCGGGAGATCTGGAACGGCATCGTCGAGGCCGCCCGTGCGCCGGAGGCGGAGCTGCGTCTCGCCGGGCGCCGGAAAGCGATGGAGGCGGACCGGCTCGAGATCGACATCGACGCGCTCGAAGGGCTGATCCGCCCGTTCAGCAAGCAGGCCTACATGGACGCGGTCGAGCGAATCCGCGATTACATTGCGCAGGGCGATGTGTTCCAGGTGAATCTGTCGCAACGGATGAGCAAGGTTTCGGCGGCCGATCCGGATGCGCTGTACGAATGGCTGCGGTTGTTCAATCCGTCGCCGTACATGGGCTACCTGCGCTGCCCCGATTTCCGGCTCGTCTCGGCGTCGCCGGAGCTGCTCGTCGCGATGCGCGGCGGAGTGCTCTCGACCCGGCCGATCGCCGGCACGCGCCGGCGCGGCCGCACCCCCGAGGAAGACCGGCGGATGGCGGACGAGCTGCTCGCCAGCGAGAAGGAGCGGGCCGAGCACATCATGCTCGTCGACCTCGAGCGGAACGATCTCGGACGGATTTCGCGGTACGGCACCGTCCGGGTGAAGGAACTGATGACGATCGAATTCTATTCGCACGTCATGCATCTCGTCTCGCAGGTGGAGGGGGAGCTTGCGGACGGGAAGGATGCGCTGGACGTGATCGGGGCCGTTTTTCCCGGGGGGACGATTACGGGTGCGCCCAAGGTGCGCACGATGGAGATTCTCGAGGAGCTGGAGCCGACGCGGCGCGGGCCGTACTACGGCTCCCTCGGCTGGATTGACTATAGCGGGGATATGGAATGTAATATTCTTATACGCACGATGGTCGTTCAGGGCGGCTGCGTGCATATTCAGGCCGGCGGCGGGATCGTAATCGACTCCGACCCCGAGCGGGAGTACAAGGAATCGCTGAACAAGGCGAAGGCGCTCTGGAAGGCGGTTCAATATGTCGAACGCGAAGCGGAAGACGCATACAGCCGCGCGGCCGGGGCAGAGAAACTCGCGAAGTCCGGCGGTAAGAAGCAAGACCCTGAATTGTGAAAATTGGCAATGTTGATACCGATTCGATATACAATTTTGTACAGGGAAAAGATCACACACTTTACAACAAGGAGAGTAGTGCCATGTACAGAACCGTGCAAGATTTTCTCCAGGATTGGTCGCATTCTGCTCAGGGTACACTCAGGGTGCTGCAGTCGCTCACGGACGACAAGCTGGACCAGGCTATTGTGGAAGGGCACAACACGCTCGGATGGTTGGGCTGGCATCTGGCCAACACGCCGGCATTTTTCATGAAACAAGTCGGTCTCAGCGTCACACCGGCGGGTCAGGAGCAGCCCCGCAAGGCGTCGGAAATTGTGCAGGCCTACACCCGGGTTGCCGAGGATGTCAAGCGTGCCGTGGAACAGAATCTTACGGACGAGAAGATGGCCGAAAGCGTCGAGACATTCGCCGGCGTCGTACCGCGCGGCGCCATGTTGCGAAGTTTGATTGATCACCAGACCCACCATCGCGGGCAGATGACCGTGCTGCTTCGCCAGGCGGGGCTGCCCGTGCCGGGCGTGCTCGGTCCGACGAAGGAAGGGATGTAACCAACAGCAGCACAAAGGCGATGTATTATGAGAAATGCGCTTCATCACCCGGCCGGCAGCCACTGATTGGTCTCCACCGCCGCATAGATGGCCGTCGGGATCGTCCGTGTACGGCCGGGAAGACGACCGGGAAGCAGCGCACCAAAATCGGCATGTCGATGATCGGTGGTTGGCGAAGATCGGCATGCCGATGATCGGCGGCTGACGGGCAAAAGGGGATGATGATCCCGCCAAGCACATCTTTGGCCGCTTTCCAAACCGTTTCGAAGGTAAACTCGAATCGCTTGATGGCCGCGTCCCGTTCAATGGGGCCAGGCTGTTCGAATCGCATGACTTCCTGAAAGGCTGCCAATGCCTTCCTGGCGGCCGCTGTCTTTCTGCAGCTCTTCCCACAAGATCCCCTCCGCCATCACTTTTTTGGCGATCACATCATCCGCTTCATTCAGATGCACGACATCCACCCTGTACGGGATTGTCGATTCTTCCAAGGCCATCCGGATTTTGGCCAGGTGGTTGTCGGTTTCGCTCGCGGTGAACTCGATAGCAACGTCGATATCCGATGAACGCTTCTGTTCTCCTCTGGCCCAGGATCCGAACAGATACACAGGGGCCGGTTTCCCCGCAAGCTCTTCGAAGATGAAATTCTCGATGGAACTGGAGCCGACGCGGCGCGGTCCGTACTATGGCTCCCTCGATTGGATTGACTATAGCGGGGATATGGCATTTAATATTCTTATACGTACGATGGTCGTCCGGGGCGGCTGCGTGCATTTTCAGGCCGGCGGCGGGATCGTAATCGACTCCGATCCCGAGCGGGAGTACAAGGAATCGCCGAACAAGGCGAAGGCGCTCTGGAAGGCAGTTCAAGATGTCGAACGCGAAGCGGAAGACGCATACAGCCACGCGGCCGGGGGCAGAGAAGCCCGCGAAGGAGGAACGGCGATGATACTTGTTATCGACAATTACGATTCGTTTACGTATAATCTGGTGCAATATTTGGGCGAGCTGGGCGAGGAAATCGTCGTCAGGCGGAACGACGAGATCGATCTGGCCGGCATAGAGCAGCTTGAGCCGGATCATATTCTGATCTCGCCCGGTCCCTGCACGCCGAACGAGGCGGGCATCAGCCTCGCGCTCATCGACCATTTCAAAGGGAAAATTCCGATCTTCGGCGTCTGCCTCGGCCACCAGGCGATCGGCCAGGCGTTCGGCGGCGAAGTGGTGCGCGCGGAAAATCTGATGCACGGCAAGACGAGCGAAATCCATCACACGGGCAAAGGCGTGTTCGCCGGGCTGCCGAGCCCGTTCACGGCGACCCGCTACCACTCGCTCATCGTGAAGCGGGAGACGCTGCCGGACTGTCTCGAGATTACGGCCGAGACGGAAACCGGAGAGATCATGGGAATCAAGCACAAAGAATATCTTGTCGAAGGCGTGCAGTTCCATCCCGAGTCGATCATGACGGAGCACGGGAGGACGATGCTGCGCAATTTCCTCGCGTACAAGGCGGGAGCCGTCCGATGAGAATCGGATGGAACGGCGCCGTGCTCGAGGCGGGTGAGGCCGTGATTCCGGCAATGGATCACGGCCTTCTCTACGGCATCGGGCTGTTCGAGACGTTCCGCACGTACGGCGGGAAGCCGTTCGCGCTCGACCGCCGGCTCGCCCGGCTGCGGAACGGCTGCGAGACGCTCGGCATCCGCTGGACGATGACGGAAGCGGACGTGTCGGACTGGCTCGCCAAGGCGCTGGAGGCGAACGGGCTGGCCGACGCTTATATCCGCCTGACCGTGACCGCCGGCGACGCGGGGCTCGGCCTGAACGACGGGCCGTATGAGCGGCCGAACACGCTGCTCATGGTCAAGCCCTTGCCGCCGCTGGGCGGGCGGCTGTACCGTGAAGGGCGCGAGCTGCGGATCTTGCGGACGCCGCGGGGCATGCCCGAGACGCCGGTTCGGCTCAAATCGCTTCATTACATGACGAATGTGCTGGCGAAAAGGGAGCTTGCGGCGAGCGGCGCGCCGGCGGGGGCGGAAGGGCTGATGCTGACGCGGGAAGGGTGGCTTGCCGAAGGGATCGTGAGCAATCTTTTCTTCGTGAAGGACGGCATCGTGCGGACCCCCGCCATCGCAACCGGCATCCTGCCCGGCATCACGCGCGCGTTGACGCTGGAGCTGGCCCGGTCCGAAGGGCTGGAGACGGAAGAAGGATACTATACGGCGGCCGACCTGCTCATGGCCGACGAAGTCTGGCTGACCGGCTCGGTGCAGGAGATTGTGCCGGTGACGCGGATCGCGGAGGCGGACGGGACGGTGCGCACGGTCGGAAGCGGGCTTGCCGGGCCGGTGACGACAAGGCTGCTCGAGGCGTACCGCGCTAAGGTGCGGCGCTCCATCGGCGCGGCGGCGGAAGGAGTTTGGTGATGCAATGAGACCGGTATTCTGGAGCCGGACATATGAGCTGGCCGGCGGCGTGAATCTGGAATTGGGAAGACGGACGCTCGTTATGGGCATCCTGAACGTGACGCCGGATTCGTTCTCCGACGGCGGGCGGTACCTGGCGGTGGACGCGGCCGTCGAACATGCCGTGCGGATGGTCGAAGCCGGGGCGGACATTCTCGACATCGGCGGCGAATCGACGCGGCCGGGACATGAGCCGGTGCCCGCGGACGAGGAGATCCGGCGCGTCATCCCGGTCATCCGGGCGGTGCGCGAGGCGTTGCCGCACGTGCCGCTCTCGATCGACACGTACAAGGCGGAGACGGCGCGGAAGGCGCTTGAAGCGGGCGTGCACATCATCAACGACATTTGGGGGCTTACGGCCGATCCGGAGATGGCGCGCACCGCGGCCGAATTCGGCTGTCCGGTCGTCATCAGCCACAACCGGCGCGAAACCGGCGGGTATGCCGATATCGCCCGGGACGTGGCGGCCGATCTGCTGGCATCGGTGCGGACGGCGCTTGATGCGGGTGTCGATCCGTACAACATCTGGCTCGACCCGGGCATCGGTTTCGCGAAAGAATATGAGGACAATCTCAACATGATGGGCCGGCTCGCCGAGCTTGTCCGGCTGGGTTACCCGGTGCTGCTCGGCACGTCCCGCAAACGGTTCATCCGCCATACGCTTGATCTGCCGGCGGACGACGTCGTCGAAGGAACGGCCGCGACCGTCGCCCTCGGCATCGCCCAAGGCTGCCAGGTCGTGCGCGTGCATGACGTGGACCGCATCGTCCGGACGGTGCGGATGACCGATGCGGTGGTCTATCGGCAGGCCGACATTCGCGGGGAGGCGGGCGTACCATGGACAAAATGATCGTGCGCGGCATGCGTTTTTTCGGCTATCACGGCGTCATTCCGGAGGAGAACCGGCTCGGCCAGCAATTCATGGTGGATGTGGAGCTTGCGCTTGAGCTGGAGGAAGCGGCGGCGGCGGACGATCTGGCGAAGACGGTCAACTACGCCGATCTGCACGCGCGGGTGAAGCGAATCGTCGAAGGTCCGCCGTGCAGGCTGATCGAAGCGCTCGCCCGCCGTATTGCAACCGATCTGCTCGACACTTATACTAATATAAATGAAGTTCTGGTCCGCGTGACGAAGCCGCATCCGCCGTTTGACATCCATTTCGACGGCGTGACCGTGGAATTGCGCAGAAAGCGGGAACAACATGACGGGCAAGGATGACATCAAGGCGCCGGCCGGACGGCGCGCCTATATCGCGCTCGGCTCCAATCTGGGAGACAGGGAAGCGCAGCTTGCGGAGGCCTTGCGGCGGCTTCACGCTCGCGACGGCATTACGGTCGACCGGGTGTCCGCCGTCTACGAGACGGATCCGGTCGGGTATGTCGACCAGCCGAAATTTCTCAACATGGCGGCCGCGCTGACGACGGAGCGGCAGCCGCTCGATTTGCTGCGGGAGATGCTGGAAGTGGAGCGGGAACTCGGCAGGGTGCGGAATATCCGCTTCGGTCCGCGCACGATCGACCTTGATCTGCTGCTGATGGACGGCGCCGAGCTTGCGACGGAAGAGCTGACGCTTCCCCATCCCCGGATGATGGAGCGGGCATTCGTGCTCGTGCCGCTGCTCGAAGTGCTGGATGAACACGCATCCTGCAGGCCGGCGGTCGAGTCGGCGGCCCGTGCGGCGCTCTCGCAGGGAAAGGATGGCATCGCAAGATGGACAACGATCACCTGGCCTTGCGCATCCGCGCATTTCGAAAACTGAAAGGACTGACCCAGCAGCAGCTGGCGGACCGGATGGGCGTCTCGGTTGCCGTGCTCGGCTCGCTCGAGCGGGGCACGCGCCGGCCCGATTCCAAGCTGATGCAGCGCATTGCCGAGTCGCTCGGCATCGATTACGACGAACTGACGGGAAACGAGCCCGGCGCCTGACGCTCCGGGCGGCGGTTATGGCGTGCACGGCATCAGATGCGGTTTAAGGGTGCGGTGCGCGCTTTGCGTTGATCTTTTTTGCCTGAACCGGCGGGAAGGAGGCGATGGAACATGCTCAAGATCGGCGATATTGAACTCAAGAATCAGGTGGTGCTCGCGCCGATGGCCGGCGTGTGCAACCCCGCTTTCCGGCTGATCGCGAAGGAGTTCGGATGCGGACTGGTCTGCGCCGAGATGGTCAGCGACAAGGCGATTATTCACGGCAACAAGCGGACGATGGAAATGCTCTATGTGGACGAGCGGGAGAAGCCGCTCAGCCTGCAAATTTTCGGGGGCGACCGCAAGTCGCTTGTCGAGGCGGCGAAAGTCGTCGACAAGCAGACGAACGCCGACATCATCGACATCAACATGGGCTGCCCCGTGCCGAAGGTGACGAAATGCGACGCCGGCGCGCGCTGGCTGCTCGATCCGGACAAAATTTACGAGATGGTGGCGGCTGTCGTCGATGCCGTCGAGAAGCCGGTCACCGTGAAGATGCGGATCGGCTGGGACGACCAGCACATTTACGCCGTCGAGAACGCGCGCGCGGTCGAACGGGCCGGCGGCAAGGCGGTCGCCGTTCACGGGCGCACCCGGGAGCAGCTGTACACGGGCAAGGCCGACTGGAACGTGATCAAGGAAGTGAAGGAGGCCGTCTCGATTCCGGTCATCGGCAACGGCGACGTCTTCACGCCGGAGGACGCGAAGCGGATGCTGGAGACGACCGGCGTAGACGGCGTCATGATCGGCCGGGGAGCGCTCGGCAACCCGTGGATGCTGTACCGGACCGTCCATTATCTGACGACCGGCGAGCTTCTGCCCGAGCCGACGCCGAAGGAGAAGGTCGAAATCGCCGTTCTGCACATGGACCGCCTCATCGCGCTGAAGGGCGAGGCGCAGGCGGTCCGGGAGATGCGCAAGCATCTCGCCTGGTACCTGAAGGGACTGCCGCGGGCCGCCCGCGTGAAGGAACAGATCATGGAAGAGACAAGCCGGGATCGCATGGTAAGCATCCTGAACGACTACGTCGACTCGCTGGAGGAGACGGTCGGCACCGCCTGAATCATGAACGGCCGCGCGGCTGGTCCGCGCGGCTTCGCGGTTCCGCCGGGGCGTCAGGCAGGCACCCCGGCGAGATTGACATACCCGACGGGTATGACCTATAATCATGCAATAACATTGACCCGACCGCAGGCAAGCGGGTAGTTGCAAGTGTCATGACCGGCCGGAGCGGCAATATATTATAGCGAGTTCAGTTCTTATAGGGTATGAAAATTCGCTACGACGGGAGAATCGTTAGATGAGCGACAAAGAAATCATTCTTACGCAAGACGGTTTGAAACGGCTCGAAGAGGAGCTGGAAAACCTCAAATCGGTGAAGCGGCGCGAGGTGGCAGAGCGGATCAAGATCGCCATCGGCTACGGCGACATCAGCGAGAACTCCGAGTATGAAGACGCCAAGAACGAGCAGGCCTTCATCGAAGGGCGAATCATCACCCTGGAGAAAATGCTTCGCAACGCCCGCATCATCAACAACGACGAGATCGACACGGACACGGTCAGCATCGGCTCGATCGTGACGGTGGAAGACGTCGAGTACGGCGACACGATGGAGTACGTGATCGTCGGCACGGCGGAAGCGGATCCGTCGCAGAACAAGATTTCGAACGAAAGCCCTGTCGGCAAGGCGATTCTCGGCAAGAAGAAGGGAACCGTCGTCGACGTGAATGTACCCGCGGGCATCATCAAATACAAGATTGTCGACATCAAGAAGTGAGAAGGGCATAAGGGCATGGTGCAAAAGCTTCCTCCGGAAGCTTTTTTTTCCGACGATGTGGACTTGTAAGTCATTCCGCCCATAAGTTCGCTTATCGGCTATCTGAACAAGGAGTTGGGACATTTGGATCATCAGCAGCAAGGCGGCAGTGTGGAAACGGCCGGACAGGAGCAGGAACTGAGCGAGCTGCTCCGCATCCGGCGAAGCAAGTTGGACGAGCTCCGGAAACTCGGGCTGGACCCGTTCGGCCGGAAGTACGAGCGGACGCATCAGGCGCAGGAGATTCTGGACGCGTACGATGCGCTGGAGACGGAGGAGCTTGAGGCGAAGCAGGTATCCGTCAGCATCGCCGGACGGATCATGCAGAAGCGGTCCATGGGGAAGGCGTCGTTCGCCCACATCCAGGACCTGTCGGGCAGGATCCAGATCTACGTCCGTCAGGACGCGGTCGGCGAGACGGCGTACAAGGCGTTCTCGATGCTCGACATCGGCGACATCATCGGGGTGAAGGGCACCGTCTTCAAGACGAAGACCGGCGAGACTTCCGTCAAGGTCCAGGAGCTGGAGGTGCTGACGAAGTCGCTGCTGCCGCTTCCGGACAAGTATCACGGGCTGAAAGACGTCGAGCTGCGCTACCGGCAGCGCTACGTCGATCTGATCGTCAATCCGGACGTGAAGCAGACGTTCATCACCCGTTCCCGCATCATCCAATCGATGCGGCGCTATCTGGACAGCCACGGCTATCTCGAAGTCGAGACGCCGACGCTGCACGCGATCGCCGGGGGCGCGGCGGCGCGGCCGTTCATCACGCATCACAACGCGCTGGACATGCAGCTCTACATGCGGATCGCGATCGAGCTGCATCTGAAGCGGCTGATCGTCGGCGGCCTGGAGAAGGTGTACGAGATCGGCCGGGTGTACCGGAACGAGGGCGTGTCGACGCGCCACAATCCGGAGTTCACGATGCTGGAGCTGTACGAGGCCTACGCCGACTACCGCGACATCATGACGCTGACCGAGAACCTGATCGCGCATATCGCGCAGGACGTGCTCGGCACGACGAAGATCACGTACCAGGGGATGGAGATCGACCTGGCCCCGCCGTGGCGCCGGGTTTCGATGGTCGAGCTCGTCAAGGAAGCGACGGGCATCGACTTCACGAAGCAGATGAGCGACGAAGAGGCGCATGAACTGGCGAAGGCGCACGGCGTGCCGGTCGAGCCGCACATGCAGTTCGGCCATATCGTCAACGCGTTCTTCGAAAAGTTCTGCGAGCACACGCTTATCCAGCCGACGTTCGTCACGGGCCATCCGGTGGCGATCTCGCCGCTGGCGAAGAAGAATGACGAAGATCCGCGCTTTACGGACCGGTTCGAACTGTTCATCGTCGCGCGGGAGCATGCGAACGCGTTCACCGAGCTGAACGATCCGATCGACCAGCGCGAACGGTTCGAGGCGCAGCTTGCCGAACGCGAGCAAGGCAACGACGAGGCGCATGAAATGGACGAGGATTTCCTGCGCGCGCTGGAATACGGCATGCCGCCGACCGGCGGGCTCGGCATCGGCATCGACCGTCTGGTCATGCTGCTGACGGATGCGCCGTCGATCCGGGATGTGCTGCTGTTCCCGCATATGCGGGATCGCGCCGGCGAATAACGCTTGTTGGCTTGAGACCGCCTGCAGCTGTTGCGGGCGGTCTTTGTTGTGCAGAACGGCGGCGAGCGATTTCTTCCTAAGCTGGCGGAATCTCCTTCTCAACTGGACGAGGCTGCGTGCCCATACTAAAGGCACACCACGTTGCGGAGGAACGCCCATGACAGGACGTGCGCTCACGGTGAGAGGAATGGCGCTCGCCGCGGCGTTGCTGCTGGCCGGCGGCTGCGCGGCCGGGGATGGATCGGAGGATCGGCGGAAGGAACGTCAGCCGGCGGACCAACGGATGTCGGAGTTCGTGCAGGCGGATCCCGGGGCGGAGCATCCGTCCAAGACGGAAACGTCAAAACCGAATGGCAGGGCGGACGAGTCCGCGCCGGTTCGGCGGTCTGCCGAGCGGGACGCATTTGAACCCCGCGGCCGTGCCGGCTCCGATGCGCCAGCGATTCCGGACGACATCCGGGGCATCTATGTCTCCGGCTGGATCGCCGGCAGCAAGGAGCCGATGGAGCGGCTGATCCGGCTCGTCGACGAGACGGACCTGAACGCGATGGTCATCGACGTGAAGAACGACTACGGCCAGCTGACCTACCGGTCGTCGCTGCCGGAAGTCCGCGCCGTCGGCGCCGACCGCGGGGCGCAGGTCCGCGACATGGCCGGCCTGCTCAGGCGGCTGAAGGCGAAGCGGATCTATACGATCGGGCGCGTCGTCGTGTTCAAGGATCCGCTGCTGGCTCGCGCGAAGCCGGAATGGGCGTTCCATACGGCGTCCGGCGCGCTGTGGCGGGACCGGAAAGGGCAGCCCTGGGTCGAGCCGTACCGGCCGGAAGTGCGGGCCTACAACATCGCCATTGCGAAGGAAGCGGCCGCGCTCGGATTCGACGAAATCCAGTTCGACTATGTCCGGTTCCCCGACAACGGGGAAGCGATGGACCGCGTCGTCCGCTACCGCAACCCGGAAGGGTGGACGAAGCGGGAAGCGATCGGCCGGTTTATCCGCGATGCGCGCAGCGCGCTGCATGCAACCGGCACGGCGCTGTCGGCGGACGTGTTCGGCCTGGTCACGACGGCGCGTGACGACATGGGCATCGGCCAGACGTGGCGGGAGATCGCCCCGGCGGTGGATGTCATCTCCCCGATGGTCTACCCGTCCCATTACGCCGGGGGGACGTACGGCATCCGGCACCCCGACCTGGCGCCGTCGGCCGTCGTCCGGCATGCCCTGGATGATGCCGGCAAGCGCAACCGGGTGCTTTCGGCGGAGGGCGCAAGTCCCGCGAAGATCCGGCCGTGGCTCCAGGCGTTCACCGCCGCCTGGCTGCGCCCGCACCAGCCGTACCGGGCGAGGCAGATCCGCGAGCAGATCCGCGCCGCCGAGGAGGCGGGCGTGAAGCAATTTCTGCTCTGGAACCCGTCCTGCACGTACGATTACCGCTGACGCCGAAGCGCGTTTCGGGGCATCCCGACTGTCCTTGACAGGCCCAAAACCGCTTTGATAATATAACGACAATATACACAGGGAGCCGGTGCCGCGCGGGCTGCGGCCTGCGGTATCCGGCCGCCGGAATGTGTCGAACCGGACCTTCGGGTCCGCATCATCGAGGAGGAACCAACTGTGTGGGAAACGAAGTTTGCCAAGGAAGGGCTGACGTTCGATGACGTGCTGCTCATTCCGCGCAAATCGGAGGTACTGCCGAGGGAAGTCGACGTATCCGTCAAGCTGAGCGGCAGCGTGAAGCTGAACATTCCGCTCATCAGCGCGGGCATGGACACGGTGACGGAGTCGGCAATGGCGATCGCGATTGCGCGGGAAGGCGGCATCGGCATCATCCACAAGAACATGTCGGCGGCCCAGCAAGCGGAAGAAGTCGACCGGGTCAAGCGCTCGGAGAGCGGCGTCATCACGAACCCGTTCTCGCTGACGCCGGAGCATCACGTCTACGACGCCGAGGAACTGATGGGCAAGTACCGGATCTCGGGCGTGCCGATCGTGGATGGCGACGGCAAGCTGGTCGGCATTCTGACGAACCGCGACCTGCGTTTTGTCCATGACTACTCGATCAAGATCAAGGAAGTCATGACCCGCGACAACCTCGTGACGGCGCCCGTCGGCACGACGCTGCAGCAGGCCGAAGGGATTCTCCAGCGGCACAAGATAGAGAAATTGCCGCTCGTCGACGAGAACAACGTGCTGAAAGGCCTCATCACGATCAAGGACATCGAGAAGGCGATCCAGTTCCCGAATGCGGCGAAGGACGCGCAGGGACGGCTGCTCTGCGGCGCCGCGATCGGCATTTCCAAGGACACCTTCGAGCGGGCGGAGGCGCTGGTCAAAGCCGGCGTCGACGTGATCGTCGTCGACTCGGCGCACGGCCACCACGTCAATATCATCGAGACGGTCCGCAAGCTGCGCGCGCTGTATCCGGACCTGACGATCGTCGCGGGCAACGTGGCGACGGGCGAAGCGACGCGCGACCTGATCGAAGCCGGCGCTTCGATCGTCAAAGTCGGCATCGGGCCGGGCTCCATCTGCACGACCCGGGTCATCGCCGGCATCGGCGTGCCGCAGATTACGGCGATCTATGACTGCGCGACGGTGGCGCGCCAGTACGGCGTGCCGATCATCGCGGACGGCGGCATCAAATATTCCGGCGACATTACGAAGGCGATCGCGGCAGGCGCCAGCGCGGTCATGATCGGCAGCCTGTTCGCGGGCACGGAGGAGAGCCCGGGCGAATCGGAGATCTACCAGGGCCGGAGGTTCAAGGTTTACCGCGGCATGGGATCGCTCGGCGCAATGAAGGAAGGCAGCGGCGACCGCTACTTCCAGGAGAACGAGAGCAAGCTCGTGCCGGAAGGCATCGAAGGCCGGGTGCCGTACAAGGGCCCGCTGGCCGACACGGTCCATCAGCTGATCGGCGGGCTGCGCGCCGGCATGGGCTACTGCGGCGCGCGCAACATCCAGGAGCTGATCAACGACACGCAATTTATCCGGATTACGAACGCCGGCCTCAGGGAGAGCCATCCCCACGACGTGCAGATTACGAAGGAAGCGCCGAACTATTCGCTGTAACAAGCGGCTTCCCGGAATCGCACTTGCTGCGCACACCCTGCAACGGGACGCGGACTCGACAAGGTCCGCGTTTTTCTGTAGATGCGGGCGCCGTGCGGAGCGGGCGGTCTTTCGGGATTCCCGGTTTTTCTGCCCGGAAAGACTGTGATACAATTAGGGACGATACGACACGGGGAGAAAGGGGAAACGGAGTTGAACGACCACGGGAAACGGTCTGTCCGAATGCGGACCTTGGCAGCTGTTCTGGCCGTGTTGTTTGTTGTGTATGCGCTCGGGGCCGTGCCTGCGGTCCTGGCGGAAGAAGGTACGGCGACGGTATCGGGAACGACGTTCCAGCTCGGCGAATCGGTTGACGCGGCCATCCTGATCGATTTCGAGACGGGACAAGTCCTGTATGAACGCAATGCGGATCAGCCCAGACCGCCTGCCAGCATGACGAAACTGATGACGGAATATATCGTGCTCAGCCGGATTGCGGAGGGCAAATTGAACTGGTCGGACGTTGTGCCGGTCAGCAAGGAGGCGGCTTCGACGCCGGCCGACGGTTCGCAGATCTATCTGGCTGAGGGCGACAAGCATACGGTTGAGGAATTGTACATTGCGATGGCTGTCGGCTCGGCCAACGACGCGACGGTCGCGCTCGCATCCTATATCGCCGGCTCGGAAGCCGCATTTGTCGACATCATGAACGATACGGCGCGTGAGCTCGGGCTGTCCACGGCGCACTTCACAGGGGCGACCGGCCTGCAGGAAGACACGGTGATTTCGGCCCGTGATCTGTCGAAGCTCGCGCGGGTCATTCTGCAGCAGCACGGCGAGACGTTCCTGAAATATTCGAGCATCACGCAGTACAAATTCCGCGAGCGGGACAAGGATCCGATGATCAACTACAACTGGATGCTCGAAGGGAACAAAGATGTGACGAACTTCCGTCAGTACGCCTATGAAGGCGTCGACGGGATGAAGACCGGCTACATCAGCGCAGCGGGCTACTGCTTCACGGGTACGGCGAAACGCGGCGACATGCGGCTGATCAGCGTCGTGATGGGCACCGACTCGATGGGCGAACGGTTCCTGGAGACGGCGAAACTGTTTGACTACGGGTTCAACAATTTCGAGATGAAGACGGTCGTGGCCCCGAAATCGGTTGTAGAATCGGTGGAAACGGTCAAGATTAAGAAAGGCGTCAAGACCGAAGTGCCGGTTGTGACCGAATCGGATGTCACCTTCCTTGTCCGCAAGGGCGTCGAGCCGCAGATCGAAGTGTCGAACGTTGAAGTTCTGCCGCCGGAAGAGCTTGTCGCACCGCTGCCGGCGGGCACGAAAGCCGGCTCCGTCACCTACGTTTATACGGACGGCGCGAACAAGCTGGAGAAGACGGTCAACCTGATCACGGGCGAGGAAGCGAAGAAGGGCAGCTGGTGGCGGCTCATGTTCCGCGGCATCGGCGACTTTTTCCGCAATCTGTTCAAGGGCATCATCGGGTAGAACGCCGACCGGACGCATATTCTGCGCAGTTGCCGGCGTCGGCTCGTTCATTTAAAATATAGGTTTAGTACGAATTCGGACACTACGTGTCGAGTGGGAGGAACTTGAAGACATGGAAACCGGTACGACTCGCGTGAAACGCGGCATGGCCGAAATGCAGAAGGGCGGCGTCATCATGGACGTGATGAACGCCGAGCAGGCGAAGATCGCCGAAGCGGCCGGCGCCGTGGCGGTCATGGCGCTTGAACGGGTTCCCGCGGATATCCGCGCCGCCGGCGGCGTCGCCCGGATGGCCGATCCGACGGTCGTGGAAGAGGTCATGAAGGCCGTCTCGATTCCCGTCATGGCGAAGGCGCGGATCGGGCATTTCGTCGAAGCGAAGGTGCTGGAAGCGCTCGGCGTCGACTACATCGACGAGAGCGAAGTGCTGACGCCCGCGGATGAAGTCTATCATATCGACAAGCACCAGTTCACGGTGCCGTTCGTCTGCGGCGCGAAGGATCTGGGCGAGGCGCTGCGCCGCATCCAGGAGGGCGCTTCGATGATCCGGACGAAGGGCGAGCCGGGCACGGGCAATATCGTCGAGGCGGTCCGCCACATGCGGCTGATCATGAGCCAGATCCGCAAAGTGCAGAATATGTCGAAAGACGAGCTGTACAACGAGGCGAAAGTGCTCGGCGTGCCGTACGATCTGCTGCGTTATGTTCACGAGAACGGCAAGCTGCCGGTCGTCAATTTCGCGGCGGGCGGCGTGGCGACGCCGGCCGATGCGGCGCTCATGATGCATCTCGGCGCGGACGGGGTGTTCGTCGGCTCGGGCATTTTCAAGTCGGACAATCCGGAGAAATTCGCCCGCGCGATCGTGGAAGCGACGACGCATTACGAGGACTACGCGCTGATTGCCGAAGTGTCCAAAAATCTGGGCACGCCGATGAAAGGCATCGAGATCTCGCAGCTGACCGGCTACGACCGGATGCAGGATCGCAGCGTGTAATCGGGCCCTCGAGGGAAGAAGGGATCCACTTTGACCATCAAAATTGGCGTGTTGGCGCTGCAAGGCGCCGTCGCGGAACATATCCGCTCGCTTCAACAAGCGGGAGCGGAAGCCGTCGCCGTCAAGCGGGTTGAACAGCTTTCGGAGCTGCACGGTCTGGTCATTCCGGGCGGGGAGAGCACGACGATCGGCAAGCTCATGCGCAAATACGGTTTCATCGAAGCCATCCGTCAGTTCGCGGCGGATGGCAAGCCGATCTTCGGCACCTGCGCCGGGCTGATCGTGCTCGCGCAGCGGATCGACGGCGGGGAGGAAGCCCACCTCGGCCTGATGGACATGACGGTCGTGCGCAATGCGTTCGGCCGGCAGCGCGAAAGTTTCGAGACGGACCTGGAGGTCGCCGGACTTGACCGGCCCCTTCGGGCGGTCTTCATCCGCGCACCGCTCATCAAGGAGGTCGGGCCGGACGTCGAGGTATTGTCGGTGTACAAGGGCGAGATCGTCGCCGCACGGCAGAACCGTCTGCTCGCCTGCTCGTTCCATCCGGAGCTGACGGATGACAGCGCCCTGCACGCTTACTTCGTCGCCATGGCCGAGGAAGCGGCCGCAGAGAAGAGCGTGAAGTAGAGAGGGGTATAGACGAACGTGTTGGACGTCAGGCTGCTCCGCAGCGATTATGACAGAGTGAAGCAAGCGCTGGTGCATCGCGGCGCGTCGGAGGAACTGATCGCCGATTTCCCGGCGCTGGACCAGCGCCGCCGCGAATTGCTGACCGAGACCGAGCGGCTGAAGAACCGGCGCAACACGGTGTCGCAGGAAGTGGCGAAGATCAAGCGCGAAGGAGGCGACGCCGAAGCTTTGATCGTCGAGATGCGTGAGGTCGGCGACCGGATCAAGGAATTGGACGATGAAGTGCGGGAGTTGGAGGCGAAGATCGAGCGCATCTTGCTCGCCGTTCCGAACATTCCGCACGAATCCGTGCCGGTCGGCGCGTCGGAAGAGGACAATGTGGAGATTCGCCGGCACGGCGAGCCTCCGGCATTCCCGTTCGAGCCGAAGTCGCACTGGGAGATCGCCGACCGGCTCGGCATTCTCGATTTCGAATCGGCGGCGCGCGTCACCGGTTCGCGGTTCGTCTTCTACCGCGGGCTCGGCGCAAGGCTGGAGCGCGCGCTGATCAGCTTCATGATGGATCTGCATGCGGATCGGCACGGGTACGAGGAAGTGCTGCCGCCCTACATCGTGAACCGGGACAGCCTGATCGGCACCGGCCAGCTGCCGAAGTTCGAGGAAGATCTGTTCAAGATCGACGGGCAGGACTATTACCTGATTCCGACGGCGGAAGTGCCGGTCACGAACCTGTACCGGGAGACCATCCTGGAAGCTTCGGATCTGCCGAAGAAATTCGTCGCCTACTCCGCCTGCTTCCGCGCTGAGGCCGGCGCAGCCGGACGTGATACGCGCGGCCTCATCCGGCAGCATCAGTTCAACAAAGTCGAGCTGGTGAAGTACGTGAAGCCGGAGGATTCGTATGCGGAGCTGGAGACGCTGACGGCGGAAGCGGAGCAGGTGCTCAAGGCTCTCGGTCTGCCCTACCGCGTCATCGTGCTGTGCACGGGCGACATGGGCTTCGGCTCGGCGAAGACCTACGATATTGAAGTGTGGCTGCCGAGCTACGGCACCTATCGCGAGATTTCGTCCTGCACGAACTTCGAGGACTTCCAGGCGCGCCGGGCGAACATCCGCTTCCGCCGCGAACCGAAGGGCAAGCCGGAGTTCATCCATACGCTGAACGGCTCGGGGCTCGCGGTCGGCCGGACGGTCGCCGCCATTCTCGAGAACTATCAGCAGGAAGACGGTTCGGTACTGATTCCGGAGGCGCTTCGTCCGTATATGGGCGGATTGGATGCGATCCGGCCTGCTTGACATACCCTGAGCTTTACAGGCCGCAGCCGGTTGTCAGCCGGTTGCGGCTTGTGATACAATGTTCTGTGCTTCTTGTACGCGGAGAGATACCGAAGTGGTCATAACGGGGCGGTCTTGAAAACCGTTAGGGCGCAAGCCCACGTGGGTTCGAATCCCACTCTCTCCGCCATAAATAGCATCAAGCCGATCCTGATCTTAGGGGTCGGCTTTTTGATTGCGGCGCGAGCGGGGTGTTTTTTATGCCGAAGCCCGGGGCACAATAGCTTTGATCCCGTCGGTGGTCAGAAGCGGAGGTGTTTCGATGACAAGGAAAGACCAATTGACCGTGCCGCAAAACGAGCTGGTCGAGGCTTGGCAGCGCACGCTGCCGGAGCGGCTGAATGCGGGGGATTCGGTCAAAGTATGGGCGGATGAGGCCGACCCGAATTCGCTTCGCATTACCATTCATGCGGCCGGCCATCAAATGTACGAGTTTGATTTCGCCGTCCGGTACCTGGACAGCCGGGAAATCGACGTGGAGCTTGTCGATGTGGAAAGCGGCGGGCGATCGGTTGATGAGCATGCCGATGCGATTCAGGAGTTGATTGCCGATTATCGGCGCCATCTGCACGAGTGCGCCCAGTCGCTGCATGATCTGATCCATGCCTAGGAGGAAGGAGGGCCGACGTTGACGAAGCCGAAGTCGCAGGCCGTTCCCCGGCCGGGGCAAGGCCATGCCGAACGGGATAATGCGCAGGACAGCATGGTGAATGAACCGTTGTCCGGCTCCAAGAAGGTGAAGAACCGCAACCACTCCAGGCAGAACCACGGGGAAGGTTCTTGAACAAATGAATCCGGCCAAGCCGGGTTCATTTGTTCACGCTTCGACAAGCGGAACCTCTTTCTCCATCACGTAGTCGTCCATGACATAGCCTCCGCCGATGTCCGCCACCTGCGTCCGCACGGTCCGGAAGCCGTTTCGCTCATATACCGCAATGGAAGAAGCATTGTGCCGATTCACGGTCAGCCAGATCGCATGCAGCTTGCGCTCCCGGCACAGGTCCACCAGGAAGCGGATCGCCCGGCTTCCGTAACCTCGACCCCGATGTTCTTTGAGCAGGTAGAACTTGCTCAGGAACAGCTTCGAATCCTCCGGCTTGATCGCCAGATAACCCGCATGGATCCCGTCTGCCTGCATCAGATAATACTCATAGCCCTGATGCTCAATCTGGTCGGCAATCGCACGGACGGACTGAAACTTGTCCAACATATAATCGATCTGTCCCGCCGAAATGATGCCGATGTAATACTCCCTCCAGATTTTATCGGCCAATTGCGCCGCGGCCTCAATATCCTCACTTGTTGTGACGAGCCGAAATGAGAGCGCCATCCTGACCATCCTTTCCGTGATCTTCTCTCATTATCCTACCTTGCTGAATGCCTTTTGCGAAGAGAGAAACAGCTCCGTCAACCGAAAATGCTTTAAAAAAATTGGTTCCGGATCGGCAGCGCCCACTTTCCGCGCCTCTGCGAATCGTTTACAATAAGGAAGTTATGTGGATAAGGAAAGGGGTTTGTGGGGAGATGAACAAGAGCCGGCTGGCCGTGCTGCTTGTCGCCCTGCTGGCAGCCGCTCTGGCGGTGACGGCCTGCGGGAAGAAGACGCCGCCGAAAGAAGCGTTGCAGAAGGCCTGGGCGGCATCGATGGAGATGAAATCCTTCACATTCGACGGTTCTCTCGCCATCGATGAACTGGAATTGCCGCCGAGCGCGCAGAACGAAGCGGTTCTGCCGTATCTTGGCATGATAGAGAATACGTCGCTCTCCATCCGCGGCGCATACACCCGGGACCCGCTCAAGTTGGAGGCGATTCTGAAGCTTACGATCCCGGGCGACCTGGCCGTGTCGTTCGAAGTGCCGCTCATTTGGGCCAACGACAAGGTGTATGCGAAGATTCCCGCCATCCCGATGCTGCCGCTCGGGGACGCGGCAGGCAAATTTGTCGAGATCGATCCCGCCGGACTGGCGGAAGGGGAAGGCGCAGCGCTGCCGGCCTTTAATGTCGAAGTGCAGCGGAAGCTGGCGGGCGAGGCGCTCGGCATTGTGTTCTCGCATCTGGATGAAGAGCACTTCTTCCGGGAAGTGAAAAAGGAGGATGTCCCGGGCCTGCCCGGCGATCTGAAGGCCGACCGGTTCATCAAATTCAGCATTGCGCAGGACAATTTCGACGCTTTCATGCAGGCGTTTGCCGAGAACATCATGCCCGAAATCATCGATCTGTTGCTCGCGTCCGAGGACTACCGTTCCGAGCTGCAATTGACGGAAGAAGAGCTGAAGCGGGCGAAGGAAGAGCTTGCGGCGAAAGACCCGGAATCGCTGCGCAACGAACTGGAAGCCTTGAAGCAGAACCTTACGGTTCATGAAATCAGCGTGACGTCGGCAATCAAAGGCGACAAGCTGGTTTACCAGAAGCTCAAGGGGAACCTCGAAACGACGGAAAACGGGGAAACGACGAAAATCGGCTTTTCGTTCGACATTCGGTACGACAATATCAATAAGGATGTTAAGTTCGAGCACGAGATCCCCGAGGATGCGCTGACCATGGAGGAACTCCTGCAGTCGCTCTTCTCCGCTTTCGCATCCTGAACAATCCGTAAAAAGACAACAGGGGCCGAACCGCCGGCTGCGCCGGTGGATCGGCCCTTGTTTGCGGTGATCAGAACAGGATCAGGCCTGCTTCTTGCCGAGTTCCTGCAATCCGAGCACAACGCCGAGAACGTCTTCGGAATCGAAGTAACTGTAGCGTCCGCTGCCGTACTCGCCTTTGTGAATGAGCGGCAACCCTTTCGACTCGACGAATTCGATGTGCCGCTCGAAGCCGTTCACCGTGAAGGTGATAAAGTGGACGCCCTGTCCGTGCTTCTGTCTGAACTCGTTCCACGGGCTCGGCTCATCATAAGGCTCGAGCAGTTCGACGGTGACCGGTCCCATCTGCAGGTTGGCGAATTTGGTCCGCGCCGGGACGTATTCGCCCCGATACAGCGTATAGCTGTCGGGCGTATGGGTGACGGGCGCGTCCGGATCCGGCACGCTGATCTTCGGCATCGGGATGCCGAACAGTTCGGCGTACTTGCGGGCTGCGGCTTCGATGTCGTCCACGACAATGCCGATTTTGACCAGGTTGTGGTTGTCGATGCGGTCCATGATGTCTCCTTTTGGTGTGCGGCCGGAGCCTTATTTCTTGTCGTTCTCGAGCAGTTCGACGAGCACCTTGAGCTGCGGGAACGTGTCCATGTACGCGTAGCGTCCGCCGGTGTACTCGCCTTTCTGAATCAGCGGCATGCCGAGGCCCTCGAGCTTGAGCACCTTCTCCTTCATGCCGTCGATGACGAAGGCGATATGGTGCGGGCCTTCGCCGTGCTGGTCGAGATATTCGCGCCAGGTGCTCGGCTCATGGTCCGGCTCGATCAGCTCGATCTGCAGCTGTCCGGCATCGATGAATGCAAGCTTCGCGCGTGCGGGCGTCGATGCGCCGCGGTATTCCGTCTGCGCGATGTCGACGGTATCGGTGACGATGATCTTCGGCTTCTCGATGCCGAAGAATTCGGCCCATGCCTGCGCGGTTTTCTCGATGTCGTGGACGAGAATGCCGATTTGCGTGACGATTTTCGTGCCCAGAACATTTTCTGCCATGGATGATGACACTCCTTCTCGTTCAAAATGGGTGTATGAATCAGAATGCGGCCTGGCTGCGAATGCGGGACAGGCGAGCATTGTCATACCTCATGCCTTCATACCGTGCCCGGGATCTTGCGAGTCCATACGGCTTGTAAACGCGCGTTCACAGCGGTCAACAAAAAGCCGGGCTCACAGACTCCGGCACGAATCGCGGATGATCAGCTCCGAGGGCGCGACATAAGGTTCGGTGAAAGCGGCGCCCGTCTCGATGTAGCGGATCAATCCGTCCGTAAGTTGTTTCATCAGCAAGTCGAAATCGACGCGAACCGTTGTGAGCGCGGGGTGCTGCATGGCGCTCAACACATGATCGTCGAAGCCGATGATCGACAGATCATCGGGCACGCGCAGGCCGTGCGCTTTAAGCGCCTTCATGGCGCCGAAGGCGACGCTGTCGTTCGCGGCGATGATCGCGGTCGGCAGCGGCTTGCCGCTCGCCAGAAGCCGGCTGATGGCTTCGTACCCGGCCGACTCGTGGAAGTCGCCGGGCAGCACCCAATCCGGGTTGACCGCAAGCCCGCGGCGCTCCATCGCGCGGAGGAACGATTCGTATTTGTCCGGTCCCGAGAAACGGTTCATCGCGCCGTTGATGATGCCGATGTTGCGGTGGTTCAGCTCCGCCAGATAGCCGACGGCCAGATCCATGCCGGTCGCATTGTCGAAGTTCACGACAAGGCGGTTCGGGTCGGACTTTCCGGGCAGATGCTGGTCGACGATGCCGACGGCGAACCCCTCGGCAATGAGCGATTCGATCAGCGGCTCCTCGTTGGGCGCGCCGATGAAGATGCCCCCGTCAATGCGGCGCTGATAGAAAATTTCTTTCACGCGTCTGACTGCATCCCCGTCGGCGGTGCTGCGAAGAATATGCGTCAGGACATAGTAGCCGCAGCCCGACGCGTTCTCGATGACGCTGGAAATGAGCATGTTCGCGAGAATATCGCCGGCGACATGGCCTGCATCCACGAGGAAAAGTCCGATCGTCCGCGTCTTCTTGCCGGCCAGCACCTGGGCGGACATGTTCGGGAAATAATTGTATTCCTCGATGATGCGCATGACCTTCTCCCGCGTTTCGGGCGGGACGTTGGGGTAATTGTTGACGACGCGGCTGACGGTGCTGCGCGATACCCCTGCCAACCGCGCGATTTCGATGCTGTTGATCTCGTTCCGTCTCGAGGCCATGCGGCGCAACCTCCATTGTAACGCGCGTTCATCTTGATGCTACATTGTCGGCTGACCGGCTGTCAATAACGGAAAAAGGAAACAAAAAAGAGCCGTTGCAAGCGGGGAGCTTGTAACGGCCTGGAAATAAAAAATTGCGGGCGAACCCGCAATTCGTTGTTGTGTAAAATGGTCGAGACGACAGGATTTGAACCTGCGACCTCTTGGTCCCGAACCAAGCGCTCTACCAAGCTGAGCCACGTCTCGAAGTGCTGTATCAAAGTGTTGTGAATCAAACAAGCAATGATGATTGTAGCACATGGAGGGCGCGTTGTAAAGGGGGAGTCACAAAAATATTTTCCCCAATCGCGCTGCATGAAAAAACCTCCCGGCAGAGAACATCCGCAGGAAGGTTTTGGTTATCTCCGTCATGGATGTCGGAGGGCCATCCGGTTCAGGAACGATTCATACAGCTCCGACTCGTGCATGATCAGCGGTTCCGGGAACCGGGAGTGCGATGCACAGACGGACAGCCAATGGTCTTCGTCAATTCGTTTGGATACAAGGCGCAATGGTTCGGCTTCGCTGTCTTCGATCCTGAAGAACTGTTCCCCGTGACGGTGATCCCTTGAGACCGTAAACGAGTCCAAAGGCAGCTGTAATCCCGTGCCGATGGCCTTGAGATAACTTTCCTTCAATGTCCAGAGACGATAGAAGCAGGATAAGCGCTCTTCTGCCGGCTGCTTCATCAACGCTTCGCATTCCCGCTGTGAGAAGAACCGGCCGGCGATACCTTGAACATCAATGGGCAGGATCTGCTCCACATCGATTCCGACCGGCTGCGAATCAATGGCGCACGCAACCCAGCGGCCGGCGTGGGACAAATTAAACTCCAGATCATGAACGCCTTGGAGAGAAGGCTTCCCGGCGGCATTCCGCAAGAATCGAACCGGCTGCCGGATGTCCCAACCGAACTTCTCCGTCAGCAGCCAGCGAAACAGGGTTTCAGCCGCGGCGGAACGCCGCCGGTCTTCCGGATTCCGAAGGCGGCCGATGGTTTCCTGTCGTTCCCGTGACAAGTATCGCACCGCCTCGCTCCAGAGCGGCGATGACGAAAGGCCGGGGGCTTCCAGCCGCACCAAACCGATGATGAGGGTCAAAATTGTTCTCCTACACGATTCGGTCCGGCGCCGGTATCGATGTTTAGATTCAGGGCCAGTTTGCGAATGGATTGAATTCTGGATATGAACAGCGCCGAGATGACGACCAGAATGCCGCAGACGACGAACATGAATCCGATGCCTCTGCCCGGACCCGTGCCGATGAATTGGCCGACGGACGAAGCGAGCAGTCCGCCCTCTTCCAACATCGGATTAAAAACATGGTCGGCGAGCGGTCCCGATATACCGTACGCCACGATAAAGCCGAGCTGGGAGAGGATGCCGACAATTCCCCATACCCGTCCCTGCTTCTCGTTGGGAATATTCGTCCGGACCAGCACGTCACAGCTCATGTTGACGAAGGGCAGTGCCGCCAAGAACAGGAATCCAGCGCCGGTAATGAAGTAAATGTTTGTCGTGGTGCCAAGCAGACAGAAGGCGATACCCGCCACAATCAGGCCGACCACCAGGATATCCACGTAACGATGTCCGACGCTAAACACCCCGAGCAGGAGACTGCTGATCAACATCCCGACCGCGCATACCGACTGGATGGTTCCCAATGTCTTGGCGTCCGTGAAGAACAGCACCATCGGACCGATCAGCGTCTGCAGGAATCCAAGGAAGAACGTCACCAGCGAAATCATGAGAATGAGCAGGAGGACGCCGCGATTGGTCACGATGGCTTGCCAGCCGTCCTGCAGTTCCTTCAACCAATGGCCGCGCTCCTCTTCGCGCCGCTCAGGTTTCATCTGTTTCTTGATGACAAATACCGTCAATACCGCCAGCAAGAACGTGGCGATGTCAATGATCAGCACCGACTCGATACTGAAATAGTACATGATCAGGCCCGCCAGGAACGGGGACAACAGGAAGCGCGACGACTCCGCGAGTTGGACGAGCCCGCTGCCCTTTGAATATTGGTCCTCGGTAAGCAGGTCGGTTGCCGAGGCTTTATATGCCGGACTCTGAATGCCGACGAAAATGGAGCTGAGCGTCACACCGACATAAATGTGCCACAGTTTCGGTTCGCCGAACATCATGAACAGCAGGATGAACACGATGCCGGCTGCGGAACCGAGATCGCCGATGATCATCATCAATCTGCGGTCAAAACGGTCCGCCAGTATGCCTCCGACCGGCCGGAGCAGAATGGAAGGCAGGAACGACAACAACGTGACCAATGCGGCATTCGTGGCCATCTCCGTGCGCTCGAAGGCGTATACGCCCAGCGCGAAGCCGGTCAATCCGCTTCCGACCATTGACAGCAGCTGTCCGAACCAGACAATCAGAAATCTCTGGAATGATTTGTTTTGATCCAACAAGTTCATCCCTTTCTAAGGTGATATCCGATATAACCATCCATATTGCGCCGAAGCCATGATTATGCGGCGGCTAGAACCCTTGCCGCACAAGCCATTCAGATAGCTGGTTCTCGCGGTTTCGACGTTCTTCCGGGTTGTCCTGGATGATTTTACCCAGCTTCTTCTCTGCCACCAGGCGACCATCCAGCATGAACAGCACCCGTTCGGTGCAAGCCGCGACTCTGGGGTCATGGGTGACCAGCAAGATGGTCATGCCCTGGCGGTTGATGTCGGCCAGAAGCCGCATGATATCTTGGGCAGACTGCGAGTTCAACGCGCCGGTTGGCTCGTCGCCGAACAGGATATCCGGGGAATTGATAAGCGCCCGGCATATGGCCGCTCGCTGCAGCTGCCCTCCGGAGACCTGGGTGATATCATGATCCGCCAGATGGACAATTCCCGTCATGGCCATCAGCTCCCCGGCCCTCTGCCGAATGCTCTTCCGATCCTGCCGTCCCGCCAAGTAGGCGGACAGGACGATATTGTCGAACAGCGTCAGGTTGCGCATCAGGTGAATGTGTTGAAACACAAAGCCGATGTTGTGCAGCCGGACGCTCGCCAACTCATCCTCGCTCAGTCTGGTCAGATCCTTGCCGTTCAGCAGAACCTGTCCGGATGTCACCCGATCTAGGCCGCTAATCGCGTACAGCAACGTGGACTTCCCGGAACCGGATGGCCCCATGACCGATATGAACTCGCCTTTGTGGATTTGAAGGTTGATATCCTTGAGAACCGGGGTTTCCTGGTTGCCGTTCTTGTAGGTTTTGCATACGTTCACCGCTTCAAGCAGAACCATCGTGCCACACTCCTTATTCCTTGATCATCTCGGCAATGTTGATGCGGCGGGCCGATCCCGTCCCGATCCAGGAGGTCACGACAACCGCCAGCATCAGGATCAGCGGGCAGACGATGTATGCCTGAACCGGCTCGATGACAAACCGGATGCCCGAGGCCCCCAGGAGTGACCATATTGCTCCGACAAGCGTCTGCCCAATCGTATTGGACAGAATCGTGCCAGTCACAATTCCGGCGATAAGCACGGTCAGCGACATGGTGACGTATTGAGTCCGAATGTGGCGATGCGCAAAACCGATGCTCCGCAGAATCGCCGTATGCGGCCGATCCTTCGCCATCAGCAGACTCAGGAACAATGCCGTCATCAACATGGACAGGAAGATGGAGACGAAGAAGGCGACAACCGCCAGGTTGCGGAGTTGGGCAATCGTCTGTCCCAACGTCTGCCGAATATAACCTTGCAGATCGGTGACCTTGGCCGGTTCGAACGTTTTCTCGTATTCCGCGATTTTCGTCTGAAGATCCACATCAGGCTTAAGATCCAGACTGATCGTATACCAGAGCACGGATTCCGGATCATGAGGAATTGCCGCCTTGGCCGTGCGTCCGCCGTTGGTAATATCCTGGTAAATGCCGCTGATGACCATGGTTTTTTCCTTTCCGCCGACAATCAGACGGATCGTATCGCCGACTTTACGCTCCATTTCCCGCGCGTTCTGTACCGACAGCGCGATTTCATTGTCGCGTATCGGCGCGCCGCCCTGCACATATTCCAGCGGGAAGATCGTGAAGTCTCCCGTCTCGACATTCAACTGGTCCACGGTGCCGTCATCGTTCAGCAGACGGAACCGGCTGGTGACCAGCGGGGAGAACCGTTCGACATCCTCGTCATTTCGAATCGCGTCAACCGTAGATTTGAAACGTTCGTCCATCCGGTCCGAATACTGCAGATCGATGCGCAGATCGCTCCGCCCGATTCCCAGATAGGAGACGAAGTCGGGCGACTTGATCGTATTAAGAAAATGAATCGGCACCAGCAAGAGAAAGGCGCTGGCGACAAAAACGAAAAACAGCAGGCCGAACATGCGGAGCCGCTGGAATACATTCTTCAGGCCGAGAAACACCGGAATCGGCAGGAGTCGGTTGCGATTCAGTCTCCAGCGGCGGCCGCTGACCTTCGCCTCTCCGATGCTTCCCGAACGGAGCGCTTCCACCACTGAAATCCGGTGAAACCGACGAAGCACCATCGTGCAGAAAAGGAGCAGCAGACCGAACATCATGGCGGCGGAGAAAAGCGGGAGCACAATGTACAGCAGACCGCGTTCCGCTTGGCCGAGATACAGCGTGATGTTGGATGACATCAGCTGCATGGCCGGAAAAGACGCCGCAAAGCCGCACAAGGCGGCCGCCGCCGACAGCGCGACATACTTCACCAGATAAATGGAGCGAATGTGGCGACGGGAAGCTCCGATCGCTTTCAGCACGCCGATTTCGCGATAATCCTCCTCCAGCGTGGACAGCAGGGTGAAGCGGACGCAGAGCATCGCGATGACGATCAAGAGCAGGCTGACCAGAAGAAGCACGACCGCGATGACGCCGTCCGTCAACGCATTCAGCATGCGGAACATATTCAGATCGATGGAAGGCCCGACCTTGGGCATGTCGGATGCCTGATACAGGGTGTGAAATTCTCCAAGCTTGCCGGCATCCGTCAAGCGGAATTCAATCAAATACTCAACACCGCCCGCCTGCTGCTTCAGAAAATCATAGTCCGCCGGATGAATGACAAAACGCTTGGAATGAATAATGGATGGGTTCATCTGGGCGTCACGGACGAAATCGCTGATCGTGAATTCCCGGATGAATTTCGGGTGCACGATGCGGACCCGGTCCCCAACGGACAGGTTCCGTTGTTGCATGAAGAAGACCGGAACCGCAATTTCGCCTTCCGATACTTCCACACGCTCGTTCGAGAGATTCAGCAGGAAATCGAATTTCTCGTTCTGCCGGACGAAATAGAAATCCATGACGCTCGTGCTTTCGGGCGTATCTTGATGACCAAGATAGAGATGGCTCCCTTCCACCGGGACCATCTCGACGATCTGGTGCATATCGACCAGTTGGGTGTCCGAAGCCCAGCGTTCGATCGCCCGCTCGTCCAGTGTACCGCTGTGCATCTGTACATAGTGCGGTACAGCCGATTTTACAAGCAGGTCACTCATGGAAGAGACCAGTTCCCGAATCATGTTGGTGCCGGCGGAAGCGAGAAGCGTCGACAGCAAAATGAATATAAAGAGAATGGCGGTAACGCTTTTCTTCTTGTACAGGTCCCGCTTAAGCAAGTGCAGCAGCATGTTGCCGTAATGCTCCTTTCAGCCATCGATTCTGCGCTGTTGGCCGATGTGTTCCAGAATATCCGCGACCGCTTCCGGCATGTCGGCAATGAACATATGACCGCCGTCCCGTACCGGAACAAACCGGATTTCGCCGGAGAGATAGTTGGTCCAGCGCAGCATCGCGGACAGTGGGACGATGTGATCCCGATCTCCCCACAGCAGGTATGCGGGGTTCGACAGCGGCGTCCAGTCCATGAACGAAGCGGATTCCAGCGTCTTGAAATCCGCCCGGAATACCGGAAGAAAGAAGTCAAGCAAGCTTCTCTCCTCCATCAGCTCCGACGGAAGGCCGCCGTAGGAAGCCAGGTGTTCAATGAGTCCGTTATCGGGCAGATGAGATACCTTCCGGATATCGGGCGGTGTGTTGCAAGCAGACAAGACCAGCGTTGGACGATGCGAATCCGTCAAACGCTGCGCGAGAAAATACGCGACCAATCCTCCCATGCTGTGGCCGAACAGTATGCTATCGGGCCGAAGGATGGTATTCACCTCTTCGAAGATCAGGTTCAGCAGGACGGTCATATCCTCTACAGGCAGCCTTTTGCAGGAACCGTGGCCTGGCGGATTGAGTGCCCAAAGTTCGAAGCTGTCGTCCAGTCTGTCCGCCAGGATGTTGAAAGAGTTCGCGTAACCGCCGAGATAGGGGAAGCAGATCAATTGCGGTCCGTTGTCAGCTCCCGGTTTCAATCTGTGAAACCACTCGATGGTCAGATCCCTCCCGATACTTGTTCGCGCGAACGGCCGAGCGGATGGCCGGCCTCATCGCGACGGGTCAGGATAAAGTCCGGAAATATTTTCATTGGGTGATTTATTCTCCACTTCCAGAATACGAGATGTATAACTATTGTTGCAAGGATAAAGTAAGAAATTTGCAAGATCTGCACTTGCGGGTTGAAATAATACAACTGAATCTGGCTTCCGGTTGCCGCCAGCCAGAACGAGATCAGATAGAACAGCAGATTGCCTCCCGTTGCGTTGAAGATATACGTCTGGAACGTGACAAAGCACATCAGTTGTATGACGTAGTAAATGTAAGATGTGGTGGTGCCGAACGAGGCGATGATATATCCGGGAAGCACCCACAGACCGAATAGGAAGCCGGTTGCAAGACCTGCCGCAATTTGATTGTTGAGCTTGCGCTGGAGGTAGGGCAGCAGGAAACCAATCCAGCCGAAAATGCCGCCGATCAGCCCGGTCTCCTTGAATAAATTCAGCACGCCAACCTTCACCATTTCGGGCACGGTGTACGTGATCTCCGGCACTTCAAAGCCGAGCGCCTTCGAACCGAAATGCATCGAAGCAGCGAACAGCGTAAAGATCGCAAAAATGATGGGGAACCAGAACCAGTCCTGCTTGCGCGGCACCAGTTTGAGCAGAATTCCGCCGACCGCTTTCATGCCGCCCATGGCGTAGTAGGTGATCAATCCGGCAATGGATGGCGAGTACAGGGCCGCAATCGCAATGGGATGCATCAAATGCAATTCGCCCGTAATAGGTGTGACATATTCACCGAACAGGATGTAAATCAGGGCAATACCCCAGCAGACGCCAAATGAAATACCAAGGTAAAGGGCCAGAAACCGGGTGTCCTTCTTCATCAGCCCGCCTCCTTCGCTTTCTTCGCCTCGACAAATTTAACCAGATTGTTGACCGTGCAGAAATTGTTCAAATCCAATTCGTCGTTTTCCACCACAATGCCGAATTGCTGTTCCACGAACTGCACCAGCTTCATGGCGAACAGCGAGTTGACGAACCGGAGTTCGAAGTAATTGTCATCGTCCGAGAAAGCAGCGCCCTCGTGCTCGATCGACAGATTGTCGCGAATAAACTCGCGAATCACGTGACGATAATCCATGGCGACCTCCAGTGAACGTTATTGTTGAACCACAACGTCAATATAGGGTGGAAATTGCGGAATGGAGCGCAGATCGTGCTCGAGCACCATGGTGCCGTCAGGCTCCGTGAACTTGTCGCGAAATCCCGCAAATCTGAAGGTAATGTTCATCATCCGGTTGCGGCCGGTATCGCGGAAATCAGCCAACAGCGGCTTTCCTGCCCGGTGCGCTTCCTGCATGATGTGGGTAAGCAGTACGGTGCCCACCCCCCGAGAGACGACTCGGCAGGACATGAGCATCATTTTCAGCCTCCAGCACGTTTCGTTCATGTGTACCAGTGCCAGACCGATTTTGCCGTAGGTGCCGAACCGGTCTTCCAGCTCGGTGATGAGCAGCTGGTGGTCTTCTGATTGCCGGAGACGGTCGAGTTCTTCGTAGCTGTAAGCTTTGCCGGTGGCGTTCAGCTGGTTCGTGCGGACCGTCAGTTCCTCGGCGCGCTGCAAATCATGCTCGTCGGCCGGTGCGATGATCATTCTCATGTTCAGCGACGCGAGAAACGCTTCCGAAGGCCCGTTGAATTCCGCCTCCGCCTGTTTGCGCAACTGGTCGGTCTTGTAGAGCATGCGTCGCATGGCTGAATCTTCTGTTATGAATCTCGGGATGAGCCGCGGGTCGTCAAGCAAGGAACGGTATTCGCAAGCGTTCATGCAGTGGACTGACGAATGCACGCTTTTGACCTCCTGCAGCTCATACTCCTGATCGTCAATGAACAAGATCGCGTCCATGCTGATGTTCAAATTTTTCTGGATTTGGGCCAGCGAGTAAGATTTGGCGTTCCAGTTGATCTCCGGGTAGAGGAAATATTCGTCCAGTCCAAATGACTTGAGTGCCGCCATCGCCGCATCGTGATCGTTCTTGCTGGAAATGGATTGGAGAATGCCCCGCCGATCCAATGTCTTGATGATGTCTTCGATGCCCGGTTTGAGTTTGAGACCGCTATTCTCCAGCAGAACGCCGTCCCAGATCGTGTTGTCCAGGTCCCAGACGACGCATTTAATCGTCTGTTTGTTCATCTGCAAGCCCCCCCTTTGTGCTAATACTGATAGAACCCCCTTCCACTCTTGCGGCCCAGCAAACCTGCATCCACCATCTTTCGCAGCAGCGGGCAGCAGCGGAACTTCGGGTCCTGGTAGCTTTCGTACAGGACATCGAGGGAATGCACGACCGTGTCGAGCCCGATCAGATCAGCCGTCTCCAGCGGCCCCATCTTGTGACCGAATCCGTGTTTAATGATCTTGTCGATCTGCTCAGGGGAGGCGACCCCGTCTTGCACCAGAAACGCTGCTTCGTTCATGAACAGATGGGACAGGCGATTGGTGACAAATCCGGGCAGATCGTTGATGACGATCGGCTTTTTGCCCAGCGTCTCCAGAAATTGCACAACCCGTTCTTCCGTTTCACGTGATGTATGCCAGCCCCGGATGACTTCCACCATCGACTTGAGCGGTACAGGGTTCATCAGATGAATGCCAATGACACGGCTCGGATCAGGTATCCCGGCAGCGAGCTTCGTGATAGAGATACAGCTGGTGTTGAGTGCGAACAACGCATCGTGTTTGCAATGTTTCACAAGTCTGACATATTCCTCCATCTTCAGTTCCGCGTTCTCGCTGATGTTCTCAATGATGAGATCGGCCTCGCCAATCCCGTCATAGTCAAGCCGGACCTGAATGCGGTCCAGGATGTCGGACAGTTCGACTTTCCGGTATTCTGGATTGAGCATACAAGCTGTTCGATATTCCCGGCGGATGTTCGGCACCGCTTGTTCGGCTGCCGCCGAGGAGATGTCCTTGAGGATGACCGAATAGCCGTGCTTTGCCACGTCCAGGGCTGTGGCGCATCCCATGACCCCGGCGCCGATGATGGCGACGCGTTGAATCATTGTCCGAACCCTCCTCTGCTGCTGGTCAGATCATTTCGTCATAGATTTCCTTCGTATCCGCGATCGCTCTGCCCGCATGCTCCCTGAACCACTCCACGTCCTCTTCGTTCAGGGAGATGTTGGGATACAGCCGCGACACGGTCGATACGAGAATGCCGTGCCGCGCAAGATTGTTGTTCAGGATGATGTCGAGCGCCAGAAGATCAAACGTATAATCAGCCGGATTGGCGAGCGGCTCGCTGCACAGATGGAACGAAGCACAGGAGGGAGGACCCTGGATGACCAGCGGAAGTCCGACGGCGTCGGCTTCTTCCTTCAAAATGGCGTGCATCTGCTGCATAATGCTGTTCATCCGGTCGATTGCGGCTCCATTGTTCCGGCTCAAGATCTCCAGTGTCGCTTTGACGGCCGCCAGCCCAAGCGGATACCCGTTGAAAGTACCGGCGTGAATCACCTTCTTTTCCGTGAGCAGCTGCATGATCTCTTTCTTGCCGACAAGGGCGGAGACCGGCACGCCACCGCCGCCAAGCGCCTTGCCGAGCGTCGTCAGATCCGGGGTGACGCCGAAGGCTGCCTGTGCGCCGCCAAGCCCCAAGCGGAATCCGGTGATAATTTCGTCGAAAATCAGCACGACATGATAGCGGTCGCATAACTCCCGCACACGTTGCAGGTAGCCGGGAGCCGGCATGACGCTGCCGCCGTTCACACACACCGGTTCGGTAATGACGGCGGCGATGTCGTCACCATGCCGGATCAGCAGATCTTCCAGTGCATCGGCGTCATTCCATGGCAGCAGATAGGATTGGCTCTCCATGCAGTCTCTGGCTCTGCCCAGCGTTCCTTTCAAGTCGCCGGGGAAATCCTTCGGCACCGGTTCGCCGGTTTTCGCCCTTCGGCCGCCCATGATGTTGTCGGCGTTGCCGTGGTAGTGGCCTTCGAACCGGACGAACCGATTCTTGCCGGTCCAGGCGCGGGCCAGACGAAGTGCATTTTGCACGATCTCGGTTCCGGACAGCCCGAACCGAATCATTTCGGCTGACGGGACGAATTTGGCAATCAGTTCCAGAGCCTCCGCATCCATGTCGCAATGGCTGACCGAGAGCGTCCGGTCGATTGTCTCTTTCAGACACTCGTTGTATTCCCGGTTGCCGTGCCCGACGATCAGCGCCCCGAAACGGGCGTACAGGTCGAGATACTCCTTGCCGTCCATGTCCCAGACCCGGCTGTCTTTCGTCTTCACGAAGTGAATAGGGGTCTCTTCCCAGGGCAGATGGAAATTGTAGTGCACGCCTCCGGGAAGCAGCCGCTTGACGCGTAGCTGGTAAGCCTGCATGACACTTTTCGCGGATTCGGTTTTCATCAGGCCAGGCGCTCCTTCCCAAGCAAACCGAAAATTTGCAAGCGGTCGCCTTCGTCGTCAAAGGCGAGGCATTCCGGAAGTCCGGCATGTTCCCGGACCAGATTTCGTGAAATCTGCTGCGGACCGATGTCGATGAACAAAGAGGCTCCGGATTCTGCCATTCCCTGAAGTGCTTGTGTCCACAGGACGGGAGACGTCAGCTGCCGCTCAAGGATGCCGGGGATATCCTCCGCCCGACGGATGGCTTCGCCGGTGACGGTGGACCATACAGGAAATTCCGGATCTTTGAAGGCAAGCTGCGAGATCGCTTCGCGCCATTCGGCCAGATATTCCTCCATCAGTTCGCTGTGATAGGGAGCATTGGCCTTCATGGGCACCATGCGGAACGGAATCCACTCACCGCCGTGGTCATCCGCCAGCCGGTCCAGCATGCGGAGCGCGGACGGGACGCCCGCCACTACGAATTGGCGCGGCGAATTGTACCCGCTGATGGCGGCATAGCCGTGCGGCCGAATCTGCCGGATCAGATCTTCCAGCACTGTTCGTTCGAGGTCCAGCGCCAGCCCGGTCTCGCCCCGCTTCTCCTGCTGGGCTTGTTGCATGAGCCTGCCCCGTTTGCGGACATAATCAACGGCTTGAGCGAAGGAGACGGCACCCGCGGCGGCAAGAGCCGAGATCTCTCCCAGACTATGCCCGGCCGCTCCTTGCACCGCAGGGCCGAACCGCTCCCGGAACAGGCGGTACAGCGCATAGCTGGCCGTCAATACAGCGGGTTGGGCATAATCGGAGCGGGTCAACGCTTCCATGGAGCCTTCAAGAATAAGCGGGCGTAGGTCGAACGCCAAAATATCCGCGGCTTCCTCGAACACCCGCCGCACTTCGACGGATGTGCGGATCGCCTCCCCGCACATGCCGATATATTGGCTTCCCTGACCGGGAAAGAGCAGGGCAATGTTCATGGCACCAGGCTCCTTTGGTAATAATGTTTGAGGCCGAAGTGGGAGATCACTTCCTGTTGCATCTGCGAGGTGCCTTCGATGATCTCCAGCACCTTGGCTTCCCTGTACAAGCGCTCCACCGGATATTGGTTTGAAAATCCGTTCGCTCCATGGACCTGGAGAGCATCGTTCGCCACGCGGACTGCGGCGCGGGAAGCGAAATATTTGGCGATGGTCGTCTCCATGACGGCTTCGGGGTTTTTCTTCCGGCGCAATTCGCCAGCCCTCAGGCACAGTGCCCGCGCCGCATGCACATCGGTCACGGCGTTCCCGATCAAACCGCGGATCAATTGATGCTGGCTGAGCTTGCGTCCGAATTGCTCGCGGTTGCGCGCGTAGGCGACCATCGCGTTCAGCGCTTCCTGGGCCAGACCGACGCCGGCCCAGGCGATGCTGTAGCGCCCTTGATCGAGAGCGGCGGATACGATGTACTCGAACCCGCCATGCAATCTGCCGAGCACGTTGTCACGCGGGACCCGGACTTCTTCCAGCCGGATTTCCGCAATATGGGTGGCATGGCCGGCCATCAGGCCTTTCAGGTGCTTGGTCTGCAATCCGGACGACGACCGCTCGACGAGGAACGCCGTGGATTTTCCCTCATGGGCGGCGATCACGATGAACAAGTCGGCGATGTCGCCAAAAGTAATCCATTTCTTAACGCCCTTCAGCACGTATGCGTCTGCTTCTTCGCGCCAGGTCGTCCGCACGTTTCGCGCGTCGCTTCCGACTTCCGGCTCGGTCAGGGCGAAGGCGGCGATGGCTTCACCCTGCGCTAGGCGGGGCAGCCAGACTTCCTTCTGTTTATCGGTGCCGAAGCGGAGCAGCGTCTCGGACACGAGCGACGTGTGGACGGTAATCAGACTGCGCACTGCCGGGCAAGCACGTCCGAAGATTTCTGTGAACAGGCCGTATGCCACGGGTTCCAGTTCCAAGCCGCCATATTTGCGCGGCAGGGAAGCGGCCAGATATCCGCGCTCGCCCATCTTCCGGATCAAGGCTTTCGGGAGGGCATCCTTACGTTCCCATTCCTGCACGAACGGGCGGATTTCCGCATTGACGAACCCCTCTGCTTCCTCCAGAATTTGTGCGTGCTCGGAACTGACCAATTCGGGCGCGAATGGGATGACCATCAGCTCACCTTCTCATTCAGACAATCGCTCAAATATGCGGCAAATTCGGCGATCGTCCTGTATTCGAACAGGGCGACAGGACTGATGTCGATTTCCAGATTCTTTCGTAACCGATTCATCATCTTGAGCGCCTGCACAGAAGATATGCCGAGGCGGAAGAAGTTCGTCTCCTCGTCCAGATCGTCCGGCTCCTGACCGATAACGCCGGCAATTTCCGACTTGATGAGTCGCACGAGTTCCTCTTTCGTCACGTTCATTCTCCTTTCTCTTGCCCGATCCACAGTGATTTTCCGCTGAACGGATAGGGCGGGAGATCGATCATGCGGCCGCTGCCGTCCGGGTGCAGCTTCAGCCAATCGAGCTCGGCGCCCGCAACATAGAGATCCGCCATAACCGAATGGAGTGCTGCAAGCGGATCGGCGTACTTCTGACGCAAGTCCGGACCGATGCGAATGACGGTTACCCGGTCTTGCTGTTCCTTCGGCAGAATACCGGTAATTTCGTCGTCGGATGCATGGAGCGCTATCAGAATGTCCGCATGAAGCACTTGTGTCGGAACATCGGATGTTGCTTCCGTTCCGGCGGCCGCATGCCGGATCGCTTCCGTGAGTTCCAGCCTGTGATTCAGCGCATCCGTCAGCATCTTGCCCGAACGGAGACTTCCGTTCTCGGCGATATTTCGAACGAAGCGGCCCAGTCCTGTGAGCAATGCATGCCAGTACACGAATTCCGCTTCGATTTCGGCGGCAGGCGCATTTCCCCTCCGCTCGTCCACGCGGAACAGATCGCCGACCACCAGCGCGACTCGCGCTGTGCGGTTCTTCAACCATGCACCGCTTCTCATATCGGAGAACGCCTCCAGCGGCCGCTCGCGGGACAACACGCATGCGGCGCGGTATCCGTAATGCCGGCGATACCGGTTGCGCGTGAAGGTCAAGTCGTCGATGCTGAGGTTGGGGTTCGATTCCAGCATTTTTGCGGTCTGCTCGATGATCATGGACAACGCCTGTTCGCTCTTGGCGGAGAATGTCAGCAATCGGTCTCCGAAACGGTGATTCTTGCCGGTGATTCCCGTTTCGCCGTTCCATTCCTCCAGCACGATGTGGACGTTCGTTCCGCCCAGGCCGAATGAGCTGATGCCGGCTTTCCGCGCCTTGCCGTTTTCGGCCGGCCAATCCCGGAGCTCTTTCACCAGGTAGAAGGGGGTCTTGTCCAGCTGCAGAGCCGGATTGACCTCATCCGCATGCAAGCTGGGCGGCAATTGGCGATGGCGGAAGCTGAGCAGCACTTTGGCCAGACCGGCGCCGCCGGCCGCCGGGAACAGATGACCGATGTTCGTCTTGACCGACCCGATACCGACGCGGCCGCGCGCTTCTCCCAATCGGGGGGCGAACACTCTGTTCAGGGCGCTCACCTCCACCGGATCGCCGATTGCCGTTCCCGATCCGTGCGCTTCAATGTAGCTGATCTCTTCCGGAGATACTCCGGCGTCTCGGTATGCCTCTTCCAGCACCTCGGCTTGGCCGGTCGGGTTGGGCGCCATCATGCTCAAGGAATAACCGTCATTATTGATCGCCGAGCCGCGGATCACGCCGTAGATCTTCCGGTTGCCGCGAATCGCGTCGGCCAGCGGTTCCAGAAATACGACAATCGCGCCCTCGCCGATCACCGATCCGTCTGCGTTCTTGTCGAAAGCACGGGTATGCCGTGTCGAGGAGCAGATGCCGGCGATGCGGGATAAATGCTGAATGTCCGGTGTTGACAGCACGTTGGCTCCCGCCACCACTGCCGCGGCAATCTGCCCTTGCCGAATGGCCGTCACCGCGTGATGGACCGCCGCGAGGAAAGAAGAGCATGCCGTGTGCACGGTGACGGCCGGACCGGAGAAGTTGAACTGGCGCGAAAGATACGCGGCATGCATGTTCGACATATTGCCGACCATGGCGTTTGGATGAATAGCCGGCGTGCCGTGTTTCCGGACATGGTCCAGCACCAGGTGATAATAGGTACTCTCGCTGCCCCCTGCGTAAACGCCGATCTTGCGGCGGTCGTCAGTTTCCGCAAGCACGCCCGCATCTTCGAGCGCTTCATAGGCGACTTCGAGCAACAGCCGGATTTGCGGATCCATGCATACGGCTTCCTGGTCGGAGATGTCGAAGAAATCGTTGTCGAATCGTTCCACGTCTTCCAGTTCGCCTATCCATTCATCCCAGTCAGGCCGTCCGGCCAGTCGCTTGCGCTTGTCGCTGACCTTGCGGATCGTATCCGTTCCGGTGACGAGATTGTGCCAGAACGCTTCCCGGGTCTTGGCTCCGGGAACGCGCAAAGCAAGTCCTGTTACGGCGATTCTCCGGTCCGACGACGTATCCGCGGCGGCCGATTGGAATGTTTTCGGGCTGTCCGGATCTGGCGCCGCGGATTCCAAATATTCGGCCATTTCCCGGATGGTTTTGCACCTGAGGAACATCTCCGGCCCGATCGTTCGCCGGTAATGCCGCTCCACCCGGTCGAGCACGAGATACGCCTTGACGGAATTGCCGCCCAACCTGAGAAAAGCGTCATCCGGGCGGATGTCACGTTCGGGAATGTTCAGGACCTCTGACCATATCCGACGCAGGAATGCCATGGTTTTCGTGTCCGGCGCGTCGGCGATTGCCGGAGCCGGATCGGGGCGATCAGCCAGCAGGTTTCCGATCTCCTCAATGACCCGGTCAAATTGGCCCGACTCGTATTGATTGGCCATAATATAGCGCTGAAGCTTGCCGCTCGTCGTCTTCGGGATGGACTTGACCGGAATAACATGCGTAATCTCGATGCCGGTCGTTTCGCGAAGCCTGTCCGTCATTGTTTGGCGGATCGGGAGCAGCTTGCGGATGTCCCCCTTGTGCTTGACGAAGGCCAGCAATTCTTCTTGCTGGGTGCGGGCGTTAAACAGACCGACCAGCATCAGGCTGCCGTGGGGAACCGCTCCCGTTTCATAAAGAATTTCCTCCAGATCGTGCGCAAAGTAGTTTTGGCCGCGGACGATGATCAGGTCTTTCATTCTGCCGGTGATGACCAGCTCGCCATCCTTTATGTAGCCGAGATCGCCGGTTCTGAGCCAGCCTTCCTGGAACAGTTCCGCCGTTTGTTGCTCCTGGTTGTAATAGCCTGATGTGACGCTGTCGCCTTGAATCTGGATTTCGCCGATTTCCGCTTCCCGCAGGGTGTTGCCGTGTTCGTCCGCAATGCGCACGCTCATCCCTTCGACAGGCGTTCCGACGCGTGTGAACGTCACGCCATCGGAATCGTCCGGACTGACGATGACGGCGGTGCGATCCCGGCTCATGCGGGTGCGGGAGATGCGGTCGATGACCGGCTGTTTGCCGATGCCGGACAGCGTGACGGCGACGGTCGCTTCCGCCATGCCGTAGGCGGGGAACATCATCTCCTTGCGATAACCGCAGACCGAAAACTTCTCGATGAACCGGTTCATAACCGCCGTCGAGATCGGTTCCGCACCGTTGAGGGAGAACCTAAGCGACGATAGATCGAGGGTCGGCAGAAGATCGTCGCTCACCTTCCGGACCATCCAGTCGTACCCGAAGTTGGGGGAGCAGAACCAGGTCCCCTTAAGGTCCGACAGCTTCTTCAGGAAGAAGTACGGGGACCGGATGAACATGTACGGCGTAAAAACGACGATGCGGCTTCCGCTGGCAATCGGCGTCAGATGCTGGCCGAACAGCCCCATGTCATGCGTGTGCGGCAGCCAGGTGAAGACGATGTCTTCATCGGAAGCGTGAAGAGCGCGGACGCTGGCCATGTTATTCGCCAGAATGTTGCGATTGGTCAGCTTCACACCCTTCGGGATGCCCGTGCTGCCGGACGAGAATTGAAGGAAGACGAGATCGTCCGGATCGGTTGGCACGATCTCCGCCTGATTGTCCGATTCGAGTTCGTCGGTTGACAGCAAGGTCAATCCGGCGAATGATGGATCGCTCCGCAGCGACTCGTAGCGGTAACGCTGTGTTTCTTCAATAATAACGACCGGCCTGTCCATGACCTCCCATATTTTGGCGAATTTCGCCAGACCGGGTGAGCCGGGTTCCCATGCCAGGGGCCGGCTGACGGGGGCGGCGATGACGCCCCCGAACATGCAGGCCCAGAACACGCGATAGAAGATTTTCGGGTTCTCGATTTCCACGATAACCCGGTCCCCTTTCCGGATGTCGTGACGCTTCAGACCATCCAGATATTTGCGCGCAAGGACGACCAGATCGGGGTAGGAGACGAAATCATCAGTGCCCGAAGCGTCAGGAAACAGGAGGCCGTGTCCGGGATATCGTTCCGCGATGTGCAGCAGCATGCCGGACAGCGTGTTGAATCCTTCCGGCAGCCGCAGCGGGTTGCCATGCTGTATGGCTAATTTCATTAAGGACGTCCTCCCTTGTCTGGTCATTCGTCTACGGTTTCATCGCCGGAGAGCAACCGATCGGCGATTTCCCGCATGCGTTCTTCCCGAATGCCGTCCACGCTCTCCATGATGATGGCGAGATTGGAGCCTTCCACCCTGGCCGTCACCGCAAAACGCGCCAAAGCGTTATCGGGAGCATCGGTCGCTTCCGCTGCAGCAAAAGCCTTCAGCTCTTCCTCCGATACCGCCCCCTGGAAGTTAAACAGCACCAGCGGCTTCGGTTCATCCGCAACTTGATAGAAGGGCGCCAGCAGACTTGCGAGGCGTCCGTACTTCCGGGCAAGCTCGGAGTCGAGCAGCAGCGACATGAAGTTGATGCCGTGTTCCCGGCATTTCTCCAGCAGGGACAGTGTCTCTCCGGGCGACCGGCCGCGCTTCATGACGAGCGGAACAAGGTCGAGGAACTCGCCTACGCAGTTGAAGAAGTCACGACCGCGATAGCTCCTTCCGTAACTGACGATTGCAAGCGGAATATCTGCCATTCCCGTGTACTCGGACAGCATACGGACAGCCAGCCGGATTGACGCTGCCAACGCATTTGTTCCGCCGGTTGCAGCGAGCGGAACGATGAATCCGAATCGTCCGGCGCCGCCGCCGGATTCCGTCAGCCGGTCCATAAGTTCCCGACTAAGCTTCGTCCACTTGCGCAGGGCGAAGAAGCGGATCAGCTCATTTTCCGTCAGATCTTGCGGCCCTTGCCGCAGAAGATCGACATAATCCGAATACTTTTGCGGGTGAGGTTCCTCTCTGCCGTTGGAATGGCGGCTTTCTCCCGCTCCGGCAACGATCGCCGCGCCGCTCTCGAGCCGGTGGCGGATGATCTCCGCGCTCATGCCGTCGAAAGCGGTGTGATCAAAGCCCCATATGACCAGATGACGGTCGCGGACAATTCGCAGGCAGACGAGCCGCCACGGGAGGCCTTCCGCTTCGTGCGGCTGCAGCAACAGGACTTCGTACATGCGCTTGACGACGCGTTCCCTCACATTTCCCTCGAGTATGGAAAGATCCGCATAAGGAAGCTGCTGGGCCAGCCAGCCTTCCAGTCCGGACAAATCCATCTCTCTCCATCGCGTTTCCAATGGTTCATTGTCTTCCATCACGCTGTGCAGCAGTTGATGTTCCAGAATGACGTCGGCCAGCAATTTCTGCATTTGCCGCTGATTCAGAAAGCCGCGGATGACCGCCGTAAATCCACTGATTCTGGACTTGGCTGCCCTGTGCGCACGTTGCACAGGCGACAGCGGAAATTCGGATTTCACCTGTGCGGATCGGATCAGGTCGCCGACCGCTGCGCAGGAAGCCTGAACCTGTCGGATCAGGGCCTCGATTTGTCCGTCTTCGAGGTCTGCGACGGTCTGCGGAACAGTCCCGAACGCATCCGGCTCGTTCGATGGCGCTTGCCTCGACCCGGCAACCGAGGGCAGAACGGCCAATTCCGCGGCCGTCGGATAGCGGAACACCTCGTTGACTTTCAGGAAGATGCCTTCTTTGGCCAGTGCCTGCACCAGCGCGATGGCCTTGATCGAATGGCCTCCGTGACGGAAGAAGTTGTCCTGTCTTCCAAACCGCGGGTCGTCCAGCACTTCCCGCATCTTGGACAGAATGATCTCCTCCGCATCCATGCCGGATGGAGGCGTCGTAGGGCAAAGTCGGCCGTCCTCCCCGGGTGATGCAGCTTCTGTATCGGCCGGCAGCGACTGCCTATCGATCTTGCCGTTGCGATTGAGCGGCAGTTGATCCAGCTTCACGATCCGGGCAGGCACCATGTATTCCGGCAGCATGTCGGCCAGCATGCGCCGGATGTCATCCGGCAATGGCGCGTCCGGTGTTTCGCCGCTGTAGAAGGCGGCGAGGTACAGGCTGCCGCTCTGATCTCGGCGGGCGACGACCGCTGCTTCCCTTACGCCCGGAAGTTGGAGAATCCGTGCCTCGATTTCCCCGAGTTCAATACGGAACCCCCTGATCTTGACCTGGAAGTCCAGCCGGCCGATATAGTCCAGGTCGCCGGTAGGCAAGTAGCGGACAAGGTCGCCGGTGCGGTACAGCCGTTCGCCCGGCGCGACGGGAAGGACGACGAATTTGTCCCTTGTCAGATCGTCGCGGTTGAGATAGCCCGATCCCACGCCGTCTCCGCCGATAAAGAGTTCGCCCGGCACACCGGGAGGCACCGGTTGACCCTGCTGATCCAGCACATACAGCGTCGTGTTCGAGATTGCCTTGCCGATCGGCACAGACGGCGCGTCGGCAGGGATCTCGCAAATCGGATAGTATGTTGCGAACACGGTCGTTTCGGTCGGCCCGTAGACGTTGATTAGCCGGCCCGGTCCGAGGGCGTTGAGCGCTTTCCGTGCATGGCGGACAGAAGCCGCTTCACCGCCGAACAGAATGCGGCGGACTTTGCGAAGGCGCGGCAGGGCACCGTCCACCAGCAAGTTGAACAGCGACGTTGTCACGAAGAACACGGTCACGCCTTTCTCTTCGATCAACTTGCCCAGCTCGTCGATCTCCAGAACCGTCCATCGGTTCACGAGAACGAGGCCGGCTCCGTTCAGCAGGGCGCCGAAGATGTCGAACACCGATCCGTCGAAGGCGTAATTGGACAACTGAAGCAGACGGTCCTCCGGTCCGATCGTGACATAGTTCATGTTCCGGACGACGCGAATAACGCTGCGATGCGTGATGAGCGTCCCCTTCGGCTTCCCGGTCGATCCGGATGTGTACATGATATAGGCAAGATCGGAGGACGATCCCATTGCCGGCGGATCGTAAATCGAATCGGAAGCACATTCCGCAGCCGCCGATTCGGCATCTGCTTCATCGAAAAGGATTGCGGGGACATCCGCCGGAAGCCGTCTTGACTGGTTCGCCTGGGTGATCGCCAGTACGGCGCCGCTGTCTTCCAGAATGAAGCGTACGCGGTCATCCGGACTGTCGGGATCGATCGGCACATAGGCGCAGCAAGCCTTGAGCACGCCGAAAATGGCCGCGATCTGCTGCGGTCCCCGATCGAGCAGCAGCGCGATCCTTTGGCCCGCGGAGACGCCGCAATCCACGATCATCCGGAATATCCGGTCCGCCGCAGCCGCCAGTTGGGCGTAGGTCCACTCGCCGCCTTCCCAAATCACGGCCGTCCTGTTCGCATGGAGGCGGGCCTGCTCCAGGAAGAGTTGAATAATGGTCCGGTCGGCCGGATAAGGCGTCGCCGTCCGGTTCAGGTCCTCCAGCAGCCACTTCCGTTCCCCGGACGTGAGAAGGTGCAGTGTCTTCAGCTTGCGTTCCGGCATCTGCGCGATGTCCGACAGCAGATGAATCCAGCGCATTCCCAGGTCGCGCACGGACTCGGCATGGAACAGGGACGTGTTGAATTCAAGTTCCAGATCATATCGGCCTTCGGACTCCAGGATTGTCCACATCAGATCGAACTTGCAGGCAACGTCGCCGGGTTGAACCGGCGTAAGCCTGAGACCGTCCATCGAGAGCTCTTCCGTGCCCATATTGATGTAGTTGAAAACCACGTCGAACAGCGCATTCCGGGTGACATCTTTGTCCAGGGCCAATTGCTCGACAAGGGATTCATATTGGCAATCCTGATTCTCGTAAGCCTTCAGCAGTTTCGATTTCATGTAATGCAGATAATCGGCAATCGTCATCTCTTCGTCGACTTGCGAGCGGATGGCCAGCATGTTGACGAACATCCCGACGATCGATTCGAGCTCGGGCCGGTTTCTGCCGGCGACCGCGGTTCCGATCACCAGATCCCGCTGCCCGGATACTTTCCACAGCAGAAGTTTCAGGGCGGCCATGAACACCATGTAGGGCGTTGCGCCGAATTGACGGGCGAGTGCTCTGACCGCGTCGGAGCAATCCCTGTCGAGCGCCAGATGAATCCGGCTTCCGTCAAAGGTCTGGACGGGCGGACGCGGAAGTGCAATCGGCAAATCGAGAACAGGCCTTCCGTCCGCAAATTCCGCCTTCCAATAAGCCAGTTGTTCGTCGAAATATCCGGAGGATGCCCTTTCGTTCTGCCATGCCGCGAAATCTTTGTAGGTGACGGATGCCGGAAGCAGCGAAGCGCCCCTGTACAGTTCCGCGAACTCGCGCAGCAGGATAGCGATCGAACTCTGGTCGGCGATGATGTGATGCATGTCGATGAGCAGCAGATGCTTCCTCGCACTGAACGAAACGAGCTTCACCCTGAGCAACGGTGCCTTCGCCAGGTCGAACGGTCTGACGAATGCCTTGATCTCCTCGCCGAGTTGGTCTTCCGGAGCTTCGGCGAACTCGACCGGAGTCGGCACTGTGTCGGAGATGAACTGGACGACCTCGTCGCCGATCATCGCGAAACTGGTGCGGAACGATTCGTGGCGTTCAACCAATCGGTCTATCGCGGTCACGAAGCGTTCCTTGTCCACCTCGCCTTCCAGCAGATAAGCGGAAGCCAAATTGTACGGCACGGAGCCGCCGATCATCTGATGGATGGCGAACATGCGCTTCTGCGCTGAAGAGACTGCGTAGAACTGCCGCCCGGTTGCGGGTTTCAGAATGTCATCTTTCCCGCTGTCCCCGATCCGGTTTGCCAACCACTCCGTCATCGCGCCGAAGGTGGGCCGTTCAAATAATTCCGTCAGCGGCAGATCGATGCCGAAGGTTTCCTTGATCCGGGCCGCGAGCGAGATGGCCTTGAGTGAATGGCCGCCCAGCGTGAAGAAATCGTCCTCCGGCCGTACTGTGCCGCAGCCGAGAACCTCGTTCCACAGTTCCGCAAGCCGGACTTCCGCCGGCGACTCTGCGGCCGTTTCGGCGGTTGCCGCCGTCTCCCGCATCGGCGGGCGCAATTCGGGATGGCCGTGTACCGGATCGGCGATCATCAGATCATGTTCGTGCCATATCCGGTCAAACACATATACCGGCAACGGGACCCGTCTCCGGAACGACACGTCGCCATGAAGGGCCGCCCAATTCAGCGGCACACCTGCGCACCAGAGACGCGCAAGCCCCTCGTAAAACATGCTCCCGTTATCCGAAACATCGCCGGCCTTTCGCAGCAAGCACACCATTTTATCGCTTGCGCAGGCGAAGATGCCGGCCCCGAGTTCAATGGCAAGCGCATTCTGTTCGCGGATCAGTTGACGCACCGACTCGCTGTTCCGAGTGCGGTGCATCGTCACAGCAACCGCCTTGCCGGATGCCGGAGGCTGCGGCGGACAGTTCGCCCGGACTGCCGCCAGGGCGTCCTCGAGCGGCAAGAGGTCAAGGGCCGCGAGAGCGCTGGCTTCGCCAACGCCATCGAATATGACGCCATCGGGCCGCACGCCAAGCTGGATGACGGTTTTCGCCAGCGCATACCCGATGGCAAAAGCGGCCAGCCTTCGGATTTCCGCATGACCCGCGGCCAGACCTGCGGGCAATGCACGGCCGTACGCCATTTGAAGCCAGTGTCTGCGCTCACCGTCATCGAGGAGAGAGATGACGCGCTCCAGATGTTCACGACAAATGACAGCGGCCCGGAACGTGGCGGCCGGATGGTACAGTTCGCTGCCCATGCCCGGGAACCAGCCTTCTTCGCCGGGAAAGACGAACAGGATCGGTCTTCGGATGTCCGGCACACGCGTCACGGGCACTGAGGCAATGACGTCGGGGAACGGACTTCCCGATGAGCCATCCACGACAAGCATTTTCCGATATTCAAAATGTCGTCGGCCGGTCTGCAGCGTCCAGGCCGCGTCGGCCCGGTTCACTTCCGGATGATCCGCCAGATACCGCAGCACCGCTTCACTTGTGTTCGCCAGCGCTGTTTCGCTCCGCGCCGAGAAGGGCAGCATCAGGATCTTTTCGAAAGACGGCAGATCGACAACTTCCGGAGGCTGCTCCAGAATGATGTGCGCATTGGTGCCGCCAATGCCGAACGAGCTGACAGCGGCGCGCAGTACGCGACCATCACCGCCGATAGGTGTCGCCTGCGTGGCCACATAGAACGGACTGTCGGCAAAATGGATGTTCGGGTTGGGCCGTTCGAAATGGATTTGCGGCGGAACGGTTCGGTGGTACAGGATGAGCACCGCCTTGATAAATCCGGCCACACCCGCTGCCGCGTCGAGATGGCCGATGTTAGCCTTGACCGAACCGATCGCGCAGTACCCTTTGCGCTCGGTATTCCAGGCCTGCTTGAGCGCTTCAATCTCGATCGGATCGCCCAGCGACGTTCCCGTGCCGTGGGCTTCGACGTAAGCGATGTCTTCGGGATTGACGCCGGAGGTCCGCAGCGCTTCCCGGATGACCCCGGCCTGGCCGGATATGCTCGGCGCTGTGTAGCCGACCTTGTCCGTCCCGTCATTGTTAATGGCCGATCCCTTGATCACGGCGTAGATATGGTCTCCGTCCCGCAGTGCGTCTTCGAGCGGCTTTAGCACGACAACTCCGCAGCCGTTGCCGGACACCGTGCCGCTTGCCTGATCCGAGAACGGCTTGCAGTGTCCGTCCCGTGAGAAGATCATGCCTTCATGCCACAGGTAGCCTTCCTTGATCGGATAGGAGATGGACACTCCGCCGGCAACGGCCATGTCGGATTCGCCGCGGAGAATCGACTGGACGGCTTCGTGTATCGCCACCAGCGATGTGGAGCAAGCCGTCTGCACGTTGACGCTCGGCCCTCGCAAGTTCAACTTGTAGGATATGCGTGTCGTCAGGTAGTCCTTCTCGTTCAGCGTCATCGCTTCGAATGCCTGAAGCAGGTCGTTCCGGTGTCCGATAAACCGCAGCATCCACGGCATGCTCGAACTGCTTCCGGCGAACAGGCCGATGCGTCCTTCATAGGAGGACGGGTCGCAGCCTGCATTCTCCAGTGCTTCCCAGACGCATTGGTGCAGCAGACGGATCTGGGGATCCATCATGTTTGACTCGGCGTACGGATAATCGAAGAACGGCGCGTCGAAATGTTCGATTCCGGATATAATCCCCTTCGCCCGGACATAGTTCGGATTGTCCAACTGCTCGGGCGGAATGCCTGCCTCGCGCAGCTCTTCCACACTGAACCGGGTGATGGATTCCGTGCCGGCCACCAGGTTGCGCCAGAACATTTCCGGATTATCGGCACCGGGAAATTTGCATGCCATGCCGATGACCGCGATGTCCCCGGCCCCCGGTCGCGCATCACGGGGAACCGGACGCAGAGGCTGACCGTGCGACTGCTTTCGGTCGGATGACGTACCGGCGTCCGGCACGCTGACTTGCGGGAACGGACCGGTTCCGGTTGACATCGGAGTCATCGGTTCGGAGACCGCACCGATCGCAGATGCGGATTCGGGCGCTCCGGCTGACGCGGGTTCCGATTCTGGTGCTGAAGGTGATTCGACCGCCGCGGCGGGCATTTCCCGGCTGTCGGGCTGTCCGCCCAGGCTCTTCGCCAGCGACTCAATGGTCGGATTCTGGAACAATTGCATGAGCGGTACAGGGCGTCCGAGCAAGGCTGTCAGTTTGTTGCCCGCGATCATGAGCGCCAATGAATTGCCGCCGACATCAAAGAAATTGTCCCGCACTCCGATCTGGTCGTTGTTCAACACTTCTCTCCAGATGTTGAGCAGCGCGTCTTCCAGCCAGGTGGAAGGCTGGACCGGCTGTTCCTCGCATACTGTCTGCTCCTCCCGCAGTTTCAGCGCGTTGCGGTCGATCTTGCCGTTGGGCAGTACGGGCATGCGCTCCAGTTTCACCAGCCATGTGGGAAGCATGTAATGCGGGAGTTGTTGTTCAAGCCATCTGCGCAGCCACGTGTGATCTTCAGGTCCCGTGCTTCCCGTTGGTACGCCAGGCTTCAAGGCATAGAAAAGGGCCAGATGCTTGTTGCCCAGCGGATCGTTCTCTACCGTGACAGCGGCGTCCCGCACCCACTCATGTCCGAGTGCCGCCATCTCGATCTCGGACAGTTCGATCCGGTACCCGCGTATTTTCACCTGCGTGTCCATCCGACCGATCAGTTCGATTTCCCCGTTGTCCAGGAAGCGGGCCCAATCGCCGGTCCGGTATACGATCGTATCCGCCAGGTCAGCCAGCGGTACGAATCTGCGCGCGGTTTCTTCCGGGTTGTTCAGATAGCCCGCCGCAAGCCCGTGGCCGGCAATGCACAATTCACCGTACACCCCGATCGGCTGCAGCTTTCCGGCGGGACTGACAATGTACACTTGTGTGTTGGCGATCGGGCGTCCGATGGACATGTCGCGAGCATGCGTCAGTTCTTTCGCCGTCGACCAGATGGTTGTCTCTGTGGGACCATACAGGTTGAAGAGACGAGCGCGCGTCCGCCGTTGCAGGTCGGCCATCAACTGAACAGGGTAGTGTTCTCCTCCGCTCAGAATACACGTCAACTGGCGCAGGGCCGGTTCGAAAGCCGGGTTCTCGACAAATGTCTTGATCCTCGACACGGTGCTCAGAATGTGCGTCACCCGGTGCCGAACGATCTTGCGCGCAGCCAGCGCCGGATCGAGCTGTTCCGCCTCATTCGCCAGGTAGACCGAATGTCCGGTGCACAGCGGAACAAGCGATTCAAAGGCGAAGATATCGAATGATTGCGTCGTCACGGATATGATGCGGTCCTCATCCGTCTCGAACAGCCCTCTGACCATGCAATCCTGAATGAAGTTGACGATGGCGCTCTGCCGGATTTTGACGCCCTTGGGTTTCCCGGTTGAACCGGATGTGAATATGACGCAGGCCAGGTCGTTTCGGCCGATCGACGGATTGCCGCGCCTGGGCGCCGCATTCGCCGCCGATTCGCATTCCAGGACCATGCCCGAATAGGTGGTCAGATTTCGATATTCGCGCGGACAGATCAGCGCGCTCACATGGCTTGTCTCGAGCATGTGGGCGATGCGTTCGCCGGGGAACGCCGGATCGATCGGCACGTAGAAGCTTCCCGCCTTGAGCACGGCAAGCAGGGAAATGAACAGATGCTCGTCCCGTTTTGTCAGAATGCCGACCGGACGGTTGCGATCGACTCCCGCTTCAATTAGCTGCCATGCCAGTTCATTTGCTCGTTCGTTCAACTCGCGGTAGGTGAAGGAACGGCCGTCCGACACGATCAGCGCAATCTTGTCGGGCATGCGTTCCGCGGTTTGCTCGAACATGCCGCGAATGGTCAGCGTTTCGTCGTAGGCCAGCGCCGTTTGGTTGAATGCCCGGATGCGGTCCGTCTCTTCCGGCGTCAGAAGCCCAATCCGGCCGATGGAGATGGACGGATCGGCAATGATGTGGGACAGAATCATCCGGAAATGGCCGGCCATCCGCTCGATCGTTTCCTTTTTGAACAGTCCCGCAGAGTATTCCAGGAACGCTTCAATCTTCCGGGCACGCCGGTTTTCCTGACAGGTCAATACGAGATCGTAGGTCGACGTGCGCGTCCAGAACGGATGCGGCGTCACCCGGATGCCTTCCACTGCCAGTTCATGGAACTCCATATTCTGGTAGTCAAAGCATACGTCGAACAGGGCGTTACGGTTCAAATCCCTGTCGAGGCGAAGCTGCTCCACCAGTTCGTCGAACGGATAATGCTGATGATCGAAAGCCTTCAGCGCGTTGGTCTTCACTTCGTTGAGAAAAACGTTGAACGGTTTTGCGCTCTCGGGTCTGTTCCGCATGGCCAGCATGTTGACGAACATGCCGACCGTGTCGCGGATTTCCTCGCGGCTGCGCCCGGCGACCGGAGTGCCGACAATGATGTCCTCTTGCCCGGAATAGCGGGAGAGCAGCACATACCAGGCGCTGAGCAGGATCATGTTGTTCGTGGCGCCGGTTTTCCGGGACAATTGCTCGATACCGTCCATGAGGGAGCCGTCGAGCGTGAAGTACACTCTGTCGCCCTCAAATGTTTTGACGGCGGGCCGCTTGAAATCTGTCGGCAATTCGAGCACGGGCAACGGACCTTCCAATTGCTCCATCCAGTATGCCCGTTCGGCCTCGATCTCCGGCGAGCGCAGATAACCGTCTTGCCAGACGGCAAAGTCCTTGTATTGAATGCGCAGGGGTTCAAGCTCACCCGCGTACAGCTCGTTGAAATCCCGCGTGATGATTTCGACGCTCGTCCCATCCGCGATAATGTGGTGGAAATCAAGCAGCAGCAAATGGCTGTCCGGCCCCGTTTCCACCAGCTCGATGCGGAACAACGGTGCCTTGTCCAGTTCAAACGGACGGACGAATTCCTGCATCAAGCGTTCGATGTCATCATTATTGCGAACGGTGCGTCGCGAGAACACAAGCGGCGCTTCCACCGTCTCGTGAATTCGCTGTACGGGACGGTTGTCCCGAATCTCGAACGAAGTGCGCAGCGATTCATGGCGTTGTATCAGTTTGCGCACTGTTTGTTCCACCCGTTGCTTGTCCAGCTGCCCTTCGATGCGGGTGATGGAGGGCAGATTGTATGCAACATTGCCCTGATCCAGCAGGTACAGCGTATACATGCGGCGTTGCGCAGCCGAGAGCGGATAGACCTCCTGTGCGGGAGCGGGATGTATCGTTCCGCTCTCGGCTGCGTCATACGATCCGGCCGTTTGTCCGCCGATGCGAGCGGCCAGCTTGGCCGGCGTCGTATATTCGAACAAATCGGCGATCTCCACCTTAACGCCTGTCAGGTTCCGGATCGCCGCCGCCAAACTCACGGCTTTCAGAGAATCACCGCCCAGCTCGAAGAAATCCTGGTCGGGTTCAATGTCCGAAAAGCCGAACACCGATCGGTATGCTTCGATTACCAGGCCGACGATTTCGGAAGGGCTCTTGCTGACGGCGGATGCGGCCACGACCGGCGGAGCGGCAGCCGCCGCTCCGTTATACGCATGTTCGTCGACCGGCTCGAGCGTGATCGGGAACGGCTGACGCTCGAAGGCATAAGTCGGCAGCGAGACACGGCATCGTTTGTTTTCACCGTGCCAGGCTTGCCAATCGAAGTCGATCCCCGCCGACCACAGATTGCCGAGCTTCCGAACCAGGAATTCCACGTCGTCCGTCTGCTCACGGACATGGCGAATCAAGTTGATGAAGACTTGGCCGTCCTGCCGGTCTTCATGCTGACGGGCGAAAGCGGTCAACGTGTGGCCTGCTCCCAGTTCGACAAACACGCCGTCCCGTTGCTTCAGTACTTCCGCCAGGTTGTCCCGGAAGCGGACCGGCCGCAGGATATGATCCGCCCAATATTCGGGCCGCGTCATTTCACCGGGAGCAATCCAGGTGCCGGTAACATTCGAAACGATCGGGATTTCCGGCTCCCGCATGGTGATGCCTTCCAGAAACTCACGGAAATGCCGTGCTGCTTCTTCCATCATCGGCGTATGGAAGGCATGGGAAGTCTTGATGCGAACCGAGCGCAACCCGTGCTGCTCCAGCTTGCGCTCGAAGGCGGACACGGCTTCTTCACTGCCGCCGACTACACTGTTTTGCGAAGTATTCTCCAGGGCCAGCCATATGCCTGTCTCGAGGAGCGGTTCAATCTCACGGGCGCTGGCCATGACCGCCAGCATGACGCCCGGCTGCTGCTGTTGCATGAGCGTGCCGCGCATCCTGACGACCCGAACGGCGTCTTCGAGATCAAATACACCCGCAACGACCGCCGCCGTCAGTTCTCCGATGCTGTGGCCGATCATGGCCGAAGGCCGTACACCAATATCCATTAAGGTTCGGGCGAGCGCATAGCCGGTGGCGAACAGTGCGAATTGGCTGTATGCCGTTTGGTTAAGGGTCTGATGATCGCCTTCACCGTACATGATCGCTTTGATCGCGTTCCGCTCTTCGGTGTCGAGCAAGTCGAATACACGGTCCATATGGCGCTTGAATCTGCGGCTGATGGCACTGCGTTCCGCGTTTACGTACAGTGCCCTGCCCATGCCCTGATATTGGCTTCCTTGGCCGGGGAACATGAATACCACGCGCCGCGTCGATTCCCCGGTATCCGAGACAGCGGCTTCGGCCAACTGATTCAGCCAATAGTCGGGATCTTGGCGGAACGATTCGTTGATTACGACGGTTTTGCGTAGATGGAAAGGCTTTCTTCCAACTTGCAGCGTCCAGGCCGCATCCGATACGGACAGTTCCGGATGGGCCAGCATATACTCCATGACCTTGCGCGATGTCTCTTCGAGTGCGGCGGGACTTTTCGCTGAGAAGACAAGCAGGTTGACCGAATCGTCCCGGACGCTTGTCTCCCGTTTCGGTGCTTCTTCCAGCACCATGTGGACGTTCGTTCCGCCGACTCCGAACGAATTGATGCCTGCTCTCAGCAAGTTTCCTGTCACCTCGCCGGGTTCCCACGGTATTCCCCGGTCCGCCACTTTGAACGGCGTATCGGGGAAATGGATTTTCGGATTTGGTTTACGGAAATTGATGGTTGGCGGAATGAAGCGGTGTTTCAGGCTGAGCGCCACCTTGGCCAGCCCGACCACGCCGGCCGCCGTGTCGGTATGTCCGACATTCCCTTTCACGGAACCCAAATAGCAGAATTGCTTCTTGTCTGTGGCGAACGCTTGGGTCAGCGATTCCACTTCGATCGGATCACCAAGTGCGGTTCCCGTACCGTGCGCTTCCACATAGCTGACCGTCTCCGGGTCAACGCCGGCGACCTGGTATGCGCGGCGGATGACTTCGGCCTGGCCTTCCACGCTCGGGGCTGTGAAGCCGACTTTTCGGCTGCCGTCGTTGTTGATGGCAGAACCCTTGATGACGGCGTAGATATGATCACCGTCGGCAATCGCTTCATCGAGCCGCTTCAGCACGATAAGTCCCATCCCGTTGGAGAACATCGTACCTCGCGCTTCGGCGTCGAAGGGACGGCAATGTCCGTCGGGAGAGAACATCATGCCTTCTTCGTAGTGGTATCCGCCGTCATTCGGCAACTCGACGGTGACGCCGCCCGCAATGGCCATATCGCATTCTCCGAGCAGGAGAGACTGGCATGCCAGATGCGGCGTAACAAGTGTGGTGGAGCAAGCGGTAAGCGCTGACAACACAGGTCCGCGGATGTCAAGCGCATGCGCGATCCGGGTAGCCAGGAAATGATTCGTGCTCATCGTATAGGCCTGATAGATACGGCTGTAATCGTCACCGTTGAACAGCACATGACGGTACCATTCGAAGTCATCGGAGCCGCCGACGAACAGACCGATTCGTGCGTCCGTCGATTCGGGATAATAGCCGGCGTCTTCGAGCGCTGCCCAGGTTCCTTTGAACAGCAGACGCAACTGGGGCGACAATAGCTGCGCATCTGCCGGCGTCAGTCCGAAGAACGCCGGATCGAATTCATCGATACCCTCGACCCTGCCCTTGGCTTTCACGTACTTGGGGGACTTGATGACGGCCGGGTCGATGCCGAGATCCAGCAGTTCCTCGTCGGTGTAGAAACGGATGCTTTCCACCCCGTTCACGAGGTTATGCCAGAAATCACGAATATTGTCGGCTCCGGGTACATTCACAGACATGCCGATGATCGCAATGTCTCGTCGCTGTACCGGCCATTGCACTTTCGGCTCTTCTTCCCGAACGGGGCCTGTTTCCGCCGACCATTCCCGCGAGAAGTGCGCCGTCAGCTGACGTACCGTCGGGTACTGGAAGAGCAGGGTGAGGGGGAACTCCCGACCAAGCTGCTTCATCAGTTTGTTATGAACCTGAATGAGCGAGACGGAATCGCCGCCCGCCTCGAAGAATGTGTCATCCAGTCCGATGCAGGGGACGGATAGCACTTCCTGCCAGACGGATGCGATCAGCGATTGCAGTTCCGTTGTCGGTTCATCATGATCCGGCTGCTTGTCCCGCATATAATCCTGGTCGGCCGCCAGCGCGTTGCGGTCCACTTTGCCGCTGGAGTTGACGGGAAAATCCGTACGATGGACGAACCAGGCCGGTATCATGTGAGCGGGCAGCAAGCCGGCCAGGTATTCCTTCAGCTCGCTGTCCAGGATGGCCTTGTCGGCCAGGTAGTAGGCACAAAGTCCGGAAGATCCGTTCGGAAGTTCCTTGACCACGCAGACGGCCTGGATAATGTCATCGCGTGCTTCCAACGCATGTTCAATTTCAGCTGTCTCGATTCGGATGCCCCGTAATTTGACCTGAAAGTCAAGGCGCCCCAGAAACTGGATATCGCCATTCGGCAGCCAGCGGGCAAGGTCGCCGGTACGATACATTAGGCGGAACCATTCCGGATCGATGCCTTCCCGGTAGAACGGATTGGGCACAAATTTTGACCGGGTAAGTTCGTCCATGTTCAGGTAACCGCGCGCGAGTCCGACGCCGCTCAGGCACAATTCGCCCGGCACGCCGATCGGCTGAAGGCGGTTGTCGTCTCCGACCACATACCACCGGGTCTCATTGAGCGGCTTGCCGATGGTTACGGTCCCGATGTCCGGCTCATGCAGCGGACTGTGGGACATCCAGATGGTGCATTCTGTTGGACCGTACACGTTCTCCAGCCTGATATCCGTGCCCAGGGCGTGGAACTTGCGGACCATGTCAGGTGTGACGGCTTCGCCTCCGATGAAAATCCATTTCAGGGAACGAAGCCGGCAGACGTTCGCCGGATCGTCGAACAGCTCAAGGAACATCCGGAACATGGTCGGTACGAAGTTGACGTGCGTTACCTTGTGGCGCTCGATGTAATCAAGGATCATTCGCGGGTCTTTCTCGGCTCCGGACGGCGGGATCACCAACGCGCCTTCGCCGATAAACCAGCCGAACAATTCGGTTGCCGAGACATCGAACGTAAACGGCGTTTTCAACAGAAACGCGTCATTCTCCCGGAGCGGAAACCGCCGATCCAGATCCATCAGCGTGTTGACGACGCTGTGATTTTCCACCATGACGCCTTTCGGCTTGCCGGTGGAACCGGATGTGTACATGATATAGGCCAGACTGTACGGGTCCGGCGCGATGCCCGGATCCCGGCTATCGCCGGTGAAAATGTCCGCATCATCGAGGTAGAGCGTATCCGTCTCCCACTCGTCCGCAATCGGTAAACCGCGTTCCGACAGAATCAGTTGAATGTCGGCATCCCGGAGGATGTGCGCTTTTCTGGCTTCCGGGAAATGAGGGTCGATCGGGACGTAGAAACAGCCCGCCTTCAGCACCGCCAGGATGGCAATGACAAGCTTCGACGATCTTTCAAGCTGAATGCCGATAGCGTTGTTTTTCTTGCGCTGTATAATCTTCCAGGCCAGCTGGTTCGTCCTGGCGTTGACTTCTGAATACGTGAGGGTCTTCCCGTCTTCGATCAGGGCAATGCGATCCGGATACCGGGCAGCCCTGTCGTGGAAAATGTCGATGATGTGTCGCGGTTTGTACGGAAAATACGATGACCGATTGAAGTCGTCGAGGATTTGCTCCCGCTCGCCCTCCAACAGGAGATCGACGTCTCCCAGCTTCAGGAGGGGGTTGTCTGCCAGCAGGCCAAGCAGTTTCAGAAATCTGCGGCCGAACAGCAGGATTGATTCGTCAGACCAGACATCAGGTTTGAACTGAAGCCGCAGCACAAGTCCGCTCGAGGTCTTGTTCAGCACAACCATCAATGTGCCCGGGAATGTTGCGACATCCAGATCGACCAGCTCGGTGTCCAGGCTGCCATGCTCTTCTTCATACGCGTCGTAGACGAGAGATACGTCCAGCACGGAAGGGGAGCCGGGCATGGGGACGAGCCCGGAGTCCCGAAGAATCAGATTATTCGGATATCCAATGTGCTGATAAATCTGTATGAGTTCGCTGGCAGCTTGGCGGAGCAATGAAAGGAAGTTTTCCCCGCGCTGCACATTGAAACGGATCGGCAGCATGCTGACAAAGCAACCAATTGTTTCTTCGAGTTGAAGATCCGGACGGTACGTAAATGGTGAAGCGTAGACAATGTCTTCCTGGCGGGTATACTGGTGCAGAAGGAGGGCGAAGGCTGCCATGACGAACATAAAGCCAGTGGTTTCATGCTCTGCTGCCCGTTCCTGAAGACGTTCGAACAGATCAGACGAAACCGGAAGGCGGATTTCCCGGCCGACGCCCTGTATCCGTTGAGGTAATGGGTAGTCCAACTGCAGGGCCGGCGGTTCGGCGCCATGCATTTTGTCGATCCAGTACTGACGATGTTCGCGATATTTTCCGGCTTGCAATTTGTCGTTCTCGTGCCGGATGAAATCGATGAACCCGTTGTCCTGCCGCAATGGAATCATACGGCTGCCTGCCAGCACGTCATAATATTCGAACCATTTGCGAACAAGTATATTTAGAGACAGCCCGTCAGCTACAAGATGGTGGATGCAGATCGTGAGCAGATGGGTCTGCTCGGCGATCTTGATAAGAGCTGCTCGAAAAAGCGGCGGTCTGAACAAATCGAAAGGCCGGCATATCGCCTGTTCGATGATGTTCCTGGCCTGCTCTTCCCGCTTTCCTGGCTCCGAAGTGAGGTCATACTTGACCAGCGGAAGCCCGGCTTCGCGATACACCGTCAGGCCGGGCAGATCGTCGACGATTTCCACGCAGCTCCGTAAAGCCGCCTGCTCGTGGATGAGCAGCAAGAGTGCGTGTTCGAGCAAGGTCTCGTCGAGATTTCGAATTCGGATTGTCGCAGCAATATGATAGGCTTCAGGGCTGCCGATCTGGCAATCGAGGAAGATGCCTTTCTGCATTTCCGTCATCAAGACTTTCCGGACGATCAAAATGATCATTCCTCTCTTCGGTACGTGGTCCTTCAATATCTTTCAAGGCGATGCAGCGGCTGCGGGGTTATGCGTTGGTCCAGATGCCGCCGGCCTGGATGGACAGGATGGTAATGAACGCCTGATAGGCAATATCCATCACGATGTTCGCGATATTACCGGCGTCAGCTCTGCGGTTCTTGATCATTTCCTGTGTATGCGACCACAGACCGCTCAAGCCATAGATGTACATGGTAACCAGAACTCCGACCCAGAATGAACCATGGAACCAGATGGCCATGACGCCCATCACGCCGACACCGAGTTGGGAGAATCCGTATTTGATCTGGAACGGTCCGCCCGGCCAACCAAGCTTCCTGGCCGTATCGTCGGCAAGCGCAATGTTCACGATGACGCCGATGATGCCCACCAAGCCGAAAGTTACAATGAACTGGTGCAAGAGCAACGTGTGCGAGATATGGCTGGCGTCACCGAAGCCCGTGATGAAAAGATGTACGAACCCCGATAGCAGTCCCAGCGCCCACAATGCAAGAAACCACATCCACAGATACCTCCGAAAACAACATAATATGACAAAAATATTTAAAAATAGTGTCGGAACCTAAATTAAAGCATGTAGAATAATAGCATCAATGAAATGCGTAAATCAAGAAAAAATAGTAAGTATCTCTACATAATAAAGATAATGGATAAAAAGGAATCAAAAGGGGTTTATGTAAAGATTATGGGTAAATAGAGGCAAAAAAAAAGTCACCCGCAAATGTTGCGGGTGACAGCACATGTCAAGAGGTTATGTAACAATGGCGCGCCCCGGTGGGACTCGAACCCACGACGCACAGTTTAGGAAACTGTCGCTCTATCCGGCTGAGCTACGGGCGCGCAGCAAGATGTATTATACCACATTGGGACCGGTGAAGGAAGGGACGACGACCGGATAATCAACCTTCGTACTTGGAATCGTTGAACAGGTAGGTCTGCGGCGCGCGATCCGTGTTGACCGTCTCCGGCTGATCGGCCTGGGCGTCGAATTCGGCCTCTCCTTCTTCGCCGACCATCTCTTTGTGCAGTTTCTCCGCCTTCTCGCGGTAGTAGGCCTCGATCTGCGATCTCAGGATGTAGGAACGCAGCCAATTCGCGTGGTCATCTTTCAGCTCGATAATGCGCGTTCCGCACCGGGTGCCTTCCTCGGTGCGCTGCAGATGAACGATCTCCGTCCTGCATTCAAAGCGGTTGCCGAGATCCAATTCAAGGTGAAGCTGGTTCCGCGTCTGCAGCGGAAGATCGATATTGAACAGCAAGCCGATTCCGGACATGCTGATGTTGTCCAGCAGAACGGTCGGCGGATCCGGGAACTTGCGTTCCACCTTGCGCGCATGTTCATACAGACTGAGCACCCGGGCCTGCTCTCTGACCGGCACCCGCGGATCCTGCCGCTTGTCCTGGAATTTGCGGCGATTCTCGGGAGGGTTCAGCACGACCAGCGCGCCCTGATCCTTCGCAAGCACCGTTGATTCGAACACATAGATGCCGCCCTTGGCGTAAATCATGACCTTGACCTTTTCGCCGAGCATGAACTGGTCGTATTGCGGGAATTCAATCTCCAACAGCTCACCGGCGACATAGGTCAGCGTGCCAGTCGATACAAATCCTTTTTTTTCGACGACGGCTTTCGAGTCCACCAGCACCGTGATGTCGTATCCCATCGAACCGGTCGACGAATTTCCCGTCGACGGGGAAGTGTTGGATAACGGCATGGTCCTTTTCCACAGCTCCTTTCTGTATGGGACTCCAGTATGACAAAAAAACCACCCCTGATTAGCAGGGATGGTCTACCGTTACATGCAGCGACAGGTACATCCGAATCCCGGTAACCAGGCGATCATAGCTCGTGCGGAGCCGTAGACCCTTAGCTTTGCGTCCTTGCCTTTCGACAAGTTTGCCCTGTTCTGATTCGATGCCGATATGTATTTCAGTAATATTTCAAGAATCTGCAAAGTTCATTATACTTTAAATTGTATTGAAATGGCAATGCCAAGTTTCATAGGACAGAGCCGCATGTCATGCAGCATTGGTACTAGATTCATGTCGAAAAGCGGCAGAAAAAAGTGGAGTCCAATCGACAAAAACTTACAAATTCTGTGGATCAAGAAGTGTATAATGGAAGCACAATCCATAATTTCTATCGGGGGAGACTGAGGCAGATGAAGAAAGATCGCTTGCTGGGTCAGCTGCAAACGCTTCGCTTTCGTCTGCACGCACTTGCGGAAGCAAGAGGAAGTCTAACCGACCCGGAAGTCCTCGCCCTGAGCGAAGAGGCGGACAGGCTTATCGTCGCACTGCAGCAGCTGCAACGGGACGAGTTGACCATTCCCGACAAAAAAGCCCCCCGCTTATGAACGATTGCGCAGCGCCCGGAAGAAGCCGGTGAGCAGTTCGGAGCATTCGCTGCGCAGCACATCGGATGTGACCTCGGTACGATGATTGAACCGCCTGTCCTGCAACAAATTCATCAGCGTGCCTGCACAGCCTGCTTTCGGATCGTCCGTCCCGTAGACGACGCGAGCGATCCGGGACTGCAGGATGGCGCCGGCGCACATTGGGCAAGGTTCCAGCGTGACATACAGCGTGCAATCGAGCAGCCGCCAGGCATTCAGATGCTCGCTGGCCTGACGGATGGCCAGAATTTCGGCATGGGCGGTCGGATCGCGCATCGACTCGCGCAGATTGTGGCCTCTGCCGATGATCTCCCCGTTTTTCACAATAATTGCGCCGATCGGGACTTCCCGCAACGATTCTGCCTTCTTCGCTTCCTCAATGGCTTCGCGCATGAAGCGCACATCGTCCTCTGCAAAGCTCATTCATCTGCCTCCTCCGCTGTTCGATCCTGCACTTGTGACTGTCTATACCGCGAACAGATATTCGTTGTTAACACGTTGTGAATAAATCTGTGGATAACAAAAAGTTTATCCACAGTTGTCCACATCCCGGAAATCAAGACACCGATGTTATCCACAAGATTTTGCCGTATGGAAGGAGGTGCCCGTGTTGTCATTCAAGATCAGGTTGACCTTGATCCTCTCGACCGTCGTCATGATTTTCCAGACACTCACCGTCATTGTGAACGATTATGCGATGCGGGTCAACCTGAAGCGCGAAGTGCAGGAATTGATGCACAACATATCCGCAAGCGTCTCGGAGCATGCCGCCCGGCAGATGCGCCCTGCAGGCGGGACGGATGAAGACTCGCCCGGCCTGGATCCGGCAGCACTCATTCAGGAATTTCAGTCCCTGCACCGCAACATCATGGAAATCGCGGTATTCCGTCCGGCGGAAGAAGGGGGGGCCGGCTCCTCATCCGCGCAGGAAGCGGGGAACGCTGCATCGCAGGAACTCACCGGACGTCTGCTGTACGGCAGCTACGACATCCATGCGAGCGGGACGGATTCGGCCGATCTGGCCGAGGCCATGCGAAGCGGCGAGGTTTACCGCTCGCTCAGAAGCGGAGGAAAGACCTTGCTTGCCGGCACGTTCGGATTTCCCGAATCGGGGCTTGCCGTGCGCATCGCGGCGGACCTGTCGCCCATGTACGGCATGATCAGGGAGACGCGAAATTATCAGATCTCCCTGTCCGTTCTCCTTCTCCCGGCAGCGGTCGCCATCAATTACGGGCTTGCTTATGTGCTGATCCGTCCGCTGCGCCAAATTCTGGGCAAGGTGGATGAAGTGGCATCCGGACGATTCGATACGCCGCTTGCCGTGAACCGCAAAGACGAGACCGGCCAACTGGCCGAACGGATCAATGCGATGGCGAAGAACCTGGACGTCTACACGGCCAAGCTCAAGAAGGCGTTTGAAGAAAACCGGTCGATGAAGGAACACCTCGAGTCCATTATCCACCATACGACGGACGCGATCCATATTGAAGATGTGAACGGTGTGCTCATCCGCGTCAATCCGGCGTTCGAGCAGATGTTCGGATGGAGCGAGGAAGAGGCGATCGGACGCAGTCTGCCGATCGTTCCCGAGAGCGGCATGAAAGAGGAGCTCGAAGCCCGGGAAGCGCTGCTTGCCGGCCAGATGCTGCCGGCGCGCGAGACGATCCGCCGCCGGAAAGACGGCTCCTGCTTCGAGGTCAGCGTCACCACCTCGGCAATCCGTGACCGGAACGGCGTCATCCAGGCGTTCGCCAGCATTACGCGCGACATGACGAATCGGAACAAAATGGATGAGCTTCTGCGCCGCGCGGAGAAACTGAATACCGTCGGCCAGCTTGCCGCGGGGGTGGCCCACGAGATCCGCAATCCGCTCACGACACTGCGCGGATTCCTGCAGCTCCAGCAGCAGACGAACAAGCTGAATCAGCGGCACATCGATATCATGCTGTCAGAGCTCGACCGGATCAATCTGATTGTCAGCGAATTTCTGATTCTGGCGAAACCGCAGGCGACGAAATTCCGGATTCAGGATGTGCGGTTCATCCTGGGCGATGTCATCTCGCTGCTCGACAGTCAGGCGCATCTGTGCAATATTGTATTCACCACTTCTTTCGACAGCGAGCCCTGCGAGGTGGCCTGCGAGGAGAATCATCTGAAACAGGTATTCATCAATGTATTGAAAAATGCAATCGAGGCGATGCCCAAGGGCGGCGAGATCGAGATCGAAGCCCGGAAACAGCCGGGCTGGATCGTGATTACCATCCGGGATCACGGCGTCGGCATACCGGAGGACATGATTCCGAAGCTGGGCGATCCGTTCGTGACCAGCAAGGAGTCGGGGACCGGGCTTGGCATCATGATCAGCCAGCGCATCATCCAGAGCCATCAAGGGACGATGGAGATTCGCAGCACCGTCGGCAAGGGCACGACCGTCACGATCAACCTGCCCGCGGTGGAATAAGCCGGCGGGCAATGAAGAACCCCCTGCGCTTCACACAGGGGGTTTCATGTTGCGGCAGCCTATGAATCCGTCGTTGCTGCCGCGTTATTGTCGGACACCTGGAGCGACTCGACGGCGGACACATCCGCAAACTTGCGGAGGATGGAAACCTCGACGCGCCGGTTCTTCGCGCGGCCTTCGGGCGTGTCGTTGTCCGCCACGGGCCGGAATTCTCCGTATCCGGTCGAGCTGACCAGCCGGGGATCGAGACCGCCCGCCTCGATCAGCACCCTCATGAAGTTGATCGCGCGTTTCGCGCTGAGTTCGTAGTTGGATTCGAATTCGGCCGTGTTGATCGGCTGGTTGTCGGTATGCCCTTCGACGGATATCTCGTAGCCCGGGTAATTTCTCAGCATCGTGCCGATCGCAACGCCGAGCTTCTTGGCTTCCGGCGTAAGGTCCGCTTTGCCGGAAGCGAACAGCGCATTGTCACTGATCGTAATGAGCAGGGACGAATGATTCAATTGGATATCGAGCTGTGTCGTCAAATTGTTTTCCTGGATATACTGACTGAGCTGGTCGCGAAGCTGCTCGAACTCCCGAAGCTCCTGTTCCGCCCGGCGCGCCGCTTCGCTGGAGGAAACGCCTTCTTTCCCGCCGGACAACCGCACCATGTCGGTCGAGTTCGTCATTTGATCCACGGACACGACGACGGCCGATTGATCCAGGACGCCGATGCCGGAATTGAACGCCACGCTGAACGCCCGGCTCATCTCCTGGAACTTCTGCGCATCGACGGAGCTCATGGCGTACAGCACGACGAACAGCGCAAGCAGCAGCGTGAGCAGATCCGCGTAAGGTACGAGCCAGGTCTCATTGGGATGCTCTTCGTGATCCTCGTGTCTATGCCGTCTGCTCAACGCCTCTCGCCTCCCTTTCGCGTTCCTCGCGTTCATGCAGCGCTTGCCGTTCTTGCGGCGTCAGGAAGACGGACAGCTTCTGGTTGATGGCAATCGTGGAGACGCCGGATTGAATCGACAGCAAGCCTTCAACCATCATGAGCCGAAGTTCGGTTTCCCGCTGGGAGAGCCGCCTCAGCTTGTTGGAAATCGGATGCCAGAGCACATACCCGGTAAAAATACCAAGCATTGTGGCAATGAACGCTGCGGCGATGGAGTACGCAAGCTGAGCCATGTCGGTCATGTCCGAAAGCGCGGCGATCAGGCCGATGACGGCGCCGAGCACGCCGAGCGCCGGAGCGTACATGCCGGCCTGGGAGAAGATCTGCGCTCCCGCTTTGTGCCGCTGTTCGGTCGCATGGATTTCTTCCAGCAGAACATCGCGCACGAAGTCCTGGTCCTGGCCGTCGATGATCATCCGCATGCCGTTGCGAAGGAACGGATCCTCGATGTCATCCACCCGCGACTCCAGCGCAAGCAGACCTTCGCGGCGGGTGATCGTCGCCCATTCCATGAACAGCCGGATCAATTCTTCTCGCGAGACCAGCTCCTGCTTCTTGAAGAGAATTCGGATCAGTGCGGGAAACTTCTTCAGTTCGGACATCGGAAACGCCATGAACAACGATGCGGCCGTACCGACGAGAATGATGACGTAAGCGGCGGGGTTGATCAATTGTGCCAGAGGCGCGTGTTTCAACAACATGCCTCCGATGATCGCCACAATGCCGAGAATGATGCCGGTAATGGTCGATTTCTCCATAAGACACCTCGCACTGACTTTAAGAGATGATGGTAGGACTGGGATACGCCTTGCGGCATGAATCGGGTCCGATCGACACATGCCATATAGTATTTATCGTCATTCTTGTGGAGATTATTAGATTTTGAGCCGACAAAATCAGCCGTGCAGGCCGACGGCCGGCCAATGCCGCGGGGAAACGCGTTCTTCCCGCGGATAAAATGCTGCGGTTTCGAAAGGATGGATGTCTATGGGAGTCAGGCACGGTCGGGCGTACGGGGACATTTTGCGGGAGTTGACCGAAGCGGTCGGCGGCATCGAGGACAGCTACCGGTTGTGCGGCATGGAGGCCGAAGAATGGGCCGGGCTGGGGGAACAGGAGCGGCGCGAGACGCTGGAAGCCATTGCGGATGACGTGTTCTACGGACTCGGCGCGCAGCCGGTCATTGCCGTCGGCGCCGGCAAAGTCGTCTACCATCCGAAGTTCCATGTAATTGAAGTTTCCATTAATAACAGGGAAAGCCGCATCGTCCGGCTCATTTGAACGCATGCTTTACAAAGAATTACAGAATCCGTACAATCGAGGTAATGTAAGCATGTGAAAATATGTGACATTAACGCCTCAAGGAGTTCAAAACCATGTCGCTGAAATATACGGTGCAGCCCTTCATGCTGGACGAACGCGATCTGATGCCTTATTTTCAGCCCATCCTGGCATTGGACAGCCGGCTCGTGATCGGTTATGAAGTGTTGGGCCGGTACCGCACGGACGAAGGAGCGGCCAGCCTCGGTCCGTTCTTCACGGATGCGAACGCGGATGTCCGGGAGCAGGTCCGGGTCGACCGCATCATACGTGAACGCGCCATCGCCCGTCTGGCGCAGGCGTCGGAAACGCAGCGGCCGCTGCTGTTCCTGAACGTCAAGCCTTCCTGGATCGACCGGACCTACCAGGATGAAGGGAAGCTGCAGACGCTCCGCATGCTGGAGCGGCACGGGATCGATCCGGACCGGGTGGTCATCGAGATCACGGAAGACCGTTATGCCGGCTCCATGCAGCGGCTGAGTGAGATCGTGGGCGTCTATCGCCGCGCCGGCTGCCGGATCGCCATCGACGACACCGGCACCGGGTTCAATTCGGCTGATCGGATCGCCGAGCTTCACCCGGACATTCTGAAGGTGGACATTCACCTCATGAAGCGCAGCGCAAGCCACAGCGGCTATCTGGCCGTGCTCCGCAGCTACTCGGTCCTCGCCGAGCAGATCGGGGCGTCGCTCCTGATCGAGGGCGTCGAGACCGAGGACGATCTGCAGCGGGCCATCCAGCTGGGCGCCCGGTATGTGCAAGGGTATCTGTTCGCGCCGGCCGAGCCGGAATTTCAGCCGAAGGATCGGTATGCCGGCATCGTGGACAGGGGACTGGCGGAGCATCGCCGGAGCGTCCGGCGGTCGGAAGCCCGCTGGCGGGAAACCGGCGAGATGCTGTCCGGCTGCCTGCAGTCCGTCCGGAGCGGCCTGGGCAGCGCCGGCGGTTCGGCAGACGATGCCGACCGGTACGACCGGCTTGTCGAAGGACTGGCGGAGAAGCTGCCGGATACCTGCATCCGCGTCTATCTGTGCCGGGAGGACGGCGAGCAGCTGTCGTCCAACTTCCAGCGCGAGGGCGGCCGTTGGGTGAGGCAGCCTGAGTACCGCGGCTCGAACTGGAGCTGGCGGCCGTATTTTGTGGCCGACATGCTGCACCCCGCGGTCGGCGTGAACGCGAACATTTCGCGGAGTTACGCGGATCTCGGCACGCGCCGATGGATCCGCACGATCTCCGCTTCGCTTGCGCCGGGTCTCATCGTGCTCTTCGATATCATGGATGAAGAAGCGGCGGTCAAAACGGATGGTTCGGGGCTTGCGGAATAGCGGGCCGGTAGACCATGCAATGGAACATTTCAGGGCCGGCGGAGGTCTGGCGGCAGTAAGTGTCGTCCAGAACGAAGCCGGCCTTCTCGTAGGCGCGGATGGCGCGGGTATTCCAGGCGAGCACCTCCAGATCGACTTCGTCGCCGGGAGAGCGCCGGAGCGCTTCTTCCGCGGCGAGCCGGGTCAGGACGGCGCCCGCGCCTTTGCCGCACAGGTCCGGGCGCAGACCGAGGCCGAGTCGGGTAACCTTCAGCAGTGGGAAAAATTGGACGTAGCCGATCAGCTCATCCCTAACGTTCAGCACGGCGGCGTACTGCGTTTCCCGCAGCCACGGGTCGCCGAACTCGATGCCGCGGGCGCTCATTTCTTCCCAGGATGGCCAGTTGAACCGGTCGTACGGCGGGGGATAGCGCCAGCTGCAGATCGCTTCGGCATGGGCGGCCGACATCGGCACGATGCGCATGCCGCGCAGCTCCACGGGGAGTCCGCCGTCTCCATCGTGCTCTGCCTTCATATCCGTCATCCCCGTACCCCCCTTGCGGCAGCCAATTTCAACGAAAACTTCACGATTTCATTATAACATTGCCGATCAGCCGTGTTATGATAAAGGGTAATTGGCATAGAATTTGCAATTTATCCGAACACGGAGATGATCAGGAGCTGGGTATGAATCGTTTGATATGGCTCGGCTGCCTGTCCTATATGGTCATCGGCATGGCGCACGTCGTGGCTGGCGCCGTGCTTGTGCCGCTGATCGGCGCATACGGCGTTGAGTACGGGGACGGCGGCCAATTCATCATGAATCAATTTGTCGGATTTCTGGTTGGCGTGCTTGGCGCGCCGCTGGTCACCAGACGGCTGGGCCGCCGGAGCGCGCTCATTCTGGCGCTCGGCTGCCTGACCGTCGCGGAGGCGGCCTACAGTCTGCTGCTGCCGTGGGGCTGGATGCTCGCATCCGCGCCGCTGGCGGGGTTCGGGTTCGGCATGACGGAAGCGGTGCTTGGCGCAATCATTATTGAATTCGTAACGGACGGCAAAGCTTCGGCCATGGCGAAACTGGAGACGTTCTTCGGCATCGGGGCGCTCGTCATGCCGATTCTGGCGGGGCTGCTGATCCGTGCGGACGTCTGGCAGATGGCGTTCCCGATCGTGACCGCCCTCTCGGGCATCACCATGCTGCTCTGGTTGACCATGTCGTTCGGGAAGGTGGACGAACTGATCGCCTACCGGGCAGCCGCGGCGGCAGACCGGCCGGCCTTGAAGCAGGCCCGCTATGCGCCGGCCGCCTGGCCGCTGCTTCTGGCGGGCACGCTCTACTTCGCGCTCTATGTCGGCATGGAGATGAGCTACAGCAACTATCTGCCGGCCATTCTGCTCGAGCGGACCGACATGAGCGAGGCGGCCGCCTCGGCCTCGCTGAGCGTCTTCTGGGGGCTGATGGTCGTCGGACGGATGTTCGCGGGGCGCATTGCGGACCGCAGCGGTTATTTCCGCTACCTGCTGATTTCCACCGCGGCGGGGACGGGCATGCTCGTCATGCTGGCGCTGACGGGCAGCGCCGGCGCTTCGCTGCTCTGGATCGGGCTGGCGGGACTGCTCTGGTCGGGCGTGTTCGCGGTCGCGCTGCTGTACGTGAATCAATACATTCCCGGCATGACGGAGCGGACGACGAGCCTGCTGATCGCGTCGGGCGGCGTCGGCGGCGCCCTGCTGCCGCGGACGACCGGGTGGATCATGGATCATTACGGAGCCGTCGGCACGCTGTGGATGATCGCGGCCGCGGCATCGCTGCTCATTGCGCTGCTGGGCGTCATGGCGCTCACGGTCCGGGCGATCCATCAGGGCAAGATGCAGCCTAATGTCCTGGACGCCGGCCGACATTAAACAGCCGGGACAAAAGCGAACGCATGACGCCTGAACAGGAGACGGGAGGCGTATTCGGATGAGAGCGATCGTCAGCATGCGCTGGGTGCTTGCGCGGATGTATGAGCCGGATCTGGCCATCGTCGACTGCCGGTTTCTGCTGAGCGATCCGGAGGCAGGCCGGCGCAGCTACGAGGAGTCGTACATCCCCGGCGCGATCTACATGGATCTGGAGCGCGACCTGTCCGGACCCGTCGGGAAGCACGGCGGACGGCATCCGCTGCCGGACATCCGGGAACTTTCGGCGAAGCTCGGCAAGGCCGGCATCGACCGCGGCATGCGGGTCGTCGCCTACGACGACCAGGGCGGCGCGATGGCCGCGCGGTTCTGGTGGCTGCTGCGCTACATGGGGCACGAGCGGGTCTATGTGATGGACGAAGGCTTCTCCGCCTGGAAGAAGGCCGGGTTCCCGGTGACGGACGCGCCGCCGCCGATCCGCGTGCCGAAGACGTATGTGCCGGACGTGCGGCAGGAACTGCTGGCGGATGTCGAAGCGGTGCGTCACGCCGTCCGGACCGGGGAGAGCGCGCTTGTCGATTCGCGCGAGCCCGCCCGCTATCGCGGCGAGACGGAGCCGATCGACCGGGCCGCCGGCCACATCCCCGGCGCCGTCAACCGCTTCTGGAAAGAGAACCTGGACGAAGCGGGCCGCTGGCGCAGCCCGGAAGAACTGGCGGAGCGGTTCGCGGCGCTGCCGCAGGACAAGCCGGTCATCGTCTATTGCGGCTCGGGCGTGACCGCCTGCCCGAACGTGCTGGCGCTGATGGAAGCGGGATACCGCGATGTAAAGCTGTACGCGGGAAGCTGGAGCGACTGGATCTCGTACGAGGAGAATCCGGTGGCGAAAGGCGGGGAGTAGAAGTCGAGAGCTGTGTAAGATTCGAAAGACGGGTTGTGACAGGTTGAAAGTTGGAGACCTGTTGCGGCCCGTTCTTTTTTTTCGTGATGCGGTCTCCGTATAGAACCAGCAAATCTTTATTAAATGGTTGTCATTCCCGATATATCAAGCAAAACCATATTATTCATTGAAGATAAATCCGGAGGCAGCATTCTATGAAGCTGAAATTGCAATTATTATCGCTTTGTTTCATTTTTTGCATTTTCATGATGAGCGCTCCTGTGAATGCAGAAAAAAACAATATTTTCGAATCCTATGATAACACCAGAGTCATCTACGGATACCTGGAAAATGGCGTTACCTATATCCCCATAGGCGAAATATGGCGCCAGTTCGGTAATCAATTATCCTTTGATGTCAACGAACAAAAAATTTTTTTCTCCACAAATCAAGGTGCTATTACATTGGGGTTTCAATCTGCCATTGGTGAAATAAATGGGGAGACCATTACCTTATCCAATCCAACCCAAAAAATTCAGAATACAGTATACGCCTCTGTCAGGGATGTTGCCAAACTATTTAACATAAAATTTGACCACCTGGATAAAAGTATGATGGAGCTTTTGCTGGACACAAAGAAGTTGCTGATCCATATCAAACCCATCACAAGCGCATATTTATATCATCCGAAAAAAGGCTCTATACCAAACATAGTGCTTGACAACATGTAGAGCCAAAATTGAAAAACATCTGTACATTCCATAAGATGGTTGTGCGACCAATCCAACTCGAGGAATGACAGATGCACAACCAGTATACTGATCTTTTAGTCAATTTACCAGAGGTAAATGTTCAACAGATTGTGGAAATTGATGAGCAAACGATCCATATTCAGGTTGTTCCAAAGTCACGCAAGCAGGCTTGCGCCATTTGCCGTTCGGATCGTTCGGTCATTCGCAAAGGCAGCAACCAAACCCGGAAAATTCGGCATGCTGACGCTTTCGGCAAAATCGTTTATCTCCTGGCTCCGGCCATTCGTCTGTTCTGCAAGAGTTGTCATGCCGGTTTTGTTTGGCGGTACTCGTTTGTCGGTCCTGGCAAACGCTACAGTACCGCGTCCGAGCAACAGGCCATTCACACCGCGTCGGTCTCCACCGTCAAGCAGAGTGCGGAGATTCATCGCATGCCGGCCAGCACCTTGCAGATCAAACACCAACGATGGTTGTCGGTGGAAAGTGAACGGCTTCGGCAATTGGCGTGGAAAGAGGCCGCCAGCAGCCGCCATCTCGTACTGGGCATCGACGATTTTGCGATTCGAAAAGGTCATACCTACAATACCGGCATCCATAACCTCCGAGGCGAGACGTTGCTGGATATTTTGCCCGGACGCAAACTGGAAGAATTGCGGGATTATGCGCATAAGCATCCGGAGTTTCTGGCGCTTCGTCCCAAGGCGGTGGTGATGGATCTGGCTCCCTATTACCATGCCTGGATTCAGGAATGTTTTCCTGATGCCCTTCGAGTCGCGGACCGGTTTCACGTGACGCGTTACGTGATCGATGCCCTTCAGGCGGTCCGAAAAGACGTACAGGGTTCGCTGTCGGCCAGAGCCCGGGCAAACCTCAAAGCCAAACACCGGCTTCTAAACCCCCAGGCAGCATCGTTGCCCCCTGAAAAGCAGCAGGAGTTACAAGAAATCCTCAGCTATTCGTCGCTTTTACAGCAGGTTCATGCCTGGAAAGAAGCGCTTGGGGAATGGTACGACGGTGCACCGGACGCCAAAGTAGCTGCCATCTGGTTTGACCGCTGGCTGGGACAAGGGGAACATTTTCAGCATCCGGCAGTAGCCACCTGCATCAAAACGATGCGAAACTGGCGAACGGAGATCGTCAATTATCACTCCTGTCGGTGGACCAATGCGGCGGTTGAAGGAAGAAACAACCGAATGAAAGCCTTTCAACGCCGACATTACTTCACCCGGAACCGGGAACGTTACGTACAAGGACTTCTGGTCGAATGTAACCGTGAACGATTTGGTACATAAAGTCAAGCACTAACTTTGATGTTGAGCCCGAAAAAAATTGATGTCATCATGTACCACCATTTTGATCCGAACCGATCGGATTCCTTGACCGTTACACCCGAGAGATTTCGTGAACATTTGGATAAATTAATTCAGGCAGGTTATGAAACCATTACGGAAGAAGATTTATACCAGTATAAAACGAACGCTCATTATAAACTTCCAAAGAAGCCGCTGCTGATCACCATAGACGATGGCTATGCAAACAATTACTCGATCGCTTATCCGATTCTAAAGGAGAAAGGCTTGAGGGCAACCATTTATATCATTACGAGTTACAGAGGCAAGCAACCAGGATTTTCACGGCACTTCACTTGGGAAGAGGCCAAAGAAATGTATGATTCCGGGGTCATCAATATCGAAAGCCATACGCATGATTTGCACTACTATGTGCAGCAGGGAAAGAAGCAAAAAGCCGCAATTTTGGCCAGAAATGCCAATGAGGATGAACGATCCTATAAAAACAGAATTCTAAATGATCTTAAAACATCGCGGGATCTCATCCGGCAGCATGTCGGCAAAGAATCGATTGCCCTTTCATATCCATACGGTGTTTACGATAAAACGGTCATCCAATTAGCCAAAGAAGCCGGATTTAAACTGCATGTCACGATAAAAACAGACAAAAATCTGCGCGACGGCAATCCTATGATTTATCGAGTAAATGCCCACGGCGACTACAGTGGTGAACAACTGGTAAGCGTATTGAATTCATGACATGAGGGGCTTCCCTTTCGGGGAAGCCCCTTTCTGCGCTTTACTGCACGGTCTTGTTGTAGGCCTGGATTTTTTCCGTAATCTCTTTCTCGGCGTCGGTCAGCGCTTGTTCTACCGATTTGGCCCCGTTGATGATTTCCTCCATCGCCTGCTCCACGATTTGGCGGGCTTCCGGGAAGATGCCCATTACGGCGCCCTTGGTTGCGTTGTTCAGCTTCGACTGGTGCAGCTGGTCGACGGCCGTTTTGAACTGCGGGAATTTCTCCAAATTTTCCTTCACCAGCGGCTGATCATAAGCGGCTTTGGTGATCGGGAAATAACCGGAGTTCACATGCCAGTACGCCTGCTGCTCGGGCGATACGACGAATTTGATGAATTCCCAGGCCGCTTTTTGCTCTTCTTCCGGACGGTCGTTCAGAATGTACAGACTTGCGCCGCCGACGATGACGCCTCCGTCTTCGGCTCCGTCCGGGCGGGGCAGGAATCCCGTGCCGACTTCAAAGCTGTCGCCGACGGTGTCCACAATGCCGCGCAGCGCCGCCGTCGAGTCCAGAATCATGGCCACTTGACCCGCGTTGAAGGCCGTCTTCGTATCCGCCGTCGAGCGGCCCAGATTGAGCATCACGTTGCTGTCGATCATGTCTTTCCACCAGTTCATGACGGTGATGCCGGCTTCGCCGGCGAGCAGCGACCGGGTTGCAAGTCCTTCGCGTCCGTTGCCGTTATCCACATATTCCTGGCCCTGCACCGCGAACAGCTGCTCCATGAACCAGCCGTAAATCGCGAAGGATGCACCGTACACGCCGTCCTTCGTCAGCGCTTCGGCCGCTTTCTTCACCTCGCTGAATGTCCCCGGCGGATTTTCCGGATCCAGTCCCGCCTCCCGGAACAGCGTTTTGTTGTAGTACAGAATCGGGTTCGACGTGTTGAACGGCATCGAGTAGAGCTGGCCGTCAAACGTGTAGTACCCCAGAATGTTTTCTTCCAGCTCACTGAGATCGAAGTTGTCCGCATCGATAAACGTTTGCATCGGCGTGATCGCCTTGGAATCGATCATGTACCGGCTTCCGATTTCATAGACCTGGACGATCGTGGGGCCGGTGCCGCTGCCCATGGCGGTTTTCATTTTGCTCAGGCTTTCGTCGTAGGTGCCCTGATAGATCGCTTCAACCTGGATGTCCGAGCGGGACTTGTTGAATTCCTCTACCAAATGGTGTACCGCTTTGCCCACTTCGCCGCCCATGGAATGCCAGAACGTCACTTTGATTGGACTTGAGCTCTTGGTGCCGGAAGAAGACGAACCGCCGCCCGAAACGCTTTCGTTTTTCCCGCCGGAACTGCATGCCGTCATGAACGCCAGAAGCAGAACAAGAAGTCCGACAACGATGGATTTTTTCTTGTTGATCGACGGATTCATGATGTTGGAGTCCTCCCTTTGGATATATAAAAATCAAATCTCAACCTTTCACGGCGCCTGCCGTAATGCCCCGGACGAGCTGCTTGAGCCCGAATACCAGAGTGAGCAGGGATGGCAGCAGCACGAGCGTGACGCCTCCCAGCACGAGGTTGTGGGACATCGCTTCCTCCCATTTCAGCATGCTGATGCCGATCTGCACGGTTCGCATCGTATCCCGGTTCGTGATCAGCAGCGGCCAGAAGTACATGTTCCAGGTGTTGAGGAACTGGTAGACGGCGAGCGTCGCCAGAGCCGGCCTGGCGATCGGCAGCACGATGCCGGCGTAGATGCGAAGGTGGCCGCAGCCGTCGATCCGCGCCGCTTCCAGCAGCTCCCTCGGCAGCTGCAGGAAATGTTGCCGCAGCAGAAAGATGCCGAAGGCACTGGCCATGAACGGAACGGTGAGCCCGGCATAACTGTCCATCCATCCCCAGGTGCGAATGGTGATGTAGTTGGGGATGATCGTCACTTCCCAAGGAATCATCATCGTGGACAGGAACAGCGAGAACACCAGGCTTTTGCCGCGAAACGGAATGAAGGCGAAGGCATAAGCCGCCAGGCTGGACGTGATCAGCTGTCCGGCCACAACCGCGATCGAAACGATAAAACTGTTGAGCAGAAACCGGTCAATCGGCACCAGGTTCAGCACGTCGGAGAAATTTTTCAAGTAAATGCCGGAAGGCAGGATGTTCGGCGGATAGGCCTGCGCTTCCGAGGGCGTCATCAGGGCGTATGAGAACGTGTAGATAATCGGGTACAACACCGCCAACGCGCACACCGCAAGCGCCGCATACAAGGGAAGATGCTTGATCGTGCGAATGATCATTGATAATGCACCTTCTTCTCCAGCCAGAAAAACTGCAGCAGCGTCAGCAGCAGAATGATCGCAAACAAGACGAGCGCTTGCGCGCTGGCCGAACCGAAGCGCCAGTTCACAAAGGCTTCCTGGTAGATCTGGTAGACCATCACGTTCGTGGCGTTCATGGGGCCGCCTTTCGTCATGATGTGGATTTGCCCGAACGTTTGAAACGCATTGATGACCGAAACGATGAGCAGAAAGAACAGGGTCGGCGACAAGAGCGGGATGAGCACGCTGAAGGCGCTCCGGATCGGTCCGGCTCCGTCGATTTTCATGCTGTCGTAAATATCTTCCGAAATGCCCTGCAACCCGGCGGTCAACACGATGAAATTGAAGCCCAGATTCATCCACACCGTCATCAGCGATACCGAGATGAGCGCCCATTTCGGGTCGACCAGCCAGGGGATCGGCGAGATGCCGAGCAGGCCGAGAGCGTAATTCAGCATGCCGGTGCTGGGGTGGAACAAGAGCGCCCAGATGACCGCGCCGGTAGCGGCCGAAATGGCGATCGGCATCGAGAAGATGAATTGAAAGGACTTCATCGCCGGAAGCCTGGCGTTGGTCATGCAGGCCAGCGCGAAAGCGATCAGGATGCCGGGAGGAACCGTGTACAACGTGAAGAGCACCGTCGCTTTCAACGTCGAGAGGAACGTTCCGGACGTGAACATGCTCGCGTAATTGTCCAATCCCGCGAACGCCACCGCCTCGCCCCGCGGATTCGTCAGCTGGAAACTGAGCACGATGGACTTGAACAACGGATAGAACAGGAACGTTCCGAAGAACAGGAGGCAGGGCAGCAGGAACAAATAGCCCAGCAGGTTCTCTCTCCGCTTCACTGCCCTCATGGATTGGGCTTCAGCCATCCTGCAGACTCCTCTCTATCGACGATCCGGCCAGCCGACGCAGTCTGTCCGGATAGTCGGTAATGATGCCCGAGACGCCCCGGGCCAGCAGCCGCTTCATGGCCTCCGGATCATTGACCGTCCATGGATAGACTTGTTGTCCGTTTGCGCGCAGCGCCGCGATGTCTTCCGGTTCAATCAAGGCAAAATGCGGATGCATGGAGTAAACGTCCAGACCGAAATCGCGCACAAGCTTCACGGGATCCAGCAAATTGGCCGAGTACAGCAGACCGATGCGCAGATCAGGCGAGGCCGTTTTCAACCGGTGCAAAAGCCGATGGTCGAAGGAAGAAATAACGACCGACTCCGTTCGTCCGTACTCCCGGATCAGCGAAGACAAAAGATGGATGATCCGGTTGTCGCTGCACTTCAATTCAATGTTGATCCCGACGGAGGAGGGGACGAGATCGAACATTTCACGCAGTGTCGGGATCCGTTCACCGGCATACTCCGGTGAAAACCAGGCGCCGGCGTCCAGCCGCCGCAGCTCTTCAAGCGTCATTTCCCGAATGAGGCCGGACCCGTTCGTTGTGCGGTCCGCTTCGAAATCATGGCAGACCACGATTTCTTCGTCGGCAGACAGCTGCACATCCAGCTCGATCATGTCGCACCCTTGCTCGACCGCCAGCCGGAAGGCTGCCGGCGTGTTTTCCGGTGCCTGCCCCGCGGCCCCCCGGTGGGCGATGACAAGCGGCCGGTGATCGTTTCTGTCCATATCCGTATCCCCTTTCAGCCGATTGGGAAGGCAAAAATCGCTGTGCCTTGTGTAACGTTGATCAAATTCGACAAATTCAGCGTACTGTCACTTTGTCAGCGGAGAATTAATTGGATTCCAATGTTCCGTAAAATTTTTGTGCGCGGCAAGCAAGTCGTAAACGCTTGCAAAGATCTCGGGAAGCGCGATACCCCCTTCCTCGTTATGCGTCGTAATAGTTTCTTATGCCCGGAACGACATCCTTAGGCACGTCACAACAAGAATAAAGGCCGGAAATGCCTTGTTTGTTGGCATTTCTGGCCTCTCGAAATAAGGTTATTGCTCAATCCGGATGCTGCCGCTTTCGGTTCGCACCTTGATGACTTCCCCCGACGTGCCGGCGGCATCCGGGTGGCGGATCAAGCCGGAGTCGGATTTCAGATCATAGGAGCCGCTGTACGAGGGGGGCACCGTAATCCGGACACTGCCGGAATCGGAGGATACGACGGCGCCCATCTCGTCTTCTTTCACGATGCGGATCGGACCGGAGTCGGTCTTGATATTGCCGGCGCCTGTCAAATGATTGATCGTAATGCTGCCGGAATCGGATACGGCTGTCACGCCGGCGTGAACCTCGTCCGCATGGATGCTTCCGGACTCGGAACGGAGCGCCAGGCTTTTGCCCTCATAGCCTTCCAGCCGGATTCCGCCGGAGTCGGATGTCACCGTCAAGGTACCGCCTTGCAGACGGCCCAGCCGGATGCTGCCGGAATCGGATCCGATGACGATATCCCGGGCCTTGGCGCCATTGACCCTTACCGACCCTGCATCGCTGCTTACCTTGAACGTCTCGAACGATTCCAGCGCTTCTTCCGTCAGCGAGATGGTGATGGATTGCCTCTCGCCCCACGTGAAGTCAGGGAAGAAGCTCCAGTTCCATCGCTCCCGGTCTTTGAACCGCAGATGGAGGACGCCGTTCTTGACCTCGGCCGACCGGATCTGCTTCACCATGTCCGGCGCCGCCTTCCCCTCGATCCGGACGGCATTCTCATCGCCTGCCGCAAAATCGATATCCAGCGCAAGGTTGTCGTTCTCGATCCGGATCTCCCGCACGTGATCCCCGAGCGTCAACGCATGCTCATAGGTCTCGCGCAATTCGTAGCCGAAGACATATTTCACCAACGCAATCATTCCGACTGCGACCAGGATGACGCCAACGATCGTTCTTGCCAACCGGCTCATGACAGACAAATACACCCTTTCCGCTCATCTGTGGTTGATCAAAGTGTACACCAGCACCCTGCGCTCCAGGTACCGGCCGTGGAAGGATCGGGCGCCAGACTTTGGTCGGGGTTGGCGGAAAAGCTTTGGAGACTCCATCCGGGGCGATTAGCGCTTATGCACCTGGAATCGGAGCACCGTTTTCAATTTCGCCGGTTCGGTCTTGCGGGGATCGGACAGGTAGATTTCCCGATGCGTCTTGGACGCCCGGACATAACCCTGTTCAGCGCAATACGCTTCCATGCGCGCGAAGCTTGCGGGTTCATCGTCATACGGACCGATGTGCAGCATCTGGCAGCACAGCCCTTCTTCCATCCGTTCGAACCGGACATGATCCAGATACGGATTGGACTTTTTCCGTTTCGTCTGCTCCAGGAAGCGCCGGAACCCGTCTTCGGTCAGGAAATCCGGCTGCCGGATCATGAGGGTGTATTTGAAATTGCTTTTGTCCGTCGAAGGCCTGGTGTAGTCCACCAGATCCCATATCCCCTCCAGCGGAAACACCTTGTACGCGTAATAGCCGGCCGGCGCATCGCCGCTGCGGTACGACATTTTGACCGCATAGCTGATGCTGTACAGCGCCTCCGTCTGTTTGACGAACGCCTCGCCGTTCGGGTCCCCGGAGCCGCCGAGCATGATAAACGGCAGCTGCGGCACTTCCACGACCACGGGCTCCGCGGGTGGCACATAAAGATGCTTGAAATCTTTCTTGTAATCGACAGCCTTCGTCAATGCCGTTCACTCCTTCGCTTCCGGAACATGATCCCCTACAGCTTAACCGATCAAATATGCCGACAGTCCGAAACGCCGAAAGCCGGGAACCGCCGCAGGCTCCCGGCTTTGTATCATTTCGCGTGCATCTTGAACTCGAGGAACAGGTCGTTGTAGTAGGCGAGCATCCGCTTGCCCAGATTTTCGTAGACCTCCAGCCGGGCGATCAGTTCGTCGCCCGGATAGAACCGCTCGTCCTCCCGGATCTCTTCGGGCAGCATCTCCAGCGCCGTGGCGTTCGGCGTCGAGTAGCCGACATATTCGGCATTCCGCGCCGCGTTCTCCGGATCGAGCATGAAGTTGATGAACAGGTGCGCCCCTTCGATGTTGCGCGCCGTCTTCGGAATGACCATCGAGTCGAACCAGAGGTTTGACCCTTCCTCCGGCACGACGTAGTCCAGGTCTTCGTTCTCCCACATGATTTCCGCCGCGTCACCGGACCAGACGACCGCCGCCGAAGCTTCATTGCCGGTCATCAGCATCTTGATCTCATCGCCGACAATGGCTTTCACGTTCGGCGTGAGCCGCTTCAGCTTGGCCAGCGCTTCCTGCAGGTGCTCCTCGTCCGTGTCGTTCAGCGAATAGCCCAGACTGTTCAGCCCCATGCCGATAATCTCACGGGCGCCGTCGACGAGCAGGATGTCGTTCCTCAGGGACGGATCCCAGAGCGCGTCCCAGCTGACAGGCGGCTCGTCGAACGCTTCGGGGTTGTAGAGGATGCCGACCGTACCCCAGAAATACGGCACGGAATAGACGTTGCCCGGATCATAGGACATGTCCATGAACCGCGGATCGATATGCGCCATGTTGGGCAGCTTGGAATGGTCGAGCGGCACCAGCAGGCCGTCTTCCATCAAGCGCTCGACGGCGTATTCGGACGGCATCGCGACATCGAATGTCGTTCCGCCTTGGGCGATCTTCGTCATCATCGCTTCGTTCGAATCGAACGTCTCGTAGATGACGGTGATGCCCGTCTGCTCCTGGAACTCCTTGAGCAGTTCCGGATCGATGTAATCGCCCCAGTTGAAGACGGTGATCGTGTCCGCCCCCGCGTAGCCCGCGCTCCGGTTGAGCGCGTTCGTCCACGCCATGAGGCCCAGCGACGCGACGAGGATAACCGCGAACAGTTGCACGAGCTGTCTCATCGGCGTTCACCGCCTTCCGCGAGCCGCGCGTTGCGGCGGTTGATGAAGTAATACCCGATGACGAGCGCGACGGTGAACAGGAACAGCAGCGTCGAGAGCGCGTTGATCGAGAGCGAGATGCCCTGCCGCGCCCGCGAGTAGATCTCGACGGACAAGGTCGAGAAGCCGTTCCCGGTGACGAAGAACGTCACGGCGAAGTCGTCCAGCGAGTAGGTGAGCGCCATGAAGAAGCCGGCGAAAATGCCGGGTTTCATGTACGGCACGACGACCCGCGTCAGCACCTGCCACGCGTTGGCGCCCAGGTCGCGCGCGGCGTCGAGCATGCTCGTGCGCATCTCCTGCAGCTTCGGCAGCACCATCAGGACGACGATCGGCACGCTGAACGCGATGTGAGACAGCAGCACCGACACGAAGCCGAGCTGGATGCCGATGATCGTGAACAGGATCAGGAACGACGCGCCGATGATGACGTCCGGGCTGACGATCAGGACGTTGTTCAGCGCGAGCAGCGCGTTCTTCCGGCTGCGGCGCTTCACCTCATAGATCGCCAGCGCGCCGATCGTTCCGAGAATCGTCGAGACGAGGGCCGAGAGCAGCGCGATGACGATCGTGTTCAGTACGATGATGAGCAGCCGCGTATCCTGCAGCACTTCTGCGTACCATTCGAGCGTGAACCCGTCGAATCCCGTCATCGTCCCGCCGCTGTTGAACGAGTAGACGATCAGATAAGCGATGGGCGCATACAAGATGACGAAGACGGCCGCGAGATACAGATTCGACCAGCGCCACCTTCTATCCACGGAGCGCACCCCGCTTTCCGATGCCGGTCGCGAACATGATGAGGGCCATGGCGATGATCAGGAACACGGCGATCGTCGCGCCCATTCCCCAGTCCTGCGTCACGAGGAAATGCTGCTCGATCGCCGTGCCGAGCGTAATGACCCGGTTGCCGGCGATGAGCCGGGTGATCATGAACAGCGACAGCGACGGAATGAACACGGCCTGGCAGCCGGCCTTGACTCCGTCCAGCGTCAGCGGGAAAATGACCCGCCGGAACGTCGTCCATGCCGAAGCGCCCAGATCGCGGGACGCGTCGATCAGGGCGGGATTCAGCTCTTCCAGCGCGTTGTAGATCGGCAGGATCATGAACGGGATGAAAATGTACACCGACACGAACACGAAGCTGAAGTCGTTGAACAGCAGCTGGCGGCCCCCGATGCCGACCGTCTCGAACACCGCGTTCACCAGGCCGTATTTGCCGAACAGTCCGATGAAGGCGTACGCCTTCAGCAGCAGGTTGATCCAGCTCGGCAGGATGATGAGCAGCAGCCACAGCTGCTTGTGCTTGAGCCGCGTCAGGATGAGCGCCGTCGGGTATGCCACGAGCAGTGAGAACGCCGTGATCAGGAAGGCATACCAGAACGAGCCGAGCGTCATGCGCAGGTAGATCGGCGTGAAGAACTTCGCGTAATTGTCCAGCGTGAACTGTCCTTCGACATCGAAGAACGAATAGTACGCGACCAGGATGATCGGCGCCGCGACGAACAGGACGATCCATGCGACATAAGGGATGAGGTAGAAGTTGCGCGTCCTAGCCATGGCTGCCCTCTCCGTAGGTCTCGAGCCGTCTGTCGAATTCTTCTTCCGTCTCGCCGAAACGCATGACATGGATCGCTTCCGGGCCGAAGGTCAGGCCGATGTGCTCGTCCACCTCCGCTTTGCGCGTCGAGTGAACCAGCCACGTGTTGCCGGACTCGTCGCGTCCCTTGATCTCGTAGTGGACGCCGCGGAACAATTGCGACTCGACGCGGATGCGCAGCTTGCCGCTCTCCGGCTCGGTGATCTCGAGGTCTTCCGGACGAATGACGATCTCGACCGGCTCGCCTTCGCGGAATCCGCCGTCAACGCACTCGAACGGCTTGCCGGCGAATTCGACCAGATAGTCGCGGATCATCCGGCCCGGAATGATGTTCGATTCGCCGATGAAATCCGCCACGAAGCGGTTGATCGGTTCGTCGTAGATGTCGGTCGGCGTGCCGGACTGCTGGATCCTCCCCTTGTTGAGGACGAAGATCTCGTCCGACATCGCAAGCGCCTCTTCCTGGTCGTGCGTAACGAAGACGAACGTGATGCCGAGCCGCCGCTGCAGCTCGCGCAGCTCGTACTGCATCTCCGTGCGCAGCTTCAGGTCGAGCGCCGACAGCGGCTCGTCCAGCAGCAGCACCTCCGGCTCGTTCACGATCGCCCGGGCGATCGCGACCCGCTGCCGCTGGCCGCCGGACATGCCGGCGATGTCACGGTTCTCGTAGCCTTCAAGGTTTACGAACCGCAGCGCTTCTTTCACCTTGGCATCAATGGCAGCGCGGTCCAGCTTCTTGATCCGCAGGCCGAACGCAACGTTCTCGTATACGTTCAGATGAGGGAACAAAGCGTAATCCTGAAAAACGGTGTTCACCTGGCGCTTGTTCGCCGGAACCCGGTTCACGAGCTTTCCGTTGATATAAATGTTTCCTTCCGTCGGCTCCATAAACCCCGCAATGAGCCGCAGAATGGTGGTCTTGCCGCAGCCCGAGGGACCGAGCAGCGTGTAGAATTTGCCCCGCTCGATGTCGAAGCTGACCTCGTCCAGTACGGTGACGCCGTCCTCATAACGTTTGGTCACGCGGTCGAACCGAATGATCACGTCATCCGCCAACTGCTTTAACCCTCCTTTTCATTCTGCCGAATCATGAAGCCGGGTACGGCCGCTTGTCCGATTCTGCCGATGGGTGAATTACGATTGTTATATTATCATGGATTTCGTCGTGTGGGGATACAAGAAAAACGGCAAACGCCGTCAATTTATGAAGGCCGGGACGTTTTGCGGCGAAAGCCGCCGGGAAGCGGGAAAAAGCTGACGCAAAACATCCGCCCGTGCTATGATGTAAGCGATAACACTTACGGGTTGGGAAAAGGATGGAAATGGAGGGGGATGCGTGAGAAACCGGTGGATCAACTCGCCTGCCGCGTATGCGCTCGGGATGTTCGCAATGATGGTGCCGACGCAGGCGTTCAGTTCGTTTTATTTCTACTATTATGTCGATGAACTGGGACTCGCCGTCTGGCTGGCGACGATCGCGCGCACGATCTACCTTGTATGGGACGCGGTCAACCAGCCGCTCGCCGGCTGGCTGTCCGACCGGACGTCCACGCGGCTCGGGCGGCGGAGGCCATGGCTGCTCGGCGCCGTGCCCGCGTACATGCTGACGTTCGTGATGGTGTTCGCCGTCCCGCCGGGACTCGGCAAAGCCGGCCTGTTCGCATGGTTCCTCGCCGCGCTCATCCTGATCGAAGCGGTCGCGACGATCATCTGGGTGAACTACGGGGCGCTTTTCCCGGAGTTGTTCCGGGGCAACCGGCTGCGCGCCCGGGCGTCGGCCGTACAGCAGGGCTTTCAGATCGCCGCCCTCCTGGTCGGCACCGCCGCGACGCCGCTGCTTTACACTTCTCTCGGCTACGGCAATATGGCGCTGATCTACGCCTTTCTCTTCGGCGTCCTGATGCTCGCCTGCATCGCCGGCATCCGCGAGCAGGAAGAAGCGCGGCAAGGCCCGCGGCTCAGCTTGCAGGAATCGTTCCGCACGACGCTGCGCAACATCCCGTTCTGGCTGCACAACATCGCCAACTCCTTCGCGCAGACCGTGAACGGCCTGATCGGCTTGATCATCCCTTTCTATGCGAAGTATGTGCTGCGCATCCCCGAGGCGCAGGTCACCTGGCTGCTCGCTTCGATCTTCGTCTCGGTTATTCCGCTCGTCTTCGTCTGGTACCGGATCGCGCGGAACATGGATCCGGTGAAATGCTGGCGGCTGTCGCTCGCCGCCTATGCGGCAAGCGTGCTGCCGCTCAGTCTCGCCGGCGACCTGGCGACCGGCATCGCGGCGGGCGTGCTCGTCGGCTTCGGACTCTCCGGTTTCCTCGTCACGCCGCCGGTCGTCGGCAGCCGCATCATCGACCTCGACTTCGAAGCGACCGGACGGCGGCGCGAAGGCGTCTATACGGCGGTCTCCGGTTTCATCACGCGGTCCAGCGGCCTCATTTCCGCGCTCGCGTTCCTGATTGTCGGCGACATTTTCGGCTATGTGAGCGGGGAAAATCCGGGGCCGAATCCCGAAGCGGCATTCCGTTGGCTGAGCAGCTACATTCCGTTCGTCCTGCTGCTGATCGCCTTCGCGATCTCGCTGTTCGTGAAGCTGGAAGGGGGAAAAGGGGAGCGGCATGACGGGTAAATATCTGGTCATCAATTGCGACGACTTCGGCCAAAGTCCGGCCATGAACGCGGCGATCATGCATCTGCTCGAGGAAGGGCTCGTCTCGTCGGCAACGATCATGGCGCCGGCGCCGGCTTTCCGCGAAGCGGCCGAGTGGTGCCGGAAGCGGGAGCAGCCGAACATCGGCCTCCATCTGACGCTGACGAGCGAGTTCGAGGCGCTCCGCTTCCCGAGCCTGACGGGCGGAGCGTCGCTGCACGACGACAGCGGCCATATGTACCGGACGGTGGAGGAATTCGAGCGGGGCGCGGACACCGCGGACGTGATGCGCGAATTGACCGCGCAGTACGAGGCGGTCCGGGCGAGCGGCGTGCAGATCACCCATGCCGACAACCATATGGGCAGCCTGTACGGCATGGCGACCGGCCGCAGCCATATTCCGCACGTGCTGCGTTGGTGCGCGCGGCGGAGCCTGCCGTTCCGGCTGTTCCGCAAGGTCGACCCCGCCGATCCGCTGCTCGGCCCGATGCCGGGGGTGGAGCGCGCGGCCGCGAAGGCGTCGGCGCTGGCGGGCGTGCTCGGCGTCGCGCTGCCCGACTACCTGCTCTCGCATCCGTTCGGGCTGCAGGAGGGCGAGACGTACGACTCGTTCAAGCAGATGCTGATTGACAAGCTGTACCGCCTGCCCTTCGGCATCTGCGAGACGTATATTCATCCCGGCGTCGACGACCCGTGGATGCGCAGGGCGATTCCGCATTGGGAGAAAAGGGTGTGGGAGTTCCGGCTGATGATGGACGACGACTTCCGCTACGCGATCCGCGACGCGGGCGTGACGGTGGTCGACTACCGCTTCATCCGGAAGCACGGCCGGGAATCCCGGCTGCGCGCCGGCGCGCGGCTGGCGGCGTCCGCGCTGCGCAGGTGAGGAAAAACGCGCAGCCGCATGCCTTGCGCCCCGAAGAGGGGCCGGCATGCGGCTGTCGTTGTTGTCGCCGGATGCGGAAAGGTTCCCGCGCGGTCAAGCTTCCGGCTGTTCGCCGGGATCGCGCATCAGGAGGCCGACCGGGCAATGGTCGCTGCCCATGATGCCGCTGTCGATCAGCGCGTCCTCCAGATACGGCGCGAGGCGGGCGGAGACGAGGAAATAGTCGATCCGCCAGCCGATGTTCCGCTCGCGCACCTTCGGCATGAAGGACCACCAGGTGTACGCGTCCGTCCGGTCCGGGTAGAAATGGCGGAACGTGTCGATGAATCCCGCCTCGAGCAGCCGGGTCATCGCCTCGCGTTCCTCGTCGGTGAAGCCGGCGTTTCCCCGGTTGAATTTGGCATTCTTGAGATCGATTTCCCGATGGGCGACGTTCAGATCGCCGCAGACGACGACCGGCTTGCGCGCATCCAGCTCCTTCAGGTACGCGCGGAACCGCTCCTCCCACGCGATGCGGTATTCCAGCCGAGACAAATCGCGCCGCGCGTTCGGGGTGTAGACGTTGACGAGGAAGAACGCGGGGAATTCGAGCGTCAGCACGCGTCCCTCCGGATCGTCCCCGTCGGACAGGCCCTTCCGGACCGACAGCGGTTCGAATCGCGTGAACACGGCGGTGCCGGAGTAGCCTTTCTTCTCGGCGCAGTTCCAGTACTGCCGGTAACCTTCCGGCAATTCCAGCTCGAGCTGGCCTTCCTGCATCTTCGTCTCCTGTACGCAGACGATGTCGGCGTCCGCGCGCCGGAAGTAGTCGAGAAAGCCTTTGCCGACGCAGGAGCGCAGGCCGTTGACATTCCATGAGATCAGTTTCATCGGTTTCTTCACCTCATTGCAGAGCCCGCCCGAAGCGGGCCCGATCCATATTACAGGGTCGGCCGGGAGGGGGTTTCCCTCGGCACCGGATTGGCCAGATACCTGCGAAGCACATCGCACAGGAGGATCATCGCTTCACGGAGGGAGTTCTCGTCCATGAACGAATAGCTGATCCGGAAGCGATGGTGCTCGGGCTCGTTGGCATAACAGGTGATGCCCGGCAGGATCGCAACCCCTTCGCGCTGCGCGAGCGCGTACAGGTCGGTTGCCCTGGCCCATTCCGGCAGGGTCACCCAGATGTTGAACCCTCCCTCGGGCTCCGTCCAGGTCACGCCACGCGGCGCATGGCGCTTCAGCAGTTCCAGGGCGATATTGCGGCGGGATTTCAAAGCCGCCCTTAGCCGTTTCAGATGCCGCTGAAACAGGTTGGATTGGAGAACCGGCAGAATGGCCTTCTGATTGAGCATGGGACTCCCGAGATCCGCGATCGTCTTGGCCGCGATCAGTCGATTCAGGATGGTGCCGGAAGCGACAATCGCCGATACGCGGCAGCCGGGCGACAAAATTTTGCTGAATCCTTTTACGAGTATGACATGTCCGAACCGGTCCAACGATTTGATCGTGCGGGGCGGCTCCGTCCGAAAATACGTATCGCTGAACGCGTCATCCTCCAGAATGATCGCATTGTAGCTTTGGGCCAGCTCCAGCAGCCGGGCTCTGCGGGAGACGCTCATCACCGTGCCGGTCGGATTGTGGAAGGTCGGAACCGTATAGATCAGCTTCGGCGGATTGGCATCGCACAATTGACTCAGGATATCGATTCGCATCCCCTCATGATCGACCGGAACGGTGACAATGCGCGCGCCCCGTGCCGCGAATACGTCGATGGCCCCGGAGTAGGAGGGCCCTTCCATGTACACCGTATCCCCCGGCCCCGTAAACGTGCGGGCCACCAAATCAATCGCCTGCTGGGACCCGCTCGCAATCAGCACCTCCTCCGCGCCGGCGGCAATGCCGCGTTCCCGAAAGTAGACGGACAAGGCTTGCCGCAGCTCCGCATCTCCCTGAAACGGCCCGTAGTTCGCGATAATCGCCGGGTTCTCCGTCACGAGCTGATGGATATTCCTGCAGATTTCCCGGTTGGGCAGCAAATCGGGGTCCACCATTGCGACATGAAGCCGATACCGGCAGTCCGATGAAGATCCCTGGAAATGCCGCCACGTGTGCGCCCGGGGCAAATAATCAATGAGAGACAATTGCCATGACGCGGACAATTCCGGCGTTCCGCCGCCATCTTCCGGATCCGGGCCGACGAAGCAGCCTTTCCCCTGCGTGCAGTGAATCAGCTCCATTCGTTCCAAACGGGAGGTAAATGCCATGCGGGGATTTAAAGGAATTCTTGCGCTGTTTCTTGCGGCCATTGTCCTTTTGACGGTTGTCATGGTGTGGAAGGAGAACCCCGGGGCAGAAGCGGAACGCGGGATGCGTCACGAATCCAAAGAGGATTATATCAGGAGGAAGCTGGACCATTGGACACCGATGGTGCCCTGAGCCTGCCAATGATAGAAGCAGCCCGCCCGGCGCGCCGGCCAGAAGGCGGGTTGCTCCCCGTTGGATCGGCATGACTTCGGCGTTCATACGCGCGCGCGTTGGACCGGCAGCCCGGGCACGTCCACCTTCACGCGGAACAGGCCGCCCGCCAGCGGCTGCTTCCCGGCGTCCTGGCCGCTGCCGCCGCCCGCCGTCGTAATGTACAGCTCGTCGAAATGCTCCCCGCCGAACGCGCAGGAGGTCACATTTTCGACCGGGATCGGCACCGACGCCAGCTTCCTGCCCGTCACGGGATCCCACCGTCCGGCCTGCCGGCCGCCCCAATGGCCGATCCACAGCTTGCCTTCCGCGTCGATGCACATGCCGTCGGGATCGCCCGGCTCGTCCGCCGGATATTCGATGGCGACCCGCCGGTTCGCGATCGCGCCGGTCTCCGGATCGAAGTCGAACGCCCAGACGATCCGCTCGCCCGTATCGATGTAGTACATCGTCCGCCCGTCCGCCGTCCAGGCCAGGCCGTTCGAGCAGATGACGTCCGTCAGTTTCCGCGTCAGCTTGCCGCCCGCCTCCAGCATGTACAGCGAGGCGTTCCGCGTCCATTTCGCGCTGATCGTGCCGGCCCAGAACCGGCCTTCGGGATCGCATTTGCCGTCGTTCACCCGGTTGTCCGCATCGGGCTCGTCCGTATGGACGATGAGTCCGGTCTGCTCCGTATCCGGATCGAACCGGTAGAAGCCGTCGGCCAGACCGAGAATCCACGAGCCGTCCTCGGCCGGCACCGCGCAGCCGATCTTCTGATCGAACCCGTGGACGGCAACGCGTCCGTCCCGCGGCCGGAAGCGCTGCAGCTTGCGCTCTTCGATATCGACCCAGAACAGCTCGCCGAGCCGCTCGTCCCACACCGGTCCTTCGCCGAGCCGGTTGCCGGCGGCAACGACACATTCCGCCTGATACGTCAACATTGCGCTCAACCCCATTTCCTGCTGGTGTATCTTCCCCCACAATAACAGAACGGGGCGGAAAGCGCCATTGTTCCGGCTGCGGATGCGGCCGGGACATTTGACGGTATTCAAACCGCGGGCGGATAAGGTAAAATGAAAAAGGTTATTGGATGGGCAATCGCGGCTTTTACCACAACAGACGGGAATCGGGTGCAGATGAGGATCGGATTTTTTGACTCGGGGCTGGGCGGACTGACCGTGCTTGCCGAATCGCTTCGCCGGCTTCCGGCCAAAGATTACCTGTACATGGCGGACACGCTGCACGTGCCGTACGGAACGAAGACGAAAGAGGACGTCAGGCGCTACGTTCTGGAAGCCGTCGAGACCATGGTCGGTCAGGGCATTGACGCACTGGTCGTTGCCTGCAACACGGCCACGAGCATCGCGATCAATGAGCTGAGGGAGATCTACAGCATGCCGATCGTCGGCATGGAGCCTGCCGTCAAGCCCGCGGTGGAGATGAACCGGGCGACGGGCAAGCGCGTGCTGGTGTGCGCGACGCCGCTGACGCTCTCCATGCCGAAGTATTACGCGCTGGTCTCCCGCGTGGACGAAAACGGCATCGTCGATTCGCTGCCGCTGCCCGAACTGGTCGACTATTGCGAGCGTCTCGTGTTTGACGGGGAAGAACTCGCGGCGTATTTCCGGCGGAAGCTGGAACCGTTCGATCTTGACCGGTACGGCATCATCGTGCTCGGGTGCACGCATTTTATCTATTACCGGGACGCGCTGCGGCGCGTGCTGCCGGAATCGATCGAGATCGTCGACGGCAACGCCGGCACGGTTCGGCGGCTGGCGGCGCTCCTGACCCGCTACGGCATCTCGGAGAATGACGGCAGCGGCGATGTGCGGCTCATGTGCACCGGCGGCGATCCGGCGTACATCCGGAAGATGGGCATCGCGCTCGACCGGGCCAGGACATTGTAATACAGGACATTGCAAAATTTGATGCGCGGCAACAGATGCCGGAGAGGAGAGACAAGTCATGGGCAACAATCGGGTGATCGGCAGCGGATTTCATCACGTGGCGATTCGGGTGCACGATTTTGACGCGTCCGTGAAGTTTTACACCGAGGTGCTCGGGTTCACCGAGCGCGTGCGGTGGGGCGAAGGGAACGGGCGGGGCATCCTGCTCGATACCGGAGACGGCAATTACCTTGAAATCTTTGCGGGAGGCGCGCCCGGCCCGAAGCCGGAAGGGGCGTTCCTGCATCTGGCGCTTCGCACCGACAATGTCGACAAGGCGATTGAGGTTGCGCGCGCAGCCGGCATGGAAGTGACGGTCGAGCCGAAGGATGTCTCGCTCGGAACGGTGCCGGCGCGGATCGCGTTCTTCAAGGGGCCGGACGGCGAGATCATCGAGTTGTTCCAGGAATAAAAGAATGACAGAGAACCCCGCACGGCGGAGCATGCGTTCCGTGTGCGGGGTTCTGTCATGCTTCAGGGCAGCAGGATGCGCTGACCGGGGAAGATGAGGTCGGGGTTCTCCAGTCGGTTCAGCTCGGCCAGCTTCTGCCAGGTGGTGCCGTATTTGCGGGCAATGGCCCAGAGCGTATCGCCCCGTTTCACGATGTACACGTGCTGCTCGGATGACGGCTGCTGCTGCGGCGCAGGCGCCGGCTGCGGAGCCGGTGCGGGCTGCTGCGGTGCAGGAGCGGGCTGTTGCGGTGCAGGCGCCGGTTGCTGCGGCGATGGCGCGCCTTCCGGAATCGTGCCGGGAGCTACGGCAGGCTCAACGCGGATGCGTCCTTCCGCCTTGGGCGCGACTTCGCCCTCTGCCTGCAAGTAGCGGATGACCGCTTCCTCCAGCGAAGCGAAATCACCGGTCACCGGCTGTTCCGCTAACATGGCATACTGATCGCCGCCGGCGGCGAGGAAATCGTTCGTCGCCAGCGTGTACACCGCCTGAAGGTCGAGCGGTTTGCCGTCCACCCGGACGTCGTAAACCCGCTCTCCCGCCGGTTTGCCGGGATCGATTTTGAAAGTCATCCCGGCGACGTGCGGGAACCCGCCCAGCGGTTCGGGGTACGCGGACACGCCGTGTTCAAGCGCCGCCAGCAGCTGGGCTCCGGTGACCTCCTTCGTCTGGATGTAGTTGCCGAACGGCAGCACGGTGATCACTTGACCCTTCGTGATGTCTCCGGCCGGGATGGACGCGCGGATGCCGCCGCCGTTCGTCAGCGCAACGTCCGCGCCGGTCTCGAACAGCATGGCGTCGGCGATCAGATTGCCGAGATTCGTCTCACCCGCCCGCACATGCTCGCGCTCGCCGTCGAGATCGACGAGGCTCTTGCCGACGATCTCGGACAGCAGGGGCTCCTGATTCGCCTTCACTTCTTCAATCACGGCGAGCACGCCCGGGTCCGGTTCGATGCCGGTTGTCTCTTCGGCCGGGATGAGCCGGGCATTTCGCGCTTTCACGCCCGCCGGTCCGACGGTCAGTTCGACGACGCCGACATGCCCGCCGTATTCCCCGGCCTGCACGATCAGCGTGCCGCCGGCCTCCAGGCCTTCGGGCAGCGCCGTGTGGCTGTGTCCGTCGACAATGAGATCAATGCCCGGCACTTCTTCGGCAAGTTTCCGGCTGGTGTCGGTGCTCGCTTCGTCCAGGCCGAGATGGGCCAGTGCAATGACGGCATCCGCCTTGCCCTCAAGCTCCGCGACGACCCGTTTCGCTTCCTCGACCGGATCGGCGAAGGTCAGCCCCGCGACATTGTCCGGGTGCGTCTTGTAGGTCGTCTCGGGCGTCGCGAGCCCGAAGACGGCGACCCGCACGCCGCCGGCATCCAGCACGACGTACGGCTCGAGCAGCCTCGTCCCGTCCGGCTTGTATACGTTGGCCGCGAGCACCGGGAATGACGCTTCGCCGGCCAGTTCGAGCAGCCGGCCGTAACCGTAGTTGTAATCGTGATTGCCCGTCGCCATCGCGTCGAAGCCGACGGCGTTCATCATGCGGACGATGCTGCCGCCGCGCTCCAGATTCGCGATCGTCTGCCCGTGCAGCGAATCGCCCGCATCGAGCAGCAGCGTGTTCGGGTTCTCGGCTTTCAATTGCTTCACGAAAGCGGCCAGCTTCGCATAGCCGATGTTCGCATCCGTCTGCTCAACCCGGGAATGGACATCGTTCACGTGGACGATCGTGATCGTCGTCTCCCCTTGGGCGGCGCTTGCCGCCGCAGGCAACGCCAGCAGACTCAGGATCAGGAATGCCAGCAGCATGCGCCCGGCCTGTCTCAGCCGCTCCATCATCCGATTCCTCCTCGAAAAAGTAGTCCCCGATTTCAATAATACAGGCAAATTGTCATCGCTATAATAAATAGAAATCAAAAATGCATAAATTGGATCCGCTTTCCGTGAACTTGCGGCCGGTCCGATTCGTCTATACGGTTAACGGAACGGATCGGGGAGGAGAGCGGCATGCGGGAGGGACGTGTGCGGCCCGGCGGTCGGAGCGGAACGGAGCTGGGTTTGGTGCTGGCGGGACTCGTCCTGCTCCATGGCATCGCCGGCATCATCAGCCTGTTTGGCGCGGAAGCGGGAGCGGACATCATCCTCCAGATGTTCGGGCTTGCCGCGGTCCGTTCGACAATTGCGGCGGATGCCGAAAGCGCCTCGGACACGGCGGCGGATATCGCCTTGACCGAAGGAGCACCCGGGGTGTCGGGCGGATCGGGACACGCGGCGGCCGAGGGCGGCGGCTTGGCGGCTGACGGGACGCCTCTGGCCGGAAATCGGCCGGCACCCGCCGGGAGCACGGCAACGGAACAGCCGCCGGAATCGATCGTGCAGCCGCCGGGTCCGTCGGAATCGGAATCGGCTTCGCAAAGGCGGGAAGCGCCCGTACCGGCCAAACGGGCCGCGCTGACTTTCGACGACGGCCCTGACAGGAAATATACGCCGATGGTCCTTGACATCTTGTCGCAATACGGCGTTACTGCTACATTTTTTGTCGTCGGCACTCAGGCCGAGCGTTATCCCGAAGTGCTGGCGCGCATCCGGGACGAGGGACACGAGATCGGCAGCCACGGCTACGCCCATGCGGACATGGGCAAGATGACGGCCGCCGACATCGCCGAAGATCTGCGCCTCGCGGACGAGGCGCTGCGGGAAGCGGCGGGCATCGTCCCCGCGCTGTTCCGGCCTCCCTACGGATCGGTATCGGATGAACTCAAAGCCGCGCTGTCGGATTCGGGCAAGAAGCTCGTCCGCTGGAATGTCGATCCCCGCGACTGGGACGGCACACCGGCCGCCGAAATCGCATCCCATGTGCTGGAACACGCGAAAGACGGCGCGATCATTCTGCTGCACAGTTTCGGCGGCAAGAACGCCGATCTCAGCGGAACGATCGAAGCGCTGCCGGAGATCATCGAAGGGCTGCTGGCACAGGGGTATGAGCTGACGACCGTATCCGGATTGGAGCGTGACAGCAAGTGAATGGACGTATTTTTTCGGCTCCCCTATGGCAATCGGTGATGAATTCCTGGATAATGGAAACGGGTGCTTCAAGCGCCGCCGTGCCGCAGGATGCGGCCGCGGTGCCGGACGCCGATTGTATCGGGACTAGAGGTGGCGAAGTGCAATCCGATACGGGTTTCGAATACTTGCGGTTCATCGGCGAGCAAGCCGACCGCAAGGCATTGTTGACCGAACTGATGAATGCATATGGCAAAGACGTCTGGAACTTCGCCTACAGCATGACGCGGAAATGGGACCAGGCGGACGACATCGCGCAGGAAGTGTTCCTGAAGGCTTACCGGAATCTGCATACATTCCGCAGCCAGGCGTCCGTGAAGACATGGCTGCTTGCCATTACCCGCAACATGGTGCTCGATTACCGGAAGCAGGCGTTCTTCCGCCGGGTGGTGCTGGTGGACGCGTTCAGGGAGGACGGAGCCTCTTCATCCGCCGAGCGGGAAGTCATCGAGTCGCTGGCGGTGAACGACATGTGGAAGCAGGTGCTCGAACTTCCGTACAAATACCGTGAGGTCGTCATTCTGTACGCGCATTATCAACTTTCGATGAAAGAAATCGCGGAAATGCTGGGCGTAAGCGAAGGGACGGTCAAGTCGAGGCTGTTCCATGCAAGGCGGAAACTGGCGGCGAGAGGAGGCGGTCGCGGTGATTCCGACAGATGACGAGCTGAAGCGCGAACTGGCCCATGGACCGCTCAAGCGCAGCGGTTTCGACGAACGGCTGCGCAGACGGATCGAAGAGCGGCTGGACGAGAACCCGGTCCGCCGTCCTTTCCGGCCGTTCCGGCTGGCCGGCATGGGCATGGGCGTATGCCTCGTGATCGCCGCGGTCGTGCTGCTGATCCGGCTCCATCCGGGGAACACCGGCGGCACGCAGCAGCAGTTGGCCGATTCGTCCGGGACGGATACGATGGCCGGCTCCGCGACGGCCGTGACCGATGCGGAGGAGACGCCGCGCCGTTCGGTGCTGCTCCTCGGGCTCAGGCAGGATACGGACGGAGAGGCGAGCGCCTACCGGACGCTACTCGTCTCGGGCGGGCCCGACGCGTCCGATTGGTCGGCGGCGGATGGAGACGGCATCATCATGCCGTACCGCACCGATTTCTGGCGGCTGGATGTTCAGGAAATCAAGGCCGACAACGGCACGATTCGGCTGGTCGGAGCCTACAACGCTTCGCGCGGAGATACGGGGACACTGCCGCCGGTTCGGGCGGGAGGCGGGGGCATCGGTCCGATTGAGGAGCGCATCCTGTTCGCGGGCAACCGCTACGTCGGCATCGCCCGTCTGACGTCGGGCGAGTGGACGTATCGGATGATGGATATAGCCGATCTTTCCCAGCCCCGGAATGTCAGATTGATTGCATCCGACGCCGAGCGGCATATGGTTCCGGCCGTACAGACGGACGGCAGGCTCGGCGTAGCCGAGACCGATATGCCGGAACGTCTGGGCGGCATCGACGAATGGACGCTCGCGCGCAAGGCGGGCCGCTGGATCGCGGTCGGGCGCGATGAAGGCGCCGGCAAACGGATGGAAAATACCATCCCGCGGGAACTGCCCTATGCCATCGGCTCCGTGATCGTCGCCCACAACGAACTGGCATTGTATTGGGATGACATCCGCGCCGTGCAGCCCGCCGCCGTCGATGCCGTGACGTCCCCGGCGCGCAATATGGCGGTTATCCTGACAGACCGGAAGATCGTCATCTACAGCATGAAGAACGGCAAACTGGATCGGGAAATGCTGGACATGGAGCTGAAGCCCGGCGAGACGGTCATCATGGCCGAGTGGGCGACGCACGTCGATTATGTGGACGAATGGATTCGCAGAGTCAGCGAATTGTTTGGCGGAGCTCCGGCCAGCCGGGCGCTGCCGTGATGCGGAAATGAAGAAGGGATCCCCTGCGCGGGGATCCCTTGCTTGTTCATCGGCCGAGCGAGCTCAGCCAGACCGTCATCGCGCGGGCGTCGCGCTCCGCTCCGACGGATTGCAGCAAGGAGGCGGCCTCCGGCGATTCGGCGGCCGGTTCGCCGTTCAGGGAGGCGATCCGGATTTTGCTGCGCTTCGTCATTTGCATGATCGTGCGGAACGCGCGGCGCATCGTGTCCGCCAGCGCATCTTCGCCGATGTCTTCCGGCGCCCGCATCGTGGATACGCTCCTCCCGTATCCTTCGATCCACAGCAGCCATTCCCCGCCGCGTAGCACGAGGAAGTTGCCGCTGCGGCGCGCGAAGGCGGCGCCCGGGCGCTGCGGCCACGGCGCAAGCAGGCCGAACGGACTTGCGGGATCGGACGCGGCCAGCACCGTCACGTCGTCTTCGACCCCGGCTTCGACGGGCGGACGGCGAAGCGAAGCGACCCGTTCACGGGAGACGAATTGCATCGTCTGCACGCCGCGGACGAACATGCCGCGCGTGACGATGCCCATGGTCTCCAACTGCCGGAGAACGGGCAGCAGCACATCCCACCCGAAGGGCGACCAGTGGTCGGCCGTTTCTTTCGCGAGCACGCCGAACCCGTCGAGCAGATGGCGCGTCCAGGCCATGACGGACGTCTCTTGCGGTACATCGGCTTGCGGCGCATCCGCATCCTGCAGCAGATCGGAGAGCGCATACCAGCGGCCCTGGCCGGAGCCGGTCCGGGGCAGCCCGCGCGATGCGCCCGCGGGGCCGGCCTGCGCGGACTTCGTCGGCTTCGCCGATTTCGTTGCCAGCGCGAGGCGAAGCGGCGCGAACTGATCGTTCGACACATGTCCGTCCCAGGCCAGGTCCAGCAGATCGGACAGCAACTCGGACGGCAGACGGTCGAACTCCCGGGCCAGCTTCGTCAGGAAGGCGGCGCCGCCATCCCGGAGCCGCTCGAGCAGTTCCGGGTGCTTGACCGGCCGGCCGGCGCTTTCCCGCAGAACCGGAACGTAGAGTTCCCGTGATTCGGCGAGGAAGAACGCGACCTGGACCTGGTCGGCGCCGGATTCCCTGCGCGCCGTCCAGATGACTTCCCCGCTCGCGCAGAGCGCGTCGAGCAGTTCGCCGCGGTAAGCGGTCAGCCGGGAGGGGAAGATGACGGTCTCCCACAGTTCGAGCGGCAGGAACAGCCCCTGCAGCCGGCCGATCACCGCCAGCAGGCCGCTCTCGCCGGCGAGCCGCGCGCCCGGCAGCGCGTACTGGAGCGCGGCAGCCTCCAGCAGCCACCTTTCCGGCTCGAGCGGCTCGGCCTCCCTGCGCGCTTCCCGCACGGAACGGCGGAGGATGCGGGAGGCGATCCGGCTGCTCATCCATGCCTCGCCTTCATCATCGCCCGCGATCGGCGACGGTTCGATCCGCTCCTGCAGCAGCAGCTCGTCGATGACGGCGCGCGCCTGCACCGGCGACAGCTGCGGATAGCGGCCGATCAGATCCGCCATCGTGAAGGAGAGCACCTGCTCCGTCCAGCGCCCGGCCACGAAGGCGACGGATGCGGGAGTCGCGGGAAACTCGCGGTACAGGTCGCGTTCGTCCGCGCAGATCCAGCGCACGCTGCCGCCGAATTCCAACGGCGCGATCCGGCCTTCCCGCTCCAGTGCCCGAAGCCACTCCGCCGTCCGGTTGCCGGCCCATGCGGCCAGTTCGTCGGCCGAACTGTCGCCCCGCCGCTTGAGCAGCGCGTACAGCCCGTCCGGGTCCGCGGGCGGACCGCCCGGCCCCGGTTCGGCGAGCCGCCGCCGCTCTTCCTCGATCGCTTCCGGACGCACGGCGCGACGCAGCGCTTCCTCGCCGAACAGTTCGCCCGCAAGCCGCTTGTTGATTTCGATGAGCTGCAGCTGCAAGTCGCCGCTGAGCTGGTCGCCTTCGTACAGTTGCTTCATCGCGTAATCGGACACGAATGCCGACGCCAGCGGCGAAGGATGCGCGGTCTCGCGCATGACGATGCGGATGGTGCCGTCGGCGAGGGAGCGCAGCGCATCCAGAAGGTTCGGGAGGTCCAGCTCGTCGTGAAGCGTGCAGCGCATCGCTTCGTGCAGATAGGGGAACTGCTCGGCATACGGCAGCGCCTCCCGGAGCAGTTCTTCGCTGCGGATGCGTTTCTGCCACATCGGCGTGCGCCGGAAGCTGCGCTGCAAGAGCAGCGACGTCTCCGCAATGCGCCGGAACGAGACGGCGAAGAGGGGGGAGCCGGCAATGGCTTCCCTCAGCAGCCGCTCCACATTGTCAGGCGTCACTTGCCGCACGGCGTCAAGCCAGGCCGGTCCCCATTCCGGCAGCACAAGCTCGATTCCGCCGTCCCGGGCATGGGCGTACACCTGCTGCCGCATCGCTTGTTCCAGCACATGCCGGATCGCCAGCAGCCAGGTGCGGTTGACGCGCTTGCCCCAGTGGTTGTGCATGACGACGTGCCAGCGCCCCGTCACGTCGCGGTAATACTCGACGAGCAGCCGCTTGTCGGTCGGCACGCCGCCGTGCGCGTGCTGGGAGCGGACGAGCGCCGCAAGGCCGGATGCCGCCCCGCCGTCCAGATGGAAGCTGCGGGACAGCCAGTCGATGGTCTCCGCATCGGCGGCCGCCTGGCCGCCCGTCCCGGAAACATCATCCGGCCCGCCGAAGTCCGCCGCCTGACCCTCCGAAGGGTTGACGGCTTCACGCGCTGCCGCTCCATCGACATGTTCCGCCGTTTCGACAGCGCTCCCCGCCGCTCCACCGCCAGCCGTCAGCCGCCGTTCAAGTTCGGCCCACAGCCGGCCGACGGCCTGTCCCAGCTCGTAGGAACGCCCGGGGCCCTCGTTCCGCCAGAACGGGATTTCGCTGTACCGGTTGCCCGCTTCCACCGCATAGACCCGGTCCTGCCGGATGCTCTGGATACGCCACGAGCTGGTGCCCAGCTGGAAGACGTCGCCGACCCGGCTCTCCTCGATATACTCTTCGTCCAGCTCGCCGAGGCGGACGCGGGTCTCCGCATGGTGGACCGGGTAGCCGGAACTCTGCGGAATCGTGCCCGCGCCGGTCAGCGCGGCCATGGCGCTGCTTCCCCGCCGGGAGATGCGGCCGGTCAGGCTGTCGTATTCGATCAGCGGCCGCACGAACGGATATCGTCCGCCGAGCACGAGCAGCGCGGCGTGCAGCCGCTCCGGCGGGAACGACCGGAAGCTGTCGCTGCGGATGATGAGCCGATGCAGCTCGTTCACGGCGAGCGCGTCCGGCGATGCGGCCGCCATCGCGACGACGTGCTGCGACAGCACGTCAAGCGGATCCCGGGGCGGCTCGATCGGCTCGATGTCGCGCTCGATGATCCGCCGGGTAAGCACGGCGATCTCGGGCAGCTGTTCGCGGGTGCGCGCGACGATCGCCCCGCGGCTTACACCGCCGACGGCATGGCCCGCCCTGCCGAACCGCTGGATGCCGGCCGCCGCGGAGAGCGGCGAATCGAGCTGGATCACGAGGTCGACATGACCGACGTCGATGCCCAGCTCCAGCGACGAGGTGGCGACGATGACGCGCAGATCGCCCGATTTCAGCCGCTTCTCGATCTCCAGCCGGCGCTCGCGGCTGACGCTGCCGTGATGCGACATCGACATCTCGAACCCGGCATGGTCGTTCAGGTGAAGCGTCAGCCGTTCGGCCAGCCGCCGGCTGTTCACGAAGATGATGACGGATCGGGCGCCTTCCATCAGCTGCATCAGGCGCTCGACGATCGGCTTCCAGACGAGTTCAATCTTCCGGCTGCCCGGCGGCTGCCCGGGAAGCGTCACCGTCAGCTCGATCTTCCGCTCCATCCGGCTCTCCACGATCTTGACGGGCCGCGGCCGGTATCCGTACGGGTGCGCAAATTCTTCGGCCGCGCCCGCATCAGCCGGCGCGGCGGACCGGCCGCCGTCTCCCGGCACGGGCAGCGCCTCCCGGGGCTCTTCCCAGCCGGCGAGGAAGCGGGCGACGCGCGCAAGCGGCTTCTGCGTCGCCGACACGCCGATCCGCTGGATCCGCGCCGGGCAGAGGTCAGCGAGCCGTTCGAGCGTCAGCGACAGATGCGCGCCGCGCTTGTCCGCGGCCAGATCGTGGATCTCGTCGACGATCACTTTCTCCGTCGTCCGCAGCATCCGCCGGCCCTTCTCCGACAGAAGCAGGATATACAGCGACTCCGGCGTCGTCACGAGCACGTCCGGCGGCCGCCGCAGCATCGCGGCGCGCTGCGCCCCGGTCGTGTCGCCGGTGCGGACGGCCGCGCGCAGGCCGGGCCAGGGTTGTCCGGATTCCGCGGCCAGCCGGTCGATCGCCTCGGCGAATTCGGCAATGTGGTGATGAATGTCATTGTTCAGGGCTTTCAGCGGCGTGATATAGACGACTTTCACGCCGGAACCGGCGCCCGGCCCGGTCTTCGTCCGGATGCAATGATCGAGGCAGGGCAGGAGCGCCGCCAGCGTCTTCCCGGAACCGGTCGGCGCGGCAATCAGCGCGTGATGTCCCGTGCGGATGGCGTCCCAAGCCTCCCGCTGCACGGGAGTCGGTTCTCCGAAGGAACGGAAGAACCATTGCGCGAGAACCGGATGGAACCCCTCCAGCTCCGGCGGCAGCGGCTGCCCGCCGAAATCCGTCATGCCCTTCGCCTCCTTGCATCGTTGCAGGAAAAACATTCCGTATTCCCAGCATAACCAATCCGGCATTCGCACACAATCCGGCGTGTCCGGGCAAAACGCAAGAACCCGCCGGGCTCTCGGGGAGACCCTGCGGGTTCTGATGCTTGCCGGACCGTTCCGCCCGGTTTACGGTTAAGCTTCCGTACCTTCCGCCGCGCCTGCGGCTTTCTCTGCTTGCTCCTGCACAGCCGGCTGCTCGACGGCGATCTTCTCGTAGGCGCTGTCGCCCAGGATGCGGCGCGCGATGACATACCGCTTCGCGTAATACTTGTCCGACAGCGCGGTAATAACGACGCCTTTCGACGTGGAGGCGTGGGCGAACTTGCCGTCGCCGACATAGATGCCGACGTGGGAGATGCCGTTGCCGCTCGTGTTGAAGAAGACGAGGTCGCCTTCGCGGAGATCCTCTTTCGCCACTTCCACGCCTTTCTTCGCCATGGAAGCGGAGTTGTGCGGCAGTTCGATGCCGAACTTCGCAAATACATAAGCGGTAAAACCGGAACAATCAAATCCTTTGGTCGTGGTGCCGCCGTACTTGTACGGAGTGCCGAGCAATTCATCGATTACTGCGTCCATCTTCGATCCGGCAGAGGCGCCAGCCGTCGTGAAAGCAAATACAATGGCAAGCAGCGCCGTGACGGATACCGCCAGTCGTTTCACGTATGCGAGAACTCCTTCCGATGCCTGCGAGGTTAGCTGTGGGGTTCGGTCGAAGGCTCCCTGGGACTCTTCCGGCGCATGCCGCCCGGCAGCGCAGAGTCCGTTCACCCGGATTGGTTCCCCCGCTTCCCGTTCGACGGGAATTCGGCATTTTTCACAACGGTCCTACGAATTCGCTTTCCGCTCGTGAAATCCTTCCAAATTAAAATGAGAATCCTCTCATAAAAACACGAAAATTCTCTCATAAAACACCAACCCCCCCACATAAAAAGGCGAATTTTTCTCATGAAAAGGTGAATGGAAAAAGAAAAAGCCGACATGTCCGGGCTAGTGTCCGGATATGTCGGCTTCGGTTTGCGGCGGGCCGCTGCGGGGCCGGACCGGCAGTCAAGCGGCCGGCTGCCGTTTCGATTGCCACGCTTCATATTGCGCGGCGAAGGTCCATACTTTGAACCAGGTGCGGAAAAATTGCTGGGCCTGGTGCAGAATGAGCGCGAACAGCCCGGCCCAGATCATCGACACGGCGGTGGAGACGAGACCGGTCGCGGCGCCGATCGCCCATACCGTGAGCGCCGCGGCGGCGGCCATCGGCAGGCTGCGGATCGTGACGGACAGCGACGGCAGCATCCCGTCACCCGCCGCCGCTCCGAACTGCATGCCGAGCGAGACCAGGCGGATGAGCAGGCACCACCCCAGCCAGGCGGCCGCGGCGGGCAGCACCGCCCACAGCAGGTCGCCCCATCCGGCGCTGTCGAAGAACGCGCGGCGCGCAAGCGGCAGCAGCCAGGCGAGCGGCGCGAGGATCAGGGCGAGTTCGGCGGCGTAGATGAGGGCGATGCGCTTCCAGGCGGCCCGGATGCCGGCGAAAAACGTGGTGCCGCGCTCCTTCGTCGCATGCTGCAGCGAGTGGAACAGTCCGGCGTTGATGAACGGCGTGAGCAGCATGCGGACGGCGAGCAGACCGGCCAGCGCCAGGCCGTAGGGAACGAGCAGATCGGTCTTCATGATCCGGAACTGCGCTTCGACAAGGAAGAGCTCCACGGCCCCCTTGGCGGCCAATGGATCCGGGTACCGCTTCAGGAGCGGGACCAGCACGCCGTCGATCGCCCGGTAGAGGAAGAATCCCCACAGAAACTGATAGACGAACAGGAGGACGATGATGCCGGCGTGCCGCACGGTGCGGTTCCATCCGTTGATCACATAGGTTTTCATGGCGGTCCTCCTCCCATTACCATCCGAACCGGGCGATGATCGTTTCCAGCAGCTTCGCGGCGCCGAGATTCCAGCGATTCCGTGTCGTCCGCGGCAGCTCGGCTTTCATGAAGTTGTTGTACAGCCGGTTGTCGAGCAGGTTCGTCCGGTTCGGGTCCGCCGCCGCCCAGACGACCGGATGCGGACGGGTGACCCGGATCTCGGTCCTGGCGCTGTCGCTGTCCCAGACATGCGTCGAGACCGACCCGTCGGCGAACTGCAGCAAGACGGCGATGGGGCCGGTATAGGCGCCGGTGCGGGACAGGGTGACGACCGATTCATATTGCCGCGATCCGTTCGATTCCGAAGGCGCAGTCCGGACCGATTCGATCGCCACGTCGGCCGCCTCTCCACCGTACACGAACGCGCCGAAGTAGTCGTCCCAGTCGGTGCCGGTCACTTTTTCGACGATGCGCTGGAAGTCGCGGGATGACGGGTGCTTGAACTTGTAGGTCTGGAAATACGTCCGCATGATGGCGCGCATTTTCCGTTCTCCCGCCCTCCGTTCGATGCCGAGCAGCACCAGTTTCGCCCGGAGATAGACGTTCTCGGCGTAATGCTCGTGGCTGCGGTATTTCCAGGAGAGCTGGTCCAGCGGCGCCGGATCGGTCAGGTATACCGCCTCGACCGGCAAGTTTGGCGAGATGCCGTAGATGGCGTCCATCACCTTGTCCTCGGCGTAGGAGGTGAACCCTTCGTCCAGCCAGGCTTCTTCGAACTCGTTCGTGGCGACCATGCCGTACCAGTATTGGTGGCCGACCTCGTGCACGACGGTCCGTTCCAGCTCGAAGCCCGGGTTTTCTTCCTCGGCGGACGCCGCGGTGATCAGCGTCGGATATTCCATGCCGCCCGCGCCGCCCGCGCCCTTCGGCGGCACGACGATGGACAGGGTGGAGTAGGGATAGGCGCCGTACCATTCCGCGTATTTCGCCAGGGACGATTTGGCGGCGTGCATGTAGCGCTCCCGCAGATGGGCGTGCAGCGGATCGAGGTACAGCTTGATCCGTACGCCGGGGATGCCTTTCGCGGAATACGATTCCTCGCTGTAAATGAAATCCGGCGAAGCCGCCCAGGCGAAATCGTGCACGTCGTCGGCGTAGTAATGGTACGTTTTCATGCCGCTTTCGATCTTCGGCGTTTCCGCGAGGAATCCGGTGGCCGCCGTCTTGTAGTTCTCCGGCACGCGGATCTTGACGCTGAAGATGCCGAAGTCGCTGTAGAACTCGGAATTGCCGTGATACTGGTGCGCGTTCCAGCCTTCCTGTTTCCGGCCGCGCGTCCCCTTCGTCTCGTAGACGGCGATCTTCGGAAACCATTGGCCGGCCATGACGAAATCACCGGCATAGCCCATGCGGGCGAACACGCGCGGCAGCTTCACGTCGAACTGCATGCGCAGCGTCACGCTGCCGCCGGGCGGCACCGGCTGCGACAGGCGCAATCTTGCCAGCGTCCGGTCGTTCGGGTTGCCGTCGTCCGGGCTGACGTACTGCAGCCGGGGCAGCAGGTTCTCGCCGTCCTCGGCGATGATGGAGCGGAGCGTGATGCCGCCGACGCTCTCCGGCACCGCCCGGTCGTTCCGGAGCCGGCCGCCGGACTCGCGCATGAACGTGGTCTGCGGGCTCTCGAAGGCGTTCGGATACAGGTGAAAATAAAGTTCGGATACCGTTTTCGCGCCGGGGTTGGTCCATGTGACGGTCTGCTCACCATGCAGCGTCTTCGCCTCGGCGTCCAGCCGGACGTCGATGTGATACTCGACGACGCGCCTCGCGAGCGCGGCCGGCTTCGGTCTCTGCACCGTCTCCGGAGCGGAAGCCGAAGGCGGCGCGGCCGCTGCCCCGGGAGCCGGCTTCGCAGTCTTGGGATCGCCGGATGAGATGGCCGACGCGTACGTATATTGGGAGAGCCAGGCGGTGCGGAACTCTTGTCCGAACAAAGCGAGCGCGAGCACGGCAGCCGCCGCGATCAGGGCGATTCGGGTGCGGGCGTTGAGCTGCATGGACCGATTACCTCCCGTTGACAAGCATCTACGGCATGTATATGTTGGCTACGGGCGGATTATTAGCTAAAATGATTGACAAACCCAGCAAGGAAGGCGGGGACATTTTTCGTGGAACAGCAAGACAGCGGTTCGCAGAAGAAGCGCACGCTGGCGTTCAATGTCGTCAGCACGCAGACGCATAAAGGATTCGGCGCGGGGAGCATCAATCTGAACGATGTGTCCTCCGTCATCATCGACGGCGGCGAAGCCTATATCGACATCGGCGCCATGCATGCGAAGAGCAGGGTGGAACGCGGCATCAAGTTCAGCCCGAACAAGGAAGATGTGCCGAACGGCCGGAAGGTGTGGGTCGTCTGGGTCGCGGTCGACCGGAGCGGTGAGGGAGCGTACTACGCGGGCGCGACCGCCTGCGAGATGCTGATCGATTCGGAAGCGCGGCGCGGGTGGAAGATTCTCGCCGACCACGTGAACCGGCTGGATTACGCGATCAAGCGCAGGTTCATGCTGGACGAATTGTCGGCGGAGGAGAAAAAGGCGCTGAAAGATCTGCTGATCCGCCACAACGCGGAATGGTGGGAGCGTTCGCCGGAGGAGCTCAAGCAGGCGCTGGATGTGTGACTGGCAGCGGTGTCGTTTCGGACAGGGTGCATTTTTGCACGATATTGAAAGGAGGCCGACCGGGGCAACAGTTCCCGGTCGGCCTCTTCTTATTTGTCCTTCTCGAACAACACGATCAGTGACGGCAGCAGGAATCCCCGGATGAGGAACGTGTCGAGCAGAATGCCCACGGCGGTAATGAAGCCGAAGACGGACAGCACCTGCACCGGCTGGGTCATCAGGACGGCGAATGTCGCCGCGAGAATGAGGCCGGCCGAGGAGATGACGCCGCCGGTCTTCGCAACGGCGATTTCCACCGCCTTCCGCACCGGATGGCGCCGCCGTTCCTCCTGGAACCGCGACACGAGGATGATGTTGTAGTCGATCCCGAGCGCCACCAGGAAGACGAAGGCGTACACCGGGATCCGCGTGCTGTACGTGTCGATGCCGAACAAGAGGTCGGTCAGGAACAGGCCGAGCCCGAGCGCGGACACGTACGAGATCAGGATCGTCGCCATCATGTAGAGCGGCATCTTCACCGAGCGCGTCAGGTAGATGAGCAGCGCCAGGATGAGCGCCGTCTCGAGGATGACGATGCGGACGATATCGGAGCGGTTCACGGCGCGGTCGTCGATGCTGGAGGCCGTCTCTCCGGCGAAATACGCGCTGCCTTCGATGCCGCTCTCCGCCAGCAGATGGTCGGCGTCCGCGATCAGGGTTTCGAGCGCGTCCATCGTCTCTTCCGCGTACGGGTTCTCGCCGTACGTCAGGCTGAACTGCGCGATGCGGCCCTCCTCCGCGGCGCCGTTCTCGCGCACCTGGCTGACGAGCGGCTGCGCTTCGAGGGAGGCGGCGAACCGCTCCTTCTGTTCGTCGGTGAGCGGCTGCTCCGCTTCGACGATGACGGTCGTCTCCGCCACGAGCCCGCTTTCGAATTTATCCGCCACGATCTCATACCCCGCGCGGGAAGGCATGTCCGACGGGAACGACTTCATCAGATCGTATTCGTAGCGAATGTTCAGCACGCCCAGCGCCGACGCGATCAGCAGGACGCCGGCGGCGATCGCGGTGGCGGCCGGCTTCTTCGCCGTCAGGCGTCCCGCACGGCTCCACAGCGAGGAATCCGAATGGTCCGGATCGCCGACCTTCGGAATGAGCGGCCAGAACGATTTGCGGCCGAACAGCGTGAACAGCGCCGGCACGAGCGTTACGGACGCGATCATAATGATCGCCATCGTCGTGCCGAAGATCGGCGCGAAATTGCGATAGTCGCCGTATTCGGCGAATAACAGCATCAGCATTGCGGCGAGCACGGTGCCGCCCGCGAAGAATACCGGCACCCCGGTTCCCCGCATGGCGTGCTTCATCGCCTCGTACTTGTTCTCATGATGCTTGAGCTCGTCGCGATAGCGCGAGAACACGAACATCGAGTAGTCGGTGACCGCCGCGAACAGCAGGATCGTCATGATCGACAGCGACTGGTTGCTCATGACAAGGCCCGCGGCGCCCATCAGGCCCAATGTCTGGTTCACCGCTTCATATACGAAGGCGGAGGCCAGCAGCGGGATAAGGGCGAGCAGCGGCGACCGGTAAATGACGACCAGCAGGACGAGAATGAGTCCCACGGTGGACAGGATCAAGACGACATCGGCGCGCGAGAACAGATTGAGGCTGTCCACCGCGATGCCCGCGGGGCCGGTGACGTAAAATTCCATGCCGGCAGCCGGCTCGGCCAGACTTTCCAGATGTTCCAGCGCGGTGCGCAGTTCCTTCGTCTCCATCGAGGATTCGAAAATGATCGGAACGATGACGGTGCTGCCGTCCTCCGACCGGAAGGATTGCACGGCCTGCGGCGGGAGCGACGGGAGCGGAACGATCGACTTCAGACCTTCCGTCTCCGGCGCCTGCTCGAAGAACGGCTTCAGCGCCTCCAGGTCGGCTTCGCCTTCTTTCGCATGGAACACCAGAATGGCGGGCAGCCCGTCGGACGATTCGAAGTATTGGTCCAGCTTGTTCTGAGCGATGACGGATTGCGCGTCTTCCGGGAGCGAGTCGATGCTCGTCACCTCGTATTCCTTGGCGCCCGGCGCCAGCCCGCCGAGCAGCAGCGTGACGGCAAGCCACACGCCGAGCGTAATCCGCATCCCCCTCTTCGTGGACACGAAGTCCGTTATGCGAAGCAGCAACGATTTCATGTACGGGTCCTCCTGTTTCCGTAATCGTGACTTGCTTAAAGTGACACTTGTGTCACTTTCGGCAAAAAAAAGAATGCAAAGCGCAACTTCGCTTGCCATTCTCTTATTATGGCCTTGTGCAGCATCGCTGTCAATCAGGCCATGATGCCGTGCCGGATGATGTCCTCGATGGCCGCCACCCATTCCTCATACGGAATGCCCGAATGATTGGGGATCATGATGGACTGAAAAATGAAGCCGAGCACCAGCCCGTCGGGCAGATGGGAACGCAGTTTTCCTTCCCGCCGTCCCTGCCCGACGAACGAGCCGAGGCGCGCGTACATGTCCAGATGAAGCTGGTCCAGCCGCGCAAGGTTCGCCTTCACTTTCGCGTTTCCGGACCTCGGAATCTGCTGGACGCTGCTGATCAGCTGGTGGATCGTCCTCCGCTTGAAGATGAGATCGAGCAGATACCGGAACCGGGATTCAAAGTCCGGACAGTTGTCGATCTCCCGCAATTCGGCCAGAAAACGGTCCATCTCGTGGATCATGAAATCGGAGATGAGCTCGTCCTTGTTGTCGTAGTACTTGTACAGCGCGCCTCTCGAGACTTGCAGACGTTCGGCCAGGATGCTGAAGGTGAAGCCTTCGTAGCCCTGCGCGAGCAGCACGTGCCCGGTTTCCCGGAACAGGTCGTCGGTCGTAAACTTGCGTTCCCTAGCGATGACAATCACCTCATTGTAGAGGTAAATTCGACAAGCTCCGGCGTATTCCTCCTTCCGGGCTATCCGAGCCACCAACGCTTCAGATCTTCCCACCAGGAGCGGCGGATTTCCTGGTCGGCCCGGGCGGAGTCCGGCTCTTCTTCGCCTGCTGCGTCATGCGCGTCGCAATACTCGACCGGCTCGGTGCCCGCGATGAACGTCTCCGGACGCCGCTGCGGACACGTCTCGCCCGCAAGTTTGCCGGTTTCGGGATCGATGTACACTGTCACGACGCCGTCCGGCATCGGGAACATCTTCGGCGGCACGCCGGCGAGCGCCCGCTCGATGAAGTCCGCAAAGATCGGCGCCGCACGGTGCGCCTCGGCCTGCGTGATCGTGCGCGCCTTGTCGTAGCCGACCCAGACGGCTGCCGACAGCTCCGGCGTGTAGCCGACGAGCCAGGCGTCGTAGGGAGTCGTGCCGGTCTTGCCGGCCACCGGGCGCTTGATGGCGGCCGACACGCGATGCGCCGTGCCGCCCGGCTCGAACACGCTCTCGAGCAGCCGCGTCATGACGTACGCATGCGCGGGCGACGCCGCCTGCACCGCCGACGGCTTCGCCTCATACAGCACGCGTCCCGAGCGATCCTCGATGCGCAGGATCGCGACCGGCTCGTGCCGGACGCCGCCGGCGGCCAGCGCGCCGAACGCGGACGCCATCTCGAACGGGCTGACGGGGAACGTGCCGAGCGCCAGCGAAGGCACCGGCTGCATCGAGCTGTCGATGCCGAAACGGCGGGCCGTCGCCACGACGTTCTCCGGCCCGACCGCCATAATCGTGTGGACGGCATAGATATTGTCCGAACTTGCGATCGCCGTCCGCATGTCGATCTCGTCCATGACATAATGATCGTTATGGTTGCGCGGCTCGTACGTCTTGCGGCCTTCGTCGTACGTGAAGACGGTCGGTTCGCTCCGGAAGCGGGTGACCGGGGTCATGCCGTTCTCGAGCGCCGTCAGGTAGACGAACGGCTTGAAGGAGGACCCCGGCTGGCGCGTCGTCGCGAAGACGCGGTTGTATTGGTTCGTGTTGTAGTCGCGGCCGCCGACCATCGCCTTGATATGGCCGTTTCGCGGATCGATCGCGATGAGCGCCGCCTGCTGTTCGGAGCCCGCCGGAATGCCGTTCTTCACCGCTTCTTCGGCGGCTGTCTGGATGTCGGGGTCGAGCGTCGTGTAGATGCGGACGCCGCCTTCGGCAATCAGCCGCTCGTCGATGCCGAGCTGTTCGACGGCGACCATCCGGACGTAATCGCGGAAATACGGCGCGTATCCGTCGTCCGCATCCGATTCGAGCGGACGGAAGTTCAGCGGCTCGCGGAACGCGGCGTCGGCTTCCTCCCGCGTGATGACGCCCTGTTCCACCATGGCGTTCAGCACGAGGCGCTGCCGGTCCTTCGCGTTCTTCATGTCCCGGTAAGGCGAGTAATACCGCGGCCCCTTGGGCACGCCGGCCAGCATGGCGCTCTCCGCGAGCGACAGTTCGGAAGCGTGCTTGCCGAAGTAGCGCTCCGCGGCGGCTTCGACGCCGTAGGCGCCGTGGCCGTAGTAGATCTGGTTCAGATACATCGTCAAAATTTCCGTCTTGTCGTATTTCATTTCAAGCTGCGCCGCGTAAACGGCTTCCTGCAGTTTCCGGGACCAGGTCCGCTCGTGGGACAGCCAGAGGTTGCGCGCCAGCTGCTGCGTCAGCGTGCTCGCGCCCTGCTTCGCCGACAGGCTGCGCAGGTTGACGAGGGCAGCGCGGGCAAGTCCGCGCAGATCGATGCCGTGATGCTCGAAGAAGCGGCGGTCTTCGATGGCGAGCGTCGCCTGCACGAGGTACGGCGAAATTTCCGACAGTTCGACGGAATGCCGGTATCCGCCGGCGTGAAGCGTGTCGATGACGCCTCCCCGGCTGTCGTAGATATACGAAGTCTGGCTGATGAACGCGGCGGGCAGCGACTGCGTGCTCAGCCAGATCCAGCCGGCGATCAGCCCGCCGGCGGCGAGCAGCAGGAGGAAGGCGAAGACCGCGGCCCAGACGCGGAGGCGGGCACGCCGGATCACGCGCCGCTCGGCCCGGAGCAGCCGTTTCTTCTGTTTCTCGCGCTCTTCCGCGGTCTGCGGGCGGTTGTTCGACTGATCCGCCATGTTCGCCACCGTCCTTTCCGCTCGCAATCTTTCATGTTCCTTAGTATGGAAATCGAAAGACGGCGTTATTCATGCGGGTTTGGAGGCGGTCGGCATTCCCGGAAGAAAAAACATTTTGAAGCGGGGCGGGGAGCATGTTGCTTTTTCCCATTGAAACTCTATAATACAGGTTGAAATCCTACAGGAAGAAGGGATCGTCCTCGTGACGGAGATATGGTTTACGGAGAAACAGACTGACCATTACGGCATCACGATGAAGCTGAAGGAAACGTATGTCCGCGAACAGACGGACTTCCAGGATCTCGCCATGGTGGAGACCGAGGAATGGGGCACGATGCTGCTCCTCGACGGCATGGTGATGACCACGGACAAAGACGAGTTCGTGTACCACGAAATGGTGGCGCACCCGGCGCTGTTCACGCATCCGAATCCGGAGCATGTGCTGGTGGTCGGCGGAGGCGACGGCGGCGTCATCCGCGAAATTCTGAAACATCCGAAAGTGAAGCGGGCCGTTCTGGTCGACATTGACGGCAAGGTAATCGAGTATTCGAAGCGTTACCTGCCGCAAATCGCGTCCGGGCTGGACGATCCCCGCGTCGAGGTGATCGTGAACGACGGATTCATGCACATCCACGATCACAAGAACACGTACGACGTCATCATGGTCGATTCGACCGAGCCGGTCGGGCCGGCGGTGCAGCTCTTCACGCGCGGGTTCTACCAGGGCATCTACGACGCGCTGAAGGAAGACGGCATGTTCGTCGCGCAGACGGACAATCCGTGGTTCAAGGCGGATCTCATCCGCAACGTGAACCGCGACGTCAAGGCGGTGTTCCCGATCGTGCGCACCTACTGGGCGAACGTGCCGACCTATCCGAGCGGGCTGTGGACGTTCACGCTGGGCAGCAAGAAATACGACCCGCTTGAGGTGGACGAATCGGCGATACCCGAGATCGATACGAAATATTACTCGCCCCGGCTGCACAAGGCGGCGTTCGTGCTGCCGAAGTTCGTCGAGGATCTGGTGAAATAAGCGGAATGCGAGCGTTCGGACGGCCGTCCCGCTTCGGGGCGGCGTTCTTGATGGAAAGGGGAAAACCGGTGTGAAGCTGGATCAAAAATATTCCGGCAACGTGTTCATTCTGAGCTCCGAAGATTACGAGGCGGCGAAGGCGGTCATCTATGGCATGCCGATGGACTTCACCGTCTCGTTCCGTCCGGGCTCGCGCTTCGGCCCGCCGCGCATCCGCGAGGCGTCGGTCGGGCTGGAGGAGTACAGCCCGTATCTGGACCGCAGCCTCGAAGACATCGTCTATTTCGACGCGGGGGATCTGCTGCTGCCGTTCGGCAACGCGGCGCGCAGCCTGGAGATGATCGGCGAATTCGTGAGGGGCGTGCTGGCGGACGGCAAGCTGCCGGTCGGCCTCGGCGGCGAGCACCTTGTCTCGTGGCCGATCATCCGCGAAGTGTACGCGAAGTATCCGGATCTTGCGGTCATCCATATCGACGCGCACGCGGACCTGCGCGAGCAGTACGAAGGCGAGCCGCTGTCACACTCGACGCCGATCCGTAAAACGGCGGAGCTCATCGGCGGGAAGAACGTGTACCAGTTCGGCATCCGCTCCGGCTCGCGCGAGGAGTGGGCGTACGGACGGGAGAACGTGAACTTCCATCCGTTCGAAGTGCTGGAGCCGCTGAAGCGCGCGCTGCCCGAGCTGGCGGGCCGTCCCGTGTACGTGACGATCGACATCGACGTGCTCGATCCGTCCTGCGCGCCCGGCACCGGCACGGCCGAAGCGGGCGGCATCACGTCGAAGGAGCTGCTGGATTCCGTGCATGCGATCGCGCGCTCCGACGCGCGGGTCGTCGGCTGCGACCTGGTGGAAGTGGCGCCCGCCTACGATCCGACGGAGCAGACGCAAATCGCCGCTTCGAAGATCGTGCGGGAGATGCTGCTCGGTTTCGTGAAATAAGCACGGCAGAAGATCGATATCGGCTCATGCGGGCCCCGGAGGAAGATATTCCTCCGGGGTTTGAACATTCCACAATTTGACGCAAAAGTGATAGAATATTGAACTACAATCGATTACATGTTATTCGCGGTGCGGACAGATCATAAGGAGGGATCGCCGTGTCGCTGTTCAGCGGGTTGTTCGGCAACTATACCGAGGTTTCACCCCGGGAACTGCAGCAGCAGTACGGCGCATACCTGATGCCCGGGGAGACCGTCCAGACCGGGTTCCGGCTGGTACGCGACACGTTCATCTTGACGGACAAGCGGCTCATCCTGTTCGACCATCAAGGCGTGACCGGGAAGAAGACGCGCGTCGTCTCCATCGACCTGGATTCGATCTACGATGTCACGATGGAAACGGCCGGCACCGGGTTCGACGACAGCGAGCTGACGATCCATTACATCACCTCTCCGTATTACAAAGCGAACAACTTGCAGACGGCAAGCTACCGGTTCGAGTTCAGCAAAAAATTCAATATTCAGCCGTTCTATGTGGCGCTGGTGTCGCTGGCTTACGAGAACAAGCAACGGATCAACGGTTGAACCAGGAGTCATCCGGCTCTGCCGCGGCGACGCGGGCAGGGTCTTTTTCATCAAAAAAAATTGATCTCCGGGGAAAAATTTAATTTGACTAAACCAATCGGAAATCGTAAGCTTAATACGGTCGGAAATTCGACAATTTTCAACAAAAGGGGTAACCACACCATGAAAAAGCTGTACTTCACTTTGGCCGTCGTGCTGCTGTTCAGCGTATTGGCTGCAGCCTGCTCTTCCGGCAAGTCCGGCGGAGATGACGACAAGAAAGTGCTCCGCGCAGGCTCGACGGGCCAGTCGTTCCCGAACAGCTACAAGGACGGGGACAAGCTGGTCGGTTTCGACGTCGAAGTCCTCGAAACCATTGCCGCCAATCTCGGCTATACGGTAGAATGGGTTAACACCGATTTCTCCGGCCTGATGGGCCAGCTCGAGACCGGCAAGATCGACACGGTCGCCAACGTCGTGGCGGTGACGGAGGAGCGGAAGCAGAAGTTTGACTTCACCGTGCCTTACTCGTACGCCGGCGTGGCGATCGTGACGCACGTGGACAACACGGACATCAACACGCTGGAGGACCTGAAGGGCAAGACGGTCGCCGGCGTGCTCGGTTCGCAGAATGTGAAGAACCTGCAGAACTACGATCCCGAGATCAATGTCCGGACGTACGAGAACCGCGACGGCGCGCAGAACGATGTCCTGAACAAGCGCGTCGACGGCTATGTGCAATCCAAGGCGAATCTGATCGCCGAGATCAACAAGAACAACCTGCCGCTCAAGTTCGTCGGCGAACCGTTCCACTATGAGGATGTCGCGTTCCCGTTCGTGAAGAGCGAGAAGAACCAGAAGCTGATCGAGCAGTTCAACGCCGAAATCGAGAAGCTTCGGGAGGACGGCACGCTGAAGAAGCTCTCCGAGAAGTATTTCTACGGTGAGGACGTCACGACGAAGAGCGAGTAATCTGAACCGCGCGAAAGCGCATGGGAGCGGGCGATAGACGTGAATTTCGATCCATCCTACATCATTGAAATATTGCCGAGGATCATTCAGTACATCCCGATCACGCTGCTCATGGCGGTGCTCGCCATGATTCTGGCGATCGCGGTCGGGCTGGTGCTGGCTCTCGCCCGCAACAGCAGGAACCGGCTGCTCAGTTCGGGAGCGGCCGTCTATATTTCTTTCTTCCGCGCCATTCCGATGCTGGTGCAGCTGTTCCTGATCTACTACGGCCTGCCGCAGCTGTTCCCGGTATTCACCAAAATGGATGCCGTAACGGCGGCCGTTATCGGATTCGGATTCAAGCAGGCGGCGTTTCTGGCCGAGATTTTCCGGGCGGCGTTCCTCTCGGTGGACAAAGGGCAGATGGAAGCATGCATCACCGGCGGCATGACGAAGCTTCAGGCGTACCGGCGGATCATTCTGCCCCAGGCGGCGCGCAACGCGCTGCCCGGCACCGGCAACATTTTCATCAGCCTGATCAAAGAGACGTCCCTGGCGTTCACGCTCGGGGTGGTCGAGATTTTCGCCGAAGCGAAGATGCAGGCCGCCGAATCGTTCCGGTTCTTCGAAGCCTATCTGGCGGTCGCCTTGATCTACTGGCTGCTGATCATCGTCTATACGTATCTGCAGCAGAAGCTTGAGAACTATCTGGATCGCCCATATCGGACATGAAGGTTGATTGGCCATGATCAAAGTGACAAACCTCAAGAAACGATTCGGCGACCTCGTCGTGCTGAACGGCATCGACTTCGAGGTGAAGGACGGCGAAGTGCTGTCGATCATCGGTCCGTCCGGATCGGGGAAATCGACGCTCATCCGCTGCCTGAACTTCCTGGAGCGGCCGGAAGCCGGCGTGATCGAGATCGGCGGCGTGCGGGTTGACGCCGAGAAGTGCACGAACAAGGAAATCCGGCAGCTTCGCCTGCAGACCGCGATGGTCTTCCAGAATTACAATCTGTTCAAGAACAAGACCGCTCTGCAGAATGTGACGGAATCGCTCATCGTCGTGAAGAAGATGCCGAAGAAGCAGGCGGAGGAGCTCGGCATGGAGCTGCTCCGGCAGGTCGGCCTGGAAGACAAGCGGGACAACTATCCCGCCACGCTCTCCGGCGGCCAGCAGCAGCGCGTCAGCATCGCCCGGGCGCTCGCGCTCAGGCCCCACGCCATCCTGCTGGACGAGCCGACGTCTTCCCTCGACCCGGAGCTCGTGTCGGAAGTGCTGCAGACGATCAAGAAGATTGCCGAGATGGATACGACGATGATCATCGTGACGCACGAGATGGATTTCGCCCGGGATGTGTCCGATCACGTCATTTTCATGGCGGACGGCAACATCGTGGAGCAGGGCCCGCCGGCCGAGCTGCTCGATAACCCGCGGAAAGAGCGGACGAAGCAGTTCCTGCGGACATTCCACGCGAACAGGAAGCGGTGACGATGGCGGACAGTCTGACGTTGGCGTTCCTGGACAAGCTGTGGCGCATGCCTTTCTCCGGGGAGAGTCTGGAGAAAGCGAAGTACGGCATATTGGATTACATCGCATCCGCCTTCGCCGGGAGGGCGGATGCCGGCGTTATGAAGCTGATCCGGGCGGCGGACGAGGAAGGCGGCCGGCCGCTTGCGCCGGTGCTGTTCCACGGGTGCCGCGTCAATCGCGGGCAGTCGGCGCTCATCAACGGCTTCATGGGCCATGCGCTCGATTATGATGATGTGCATGCGGAGGTGCGCGGCCATCCGAGCACCGTCATTCTGCCGGCGCTCATCGCGCTCGGCGACCGCGGCGGCGACGGCCGGCGTTTCCTCGAAGCGTATATCGTCGGCGTTGAAGCGATGGCGCGCATCGCGCTGGCGCTGTCGAATGAACATTATGAGCGCGGGTTTCACAACACGGCGACGGCGGGCGCGTTGGCGGCGGCGATCGCCGGCGCGCATTACCTGGACTGGCCGGCGGAGCGGGCCGCGCTGGCGCTCGGGCTCGCCGCGACGCAGGCCGGCGGACTGCGCGTCCACTTCGGCACGGAGACGAAGCCGCTCCATGCCGGGCTGGCTGCGGCCGCAGGGATCCGGTCGCTGCTGCTCGCGGAAGCGGACGTGCAGGGAAGCCGCGCCAGCCTGGACGGCCGGCTCGGCTATTTCGCCGTGTTCGGCCAGGGCGAAGAGCGGGCGCGCGCCGAACTGCTGCGCGAGGACGCCGTCCCGCGGATCGTCAGCCCCGGCCTGTGGCACAAGCTGTACCCGTTCTGCTCTGCGGCGTATTTCGGCTGGCACGCGGCCGAGCAGCTCGGCCGGATTCCGCTCGACCGGATCGAAGCGATCGAGATCGCCTTCACCGGGCGGAGCGATGCGGCGCTCATCCATCAACGCCCCTTGAACGGCGAAGAGGGCCGCTTCAGCATCGAGTATATCGCCGCGCTGATCCTGAGCGGCCGGGGCATCCGCGCCGGCGACTTCCAGCGGGTGCCGATCGACGGCGAGATCCGGGCCTACATGGACCGGATGCGGCGCACGAACGTAATGGACGAGCCAACGGGCGTGAGGTACACGCGCATCACGGTGACGCTCACGGACGGCGGGACGGTGACCGCCGTCGGCGACCGCCCGAAGGGCTCCCCCGGCAATCCGGTCACGGAGGCGGAGCTTGAGCGCAAGTTCGAAGAAGTCGTGACCGGTCCGAACGCGGCGGCCATACGGGAACAGGTGCTGCGCCTGGATGAGGCGCGGGATGTGAGGCCTTTCATCGGTCTGCTCGGCGAAGGATGACGGACCGGTGCATAAGCGAAAGTCCCGGCACACCGGCCGGGACTTTCACACGGCTCCAACCTTGACGGGTTGGGGCTTTTCTTATGACTGCGAGAAATCGAAGGACAGGCGGTTGACTTGGTCAATCAGCCGTTGCAGGCCGGATGCGTCCGCGCTGTAAGGCCGGACATCGCCGCCGAGCCAAGCTTCGGCCTGTTCCCGCGTGACCGTCATGCTGTACGAGGCGCTGCCGTCCGGGTTCGTCTGATCGCCGATCGAAAGACTGATGCGGTCGACGTTGTCGATCAGGCTGAAGAGCAGAACGGCGTTGCGGCAGAATGTCTCGTAGGCGGCGTCTCCTGTCTCTGCCTGATCGGCAGCTGCATTCATTTGGTAACGGATGATCACGCCGTAAGGCGGTTCGGTTGTCTGCAGCTCGATGCCGTTCCAGTCCAAGCCTTCCGGTTCGGGCATGCCGTGGATGAGACCGCCGACTTTGCCGGCATGGCCCACGTACAACGTCTTGTTGTTCATCAACTCGGTCAGGTTGTAACCGGAATAGAACGTCTGCCGGTCGGTGTGCGGCACCGGCTGCGCCATCTTCGGGTTTGTCGAGCACGCCGCAATCAGGACGGCGATGGCCAGCATGTACCCGGCGATCACCCGGGCGGATGGTTTCCGGTACGCGAGAATGTTGCGAATTCTCGCCTTCACCTGGTTTTCGCCAAAAGCCGGAGAAGACCCGGCGCGAAGCCCGGAACTGCGGACGGCACACGACAACAATGCGGCAGCGTATGGCCGCTTGTGACGGCCGCCCGTCTTGTCCAATACCTTCTCGTCGCAGGACATTTCCATATCTTTGCTCATCAGCGCATAAGACAGCCAGATCAGCGGATTGAACCAGTGGATGATTACCATGATATAGGCCAGCGGTTTGATCACATAATCCCGCCGGTCGATATGGGTCTGCTCATGCAGAAGGACGTACGTCAGCTCCTGTTCGCTCAGGCCTGTCGGAACGTAGATTTTCGCCTTGAGCAGGCCGAAGACGAACGGCGTGTCAATCCGGTCTGACTCGTAAATATGATCGCGGATGCGGACGGCTGTCCGAATGCTGTTTCGAACGTTCCAATAGTTCACGGCGCTTCTGGCCAGGAGAACGATGACGCCGATGATCCAGATGATGCCGCCGAGCCGGATGAGCATGTCCAGCATGTCCACGCCCGGCACTTTCGCGGCGGGCATCATCGTCTCCGCCATGCGCTCGATCCCCCGCATGCCGGCATCCATCGCTGTCGTTTTCAGTTCAGGGGACACGAAGGTCATGAAGCCCGAATCTTCCGCGGCGAGAGGCTCAATCGGCCGCATGATGCTAAGCGGCGACGCAAGACGAACCGGTATGACGAGCCGGACGGCAACGGCAATCCACAGCAGATAGGACAGCACGGCGGGAGCGCGCCGCAGCGCCAGTCTTGCCGCGATCACCACGAGCGCCGTGAACCCGGCGGCAATGTTAGTGTAAAATCTCTGTGGGTGTAGGAATTGGAAAAAGCGGATATAGAAAAAGAGCTTCTCCCTTGGTAAAGTGATGTTTGCGCACAACACACCAAGAAGGAGGAAGCTCCTGTGAGCCACTTT